>LNFM01008815.1_pt1 | contig 15027 bp, 10 predicted proteins | sample 596031 | NCBI WGS metagenome assembly LNFM01 (sample SAMN04254537, study PRJNA301005) | activated carbon metagenome | isolation source: dual media filters at the Ann Arbor, Michigan drinking water treatment plant | place: USA: Ann Arbor
CATGGTGGCTTCGACGGCAGCGGCATTGGCCACTTCGATGGCCATGGAATTCACAGTGTTTTTGACGGAGTCTACGATGGCTTCGACTTCGGTCACAGTGGTGATGGGCACTCAACTTTCGATGCCCTAGTTGTATCGCACACGTTTTGTGGTCACCATTCTCACTCTGCTGATATTGACAGTAGTGTCGATATTGGCCACCCGCATTTCGGCGGACATGGAAATCTAGCTGCCATAGGGGCGACTTTCTCTGGTGTGCTTGACCCGAGCAAAGAAGCTTTTGGCGTCTCGGTCTCTGGTCATTGCTATATTGATCTCATTGGTGTTGTCACAGCCGCGCTTAGAAGCCGACAGCTAATGGAGTTATATACTCCTCTGGGTGCGCGCAAACGCATACAACCAACGAACTTTGTAGGCATTCTGCCTAAGAGAGCTGCCACGACAACCATGCCGGCTGTTATGCCCAACGGCTACTACCCTGGTACCACCGGTTTGACTACTCAATGGCGTTCTTTCTGGCAGCTCGGTAAGCAAACATTCTGCGACAAACTTGCAGGCAAACCTCTTGGCCTCGACTCCAAACGTCGATGGAACATCGATGTAAGTATCACAAAATGGTACTTCAGCGAGGCTGACGACTACGAAACCCAGATTCTAGCGAATGTGTGGAGTCCGCACATGGGCAGAAACCTGAACAGCCAGGATCGCTTGGAGCAACTGGTTATAGCAAGAGGGTTCATCCGAGAGATGGCTGAGCTTTTGGGTCGCTGTTCGCCGACAGCGAGTTCTAGCCAGTATCGAAGAAGATTCGCACAGTAACAGTTTCATTAGTTCAAAGTGACCGGCAAGGTTAATGATTTTCATTGCCTTTGTCCGGTCAATTTTTTTTGTAATCTCCCACATCCGGCTTATTCAATGTATGCATGTAAACAGACAAGCGAGTTATTATTTTGGGGTAAGTCACTAGATTTTGTAGTATTCACAGAACCAGCTCTACATGCTGATCGTACCGCGTCAATGGTTTTGGGGCAATCATTGTTAGTAATTTCAAGTTGGTTGGTAATTTGGATAGAACAGAGAAAAATTTCTCTTGCTATGTCATTGTCACACTAATAAGTTTATCTTGACAACAAGCGCTTAGCTTGCCAATCGCATGTCCGCAAAATTACCAAAATAATATTCCAATAAATAGAGGTCTATGATTATGAAAGACCAGATAGATTTTGGCGCGCCACCAAGTGTGGAGCGTTCAATAGAAACACTTCAACCGGCCACTCCAGGCTCACCCCAGGCTATGGCCGAGCAAGGGGTGCTGCGACAGTTGAATTTAGATGGCCAGGCATCTGTTTCGAAAACGTCAGCATCAGTTATGATAGAGGGCTTTTCTATCGATGTGAATCAGCCCCAATTAGTTGCTGAAGCTGCGTGCGTCAATGGCTGGGCAACTGTTTATGGCCCAACAGGAAACCGTACCGCCGATGGTTCTCGCTACACAGGTAGTGAGCAAGGTGTGGCTGTCGATCTAAAACAACCGGTTCTGGGGGCTGATCTCGGTTCAAAGCTAGTTATTACTAATCTCAACAACAATGAAACTACAACCCAGCGGGTTCGAGACTATGGTGGCTTTGGTAACCCGAGCAAGTATCGCACACCAGATGGTCAACCACGCTTAGTAGATTTGACATATGGTGCAGCCTCTAGAATTGGTGCAGGGGATATGACACCAGTAAGAGTCTGTATGCCAGAGGGCTAGAGCATAGTTAGATTGATCAATTTCATTAGCGAAGTAGTTTCCCTTTGTCGCTATTGAAGTTGATCAATCATTTGCTAATAGTGTTTTGCAATTCTCTATCAGCCTTCTTCAAGAAAAGCCGAATCTGGCTGGCGCTGATTGCCACCGTACCCGCGCAGCTTGATTGGTTTTCAGCCACATTGTTGCATCTTGCATTAGTTATTCTTTGGCTAACTAGGCCAAGAATTTTGCCGTCTTTGCCTATTAGAGGGCTGCCGGAGGTGCCGTCTTGATCTGGTCTATCGAGCAGAGTGATATTGGTATTTTTTGATACTTTAATTTGAGGATGACGTGCTCTCAATGTGGCGTCAGTGACAGCCCCATAAGTATCGTTGCAGCGCACTTTAAACAGACCGACTAAGCGCTCTTCATCGTCTGGGCGAAATACCATGGCTTCTTCACCTGTTTGAGCTTGACGAAGGTCATAGTAATTAATTGAGTGCGGTATCTGATTGCGGTCACTAATATTTACTTTTACTATTGCTAAGTCAGTAGCCATGTCTGAGTAGACTACTTGGCCTCGATAGAGGTCCTGAAGCTGGCCTTCTGCGTCATAAGTACCGAGCAAAGTATGTGGTGCACCGTTAACAATATGAGCCGCTGTTAATACAAGGGTTTCATTATCTTCGATTTTGAGATGGGGCAGCAAAGACTTGTCTATTGCAAAACCACCGCCAGTCTCTAAGCCGCCACTGACATTTACTAGTTCTGTGTTTGTCTTATTCCATGCCTCTAGCAGCTCACTGTGGCCTAGGCAGTCGGACAGGCTGGCTTCTGTAAGGTAATCATCTTCTTTGGTTTGGCACTTGTTCATTTCTGATCTTCGCCTGAAGCGGCATGCTGCTTGTTCCTATTAGTGAACACTCAAGGGTAAAGGTAAAAGGATAAATTACTTTGTGTGACAATTCCATATCGGTTGAGAAAATCTAAGTTTAGCCATTTTTAGAGTGGTATCGCTAGCGGTTTTCACCATTTTCTTCTGTTTCTTGCACTGTTATTCTCATTATTAGCTCGGTCGAGATTTCTTAGTTTCTCTGAGCTTAGGCTGCTATCTTTAGGTGATGTGAAGCATTATGCAGAGAAGGGATAGACGATGGCTTGATTGGGCGCGCCAAGAGCAAAAACTGCTGGCACTATTGTTTGCCTTCGTTGGTCTGTCATGTTTCTTTGCTACTGAGCAATTGTCTTACCAACGTGCTCTCTCGCCAGTTGAGATTGCCGCTTTGGCAGCTGCGGAAGGTCTTTCAGCTATTGTTATAGATGACCCTTATTTTGGCCGAATCGGCCTCAGTGATTGCTCCACTGGTGGAACCGCTGGAATAGATAGAGGAGATCGAACAGGTAGAACAGTTAGAAGCATAAACACAGTTTTGGCAATAGTAAGAGTTGAGCTAATCGTAGCTGACCTGCTGAGCAGCAACGAGCTTCGAGAGCATGCCCAATTCGATTATGTACAGGCGCGTCGAGCTGCTCTTTCTCTAGAAAGAGAGCTTTCTTCGTCACTTAGCAGTGGCAGTAATGGTGTTTTTTTAGATGCTTCTGGCCGACGGGTTAGCCCTTATGTCATGGCTATTGACTCATACAAGAAGGCCCTTCTTAGTGGGAAGACAGCAAACTCTTCTACTCAGCAACAATTACCTATTTTCGCTTTGCGCTGGAGTGCCAAGCAAGGCAGCACACTGACTCATATTCCAGCACCTTACAAGTTTGCTTTCTGTGATTCGAGTCAAGAATCAAATGATTGCTATTTGCCTGGTGTTGATGCTAGCTACAAAGACTGCCATTTTTACTTTGCTGCGGTGGGCGCACAACCATTACTTCTTGCGCCTCAAGAATTGCAGCCTGCCGATGGCAAGCATTTTAGTAGTCTGGTTTATGCCGAGGTGCCGAGTATTGACGGTCACGGTGGCAAGGCTTCTCATATTGCCTGCGTGCAGCCTAAGTCTTGTGCCTATGCACCAGGGCCAGTGCCTTTTGCCATCGAGCTCACTTCTGACTTGAATGGTGTTGTAAAACCAACTCAGTTACTACAAACCGATTTTGAAGACCGTAAATTGTGCACGGCATTGTTCAACTGGCTTAGTACAACTGGTGGGCGCCTCAATATCGAATCACTTCTTGATGTTCTCAATTGTGATCTCGCCGATTCTACTAAGAAATCCAAAGAGACTTATGTCAGCCTCTTTTGGCAAATTGATGAAAAGGGAGTTGTCTATCAGCCGAATTTGCCAGAGTCTCAAGAGGGTCTAAAAGGCGCTGGTGGTGAGATCAGACAATTAGTGGAAAGGAGTTCATCTGCACAAGCGCATCGGTGGCTGAAAGAAGGAAGTAGGTTCTACTAGACTGCGGGCTGCCAAGGTTCGCTGTCTGCGTTACCTTTAGGCTTTGATGTAAAAGTGTTAGCGTGCTAGCGCTAGCAATTTTGCTGAGCTACTAAAAGCCCATCCTTATTTGGCCTTCTGGCTTTTTACAACTCGATTAAGCATTTGCTAGGTCCTTGCATGATCTGTTCCTGCTTTGATAAGTCTTAGCTATTAACCTTCACTATTGACTCTTCACTATTCGGTCGACTCAGCCTATCCAGGACAAACCACTAATGCTCTTTCATGGCAGCTACTCAAAGAATTTCTTTGGTTAGTTACGTCGATCGAGCGATATTGCGTACTGGGAGTTTGTCTGGCTGCGACTCTTGATTTGAAATAGTTTCTCTGAAGGCTGCAAACCTTTCGTTTGGAACATTGGTTGGAATAAAGATATGGCTACTCGAAAACCTTCGGTCAGCAAGATCATTCTTGATATTAAACAATCGGCAGATACGGGAGCCGATCGTCGCGGCGGATGCATAGGCGGTAATTGTCGTCCCCACATAGTTGTTTGCCCTGGTTATGGTCGTGAAAAGTTTCCCTTCCCTGATGCCGCTACTTTGGTGGTGCGTGCCTTGGAGCGCATTAAGAACCAGCAAGCTGCTGCCAGTGAAAATGAAGACGGTTCTTCTCTCGATGACAATTCTGATGAAGAGCTTGATGAAGATGCGGATGTCGATTTTGCGCCTGCTATAAGCGGGCTTGAGTTGAAAACTCTTCAGCGAAAAAAACAATCTCAAATTTCTCCTAAGAACCCCCTCTTGGGGAAAGTGCAGGCACTTATTCCTAGTTTGAATTTGCCAGGCGAAGAAAGTGTCGATGCTACATTGCTTGTTGCCGCTGGTGGTTTAAGTGCTCTTCTTAATGACGGCAAATTTGATGCCATCGTTGCTGAGCGCTTTGATGCTCAATCGGCTCGAGTCAGTTGGGCACGCACTAATATGCATAGCAAATATTGGCCCGCCATTGATAGCCTTGCTGAACAGTTAGAGCAATTACGTACCGTTTATCTCGCATCGCTTCCTCGGGCAGTCGATGGCTTGCGTGCATATAATCCAGAAGTGCCTGAGAGTCAATTGCTTGAAGTCGCTATCGACGCTTTAGATGAGGAGCTAACACCGATAATTGATATTCTGCGTATCTGGACTGATGCCTTCTCTCAGGCCCGCAGTGGAAAGTACAATGAGCTTGCTTCCATAATATTTTGCGTGGAACAAGCTCACTATCTTTTCGAGGGAACAGATCCATCTTCTACAGCTTCGGCCGAGGTCAAGGCCCGCCTCAACACTCTGATATTTGAGATAGGCTGCGTCTATGTTGCTCGCTTCAGTAGTGCCGGACCGGCAACTCTTCCTGCTGGCCCTGTTGGGGCACATGCCTTTGAAGTGCCCCATGATGAGCGCAATGTCATTGCCATTATGCTTATTCTCTATATGCATGAATTCCGCCACGACATCTTTCATGATGTGGTTGGTTTGGGCTCAGAATTAATTGCCGTCTTGGCGCGGGCAATTACCGATGCTTCTAAGAAGGGTGAATTAGTGCTCTCTCAGAAGACTGTAAGTATTGGCAAACAAAAAGTGCCGTTGTTGAATTTGTTGATCAAGTTTGTTGTTGATACTATCGGCGAAGTTGATGCTGACATTTCTGGTGGTGTCTTGTTGTGTGGACCAGCATACCTCTATAACATGGTCAGCACCTTCTGCGCTTTTAACTCGCAAGAAAAAGGCATTTTCAATACAGAGCAGCTTTTGCGCACAGAGTCTTACTATGAATTTAGTGAAGGTAGTGGTGGTGGCCAGGCATTGAGCTTTTTGCCTCATCCGCCAGATTACATACGCGCCTACATAGTGGCTGCTGCTTTAGACGAAATTGGATTTGTCAAAGAAGCTAAACAGTGCCGCAAACTAGCTGATCAGGCAGTAGGGGCGGGAAATTTACCCGAGGTAATTACTTGGAAGTGCCTAAGTGGTCAACCTGAACACTCAGACATCGTCATTGCAGTTGAAGATATCAAAGCCCTCGCCCCGGTTGTCGCTAAGGCCCTGATTCGCACGCCGCTTAAGTCTTTGGGGGGTGTCTCTAGTATTGAGATCACTAACTGGACAGAAGAGCGCGAAGAACGAGCGCAGTACTTGGCTCGTTTAATTATGGAGGATAAGTCTGAGTTGCCCACTGACAAGGGCCATATTCATGTCACTTACGTTATTTCGGCTGCCACCTATGCTTTTTGGGGTCTTTGTAAGTCAGGCTATCAGCCTCGCAACGCCGCTGCAATTGTGCAGCGTAATGCTCTTTGCATGATTGAACAAGTGCGTGATCGTTTCGAGAAGCGCATTTCTCAAGTGTAGCTTAAGGCGCCGTTGGTGCTTGGCTGCTTCTCTTACTTGCCAAAATTCTCTTATTTACCAAAGCAGTGGTTGTCTCGTTCGAAACAACCATTGCTGTTTCATTCAATAAAACTGGAGTTTTTTTATGGACAGTTCAAGCTTAATCAAATTATCTGGTGCTGAGCTTCTCGTTCAGTGCCTAATTGCCAACGGTGTCGATACCGTGTTTGGCATTCCTGGTGAGAGCTTTCTTGCTCATCTAGAATCGATGCGAGGGCATCAAGACAAGATTCAATTTGTGGTCAATCGTCATGAGGGTGGAGCCGCCTTCATGGCTGATGCTTATTCAAAGGTTACAGGCAAGCCTGGGGTATTGTTTGTCTCTCGCTTTCCTGGTGCCACCAATGCCAGTATTGGTATCGGCGTAGCCGGTGAAGATTCTTCACCATTGGTCTTGTTCATTGGTCAAGTAGATCAAGCAGTTATGGGACGGCAGTCTTTTCAAGAAATTGACTATTCTCATTTCTTTGGGGATATGACCAAAGCGGTCATGCAAATTACAGATGCAGGGCGCATTCCTGAAATAGTAGCTGCTGCTTTTCAATTGGCAACATCGGGTCGTCAGGGGCCAGTGGTTGTGGTTTTACCCCATGATGTGCAATTGCATGAGGTGACACTCACTTCTTCTTCTTCTTCTTCTTCTTCTCTGGTTCGCGGTTACCAGCCTGCTGCTTCCAGTCCTAGTTCTTCTGCTATCACGGCTCTATGCGCCATGCTGCGTGCCTCTGAGCGGCCCATTATGATTGTTGGGGGTAGCGGCTGGTCGTCTCCGGCTCAGTCTAAAATGATTGATTTTGCTGCGAACAATCACATTGCTGTGGTGACCGCCTCACGCCGCAATGATCTCTTTCCTAACGATCATCTCAACTATGCAGGGGTCGCAACGGTTGGCATTAATCCTCGTTTGGCTGATCGCATCAAAAACAGCGACCTCATTATTGCTTATGGTTGTCGCCTTGATGAGATGACGACGGCGCGCTATACGCTTCTAACGGTGCCAACACCAAGCCAGAAAGTGATTCATATCTATCCTGGTTTGGCAGATTTAGGTCGTGTTTATCAGGCTGATTTGGCAATCAATTCTGGCGTTGCCGAGATGGGTACGGCCCTCTTTGGTTTCAACAATTTGTATGATAGCAATAAGCTTGAAGCTCGTAAGGCTTGGGTTGATTCTGCCCACCAAGACTATCTCAGCTTTTTACAGTACGACGGTAGTGATTTAGAGCTTGACCTCTCAAAAGTGGTTAAGACCATGCAGGCGATGCTGCCCGCTGATGCGATTATCGCCAATGGTGCTGGTAATAATGCCCAGTGGTTAGATCGTTTCTATCGGTATCGTAGTTTGCACACCAAGCTCACCTCTGTCTGTGGTTCAATGGGCTACGGTGTACCTGCGGCCATTGCCGCTAAGCTTGTTCGCCCTGAAACTGCGGTGGTTTCGTGGAATGGGGATGGTTGCTTTCAGATGAACATGAATGAATTGATTTTGGCGGCCTCAAGGCGGCTAAAAGTGATATTCATTATTGTAGAAAATGGTGTCTACGGCACTATTCGCCAGCACCAAGAAAAGGCTTATCCCTGCCACAAGTTCGGCACTGATATCGACAATCCAGACTTCTTGCTCTTAGCGCAGGCTTATAAGTGCTTGGGGCAGCGCATCTCACGCACAGAAGAATTCGCTGCAGCATTTCAAGCGGCCCTTGATTATGACGGACCTTCCATTCTTTCTTTGCGGGTCTCGCCTGATCTTCTTTCACCGAGTGAGCGTATTTCTAGTTTGTGCACGGTTGCCCAGAATGTTTCTGAAACTGCTTTTGAAAGCGCAATTGAAAGCGCAGTTGAATAGGGCTAGCGGGGTGATTGATTTAGGTTAGTGGTTTAGCTAATAGGCGAGGCGTGGTCGCGCAAGCTTTCGCCCCGTCTTTCTTGCACCTAAGTGCCGCTTAATCACTTAACAGTGCTGCCTTTATGCCGCAATCCTAAGCCTGACAACACTTCACTCACCAGTACCTATGTCAGCGATTGTTGCAACTACCCCCCTGACAATGCTTGCATAGTGATATTCAGAGATTTCCCCCAACCATTCTTATCGAGGTCAGTTAACTAGCTATTCGCTCCTATTTCTAGCCGCACTAGCTTTACTCGATTTGATATTGCCATTGGCTGAACACCAATCTTTTACCAGTACCAAACTATTCCAAAAGAGGAAGCATGATATCTCAACATTTCATCGACCCATCGCCCATGGGCTGGCTGCGCTTTTCTCCCGATTTGCGATATATCTGTATCGGTGGGCCGGCAGAAAAATTTCGTCTCTACAGAGAGGCCGGCAACCTTTTAATGCGTGTTGCTCTTACTCCTGAACCTAAAGGCGCCGACGTTGCCTTTAAGACTGTAGATGGAGTTTGCGTTGGTTTGGCTCTTCTTACTTATGACTTAAATCCACGAGTGATTTTTGTTGACCTGACTCAAAACAATCTAACCTCTTTGAATTACTCAGCGGTGCAAATTGCGGGGGCTTCGACAATTGCCTATACAAATGATGGTGACAAATTGCTCATTGGCTTGGCTAACGGAGTGATTCTTGAGTATGCTGAGCCGCTTCTAGAAGATGGTTCAAACTACGCCCGCACCTTTCAGCTGCCCTCTGAAGCTCCAGTGCTCAAGATTTTACCCGCAGAAGAGGATGGAGTGTTTCTCGCTTACAACGATTATGGCCAGTTGTTTTGCATTACTCCTTCTGAGACCTTTGAGATTTTTGATGTCGACGGCGGGCCCTTAAATCTTAAGCTGGTTAAACACCATGCAACTATGCCTTTTCTAGCCGCTGTTCTGCAGGATGGTGCGCTGTTCATCCGCGATTTGTTAAACGGTATGGCGCTAAAGCTGGCTTTAGTCGATTCTAAAAAAGAAGTGATTTCGCTCTCTTTCACGCCACAAGGCGGCATTGTTGTTGCCACCGAAGATGAGGTCGTTCAGATTTCACTCTTTGTTGAGCGCTCTGCCAGCGGTGAAGAGCAAATCAAGTTCGAGTCCACATTCCTCTATGCCATGTCTAGTTCTAAGCCTATAGTGGCTGCCGAAGTAGCAGAGGTTGATGGTGCGCAGTCTATGCTGGTGCTGCATAACTAGAGTTGATTGCATACGTTTTTTGAGCAGGCTTGGAGTGTTTTATCCAGTCTGCTTTTCCCATTGCCTATTTATATTGGAGTAAATTCCATGTCTGAACAAATGAGAAATGATGATGCAGCTGCAAAAGTTTTGCAGTTTGCCAAGGAATACGCGAAAGGCATTGCCGGTGGTGCTGTTACCACAGGTCACCTTTTTTATGCTTTGGTTAGTTCCAAAACAAGCTTGAGTACTATCTTCAAGCCTTTTGGCATTTCGGCCAAAGATGTTCAAAAGGCTGTTCTTGCTGTTGATAAGCAGCTCCAAGATGCCGGTCCTGAAGAATATGAAGGTTCTCAAGAATATGCTGGTCCAGCGCGCAATGCTCTCGAGCGTGCCGCTCAGGTCGCGAAAGAGCGCAAGGCTGAGCTGGTTACCCCAGCTGATATTCTGCTAGCTTTGTTGCCAGCTAAAGGGGCGGAAGTGCTTGATAGCGACGACTTCATGGCGGTTCTAGCAGCTCTTACAATTGATGCTGAGCAATTGCGTCAGGCTGTGCTTACTCAGCTAGAGAAAGAAGGCTCAGCAACTTCTGGTGCTTTGGCTAAGGGCACGATTGCTACTCCTACCTTGGAGAAATATGCTCGAGATCTCAATGCCTGGGGACGAGAAGGCAAGCTTGCCCCTTGCACCTGGCGCGGTGCTGAAATTGCCAAAATCATTGAAATTCTAGGTATGCGCCTGCAGAATAACCCAGTATTAGTGGGTGAAAATGGCGTAGGTACAGTATCGGTGGTTGAAGGGCTAGTGCTTCAGATTCTCAACGGCGATGTGCCAGAGAGTCTAAAGGGCGTGCGTATCTTCCAAGTAGATATGGGTTCAATCACCGCTGGTTCTAAATATCGCGGTGAGTTTGAAGAACGGCTTGGTAAGATTGTCAAAGAAGTCACAGAAGCTGGCAACATCATCTTGCTTATCGAAGATCTTCACTCGATTGTAGGTGCTGGCCGCATCGAAGATGGTGGTGCTGACGCCACTAGCTTTCTTAAGCCACTTCTTGCCCGAGGTGAGCTGCGTTGCATTGGTACTACTTCGCCTGATGAGTATCGTACTCATATTGAGCGAGACACCAACCTCAATGGACTCTTTCAACAAGTGCCAGTGGCAGAACTAAGTGTCGAAGACACAGTGGTCGCCCTGCAGGCGGTTAAGGGGCTCTACGAAGCTCACCATGGTGTCAAATACACCGATGAAGCTTTGAAAACTGCTGCTGAGTTATCGAAGCGCTACCTTTACGGAACTAAACTGCCAGGGAAGTCGATTCAATTGATTGACCAGGCCGGTTCTCGTACAAAGAATGCTCGCAGTGCCAATAAAGTAGTGGATGGGCCTGACATCATCGATATTGTCGTTGGCGAGACTGGACTTCCTCTTGCTAGCTTGACCAAAACAGAAACAGAAAAGCTCCTTGCTATGGCGGATACTCTCCATGAGAGCATTATTGGTCAGGCCAAGGCTATAGACTCTATTCACGCTGCTTTCTTGCGCTTACATGTTGGGCTCAAGTCGCCAGACCGTCCAATTGCTTCTTTTCTCTTCATCGGTCCTACTGGTGTTGGTAAAACTGAAGTGGCACGTGCTTTGGCTCAGTATCTATTTGACACGCCAGATGCCTTGGTGCGCCTTGATATGTCGGAGTATACCGACGCCAGTAGTGTTTCTAAATTGATAGGCACCAGTGCTGGTTATGTCGGCTACAAAGACCCTGGACAGTTGACCGAGCCCATTCGTCGCCGACCATACTCGGTCTTACTCCTTGACGAATTTGAGAAAGCGCATCCTTCTGTCTGGAATTTGCTTTTACAGGTGCTAGACGCCGGTCGATTGACCGACGGTGCTGGCCGTACAGTGGATTTCAGAAATGTTGTGGTGATTGGTACGAGTAATGTTGGCTCGCAAGTGATTCGTGGAAATCTCGTCCAAATTGGCATCAAAGTGGCGGTGGCTCAACCGGCTGCAACCAAAGGTGATCGCAAGAGCGAAGTCTTAGAGAAAGAGTTAGCCAAAAAGTTCGTTCCAGAACTTCTTAATCGCTGGGATGAAATTATCGAGTTCCAGCAGCTTGATGAGTCAGAACTTGAAGCGATAGTTAATCTCTTGGTGCAAAAACGATTTGCTGATTTGTTGACCACCCGCAATCTGCGAGTGCGACTCGATAGTAAAGCAGCTGCTTATATCGTTAAGCTCGGTGATCCTGCTTATGGTGCTCGCCCCCTTGGTCGTGCCATGCAGAAACTCATCGAAACGCCTCTTGCAATTGGAATTCTCCGCGGTGAGTTGATCGATTGTGACGTGCTTGTCGTGCTTGAGAATGACGAGCTTGTCCTCAAGAAAGTTGATCGAATCTAGCCCTCAATGATCACATTCTAGCCATGAATTGCGGGCGCTTCTCTATATGGGCGCCCATTTTCTTTTTGCACAATTTAATTTTGGAGACTTTTACCATGAGATGGGAAACTAAGATTGATTACGGCTATGCTTCTACTAGCCCCTCCGGTAACGGCCAGCACTCAGTGCCGTTCTTTAATCCCACTATTCGTAAACCTTTGCCAGGTGGTGGAGAAATGGCTACTGATGCCACTAGCGAGTTGCTCGCTCAACGAATTGTGATTTTCGCTTATCCGTTCGATGACACTGTAGTGACGCAAATCAGCAATCAACTGTTGTACCTCGATAGCATTGGTAGCGAGGACATCACAATGTACGTCAATTCTGGCGGTGGCAGTGTTACTGCAGGCTTTGCCCTTTATGACATCATTCAACAACTGCGCAGCCCAGTGAGCACTATTGGTATGGGGATGTGTGGCTCAATGGGAGCCTTCCTTTTGTCTACAGGTGCTGCTGGCAAGCGTTTCGTTTTACCTGGAACAACTGTAATGATTCATCAGCCGTCCTACGGTACCGATGGCAAAATCACTCACATGGCCGCGCATATGAAGTGGGCTACTGTTCTCTATAACCGCTTGATTGGCACAATGGCTGTACATTGTAATCGTTCTTTTGAGGAACTTGAAGAAGCAATGAAGGAGGATAATTTTCTCTCTGCTGAGGAAGCGCTTGCACTTGGCTTAATTGATGGCATTTTTCCTGCACCCGAAGGTAAGGCTTACCTAGTCCCTCGCCAGCCTCAAACAGGCATTTTATGTAGAACTTACAATTCGAAGTAATTACTGCTGGTTGCTTTCCTTTGCAAGCTACACACACCGCAAGAGGAGTCGATCCTTATCACTCCTCTTGCTCTTTATTCAAAAAATTTTGGAGCATATTATGTCTACACAAATGGGCTCAAAGCCTGATGTTCTTTCGCTCAATTTAGCTGATAGCATTGCCAACCAAGCTTTGGGTTTTTCTCACACTTTAGCTCAGCTTTGTCTGCGTCCGCATAAGCCTGATGCCGTAACAGAGTTGCGAAGAGCAATGTCACTGTTGCCAGTGAATCAAGAAAAAGTTGAAACTGCCCTTGAACCGGCCCCTGAAACTTACGATATCAAACTTGGCAAAAAAGATGCTTTCGAGCTTGGCTCTTTGCAGCTAAGTAACGAAGAGGCTCTTGCTCTTTGTTATCGATTGCGAGTCGAGCTTGGAAGTTTTCGCCCCCTTGGAGCCGAGATTATTCACAGCGCTATGCATACTCGCGCGCAAGTCGAGTCAACTATGAAGCAGATCTTGCTAATAGATTGGTCGACCCAGGCTTGGAATAGCCTGCTAATGCAGACTGTAAGTCGTTACTATACGTTCGTCTTGTCGATTAGCCGATTTTCGTCTGCTTTTTCTGAGGCTGACGAGGACAAATCAGAGAAATTCAAACTTCTCATTCAAGAAGAACTAGTACCCGAGTGCCACAAAATTGCCTCAAGTTTGATTCGGACATATTTGCCAATGGTTTTCACTACTAAAGAGAGTCTTTTGGCAGATGGCTCTGAAAATCTAAAAGAGTTAGACAGGCTATTGAAAGTGGCTCAAATGCCATTGTTTAACTTCTGTTTGTTTAAGGCCTTCAAAACTCTTCCTATGCAGACTAGAGATCTCTTGGCCGACAAAGAAGATCTTAGCGATGTGCGAGATGCTTTACCCCAAATCTTCACCTCCTATGTTGATGGCTTGAAGAGCCAAGGACATAAGAACTTCGAGATGTCCGAGTCGAGTCACTACTCGCCAGATAACTATCTTGTCGTGCCTGAGTTTGCCGCTCTAGTTGACTTTCTCAAAGAAAGTGGTGAATTCACTGGGCTTGATCTATTGATTCTGCTCAATTACACAGAAGTCGTCTTGACTGTGAGCTTGCTCAAGATCGACTTGATAGAACAGGTATTAGACTCAGGTGAAAAGCAACTCGCTGGGTCCCTTAGCCAGTTTTACTCAGCTCTCACTTCTGCTTGCAGCAAGCTTTCGTTTAGCAATTCGCAGCTCGTTAATGAGTTGCGTCAACAATAAAATACACTAGGTGTCAAAATGTCATTTCAAACCAAACCCTATCTTTTCCCGTCCATCACTGTAGCCGTCTTGGGGTACGCTGCTTATCGAGTTACTAAACAGCAACTCGATAGTGGCTACTTCATGCTTACTGATACCAGTCTATACCTGCTCGGTGACCCCGGTTTTACCGCTGCTGATTTAGCCGCGGCTGTCGTTTCTTTTGCCGAGGCTCTTACTCTTGCACCCGAGGCACGAGTTTCTGCCAACAAAGACGATGAAGTTACCTCTTCTCCATCCCCCTCAGCTTCCGCTCTGGCTGTTGCCACTGAGGCTGCACCTGAAGTGGCATCTCAAGCTGCGCAAGATGAAGACATTCCACCAGAGTTTGCTGATCTGCTCAAACGTCGCCCCGAAGAATACGCCACTGTTGTAGAGGCCTTTCGCCAGGCTTACGCTGACGGTCGCGTTGTCGCCATGAAAGATGTTATTTGGCGCAACTACAGGATTGTTAGCTAGAGCATAAGTCTGATCTGCAACTAGTTCTCTTTAGTGCACTCTAGTTAAACCTAGAGAAATATTCTGAAAGGCTAAATGACTTCGGTATGTTAACCGAAGTCATTTGCCTTGTTTATTAGAAATTCTGTTCGCCTATCGCCTATGGGAGGCATAATTATGGCTAACGAACGTTTCACCCAAGCAGCACTCAATGTCCTTGAGTTTGCTAAACTTGCTGCTCTGCGACGAGAAGCAGCAACTGTCGATACCGATGATCTAGTTTATGCAATCGCCTTAGAGCAAAAATCCAATGCTGCACGCGCCATCCTTGAGTTCATCGGCGATTATCACAAGCTTGAGGAGCTGCTATTTACGTCCAATGGGTACTCTCCTGCCCAATCTC
>LNFM01008816.1_pt1 | contig 15026 bp, 15 predicted proteins | sample 596031 | NCBI WGS metagenome assembly LNFM01 (sample SAMN04254537, study PRJNA301005) | activated carbon metagenome | isolation source: dual media filters at the Ann Arbor, Michigan drinking water treatment plant | place: USA: Ann Arbor
AGTGAAAAAGTGAGTGAAGTGAATGTCTGCGTAAAGCTTGGAATTTGGGTAAACCCCGAGTCCCACGTTTACGACGCAGTTACGTAACTGTTACGTACATGTAAGCCAAAATTTTTGCCCAATACAATTTTGCGGCTATATAAAGGAATAGATAAAATATATAGCATAGGTTACGTATTCCAAGCTTTGGGAGAAGTAGCACTTCACTCACTTTTTCACATCGGGAACTAATTCAACTACTTAGCCGGGCCGTTTAAGTGCAAAAGTGAAATTGACACAATACGTAGTACATGCTACAATATAGCAAGTCACTAACCTGCCCCTAAGTGGGGAAAGTTGGGCGTGAGGAAAAGGCGATTTTGGCTTATAGGCGCGATTTGAAAGGGGGGTCGGTAGGGTAGTGGCGGCCTCAGCCAAAAGACGTTTATAGGGCAATATTGACAAGTTAGCAGCCAGCGTGGTAGACAAGCTCATTCGTAATGAGCAGGTCGGGGGTTCGAATCCCTTCGTCGGCTAATCATTTCAACTACTTACGGTTTCCCCGGTAGAAATGATAGGCACTTTTCGGTAGATCCTTCTACCGCGTTTACACGCTCATTCCGATAAGAGGAGTGAGCGCTTATGTTTATTAAAAGGCCAGGTAAGGGTAGGAAGTCCTACGCCATTGTGGATGATGAGGGGCGAACTATAAAAGACCCTCGCATTGACCAGATAAACGCGGATCGGGCGGCGGGGCTGGGTTCTGCCGATCTGTGGGAGGCGCGGCTGCGCGAGGTTATGCGGGCGATACGGCCGGCCAGGCGGGCGCCTCTATACGCGGTAAGCCGAGTGAACCAGCAGCTGGTTGAGAGAAGGCACGCTATTAAGATGGCGGCGCGGCCGGAGCCGTATGCGGACCCAGAAAATTTACGTCAGCGGTTAATGCGCGGGGCTGGGGCTTTGGGCGAAACCTCCATCTTAGAGGCGAGTCAGGATCAGATCATCTTGGCGCTGGCGAAGGTGAAGGGGCCGGAGCGGCACGACATAGTGAGGGCGATTAATGAACTGCTCAAGTTTGCGGGGCGGGGCTTCTCAATCCCCAATCCAAGGGGCGAGCGTGAAGATATTGAGTTTATCAGGCCCGATCAGTTTATAGCCTTAAAGGTGGACCTCGAGTTTCAGGATATAGCCTTAATGCTGGGCGCCCTATTTGCCACGGGATGTCGGTGGGCGGAGTTGCCCCTTGCGACTGAGAAGGATGGCGGCGTGTCCGTGCGGAAGCAGTTGAGGCGCGACGGGCGGCCCGGTAAGACCAAGAATAAACGCGAACGCCTGTCCCCCATTCTCCCTCCCCTATTAACGTATTGGCAGGAGTACGTTAAATGGTCCGCGCATAAGAAACGCGAGATGCGCTTTGAATTGTACAACCGCGCCTACGGGTATTGTAAGAGGGAATTGGGAATACGGCCGCATGACCTGCGCCACTCCTACGCCGTCGATTGGTTGGCCAGCGGCTTTAGCATGTCGGAAGTGGCTAAGTTTATCGGCGATACAGAGGAGGCATGTCAGCGCCACTATGCCCCCTTCACCGCGCAACCCGACGAAATACAACGCGCTATTGCAAGGTATAAGAAATTCCGTTCAGGGTGAGAGAGGCGCCCGAACGCGAATAGCTGAAGGTGTCGCCCGAGACTTCAATTAAGGGATCGCAACTCGCATTACTTTCCACATAGTCAAAAGAGACGGTTTGACCTACTTCTGTGAAGAGGCCACTTGCCGCACACGCCCCTTCAACTAGAGTAAACTGGCACGAAGTGTTGAACTCATACGTCCGCCCTCCCCCTACCCACGTACCGCCTAGCTGGGTGGAGGAGCAAGCCGCCGCCTGCTCCTTGCTACAACCAGCCAAAGCCAGCCCCGCCGCTACGCATAATAAAAAGTGCCTCATTTCAATAGGTTAGCCGGCCCTACTATTTATTTCTACTTAATTAAAATAAAGTGTTGACATTATACGTATCACGTGGTATAATACATATATAAGCTTGAGATAGGCGTATCGAAAGCTAATGGGATGACGGGTCGGGGCGGTGGATATAAGCCGCCCTGTCTCACCAACTAGATAAAGAAAGCCCCGGATAGTTAAAAGTTTTCGGTCAGAGCGTTCTGCTAGGGCCGTCGGGGGTGGAAGAGGCGCGGGGCTGGCTTCCACCCTTCTTTTTTTCTCGTGCACTACTCCAAGAAATTTATAGATGAAGTTTGGCGGCCGGTTTCAGATGCAGTTAAGGAATGCGGGGGCGTTACCCCTGAAGTCCGCAAACTGTTTCGCGATCGTTGCATTGCCATAGGGCACGAAGAGAGAGTTCGGAACCTTTACCGAATTAAGGACAAGTTAAGTACTAAGGCCGTTTTCTTTAAACCGAACGGGCCGCAAGAGAAGTACTTAGAAACAAAAAAGGGCCGCGACATTATTTTGAAAACGCGGCAGATCGGTTTCACCACATTGAGTTGTGTGCGCGCATACGACTACGCGCTTTGGGAGCCGAACATGTCCACCGGGATTATGGCGCACCTTCAAACGGTTGTGACCACAATCTTCGAGGACATTTTAAAGTTTTGTCACACGCACTTCAAGAATGATTGGGGCACCTACTACTCCCCCACTGAGAAGTCGGACAGTAAAAACTCTCTCAGTTTTTCAGATGACGGATGCGGCAGAGTTCTCAACTCCTCAATGCGCGTCCTTTACGATTTTCGCGGAAAGACTGTTAACTTTCTGCACGTTGCTGAAGCGGCCTTTGTCGATAATGAGAGGTTGCTCGGTTCTCTCCAAGCGGTGCCCGTGAATGGCGAAGTGGTGCTGGAGAGTACGCCTAATGGGCGGGGCGGAGAGTTCTATCGTCAGTGGCAGAACTGGAAGACGATGACAACGCTGGCGCCTTACAAGGGCCACTTTGTTCCGTGGTTTACCTTCTATCCTGAAAAGCCGGAAGACTGGGATTGGCCAGAAGGTTTAACGCCGACCGAGTACGAAAAGAATTTAAAAGAGGCGGGCGTTCCTGAAAGCGGCCTGGCCTGGCGTCGCTGGTGTATTGAAGCAAACTGTCTTGGTGATTCGGACAAGTTTGAGAATGAGTATCCGAGCGACGATCAGAGTTGTTTCTTTACTGGTGAGGCGTTGGTGTTTCCAACGTCCGTCATTAAGCAGCAGGCAAAGAATACGCGGCCGCCGACACTGGTGGGATTTCTTCTCCCGAACGGCGCAAAGTATGAGTGGGCCGAGGATGCAAAGGGCACCACGTCCATCTGGGATAACCCTCAAATTGGTTTGGCGTATGTGATTGGCGCCGACAGTAGCAGTGGTCTTAGTAAGGATCGCGCTGTTGCTTACGTGAAGTGCCGGCAGAACGGCCGGACCGTGGCGAAGATTGAAGGCTACATAGAGCCCAACGATTTTGCCGACGAGATTTTTAAACTCGCTACCTACTACAACAAGGCGTGGATTTGTGCAGAAGAAAACAATCACGGGCACGTGGTTATTCAGCGGTTGAAGGAAAAGAGATACAGCAATCTCTATAGACGCAAAGTTTACGACGAGATGACCAATAAGCCGACTAAGAAGATTGGCTTCCTTACAACCAATGAAACCAAGCTGCAAATTACTGAGCAGTTGAAGAATGCGGCGCGAGAAGGCGCCATTACGATTTTAGACTCCGCCCTCATTGACGAGATGTCCACCTTCACCCAGTTCGCTGGAAAGAATGGCAGGACGATTAGACGAGAAGCAACGGCCGGCGCACATGATGACCGCGTGATGGCGGCCTGCTTCACCGAAGAGATGGATCGAGTTCTCGGTCCACTAAACATTAACGAAGACCCCGTCCGCAGAGGGGAAATCGACCCAGAGACAGGGTTTTCTTTTTAAATGAATAACGACGACAATAAAGAAAATTTTCAGGGCGAAGATAAGTACGAGCGCGCCGCTCGCTTTGTCCGTAAGTTTGCAAAAAAGAGCGAGAAGTATCGCAAGCCCCATTTAGATTTAGCACTTGCTGCGCGGGAGCTTTACGAGAGTTGGAGTGCGCAGAGTAAGAGTGTGGTAGGGCGCGCCAATTTAAAACTCCCCTACGGCTTCACCATTATTGAAACGCAGTTGCCACAACTGACGGAAGCATTTTTAAAAGAAAAGCCGCTATTCAAGTTTGTTGGTAGAGAGCCGCAAGATGTTATTTGGGAGCCCTCGTTAAACGACTTCCACTCCATGCAGTTGGACCAGGCGAAGTTTCCGCAAAAGTTTATCATCTTTGCAAAGTCAGTATTGGTTGATGGCACCGCCATCATGAAGGTGCCTTACCGTTTTGAAGAGCGCGCCACTACTAAGAAGGTGCCAGCGTATGATCCCATCACTGGCGAAGCAACGCTGCAAGAGATTGACTCCATTCAAACTATTTTTGATGGGCCGGATTTAGAAAACGTTTCGCTTGTGGATTTCTTTCCTGATTGGCGCGTTAAGAATCCCGGCGACATTGTTAGCATGCGGGGCTGCATTCATCGCACGTACAAAACTTTTAATGAGTTGAAGAGAAGCGGCCGGTACAAGAATTTAAAAGAGTTGGAACTGTCGCTGAACACCAAGGGCTGTGATGCGTGGGGCCTTCCCTACTGGTCCGATGAAGTGAGCCGCGACTTTGACCGCACCAATGATAACGAAGATGAAGTTAAGCGCGATGAGTTGATTGAGTTGTGGGAGTACTGGGGCGAGTTTCCGATCAACGAAAAGGGCGAGACGGAAGAGTATCTCATTACTGTTGCGAACGGGGACGCGGCAATTCGTTGTTCCGAAAACCCGTATCGCGAAAAGTTTAAACCCTTCATTGCTTCTGTAAACGTTCCGCGCCTTGAAGAGTTTTATGGCATTCCAGAACTCATTGCAATACGCGGCCTGATTAAAGAGGCCACTACACTTCGCAACGCGCGCCTAGATCAAGTTAACCTCGCTGTTAACCGCATGTTCATTGTGGATCGGAACGCGGGTATACAAGCCAACTCTCTCTACTCACGGCCGGGCGGAGTTATTTATTCTAACGATATTCAGGGTATTCGTCTTTTAGAGGCGCCAGAAGTTTCGCCTAACAGCGCCAAAGAGATTCAGGATCTTCAGATGGAGATTCAGAACGCAACGGGGCTGGCGTCGGCTGCTCCCGCAATCGGACAACTGGCACGCACCTTTGGCCGCTCTGCAACTGGCGCTTCGCTTGTTCAATCAATGGCGACAAGCAGAGTGGGAATGAAGGCACGGTTGGTAGCACACCTATTTGTCCAAGAGTTGCAAAAAATAATGTTCATGACCAATGGGCAGTTTGTGACCGACGAAATTTGGTTGCGCGTATCTGACCCAATGTTGGCCGAGCAGAATCCGTTCCAACGTCTTTCGCCCGAAGCGTTTAAGGGCACGTTTGATTTTGAATTCGTCTCCACGTTTGAAGAGAGCGGCGAGATTGAAATGCAAAAGCTGCAACAGTTTTTAGGTTTGGCGCAAGCCGCTGAACAAACTCAACCCGGCACCATTAAGTGGGGGCCGATCTTTGAACAATTGGGTCGCTCACTACTAGGACGTAAGGTAAGAAACTTTGTTCGTTCTGATGAAGAGCGAATGATGATGCAGCAGCAAAGCTTAATGATGGAGCAGGCCGCTAACGCGCAAGTTGGCGCAATGGCGCAACAACCTAACTCAATGCCCGGAATGCCTAGCAGGATTGGTTAACCGTGAACCCTGAACTTCTACACTTATTTGACGCTGAAACTGGACAAGAGACAGATGAGTCTGTGCTTGGTGCGCAGTTGGAAGCGGAAGTTAGGGAGCGTAACGAGTGCGAGGCCATTGAGAAAATGGTTGGGACGCGGGGCTGGGGTTATGTCGAAGAGCACCTGCTCCGTACTATTGAAGGAATTAAAGAAAAAATTTTAGACGAAGCCGACATCGAGATGATCCGCAAGTATCAAGCAATTGGTACGGCGTATTCGAACGTGTTGGGATTAGTTAGCCAAAAGGCGTCGCGGGCTAAAGCATTGCGCGAGCCAAAACAACAAACGAACCCGGAAGGATAATTCGTAAATGTCAGATCCAAATGAATACGAGATAACTTCAGATGACTTGCAGGAGGCGCGTAAAGCTGCTTCTGAACCTGAAGCCTCAAACGAGCAAACAGAACAACCAACCCCCGAGGTACAACCGACCGAAGGACAAGTTGAACAACAGGTTGAAAGCTCAGAGCCAGTAGTCGTTGAAGACGAACTGCCTGAGAAGTTCCGTGGCAAGAGCGCCGCAGAAATCGCAAAGTCCGCACAAGAGGCTGAGCGACGGATGCACGAGATTGCGTCGGAGCGGGCGTTTGAACGGAAGCGTGCGGAAGAATATGAAGCGCGCCTACGGGAGATGCAAAGCCAACAACAACTCGTACAATCAGACCCACTAGAAGAAATTGAAAAGTTGTGGGAAGCGGACCCTAAAGAGGCCGTCAAGAAAGTTTATCAAAAGGCGCGCGAAGGCCAAGAGCTTACGCGCCGCCAATTGGAACAAGAACGACGGGCACAGGACGCTGCCGAATACTATTCAAAATCGCGTGTGGAGAATCCAGATTTTGCTGAGCGCGAAGTTGACATGCAAGAGCAAGCCAAACGGTTTGGTCACTTGTTACGTGGAGAGTTAGCCACTTCGAAGGAAACTATCGAATTGCTATATCTCGCGGCAAGGGGCGCCCGTGTGGATGACTACTCTAAAGCGGCCATCGAAAAAGCAACTAAAAAACAAACTCTCATTAAAGAAGAAAAACGAAAGGCTGCGTCTGAAACTGCTGTCTCAAAAGGAGATGTAATCTCTTTCTCGGAAACTGAAGACTTCTCTTCTATGTCCAGAAAACAGCAGCAAGAAGAATTAAGGAAGATGAGACAAGCGCTGAAATAGGTTTAGCGTTTATCTGATTTGCCTTTTACCGCAGTTCATAAACTCACATGGCAATGTCCTCAACAAGCACTAATAGTGCAAATTTACATAGTTATTATGTAAAGAAGTTGCTGTCCGTTCTGTATCCTCGGCTACAACTACACAAACTTGGAAAAAAGACTCCTCTGCCTGAAGGCAACGGAACCCAAGCAAAGTGGCTGATCTACAGTAAGATTGCATCTTCTGTCTCTACCTTAACCGAAGGAACCGCTCCTAGCGAAATCTCCTTCACAACCGCTAACGTCACTGCTGACATCGCGCAATACGGTCAATTCGTAAAAGTCTCTGACCTGTTGAAGATGACGGCAATTGATAACGTTATCGAAGAGTTGTCTGAAAACCTCGGCCGCGCCGCTGCTGAAACGATTGAAGATTTGATCGTTGCACAGTTGGATTCGGCCCTCACGATCCGTTACGCAAACGGACGCGCCGCTGCTAACGATGTTACTGCCGGCGATGTGATCGTGATGAAAGAGTTCTTAAAGGCAATGATTGACCTGAAAGACTCCTATGTTGGTCCCCACGAAATGGGCTCCTACATGGCAGTTCTCCACCCATCTAACGAATACGATCTTATCAGCGAAACGAACTTGGGCGCATGGCTCGATGTTCGCCGTGATGCTGGTCAAGATGAAAAAGGCGTTCTTTCGGGTGAAATCGGAAAACTGTACGGAATGCGTTTCCTCGTTTCCGACAAGATGGTCGCCGCTACGAACTCCGGTTCTGTGTCGGTAAAACGCAACTACTTACTCGGCGAAGAGTGCTTCGGCACTGTGGAGTTGGGCAAGGCAGTTGAATTGATCATCAAGCCTCACGATTCGGGCGGCGTTGCTAACCCCCTCAACCAGTACGCAACTGTTGGTTACAAGCTGAAAGGCTTTGCAGCTAAGGCGTTTGGTTCGGGTGCACGTGGTCGTCAGATCCGCGGTGCTACTTCGCATAGCTAAATAATTGAATTGGGGGAGAAGGGGCGATGCCTTTTCTCTCCCGTTCTTTCTATTCATGGACTTTCTGGTTTTAAAAGAGAAGCTGAAAAAGGTTGATAAGCGGCTGTACGTGCGCGATGACAGCCGGCGCTTTGTGGGCGGTGAATTCTACTCCTGCCCTCTCTACATAAAGATTAATAAAAGCTCTCCTGAAAAAACCAACCTTAATCAACTCAGCCCGGAGGCGCAGGAATTTTTGCGCGATAAAGAGGCCGGCGTTTTTGATGAACACATTTGCGGCGTGTCGTGGCCGTGGGTCCCCGAGTTTGACGTTTTTGATTTAGAGACGGGGCGAGAGATAGCGCGGGGCTGGCGGACAATTGCACAGACCCTCATTAAGCGCGGCTTGGCCAGCAAAGCAAAGGTTCAAAAAGTTTTTGGTTCGAGCATTGGCGATTGCGATTGGGACCGCGCAAGTTTTGAAGAGCGCAAAGAATTGAGACGTAAAGAAAATGCCAAATAGTACAAGCGGCTTCACAGGGGCCGAAATTGTTACCTACGTTAAAAACTGGATCGGCAACCAGTCCGCCGAATTCCAAACCTTCATGGAGCAAACACTCCCGCTCGCCGAGTTTCGTTTTTGCAAAGCGCACGACTGGAAATTTTTAAATAAGCAGAATCTCTCCCTGACGGTTGTGACGGGGACAAATGAATACACGTTAAATACGGCGGCCATTGGCTTTGAGATGGCGGCGGATGACGTGAAGAGTGTGGTGGATACTACGCAAGGTATCTACCTACAAAAGACGACGCTGGAAACAATTCGTCGCATGGACACGAAACAGGATGATGGTAGCAGCACGTCTGACCTCACCCACTGGGCGCCTGTTGGCGACAATACGATTTTAGTCCACCCAAAAGTTTTTCAAACTACCGTGTTGAAGATTGACGGAAAGATTACACCAACCGCGCTCCACACCACTTCCAACTACCCAACAATCCCGTACCGCTACCAAGATTCGTTTATGCAGTATTGTTTGGCCCTGGCATTGAAGCGCGAGAACGACGACCGCGCCGATGCAGAGATTCAAACCTTTTTCGCCCTACTCAAACAAGACATTCAAAACGATATGGCCAGCCGGGCCAGTGGGGCGGATGAGCCGCGCATGAAGATGTGGTGGGAAGCGGGCCTAGATGGTGTGGGCGGAAATTTAGAGCAGCAATTCATTGACTCCTTATTTCGGTAATTAAAATTGTCCTTACGCAATTTCAGTAATGAGAGTGAATACGAGGCCGCCTACGGGATGGACTCCACCTCACCACTATCGTCGATGAAGGCGGGCTTTGTTCGCTCTGCCTACAATTGCAACTTAGGCTTGGTGTCCGGCTATATCAAAAGGGGCGGCTTTACGACGGCGTTGTCATCGGCTTATGGGGTGACGAGTTTTAGCGCGGGGCTGGAGTACAGAACGAGCGGGGCGGCGCGGCGGATTGTAATGTACGCGACCGACGGCGTGAGCGCGGAGTTGGTTTACACGACGACGGCCGGGGGCGCGCCTACGGTAATTGCTAGTGGGCTGGACGGGGCGGCGCGGCCGTCCATGGTGCAAGTTAAAGATCAGTTGTTCTTTTTTAACGGGTCGGATGATCCAAAAGTTTACGACGGCAGCAACTGGAAGCAGTTGGGAATTACGCGGCCGGCAAGTGCGCCAACGGCCGGATCGCCAGCGCAAACGACGGGCGGAAGTAAGACACTGCTTGGTCGGTATGCATACGTCTATACCTATTATAATAGCGTGACGAAGGCTGAGAGTTCGCCGTCTGATCTGTACGTGTACACGCTCACGGGCTCTAACAACGTAATCAATTTGGCCCTTACGGCCGGCGACTCTGCAACGGCCGATACGATACGCATTTACTCCACCGTTGGGTTTGGAAACGAACTTTTTCTAGAGTCGGAAATTGCTGTTGCCAGTACGACGTATGCGTCTAGCGTCGCAGATAGTGCGCTGGGGCAGCCGCTTGAAATGGATAACTCCAGATTGGCGGATGTTACGTCGGCGAAGGGTAAGTACGCGGTTGTAGCGGGCAATCGGATTTTTGTCGTCACTGGTGAGAATGAAATACGTTATTCGAAGATTGGTCTCTATGAGTCGCGGCCTGAAAGCTACGAAGCAAAAGCTGTTGTTGATGCTATGGGCGCGGCCGGAAATAACGACGGCATTGTTGGCCTTGCAACGATTGCTGATACGGTTATTGTTTTAAAGCGCCGTTCTATTGGAAAGTTAGAGCCGGTTGGTTTGCCCGATACGGCGGTACCTGAAGATAACGTTGTTTTCACATATAAAGAAATAAGCGGTGAGATTGGGGCGGTATCGCATTTCGGCGCTGTTCAAATTGAGAACGAGCTTTTCTTCGTCGGACGAAACAACATATACCGCACGGACGGGCAGACGGTAAGGGCGGCTAGCGAAAGCATTCAGTCTGACATTCGGGCAATGAGCTTTACGGCCAGCCAGCAGTTGAAAATCTCCGCCATCAACGACACAAAATTTAAGCGCGCCTACTTCCAGCTTTTTAGTGGCAGTGGGGCGACCGTGCCGACGTGGACGTTTGTTGCCGACTACCAGCGCTTTCCTGAAGTACGGTGGACAATATATCGCCCCGGCACGAATACAACAACACACCCAAGTTTACGGGTTGGTTGTTTTGTAAAAGTTACTAGTTCGTCGGACGGCAGTGATTTGATTTGGTTCGGCAATGCAGACGCCAACGGCCAAATTTATCAAATGAATTCTGGCAACTCCGACAATGGTAGTGCGATTTATTTTCAAATCGTTACGCGCCCGTTCGCAATGGGGCAGCCAATCCTCACTAAGCTTTATAAGAAGGCTTACATCTCGGCGGTTGGGGATGGGAATAACTACGACGTGACCGTGTCTGCCATCTACAACTTGTCGGAACAAGAAGAGACGTCACAAGCAAAAAGTTTATACAACGGCGGAGCGCAGTGGGACGTAGCGCAGTGGGATCAGGATGTGTGGGCGAATAACGACCTAACTACCCTTGAATACTACGCGCACCGAAAAGCAAAGTTTCAACAACTAGTAATGCGTCAAACGTCGGCAAACGCGCCCCTAACCATTTACGGCTGGGCAAGTACGGCCAGCATCTTTGGGCCTTTCTAAATGGAAGCCCTGATTAAACGAAAAGATTTTCGCATCGTTGAAGTGAGCGGCACCACGGCGTCATCTGCCAATACGAGCGCGATGTTTAGACACGGAAAGAATGAAGTTCCCTGGCTGGGCGTTGTTGCAGAAGGAAATGCATACATAGCAATCAATGGCATTGGGCCAAATGATTTGGATGTGAGGAGCACGGGCACATCTCAAGAATTTAAGGTGCTACTTTTTTTCAATGGTTAGGTTTGAACCTACCAGGAAGGTATGAATATGAATAATTACGTAGAAGTTTATCACGCGGCGGCGGCCGAAACGAAAGTTGAAATTACCGACAAGAAGGTTACGATTCACGGCTTGCGCTTTGAAAATAACCATAGCTCCGCAGTGTATGTACAACTTTTTAATGCGCCCTCGTCAGCGGTGACAGTGGGCACTACGGTTGCAACCCGCACCTATCTCCTCCCGGCTAGTTCGGTCACACAAATCGAGCCCCGCCGCTTCTTAGAATATTTTGATAAGGGCGTCACCATTGCTTGCACCTCTAGCCGCACAAACGCCACGGCCCCCGGCGCCGCTGCCACTTGCACAGTTTGGTTCTCTAAAAACTAAAAGGTTAACCTAATGACACTTTCAGTAACATATGGGGATTTTGCCCCCAACACCACAATCGTCAGTTCTCAGATGGATCAGAACTTTGACGATATTGAGACGTGGGCGAATGGGAATATTGGGCAGGATAACTTTGCAACCCTTACGGGCGCGGTTAACTGGTCGGTAAGTAGTAACGTCTTTGCCATCAACATTTCCAATAGTGGGACGGAAGGCTCCCTCACCATTTCGCAAAGTGGTGTGTTAGCTAGTGGGAAGTCGGCACTGAAAATTGCTTCAGCTTCGAATCAGACAAGTGGCGCGGGGCTGGTGGATGTGGCGCTTTCGGCGAGTGGGGCGACGATCCCCGTTCTAAAGCTGACTAACGCGGGCACGGGGTCGGGCGTTGATCTGACGCAATCCGGCGTGCTGGCGAGCGGTAAGGCGGGCGTTAGCGCGTCGGTTTCGGGCGTGCAGATAAATGGTAAGGGGGCAGTATTTGCCGAACTTACCAACGCCAGTTCTACAATTCCCGCAGTTGCAATTGAACAGGCTGGATCAGGCGCGGGCGTCCGCCTTAAGCCGGGCACTGGTCACGCAATTGATATTCACGACGGCACAAACCCAATGGCCACAGTTGATTCTAGCGGACGGCTCCGGAGAATTGGCGCTTATTCGCCGGGTTGGGTGTCAAATTTAGCAGTTAAAAAAACAACAACTACAAATGCCGGCGATAGCGTCTTTATTACTGGCGCGGAGGGCACGTCCCTTTCCGCTTCAAATCCTGGTTACATTACATTGCCGCATTCCGACGGGGGCGGGGAATTAGTTACTTTTAAAATAACAGCAAACGTTACAATTCTTTTGTCCGGCGCGCATTGGGGCGCCGATGGCGACGGCGATTTAACAAATTTCCTATGCCGCGTTTACGCAATCAATGACAATGGGGCAATTAAGTGGGGCGTTGGCCACGCCAAGTTTACCTCCATTATTAACACCGATTCAAACACTTCGCCCGGCAGCGTGGACACCCCAACCGAAATGCTCGTAAACTCCAGTTTAGGGTCGGGCACATGGCCTTGCGTTGAAGTCGGATGGGCAAAAGCAAACTTCACCGACAGTACAAACGTATTTGCAATTCAGTCGTCAAATACTGGCGCCTACCCTGCCGATGCGGATGCCGATATTGAAGTGATTGAGGCGGGCGGAAACGGGCACGGGTCCGGGGATACAGCAATACGTCGTTTTTCGAGCACGGAAAGAGACACGGCCGGCGAGTTTATTTTTAATCAAAATTCAGCAGGCAACGGGCATCTTTTTAAAATTATGCAGCGGGGATTGTACGGAATTGAATATTACGATCGCCGATCGGGTGCCGGAATGGTTCATGGAATAAGCGTAAATACAACAACCGCCACAACATCAATAAACGGCATTGCGGCCAGCGAGCGAAAAGCGCAGCAGCAAGGAGCAACCGCGTTTATTTCACAAGTTTCTTGCACTCTCTTGCTAAACCCCGGCGACATCGTTCGCGCCCACACCGACGGCAGCCCAGATGCAACTGATGCTAGTCAATGTCGTTTTGCAATTCGTTTGTTGAGGAGAGGATAGGCATGACTCCTATTCCGTACAGAGATGCAACAGGCGTGGCGCAGGCGGCGGGGCCGAGTTTAATGCAAGGGGCCACTTCTGGCTTGCAGGGCATTGGTGGATTGGTTGGCGGCGTTGCCAATATCATGGGCGCGCTTGGGCAACCACAGCAACAAACGCCCATTGGTTACAAAGATTTGATGGGCATGATTGGCGGGCAGCAGGCTCCGATGATTCAAGCACAAAATATGTCAGTGCCCGGTGCACCTCAATATCAAATGACTCAAATGGCGCCTCAGATGACTCTAATGCAACTTCTGCAACAGTTGGGGCAACGATAAATGCAAGTAAAGTTCACACAGCATTCGATGGTTGGACCCACGCAACTAGCTGGACCAGATTATCGTCCGGCCGTCCAATATACGCAACGTGACGAGTATGGTCCCGGACAACTCCCCACCCCAATAGCGCAAGTTATTTTTTCTCAACGACCAATGCAGGGCGCGCCAGATCCAATGGCGGGCCTGTTGGAATTACTTAAACAACTTTCACAAAATAGATAAATTATGGCTCTACCAGCACTACTACCACTTTTAGGATTATTAGGCGGCGTCGCGGGCGGCGCTGCACAAATTTCGCAAGGCATGCAGGGGCAGCCCGGCCAACCGATCCCACAACAAGATTTACTCCAACTCCTCCAACAACTTCAAGCGCAAGGCCAGCAACAACAAATGCCGATGCCGCAACTCTCCACTCAACAACCTCCAAGGATTTAATTTTTTATGGGTTTACTTGATATTTTAAAGGGCACTCTAATTGGCGGTAGTCCAATGGGCAACGCAGTAGGCGGCGCGGCGGCGGGCGCTAATGCCATGTTTGGCAACGGAAACGCCAACGTGCGCGCCTATGATCTAGGGGGCGGCCAAAAGGCATACCTAGATTATGATTTAAAAGATAAAGATGAAGCCATGCTGCATATGCAAATGCAGGGCCTCGGTAAGTATTACGGCCTACAAGACAAGTTAATGCGGCAAGCAATGGACGGGGCGGCCCGCGTTCAAACGGACTACAGCCGATTCAACCCCTCACTCAACACAAACTTCAACCAGTTCGCTACTAATTTAAATACCAACTTTGCCCCACAACAAGGCGGGTTTGATGCGTACTCGCAAGGATTACTGGCACGCGGTCAGCAGGACATTAATAACCAACTGGCAACGCAACAGAGTCAGATTCAGCGTCGATTGGGCGCAAACAATCCGGCAGCGGCGGTTGTCAGCCAACAGGCAAGTATGCGCGCGGGGCTGAGCTCTAACCCTTTGTTATTCCAAGTGGGCGAGCAGCAGCGCAATCGTCAGATGCAAGAGCAGCAGCTTAGCAACCAAGCCCTCCTTACACAGCAGCAAGAGAAGGCGCGGCTTTCGGGCTTATCAAACGAGGCGCAACTGGCGCAAAACTCGTTTGGCGCAAATTTGCAAAATATGGGCAATGCGAGCTTGGCGCAGCGGTTACAGATGCAAGCAATGCCCTTGGCTAGCCAGCAAAACTTAATGTCGATGCTGCAATCGTTACAGAAAAGCTAGTAGGTCACAATGAACGAATTTAAACCTTTAAATTTTACGCCGGCGCCGCCGCAACAACAGGCAAGCGACCTTATGGCCCTGTTACAAGCAATGGGCGGTTTAGGTCTAAATATTGCGGGCGCGGCTACTAAGACGGGTGCGGTTGGCAATCAGCTAAACCAGCAATCAATGCAGACGC
>LNFM01018608.1_pt1 | contig 15024 bp, 11 predicted proteins | sample 596031 | NCBI WGS metagenome assembly LNFM01 (sample SAMN04254537, study PRJNA301005) | activated carbon metagenome | isolation source: dual media filters at the Ann Arbor, Michigan drinking water treatment plant | place: USA: Ann Arbor
TACATGCCCAGCGGCGACGCCGTGGCCAACATCGCGCTGGCCACCAGCAGCAAATACAAGAACAAGGCCGGTGAAATGGTCGAGGAGACCGAATGGCACCGCGTCAGCTTTTTCGGCCGCCAGGCCGAAATCGTCGGTGAATACCTGAAGAAAGGGCGCTCGGTCTATATCGAGGGCCGCCTGAAGACCCGCAAGTACACCGACAAGGACGGCGTCGAGAAATACGCCACCGACATCATCGCCAGCGAGATGCAGATGCTGGGCAGCCGCGAAGGCATGGGCGCTCCGGGCGGCAACGATGGCGGCGGCGATGAGGGCGGCGAGCGCTCCTATTCGCGTCCGCCGGCCGCCGCACCGCGTGCACCGGCTGCGGCTCCGCGCCCGCCGGCGCCGACCAAGGCCGCCAGCGGCTTTGACGACATGGACGACGATATCCCGTTCTGATCCTCCGGCTGTTTCCCGCGTCTGCCCGGCCTGCGCCCTGCGCACGCCGGGCAGATGCATTTTTAAACAACGCTTTTTGTCACCCGCCGCCACAAGGCCGTGTAGGCGCTGGCCCTGTTCTTGCGCCGGGCGTCCCATGCGGACGCTTTGTTGGCTAGGATCGATTCCTTCATCCTGCAGACAACCCAAGAGCCAGCCATGCGCCCGAACCACGATCACACCACAGCCCTGCACCCCGGTCGCCTGCGAACCTGGCTGGGTAGCGCCCTGCTGGCGGCAACCGGCCTGGCCCTCGCGCCGGCGCATGCCAACACCGACCCGCTCAGCGACCTGCTCAGTGTTCCCGGCAGCGCCGGCCTCGGCTTTGCGGTGCGCGCCGAACAGTCGCCTTACGTCGGTGGCGGCACCCGTTACGACCTGCTGCCGCTGTACCTGTACGAAGGCAAACGCGTGTTCCTGCACGGCAGCCGCGCCGGGCTCAAGCTGCTCGATGACGGCAGCCAGCGCGTTGACGTTTTTCTGGACCAGCGTTTCGAAGGGTATGCCGACGACCGGATTCCGCCCAGCCTGGCCGGCATGGCCGAGCGCGGTTCGGGCCTGGATGCCGGTGTGTCCTACCGCTACCGCCAGCCCTGGGGCACGCTGCAGGCGGAATTCCTGCAGGACGCCGCCAGTTTTTCCAAAGGCAGCGAGGTCCGCCTGTCCTACGCCTATGACTGGCGCTCCGGCCGGCTCGCGCTGCGTCCCAGCCTGACGGTGGCGGCACGCAGCGCCAGGCTCAACAACTATTACTACGGCGTGCGGCCGGGCGAAGCCACCGCGGCGCGGCCGGCCTATGAGCCCGGCAGCGGCATCAACACCACGTTGGGCCTGTACGCCACCTATGAGCTGAGTGAAGGCTGGCGCCTGCTCGGTGGCGTGACCCGCACCTTTCTGGACGACAAGGTCAAGGCCAGCCCCATCATCGGCCGGTCGGCGCAGACCGGCGTGTTCCTGGGCGCGGCGTACGACTTCGGCACCTACAAGGGCCAGTGGGCGCAGGAAGCCAGCTCGCCGACCCACTTCAAGCTGCTCTACGGCAAGTCCACCGAAGACGGTTGCCACCTGGCCAAAATCATCACGCTGACCTGCGCTTCCACCGCCAAGGTCAACTCGACACGCATCGCGGGCGTGCAGGTCGGCAAACCCTTCATCGAGCAGCTCAACGGCTGGCCGGTGGACATCGTCGGTTATATCGGCCTGCTGCAGCATGACGACCGCGGGCTGGCGCCCAACGGCCTGCAGATCGATGCCTTCATGAAGGCTTATTACTACGGCTTTCCGTGGAGCGAGCGCGTCAAGACCCGGCTCGGGCTGGGCATAGGCGTGTCGCTGGCGCAGCGTGTGCCTTATGCCGAGTCCAGCAGCCAGGCGGCGCGCGGGCGTTCGACCTCGCGGCTGCTCAACTACCTGGACCCGAGCATCGACTTCAGCCTGGGCGACCTGATCGGCCGTCCGGGGCTCAAGGACACTTACCTCGGCTTCGGGGTGTCGCACCGCTCCGGCATCTTCGGCTCCTCGCGCCTGCTCGGCAATGTCAACGGCGGCTCGAACTACATCTATACCTACATCGAGACCGTGCTGTAAGCCGGACTCATTCCGGTTTGCTATCAAAACATGAGCGGCTTGCCCTTGTCTGTCAAGGACTGGCGACCGATTTGATTTGAGTTTGCGTGACCGGCAGTCGGCTGTCCCATAAACAGGGGATGGCGCGCTGCCGTCAGAACCCCGACAGTCGACCTGCTTCCCGCGGGAAGCCGCACGCATGTTGCCCCGCAGCCTGCACTTATCATCGGCTACCGTGGCACCACTTCCAGAGATCCCGTCCATGCCTGTCTGGCGCGTATTGGTTGTTGAAGACGATCTCCCGACGCGGGAGTTCTTCGCGGACAGCGTGTCACGTTGCGCCGAGTTGTGCCTGGTGGGCAGCGCGGGGACCTTTGAGGAAGCCCGGGTGCTGCTGAGCGACCGTTCACTGGCCATCGACATCCTGCTGACCGACCTGGCGCTGCCCGATGGCAACGGGCTGGACCTGATCCGCCTGGCCGGGCAGACCCGGCCGGACTGCGAGGCCCTGGTGATCTCGATGTTCGGCGACGAGGACAGCGTGTTGTCGAGTGTTGAGGCCGGGGCGCTCGGCTACATCCACAAGGACTACACGCCCGACAATATAGCCAGCACGATTCTGGAGATGAAGGCCGGCGCCTCGCCGATCTCGCCCATGATCGCGCGCCGTGTGCTGGCCAAGTACCGCGCCCTGCAGGCGGAGGAGCGCGGGGGCGCACCGCAGGCGCCTGCGCGCCAGGCCGGGGAGGCACGCGGCCCGGCGCGCTCGCTGCTGTCGGCGCGCGAGCAGGAGGTGCTGGAGCTGATCGCGCGAGGGTTTTCCTATGCCGAAATTTCCAGGCTCAATGCGGTGAGCGTGCACACCATCCAGTCGCACATCAAGAGCCTGTACACCAAGCTGGCGGTCCACTCCAAAAGCGAGGCGGTTTATGAGGCGACCCGGCTGGGCCTCCTGCAGCCGCCGGCCTCGGCCCCCGGCTGAATACATGAGGTCTCGCTGGCTCGGCTACTTGCTGCTGTGCTGCCTGTGGGGCCAGGGTGCGGCACATGCCGAAACGTCGCCACTGCGCGAGGCCACGGCAAGGCTGGCCATCGACGGTGTGTCCAGCACCAGAAGCGTGACGCTGCCCTACCACTGGGACCGGCAACATCCGGGTAAGGCCGGGGCGGCATCCTTTGAAATCGAGTTCCAGAGGCCTGTCACCGCGTCTGACTCCTACGCCATGTACATTCCGCGGGTGGGCAATGCCTACGAAGTCTGGCTCAATGGCAACCTGCTGGCGAAGAACGGAAACCTGACGCAGTTCAACGGGGGAGACTACGCCAAGATTCCGCGTTTTATTCCGCTGGCGGCGGATCTGCTGTTACCCAACAACAAGCTGCTGATCCACGTGCGGGCCGACGTCGGCCGCCGCGGGGGCCTGGCAGCGCCCATACTGGGCCCGGATCAGGAGGTTCGGCCTTTGTATCTGAAAGACTATCACTGGCGCGTGACCGGCACACTGGTGGTTGTGGTGCTCAGCCTGATGGTCGCCGCCATATCGCTGGCCCTGTGGTTCACACAGACGCATCCAGGCCCTAACGGCCGGTTTACCCGGGACCCGCTGTACCTGCTGGGTGGGCTGGCCGAGCTGTTCTGGACCTTGCGCGTCAGCGACGCGCTGGTCGAGCAGCCGCCCCTGATGTGGCCCTGGTGGGGTGTGGTGACCGCGCTGGCGCTGGGGGGCTGGCTGAGCAGCATGGGGAGTTTTTTTGTCATTGTCGCCAACTGGTCCAGGCTCAAACCGGCGATCTGGTTCAACCGCATCACCTGGACCCTGTTTGCCCTGGGCTTTCCCACCGTGGCCTGGGCTCTCGCATTTTCGTCGCCGCTGGTACTGACGGCCTGGTATGGGGTCTACGCCTTGCCTTACCTTTCCTTTATTGCCGTCTTTTGCTGGCGGGCGGTGCGGCATGCGACGCCGTCGCACCAGGTGGTGGCTGCAGCGCTGCTGGTCAACATGGTGGTGGGCCTGCGCGACTGGTTTGTTTTCCGCATCAGCCCGTCCTACGCCGACAACACGCTGCTGCGCTACTCCTCGGTGCTGTTCGGGCTGGCGCTGGCCTATATCGTGATCACGCGTTTTCGCGAGGTCAGCGCGCAGGCCCGCGACCTGATGGCCAACCTCTCGGCGCGCATTGCGCAGAAGGAGCAGGAACTCGGCGAGAGTTACCTGAAAGTCGAGCAACTTGCGCGTGAACAGGAGCGTATCGGCGAGCGCACCCGCATCCTGCGAGACATGCACGACGGGGTGGGCTCGCACCTGAGCGCCGCCATCCGCCAGCTCGAGTCAGGCAAGGCCAGCGCCGACGATGTGCTGCAGACCCTGCGCCACACGCTGGACCAGCTCAAGCTGTCGATCGACGCCATGCACCTGCAGCCCGGCGACATCGCCTCGCTGCTGGCCAACCTGCGTTACCGGCTGGAGCCGCGGTTTGCCGCCTCCGACATCGAGTTGCAGTGGGTGGTCGGGGCGCTGGCGCCGGTGGCGCGCGTGGATGCCAACGCCTTGCGCCAGTTGCAGTTCATGGTGTTCGAGGCCCTGTCCAATGTGCTGCAGCATTCGCAGGCGACCACGCTGGCGATAGCTGCGGAAATGGACGGCGCCGGCGTCTGCCTGCGCATCATCGACAACGGCCGCGGTTTTGACACCGCGGCCACGCCGCGCAAGGGCTTGCTGGCCATGCGTGAACGCGCCGCGGCCATCAGCGCACAGCTCGCGATCAGCAGTGCGCCGGGCCGCACCGTCGTGCAAATCCGGATCGCCTGAGGGTTGATTTGCTACTGAATTGATAGCTGAATGCCCATTTCCGGCATGGGCTGGAGGCCAATCTGGCTTGCAGTGGAGCGGTGGGGGCTCAGCGGCCGTCCGGCACATTGCTGGCCGTGATCACACCGCCGCCCAGGCAGACCTCGCCCTGGTACAGGACGGCCGACTGGCCCGGCGTGACGGCCCACTGCGCTTGCCCAAAACGCAGGCTGGCTTCGGTGGCGGAAGGCGCCAGCAGTTCGCAGGCGGCGTCGGCCTGGCGGTAACGTGTCTTGGCTGCCATCGCGCCGGCTGCCGGCGCTGTGCCCGCGACCCAGCTGCAGTCCTGCATCTGCAGTTCGGTGGACAGCAGCCAGGGGTGGTCATGGCCCTGCACCACCCACAAGGTGTTGCTGTCCATGTCCTTGCGTGCGACAAACCAGGGTTGGTGTTCGCCCGCGCCGCGCTGGCCCTGCGCCTGCAGGGCCTTGAGTTCGGCGCCGCGCGCCTTCACGCCGCCTATGCCCAGGCCCTGGCGCTGGCCCAGGGTGTAAAAACTCAGGCCCACATGTTCACCGAGCACCCGGCCCTGGTCGTTTTTGATCGGCCCCGGCGCTTTGGCGATGTAGCGGTTCAGGAAGTCCCGGAACGGCCGCTCGCCGATAAAGCAGATGCCGGTCGAGTCCTTTTTCTTCGCGTTCGGCAGCCCGATCTCGTCGGCGATGCGCCGCACCTCGGTCTTTTTGAGTTCACCGACCGGGAACAGCGTGCTGGCCAGCTGGGCCTGGTTCAGGCGGTGCAGGAAATAACTCTGGTCCTTGGCCGGGTCCAGGCCCTTGAGCAGTTCATGCCGGCCGGTGGCCTCGTTCAGGCGCACGCGTGCATAGTGGCCCGTGGCGATCTTGCCCGCGCCCAGGCGCATCGCGTGGTCGAGGAAAGCCTTGAACTTGATCTCGGCGTTGCACAGGATGTCGGGATTCGGCGTGCGGCCGGCCTGGTACTCGCGCAGGAACTCGGCGAACACACGGTCCTTGTAGTCGGCGGCAAAGTTGACGTGTTCGATTTCGATGCCGATCACGTCGGCCACGGCGGCGGCGTCCACGAAGTCGATGTTGGACGAGCAGAATTCGCTGTCGTCATCGTCTTCCCAGTTTTTCATGAAGATGCCCACAACCTCGTGGCCCTGCTGTTTGAGCAGGTATGCGGTGACCGCGGAGTCCACGCCCCCGCTCAAACCGACCACAACGCGTTGTTTTTGCATCACCCGATTTTAGGTGGGCGGCTTTAAAACAGTGGCCCTAGGGCTTTGCGTCGTAAACACTGGTATCGACCGTCAGGAGGTCCAGCGGGTAACGTTTGCCCGCCAGGTAATCTTCCATGCAGGTCAGCAGCAGCGGGCTGCGGTGCCGCGGCACGCAGGCGCGGATCTCCTCGGGGCTGAGCCACAGGGTGCGCACAATGCCCGCGTCCAGCGCCTGGCCGGCCACTTCGTCGCCCAGGGTGCCGCAGAAGGCAAAACGCATATAAGTGATGTCCAGCGGCACATCCTTGCCCGGCACGGCTTTTTCGAAACGCGACATATAGATGCCGACCAGCGCGCCGGGTTTGAAATGAAAGGCGGTCTCTTCCAGGGTTTCGCGGACACAGGCCTGCACCGTGCCCTCCCCGGGGTCGAGGTGGCCGGCCGGGTTGTTCAGGCGCAGGCCGTCCTGCGTGTGTTCCTCGACCAGCAGGAACTTGCCGCCCCGTTCGATGATGGCGGCAACGGTGACACTGGGTTTCCAACGTGAGTTCATGCGCGCATTATCCGGGTGCGCCCGTTGCCGCCGGCTGTACCGCCGCGGTTACCGCGCCGCCAAAACGGCGCGAAACTCATGTAAGCTAGCCGACAGCTTCAATTTCACGTAGAACTACTTACACGCAACGAGGAGACACCCATGCGAATCGGGGTACCGGCCGAAATCACGGCGGGGGAGACACGCGTCGCCGTCACGCCGGAGACGGCCAAAAAACTCAAGGGCCAGGGCCACACCGTGGTTATCCAGTCGGGTGCCGGCGTGGCCGCCAGTGTTCCCGATGAGGCTTATGTCGCCGCCGGTGCCGAAATCACCGACGCCGCCGGCGCCTATGCCTCGGACATCGTGCTCAAGGTGCGTTGCCCGCTGGACAGCGAGATCGGCCTGGCCAAAGCCGGCACGGTGCTGGTCGGCATGCTCAACCCCTTTGATGCCGCCGGCCTGCAGCGCCTGGCCGCTGCGCAACTGACGGCGTTTGCGCTGGAAGCCGCGCCGCGCACCAGCCGCGCGCAAAGCATGGACGTGTTGTCCTCGCAGGCCAACATCGCCGGCTACAAGGCCGTGATGATGGCCGCCAACAGCTACCAGCGTTTCTTCCCTATGCTGATGACCGCCGCCGGCACCGTCAAGGCAGCGCGTGTGGTGATCCTGGGCGTCGGCGTGGCCGGCCTGCAGGCGATCGCCACCGCCAAACGCCTGGGCGCGGTGATCGAGGCCAGCGATGTGCGCCCCAGTGTCAAGGAGCAGGTCGAGTCGCTGGGCGGCAAGTTTATCGACGTGCCTTATGAAACCGACGAGGAGCGCGAGGCGGCTGTCGGCGTCGGCGGTTACGCCAAACCGATGCCACCGAGCTGGCTGGAGCGCCAAAAAGCCGAGGTCGCCAAACGTGTGGCGCTGGCCGACGTGGTGATCACCACCGCGCTGATTCCGGGACGCGCCGCGCCCGTGCTGGTGACCGAAGACATGGTCAAGGCCATGAAAGCCGGCAGCGTGATCGTCGACCTGGCCGCGCCGCAGGGCGGCAACTGCCCGCTGACCGAACCCGGCAAAACCGTGGTGAAACATGGGGTCACGCTGATCGGCGAGACCAATGTGCCGGCGCTGGTCGCCGCTTCCTCAAGCTGGTCATCAGCAAGGAAGGCACGCTCAACATCGACCTCGAAGACGACATCGTGGCGGCCTGCCTGATGACGCAGTCCGGCGAAGTCAAGAAAAAATAACCAATCCGGGCCGGCTGCCGGGCCGCCCGACCAGGAGAACAGACCATGGATGCCGTGTCACCCACCATCATCAACCTCATCATCTTCGTGCTGGCGATTTACGTGGGTTACCACGTGGTCTGGACCGTCACGCCTGCACTGCACACGCCGCTGATGGCGGTGACCAACGCGATTTCGGCGATTGTCATCGTCGGCGCCATGCTGGCGGCCGCGCTGACCGTCACGCCGCTGGGCAAAACCATGGGCGTGCTGGCCGTGGCGCTGGCTGCGGTCAATGTGTTTGGTGGCTTCCTGGTCACGCGCCGCATGCTCGAGATGTTCCGGAAAAAAGAAAAGAAGGCCGTCACGGCTGACGCGGGAGCGGCCAAATGAGCATGAATGTTGTCACGCTGCTGTACCTGGTGGCTTCGGTCTGTTTCATCCAGGCGCTCAAGGGCCTGTCGCATCCAACCACCTCGATTCGCGGCAACCTGTTCGGCATGGTCGGCATGGCGATTGCCATCCTGACCACCGGCGCGCTGATTGTTGAAATTTCCGGCGGCAAGTCCGTCGGCATGGTGTATGTGCTGGGCGCCCTGCTGGTGGGCGGCACCGCCGGCACCCTCATGGCCCAGCGCGTCGAGATGACCAAGATGCCCGAGCTGGTGGCTTTCATGCACAGCATGATCGGCCTGGCCGCGGTGTTTATTGCGGTGGCCGCCATGGCCGAGCCCGACGCCTTCGGCATCGTGGCCCAGGGCCTGCCGACCGCCGCGATCCCGGCCGGCAACCGGCTCGAGCTTTTCCTCGGCGCAGCGATTGGTGCCATCACCTTCAGCGGCTCGGTGATCGCCTTCGGCAAGCTCAGCGGCAAGTACAAGTTCCGCCTGTTCCAGGGCGCGCCGGTCACCTTTGCCGGCCAGCACATGGTCAACCTGGTGCTGGGCATCGCCACGCTGGCGCTGGGCCTGGTGTTCATGTTCACCGGCAACTGGACCGCGTTCTTCGCGATGCTGGCGCTGTCTTTCGTGCTGGGTGTGCTGATCATCATCCCGATCGGCGGCGCCGACATGCCGGTGGTGGTGTCCATGCTCAACAGTTATTCGGGCTGGGCCGCGGCCGGCATCGGTTTTTCGCTGAACAACGCGATGCTGATCGTGGCCGGCTCGCTGGTGGGCTCGTCGGGCGCCATCCTGTCCTACATCATGTGCAAGGCGATGAACCGCTCCTTCTTCAACGTGATCCTGGGCGGCTTCGGCGGCGAGGCCGGCGCAGCCGCCGGCGGTGCCAAGGAGCAGCGCCCGGTCAAGTCCGGCTCGGCCGACGACGCGGCCTTCATCCTCGGCAATGCCGAAACCGTGATCATCGTGCCGGGTTACGGCCTGGCGGTGGCGCGTGCCCAGCATTCGGTCAAGGAGCTGGCGCAAAAACTCACCGACCGCGGCGTCAACGTCAAGTACGCGATCCACCCGGTGGCCGGCCGCATGCCCGGCCACATGAACGTGCTGCTGGCCGAGGCCGAGGTGCCTTACGACCAGGTGCATGAGATGGAAGACATCAATGCCGAGTTCGGCCAGGCCGATGTGGCCATCATCCTGGGCGCCAACGACGTGGTCAATCCCGCCGCGCACGTCAAGGGCAGCGCAATTTACGGCATGCCGATTCTCGAGGCCTACAAGGCCAAGACCGTCATCGTCAACAAACGCTCGATGGCCGCCGGTTATGCCGGCCTGGACAACGAACTGTTTTACATGGACAAGACCATGATGGTGTTCGGCGATGCCAAGAAGGTGATCGAGGACATGGGCAAAGCCATTGAGTGAGAAGACGGCAGATAACACTTTCTGCCGCGCGAAAGTCAGAAGTTAAACAGCCATTGGAGGGCTTGCCTTCCTGATTTGTCCTGTTTCCTAGGGAAAACGCAATAGCCCCGCAGAGGGTGGCGCCACGAAAATCCGTGGCAGTTGTTCAATCGTCATCTGGAGAGACAAGCATGAATGCATCCACCATCGACCGTCCGTGGCTCAGCGCCTATCCCCCGGGCGTGCCGGCCGACATCGACGCGTCGCAGTACACCTCGCTGGTGGCACTCATGGAAGAGAGCTTTTCCAAAAACGCCTCGGCCGTGGCTTACAGCTTCATGGGCAAGGACGTCACCTTCGGCCAGACCGACAGCCTGTCGCAGGCTTTTGCGGCCTACCTGCAGGGGCTGGGCCTGGCCAAGGGCGACCGCGTTGCCATCATGATGCCCAACGTGCCGCAGTACCCGGTGACCGTGGCCGCCATCCTGCGCGCCGGTTTTGTGGTGGTCAATGTCAACCCGCTGTACACCCCGCGTGAGCTCGAGCACCAGCTCAAGGACTCGGGCGCCAAGGCGATTGTGATCATCGAGAACTTCGCCAACACGCTGGAGCAGTGCATCGCCAACACGCCGGTCAAACATGTGGTGCTGACCGCCATGGGCGACCAGCTCGGCATGCTCAAGGGCGCGCTGGTCAACTACGTGGTGCGCAATGTCAAGAAAATGGTGCCGGCCTTCAACCTGCCTTCGGCGGTGCGCTTCAACGAGGCGATCGCCCAGGGCACACGCGGCACGCTCAAGCGGCCCGATATCAAGCCCGACGACGTGGCCGTGCTGCAGTACACCGGCGGCACCACCGGCGTGTCCAAGGGCGCGGTGCTGCTGCACCGCAACGTGATTGCCAACGTGCTGCAGTCCGAGGCCTGGAACGGCCCGGCCATGACCAGCATGCAGTCCGGCGTGCAGCCGACCTATGTCTGCGCGCTGCCGCTGTATCACATCTTTGCTTTCACGGTGAACATGATGCTGGGCATGCGCACCGGCGGCAAGAACATCCTGATCCCGAACCCGCGCGACCTGCCGGCCGTTCTCAAGGAGCTGTCCAAACACAAGATCCACAGCTTCCCGGCGGTCAACACCCTGTTCAACGGCCTGGCCAACCATCCCGACTTCAACACCGTGGACTGGTCGCACCTGAAGGTGTCACTCGGCGGCGGCATGGCCGTCACCGGGTCGGTGGCCAAGCTCTGGCTGGAAAAAACCGGCTGCCCGATCTGCGAAGGTTACGGCCTGTCGGAGACCTCGCCCTCGGCCAGTTGCAACCCGACCAACAGCAAGGCCTTCACCGGCACCATCGGTGTGCCGATTCCCGGGACGTACTTCAAGCTGCTCGACGACGACGGCAATGAAGTGGCGCCCGGCCAGCCCGGCGAAATCGCCATCAAGGGCCCGCAGGTCATGGCCGGCTACTGGCAGCGTCCCGACGAAACCGCCAAGGTCATGACGCCCGACGGGTATTTCAAGTCCGGCGACATCGGCACGGTCGACGAGCGCGGCTTCTTCAAGATTGTGGACCGCAAGAAAGACATGATCCTGGTCAGCGGTTTCAACGTCTACCCGAACGAGGTCGAGGACGTGGTCTCCGGCATGGAAGGCGTGCTCGAATGCGCCTGCGTCGGTGTCGCCGACGACAAGTCGGGCGAGGCGGTCAAGCTGGTGATTGTCAAAAAGAACCCGGAGCTCACCGAAGCCCAGGTGCGCGAGTTCTGCAAGACCAACCTGACCGGCTACAAGCAACCCAAGGTGATCGAATTCCGCACCGAGCTGCCGAAAACACCGGTCGGCAAAATCCTGCGCCGCGAACTGCGCGACAAAAAATAAGGCGGGGCTGCGGCTTCAGCAAAGGCGGCTCCGGCCGTCTTTCTTGTTGCCGCCTGCTTTTGGGGCAAACTCGCCCCATGACAAGCACCGCCATCCTCAGCGCCTTGGCCGAAGAGCAGCAGGGCCTGATCGAGCTGCTGCAGCAGCCGCACAAAACCAGCCATGCCGGGCGCGAGTTCTGGCAGGGCCGGCTGCACGGCCGGCCGGTGGTGCTGGCGCTGTCGCGCATCGGCAAGGTGGCGGCCGCGACCACCAGCGTGGCGCTGATCGAGCGCTTCCAGGCCCGCCGCATCGTCTTCACCGGTGTGGCCGGCGGCCTGGGCGATGGCGTGCAGGTCGGCGACGTGGTGGTGGCCAGCAGCTTTGTGCAGCACGACCTGGACGTTTCGCCGCTTTTTCCGCGCTACGAGGTGCCGCTGTATGGGCAGGCCCGCTTCAGCTGCGACACGGACCTGACCGCGCTGTTGCTGCAAGCCGGCCGCGCCGGCCTCGAAAGCCTGGCCTTGCCTTCGAGGACCTTGCTGCACCACGGCCTGATGGCCAGCGGTGACCGTTTTGTATCCGGCGCCGCCGAAGCGCGTTCGCTGCGCTCTGCGCTCACGCACGCCGGCCACGAGGCGCTGGCCGTCGAGATGGAAGGCGCCGCGGTGGCGCAGGTCTGTTTCGACTACGGCATTCCATTTGCAGCCGTGCGGACCATTTCGGATCGCGCCGACGATACGGCACATGTGGATTTTTCGGTGTTTGTCCGCGATGTGGCCAGCCTGTACGCCCAGGCGATTGTCCGGGAATTGATGAAGCTGCTATAAAAAGAGTAGCTGTTTGCGTGCGGGGGACGTGGGCTGCGGAGTGATTTCTTCACACAGCCGGTGCGACTGCTGTCGGGCGCTTGTGGGTTGCCTGCGTGCGTTGGCCGGGGGGTGCCCGGCGGCAACTCACTTTCTTTTGCTTCGCCAAAAGAAAGTAAGCAAAGAAAAGGCGACCCTGCTGTCTGCGTTCCTCCTTCGCTGACGCTGCGGAGGGCAATCTGCGGTGCTCGGTCCAGCCGGGGTCGAGCTCGAACTCGCCTTCGACTCAAACAATCGCTCGCCCTGATCCGTCTGGCCCTGCGCTCCTCGGCGCATACAGAAGGGTGGGGTAGAAAGCCAATACGGGGGCAAAAATCCGGAGTGCAGGAAGCGCAAAGCGCTTCCTGCACGGGAATCCCAACAGCCCGTCATGTGTGCACGCGGGCGCAGCACACGCGGCCACATGAGGTTCCCCTCCATCGCCCAGCGGGGCGAGGGAGGGGCCAGGGGCGGGAGTGGGGAGCCGAAACTACCGCTGGAGGCGAGCCGGGAACGCAGCGTGATGCCGAAGTCTTGGTATCGAGTCCTCAACTCAAACACTCACATCTGAATCATCCGTATCGCCTTGCGCGACCCGTCGTTCATTTCCCTGACCGCCTGCAGCAGGCGGTTCAGGTAGCCCTGTGCCTCGGACCTGGCCAGCCGCGCCGGCTCCGGCATGTAGCCGATGGCGATATGGAAAACCAGCGGGTCGGCGTCGGGCAGTTCGCGGGACGGGCGCAAGCCGCTGGCCAGGATCTTGGTGGCCACATCGTTGACCGAGTCGCTGCTCATCGGGCCTTCCATCAGCAGCGCAAACTGGCTGTCGCCGACCCGTGCGACGGTGTCGGTGGTCTGCGCCGCCGCGCGTATGCGTGAGGCGGCCATCACCATCGCGCGGTCGCCGGTTTCGCGGCCGTGCTGTTGCTGCAGCGCGGCCAGGTTGCTCAGGTTGATCAGCAGCAGGGCGCAGGGCTGCTGGTAGCGCCCGGCCGTGCTCAGGGCCTGGCGCAACTTGCCGAGCAGCATGCGCGCCGAGCCCAGGCCGGTCAGCGGGTCGGTGGTGCGCAGCGTCGTGGCCCGGCTTTCGGACTCGCGCCGCTGCGTCACGCGGCGCAGCAGGCCGTAAAACAGGATGGGCGCCTCAAGCGCCGAACCCAGCAGCAGGGCGTTTTCGGTCAGGAAGCTGGCCCGGAGCAGGCCCAGGTTGCGCCCCAGCGGGAACAGCGTGGCCAGGATGATGGGCAGAAAGCCCAGCGCGATCCACCGCGCATGCCGGTCGCCCTCGAACAGCGACACACCCACCACCAGCAGCAGGATCAGGATGCCGGCGCTCACCAGCACATTGGCCACCGCAAAACTTTCGGGCGTCGGGACGACGCCGTCGATCAGCGCGATGCTCAGCAACAGGCCGAACATCGCCATCAGCAACCAGTCCAGCGCGCGGAAGAAGCGCTTGGGCGTGGTGACCGTGCGCACAAACAACATGGCGGTGGCGGCCGCCGCCAGCGGCAGCGCAAACACAGCCGGATTGTTCAGTGCCGGCAGTTCGGGCCAGAGGTAGAGGCCGGCCATGCCGGTGAACGCAGCCTGCGAGCCCGCGAAGGTGGCCACATACAGTGCGTAACTCGCAAACCCCCAGTCCCGGTAGGCCACCGCGTTGATCACGGCGAGCAGGCTGACCAGGAAGGCCAGTCCGAAGTAGGCGCCCAGCAGCAGGTGATCGTGCTGGCGCATTGCGTTGAGCTGCGAGTCGGATACCACGCGCGGAATGGCCGAGAAGGGCACACGCGCGTGCTCAATGCGCAGGTAGTAACGGACGGACTGTCCTTGCTCGGGGCTCAGCGACAGCGCCGGGAAACGCCCCGGTAGCGGCCACGCGCTCATGGGCAGGGTGTCGCCGGCCTGCTGGATCACCCAGCGGCCCAGGCTGTCGCGGTAATACAGGCTGATCTTGTCCACGCCGGACATCGGGAGCTCGAGCTTCCAGTGATGGCGGGAGTCCTGGCTGATCGCATCAAAGCGCAGCCAGAGCGCCGCATTGTCCAGCACCCGTGGCTCGCCCACGCGCAGCGGCTTGAACCCCAGGGTCAAGGCGCCGGCCTCTACCTGTTCCATGGTGGTCTGGCCGCTGGCATCGAGCCAGCTTTCCAGCGATGCCACGATGTTGATGGGGCCGGGGCTGCTGCCCAGGGTCAGCAGGTCGCCAGCGGCAGCGGGGGCCAGCAGCGCCGCCTGCAGGCACAGCGCGGCCAGCGCCGCCCGGATCAGGGCGGCGATCGCTCTTGCGGCGACGGACTGTTTGGTGGCTCCCACAGGCGGGTATTGTGCAGCAAGCGCTTTCCGGCCAGCCTGCCGACAGACTGCCGGGGCCGCAGCCATGACCGGCGGTGTGCAGGGACTCTCATTGCTACGAATTGAGTAGCAGCTTGCGCTTGTTGGATATGGGCTGGCGTCCGATTTGATCAGGAATCCGTGTTGCAGACGCGCAGCACTTCCTGGCCGTAGGCTTCGAGCTTTTTGACGCCCATGCCGCTGATGCCTTCGAGGTCGGCGGTGCTTTGCGGCGCGCGCTCGGCGATGGCGCGCAGGGTCGCGTCGTGAAAAATCACAAACGCCGGCAGGTTGTGTTCTCGCGCCACCTCGGCGCGCCAGGCCTTGAGCCGGGCCAGTCGTTCGAGT
>LNFM01008817.1_pt1 | contig 15023 bp, 12 predicted proteins | sample 596031 | NCBI WGS metagenome assembly LNFM01 (sample SAMN04254537, study PRJNA301005) | activated carbon metagenome | isolation source: dual media filters at the Ann Arbor, Michigan drinking water treatment plant | place: USA: Ann Arbor
AACTCCCAATCGCCGTCTCAGCGGTGCAGTGTTCGGCGCCTCTGGGAGATCCGGGCATCTCTTGCGCTCGTGAGCAGGATGGGAATCACACCCCATGGGACTGGCGTTGCTCGGCGGCTGAGACCAACACACACAATCAACGCGGCGCTAGGACATCGAGGCGTTGATCGTGAAGGTTCCGCAGCCGCTCGCGGCGCTGGACTTGACGCCGATGACCGTCGGAACGCCCGCCATGAAGAACGTTCCAATGGCGTCGCCGTGGCAGCTGACCGCGGTGCGGCAGTCGCCAGTGGTCACTGCCATCTGATAGCCGGTGTTGATCCGCAAGATCCAAAATCCGGACGTCGGCGCAACCCACCGTACGAACGCGTCCGGGGCTCCGGCGCCGCCGCAGCCGGCATAGAGGCTATCGCCGCCGCACGTCGACGCGGTCACCGTCGTTCCGCTGAACGAGAGGGGCGCCAGGCACGAGTCTCCTGGGATCGGGAGCGCGCACATCCCCGAGCGGCACGTCGCGCCGCCGGTGCACCGGTCGTTGCAGCGAGCGCAGTGACTATCGGTGCCCAGCGTCGCCTCGCAGCCGTTGGTGGGGTTGGCGTCGCAGTCAGCGAGGCCCGCGTTGCACGCGTACTGACAGCTCGACGCCGCGCAGCTCGCGCTCGTACCCGGACGGCTCGGGCACGCGTTGCCGCAGCTTCCGCAGTGGGCCAACGTGTTGCTGGTGTTGACCTCGCAGCCGTTGCTCGCGGTGCCGTCGCAGTTGCCGAAGGACGCGTTGCAGGCGATCCCGCAGGCGCTGCCGGCACACGTCGGAGTGGCGTTGGGCGCGGCCGAGCACGCGTTGCCGCATCGACCGCAGTGCGCGACGGTGTTGCCGGTGTTGACCTCGCAGCCGTTGCTCGCGTTGCCGTCGCAGTTCGCGAAGCCACCGTTGCACGTGATCGAGCAGCTGCTGCCGCTGCACAGCGGCGCCGCGTTGGCCGCGGCTGGGCACGCGTTGCCGCAGCGACCGCAGTGCGTGACGGTGCTGCTTGTGTTGACCTCGCAGCCGTTGCTCGCGTTGCCGTCGCAGTCTCCAAATGAGGCCATGCAGGCGATCCCGCAGGCGCCCGCCGCGCACGTCGACGTCGCGTTGGCCCGAGCCGCGCATGGGTTGTCGCAGCGGCCGCAGTGCGCGGTGTTGTTCGCGGTGTTCACGCACGCTCCGCCGCAGCGCGTCTCACTTCCGCCGCAGCCGCTCGCGCAGCGGCCCATCGAGCAGACGGGCGTCGCGCCGGAGCAGCTCGTGCCGCAGGCACCACAATTCATCTCGGTGTCGAGCCTCGCCTCGCAGCCGTTGGCGGCGTTGCGGTCGCATTCTGCGAAGCCCGAGACACAGCTGATCGCGCAGCGCCCCATCGCGCAGGCGGGAGTCGCGTTGGGCGGAGCGGGGCAGCTCGTGCCGCAGGCACCACAATTCATCGGGTCGCTCTGCGTGTTCGCCGTGCACACCCCAGCGTCGACGCCGGTGTCGATCGCCGAAACGCCGCTGTCCATGGGGACCACGACGCCTGTGTCCATCGGCTCTTGCGCGTCGATCGATCCATCTGGCGCAGGTCGGTCCAGCGTGGCGTCGGTCGCGCCGTCCCTCCGCGGCGCCGTCGCATCGCCGTCGAACGGCTGAGGTACGACAGCGGTTCGCACGCACACGCCCTCGTCTCCGCACGTCTCTCCGCGCTCTTCGCAGAGCGTGCTCACGGTGCACTGCGCGGCGCTCACGCTGGTGCAGCCCGAGACGATCAGGCCGCAGCGCGGCGAGAGGTTGATCCTCAGCATCGTGCGTCGCTCGGGGACGAACGAGAATCGCATCGTCCGCCGCCAGCGGAGCTCTGTCGGCGAATCGGGCGACGCCCTCAACCGAGCGTCGACCACGAGCGTCGCGCTGTGATTGGGCGGTAGCCCGAGGGCGGGGCGCGCCGTAAACGATGCTGGAAGCGAGATCGCGTCGAGCGCGCCCCCGCCGCGAACCCAGCGGGCGACGCCCGCGTCGTACCCTTCGGCGACGAGGGTCGCTCGCACCTCGAGCTCTCTCGACAGCGGCGCGTCGGTGTCGAGCAGGACGACCACCTCGGTCGCTGGACGAACGCACGCAGTCGAGACGAGCGCCCACAGCGCCAGGGACCGAGAACTCCGCACGCCCGAAGTTTCGCACGAATTTTCGCGATCGAGAGCGACCGTTCAGTCCGGTCGCTTTTGCGCGTCTTCGGTTTGCGTGAGCATCTCGCGGAGGATGCTGTTCCAGTTGGCGCGGCAACGGAGCTGCGCGAGCACGGCGAAGAGGCCCACCTGCATGCGCGCCACCATCACGAAGTCCGGCGGCATGCGCATGGTCTTGCCCTTGGTGGGCATCACGCCGAGCTCCTTGATGACCTTCTTGACGGTGTGCGCGCCCTGTTGAACGGCGTCGCGAAGGAGGTCTCGATCGATGGTGATGACCTCGTCCTTGGCGATGACCGCGGCGCTGTAGAGCTGGTATTCCTGGTTGATCTCGCGGGCGCGCGGGTCCATGTGCTCCATGCCGAGCAGCTTGGAGCCCTTGACGCGCCACGCGTCGAGCTCGCCCTTCACGAGGTGCACTGCGAGCTCGCGCCACGGCGCATGCAGCTCGGTGGGCAGCCATTTGACCGAGCCGAAATCGAGAAACGCGACCTGCCCGTCGGGCTGCACGATGTAGTTTCCCGGGTGCGGATCGGTGTTGAACACGCCCTTGGTGAAGGCGTTGCCGAGCGTGAAGCGAAAGATCGCCTTGCCGACGCGGTCGCGAACGACCTGATCGGGGTCCTGCGCGACGTCGCGGATCGATCGCCCGCGGATGAACTCGGTGGTCAGGACGTTGCGCGCCGAGTGCGAGCGAAACACGCGCGGAACGACGACGTCAGGATAGCCCGCGACGAGCGCGCGAAATCGCTCTTGGTTGTCGGCTTCGTGCAGGTAGTCGAGCTCTTCGCTGAGCCGCGAGACGACCTCGTCCATGCCAGCGCCCGTGTCGGCGCCGGGCGCCATCATCGAGAGCACGGGACGAATGACCTCGAGGTTCTTCAGGTCGCTCCCGAGCGCCTTGTCGATGCCGGGAAACTGAACCTTCACGGCGACGTCTGTCTCCTGGCCCTCGTGCAGGATCGTCGCGCGGTGCACTTGTCCGATGGACGCCGCGGCGATGGGCTCTTGTTCGAAGCGGACAAACGCCTCGTCGAGCTTGCGGTCGAGCCCGCGCTCGAGCTCGACCTTGATCTCTTCGAACGAGACCGTCGGCGCCATGTTCTGCAGCTTGGCGAGGGCCTTCTGGTAGGTGTCCGTCGCGTGCGGCGGCAGGATTCCGTCGACGTACGAGAGCGTTTGTCCGACCTTGAGCGCGAGGCCTTTGAGCTCGCCGAGCGTCTTGGCAGCCTGTTCTGCGGAGTCTCGCAGCCGTTGCTTGTCCTTTTCGTCGAATTTGCGACCAGTGACGACCTTTTCACCGATCATGGGAAGCTCCTTCGCTGCGAGCGAAACGAGCTTCAATCCTCGGGCGAATCGCCCCTTTGGCATTTCGTCAGCCACGCACTCTCCTCGACGTCGAGCGCAACGTAGCACACCGGCCACGTCCGGGTCCGCGTGAGCGAGTTGCTACAAAGCGCGAACCGATGGCATCTAACAGCGACTCGAACTAACGATGCTTGCACGAAGGACTCTGACCGGCGCAGCGATTGCGTTCGTCGCGGCGGCGCCTGCGACCGCGTTCGCTCAAGGCGCTTTCTCCGCGGGCACGACGGGCGCGTCCGACCCCGACGCGGGCGCACCGGCGCAGGTGGCCGACTCGCCGCCCCGGGTGGTGCGCTTCGCCGAGGCGGATTACCCCGAGGCCGAGCGGGCAGCGGGTCGAGAGGCGAGCGTCACCGTCGAGGTCACGGTGACCGTCGAAGGGCGGGCGAGCGAGGTCACCGTGGCCGAGTCCGCGGGAGAGGCGTTCGATCGTGCGGCGGTGGCTGCTGTGCAGCGGTTCGAGTTTACGCCGGCCATGCAGGGCGGCCAGCGAGTGGCCGCGCGGATTCGGTATCGCTATCGCTTCCGGCTTCGCGCCCAGCAGCCCGCGCAGACGCAGCGCGAGCCCATGGCCGTTTTGCGCGGAGTCGTGCGCTCGCACGACAATCGTCCGCTCGCTGGAGCGACGGTCACCGCGCAGCTCAGCACGACCGCCCCGCTTTCGACCACGACCGCCGCGGACGGGACGTTTCGATTCGCGCTCGATGCGGTGGGCGGGTACGACGTCGCCGTGACCAGCGAGGGGCTGCGTCCGTATCGCGCCCGCGAGCGGTTGTACGAGCGCGACGACGTTCGGGTGGTGTATCGAATGACCCGCCCGACCGTGGCGTCGACCGAGCCTGTGGCTCGCCCCACGACTCCGAGACCCACCCGTCGCGGCGACGACGAAGAGCAGGGCGTCACCGTCCGCGGCGCGCGACCGGCGCGCGAGGTCACCAGGACGACCCTCGAGCGCCGCGAGATCACCCGCATCCCGGGCACAGGCGGCGACGCGCTGCGCTCGCTGCAGAACCTGCCGGGCTTGTCGCGGGCTCCCTTTCTCTCGGGCGCGCTCATCGTGCGCGGCGCAGCGCCGGGCGACACCACGGTGCTCGTCGACGGGACGGCCGTGCCGCTGCTCTATCACTTCGGCGGACTGTCGAGCGTGATCCAGACCGAGATGCTCGATCGCATCGACTTCTACCCGGGAAACTTCAGCGCGCGCTTCGGTCGCGGCACGGGCGGCGTCGTGGACGTCGGCCTCCGCTCGCCGGCCAGCCGAGGCTTTCGCGGCGTGGTCAACGTCAGCTTGATCGACGCGTCGCTCTTTATCGAAGGGGCGATCACGCCGAACCTCACCTTCGCGATCGCGGGCCGTCGTAGCTACATCGACGTCGTCCTCAACGCGGTGTTGGGCGCGTTCGACTCGGTCGGCCTCACGGCGGCGCCGGTCTACTACGACTACCAGGGCGTGCTCGAGTGGAGGCCGCACCCCAAGCACAAGCTGCGGCTGTCGTTGTTTGGCACGGACGACCGCCTCGAGGTGCTCTTTCGGCAGCCGGGCGACATGGCGCCTTCGTTCGCGGGGAGCTTCGGCTTTCAAACCCGCTACCACATCGCGCAGCTGCTCTGGACGCATGACATCACGCCGGTGACGCAGGGGCGGTTCATGTTCTCCGGCGGACTCACGGGGCTCAGCATCGCGGCGGGCGACCTCGTGCGGTTCGATTTGAATTTCTACCCACAAAATCTACGGTACGAGCTCTCGCACCAGTTCGTCCCGGGCGCCCGCCTCAACGTCGGCCTCGACATGGTGTGGAACCCCGGCAACACCCGCGTCGACGCCGTTCGTCCCGAGCCAGGCAGGCCGCTCTCGTCGGCGCCGCGCGTCACGACGGAGTTCTCGGGCGCGGCGTATCTGCCCGCGCTCTATGCGGAGGCCGAGCTCGTTCCGCACCCGGGGCTTCGCTTCGTCCCGGGCGTGCGACTCGATTATGTGGGTCCCACCCGCCAGTGGAACCTCTCGCCCCGCGGCTCGGCCCGCTGGGACATCGACCGACGATGGGCCATCAAGGGCGGCATCGGCATGTTCACGCAGCAGCCCGCGCCGCAGGAGTACTCGCGCGCGCCGAACAACGCGTTTCCCGGGCAGCTCATCGGCAATCCCAACTTGCTGTCGCAGCGCGCGACGCACTACTCGCTCGGGTTCGAGCACATCTTCTCGCCGTATATCAACGTGTCGGTCGAGGGGTTCGCGAAGCTGCTCGACAACCTCGTGGTGGCGACGCCGACGACGCAGCTGCTGTCGCAGAATCCTCCGCCGCCCTTCAACAACAACGGCTCGGGGCTCGTGTACGGCGCCGAAGTGCTCTTGCGACACAAGCCCAGCAGCCGCTTCTTCGGCTGGGTCGCGTACACCCTGCTCAGCTCCGTGCGACGCGACGCGCCGGGCGCAGAGCTCTACCCCACGAGCGCCGACCAGACGCACATCCTCACGGTGCTCGGCTCGGTGCGGCTCGGGCGCGGCTGGGAAGTGGGCGCGCGCTTTCGCCTCGTGACCGGCTCGCCGACGACGCCTGTGGCGGGAGCGCTCTATGACGCCAACGGGTTCAGCTACGTCATGCTCAACGGCATGAGGGCGTCTGCGCGCAACCCATACTTTCATCAGCTCGATCTGCGCGTCGACAAGGCGTGGACGTTCTCGTGGGGATCGCTGTCGTTCTTTCTCGAGGTGCTCAACGCGTACTACGCGCAGAACCAAGAGGGCGTGCAGTACAACTACAACTACACCGAGGCCCAACCGGTGATGGGGCTGCCGATCTTTCCGAACCTCGGGTTTCGCGCGGAGACGTCGATCCTGTGAGCGCAGAACGAACCGCTTCGGTCATCGGTCCGCGCCGCGCTCGCGCCGCGCTCGGGCTCGCCTCGCTCGTCGCCCTCGCGACGGCCGGCGCGCAGTCTTGCGCGACCTTCACCGAGGCCTGGCAGCTTACGGACTTTCGCATCCTCGGGGTGCGCGCCTACGCCGAGACGCAACCCGAGCGAAACTCCCCGCGGCGCGGCGAGAGCGCGGTGCTCGAGCTGTCGACGGCAGACGTCCGAGCGCGCAACGTCCGCGTCGCGTGGCTCGTGGTCAACAGCGCGAGCTTCGGCGCTCCGATGGCGTCGGGTGACGGTGGAATGTCGGGAGGTCTCTCGCTTCCACCCATCTTTCTCTGCGACTCGGCAGACTTCGCTCTGGACCTTCCCGGCATCACGCTCCGCTGCGGAACGCGCACGTCGTTCACCGTTCCGTCGACCGGCGGCCCCGACTCGCGCGGCCGCGAGTCGCTCACGATTTTTGGCGTCGCTTGCGCGGGAGGTCGAATTCGTGTGCGCCCCACGGACGGCGACGCGTCCTCTGGCGCGAGCGCGCCCGGCGTCCCGTTCGAGTGCCTCGGCTCCGACGCGCGCGGCTGGCCCTTTCAGTACACGATGCTCGTCGGCTCGGCGACCGGCGGCACGGGCAACGACAACATGCACCCGAGGATCGTCGGCGTGCGCGCGGGCGTGATGGGCGGAACGCTCACCCCCGTGACGGACACGCAGATCCCGCGCATCCAGCGCTGCGCCGATCAGAGCACGAGGAGCAGCTGCACCAGGCTCCGCGTCGAAGCGGACTTCAACGACGGCGCGCGCGAGCGCTACCCCGAGCGAGACCCCAACACGAACATGATCGTGATGCGCGACGAGCGCCTCGTGACGGGCTTCATCGTCTCGGCCGGAAGGCTCTCGGGCGGCTTTCGCACAGACACCGCCGCCGAGCCGCAGAGCGTGATGGGCAACGATTTTCTTCCTCCGAAGGATCCCGGCGACGTGCGCATGATCATCTACGCCACCGACGGGCGAGGCGGCTACGACACGCGCGAGATCACCATTCGCGTGGATTGAAGGGCGCCCGATGTTCTTCTTTCGTCGCCCCACCGATGATGCAGTGCGCTCGATCCTCGCGTCGCTGCGACACGCCGAGCTCACCTACGCAGCTCCCGGAATCACCCGAGAGCCGCTCGCGAAGGCTCCCTCGGGCTTCGTGCTCGACCAGTACGGGACCATCCTCGGCGAGGGCGCTGCGGTCTACGACCGGGCGCGCGCGGCGCTCTCGCGGCTCGAGAACTACCCGCCGTCGTTCACGCGCATCGTCTTCGCGGACGATGCGCTGAGACCGGGTCAGCACTTCGCGACGGTGGCGTCGCACCTCGGCTTCTACTCGGTGCACCCGTGCAGGGTGCTCTTCGTGATCGACGAGCCGGACCGATTCGGTCTGGGCTTCGGGACCCTTCCCGGTCACGAAGAGAGCGGTGAAGAGCGCTTTCTCATCAGCCGCGTCGGCGACGTGGTGCGCTACGACGTGCAGGCGTTCTCGAGACCCAACAGCGTGCTCTCGCGGCTCGGCGCGCCGGTCACGCGCAGCTACCAGCGTCGCTTTCAGCGCGAGACCCTGGAGACGCTTCGCCTGCGCGCGCGCGGGTGATCGTCCTCCGCTCGCTAGCCTCGCTGCTCGTCGCGCAGCGCTCGCTCGAGCGGCGCATACCCAGAGAGGTCTGGCGCTTCGAGTCCCTCGGCCCCGAACACGTCGCGCAGCAGCGCGTGGTGCTCGTGCGCTTCGGCCGCGCCGCGCATCGAGTCGATCCACGCGTCGAGGGGCGGAGCTCCCTTGCGTCGAACGCGCGCGAGGACGTCCCCAGCGATCGGCTCGCTCACGGCCAGGACGCGCACGCGATCGGCGCCCGTCCACCCAGCGCGAACGACGGTCTTGAACGCGTCGACCGTGCAAAACACGCCGCCGATGTCCGCTCGGTCGAGGGCGATGGCCTCGAGCACGTTCGAGTACGAGCCGAACATGCGCTGCCAGATGTCTCGGTCGGGGTGCACGCCGGACTCTCGAAGGAGCTTTCGCGGCATGAGGTATCCCGCGGCGCTCCACGGGTCGACCCAGGCGGCGCGGGCGCCCGCGACGTCGTCGAGCCTCGTGTAGGGAGCGCTGTCTGCGCACACGATGGCAGCGCTGTAGCTGCCCGAGCCCGAGCGGCGCAGCGTGAAGATCGGCTCGACCGCGTCGAGCGTTGCCGCGCGGACGAAGGTGACGGGCGGCAGCCACGCGGCGTCGACGCTCTGTTCGATAACCGCCGAGAGGAGCTCTGCGTAGTTCGCGCAAGCGACCCACTCGGTCGGCTGCGTCGCCGCGGACCACCGCGCGAGCAGGGATCGCTGGGTGAGCAGCTTCGTCGTGGGAACGAAGGCCAGTCGTACAGTGTCGGTCATCGCGCGAAGGACGTGGATCGTAGCGCACCGCGTTCGTTCGCCGAAGTGCTACCCTCGCGGGCGAAGACAAATGGCCAAGCCCTGGGCGATCGTTGGAGGAACCGGGTTCGACCTCGAGGACGTCGACAACGCTCGCACGCGCGAGATGGAGTGCCCGTCGTGTAAACGTTGGGCGCGCTTCGTCGAGAAGGACCTGGTCAAGAACCTGAAGGTGTTCGGAGTCTCGGTGATCGGCGTCGAGGACCCCAAGCGCGTCTTTGCCTGTCCCGCGTGCAACACCGCGATCGAGCCGCCCGACGACGCTGGCCTCGCCAAGAGCGACCCCCGCGTGGCCGTGCTCGAGCGCAAGCTCGCGAAGCTCGAGGACGACGAAGAGCTCTGGCGTCGCCGCGTCGAGCTCGCGGAGAAGCGCGGAGACGACGTGCTCGCGGCAGAGGCGCGAAGCGTCGTCGAGCGCGCCCGCGAAGAGCGCGACAAGATCGAGCGCGAGATCGCGAAGCTGACCGCTTGGGACGACGATCGCGACGAAACACCTGTCGTCGTCGCCCGCGTGAAGTCGAGCACCGGGGCCCTCGAGACCGAGGGGCCGTCGCTCGACCGGGCGTTCGCCTCGCTCAAGAGCAAGCTCTCGGGCGTCGCTGACGCGGTCAAATCCGCGGGCGAATCCGTTGGCGAGTCTTTCAAAGACGACGAGCGCAAGGCAGAGCCGAAGCGCTCTCCGCTGGTGTCGTCTTCCGAGGCCAACGAGGCTCGAAAGCGCGAGGTGTCCATCGAGGAGGCAGCGGACCAAGAGCTGGCCGCGCTCAAGGCGCGCTTGAAGACTGGAGGTGCGGCCAGCGCCTCGAGCGGCGCCCCGACGATCGGCGAGCCTTCGTCCGCGGCCTCGGTCGGGGGCGGACCGACGGCGAGCGCCGTGTCGGAAGGCTCGAGCCGCGACGAGCCGAGCGATCAGTCTCGCGGCGGCGGCGACGATTTCGCGCGATCGGCGGTGTCCAGCGCAGAGCTCGGGCTGGGGATGGACTACGTTCCGGGGCCGAAGGCTCCGGGGCCGACGCCAAACGGTCCCCCCCCAGACGACGACGATCCGGTCGCCGCGCTGAAGCGCAAGCTCAAGAAGCCGAGTCCGTGATACAAACGTTTCGGGAAACCGCACCCATGACGATCAACGCTCTCGTAATGCTCGCGCAGGCCACAAACGCAGGCGCGGAGGGGCTCTCGGTCTCAGCGCTCGTGCGCGGGGTCGTGGGCTCGCTCGTGTACTCGACGGTAGGTCTGGTGATGTTCGCGATCGCGTTCTTCATCATCAACAAGACCGTTCCGTTCTCGATTCGCAAAGAGATCGAGGACGATCAGAACACTTCGCTCGGCATCGTGATCGCCGCGGTGATCATCGGCATCGCGATGATCGTGTCCGCTGCGGTTCACGGGTGAGCGAAGCAGCTCCTGTCGCGGACGACGTCGCGGACACGCGGCGAGGCAACGCCGCGCTATTGATCGCGCTCGTCGTCGCGACGTGCGGGCTCGTCTACGAGCTCCTCGCGGGGACGATCGCGAGCTGGGTGCTCGGGGACACCGTCGGTCAATTCGCGGCGGTGATCGGCCTGTATCTCGCCGCGATGGGCGTGGGGTCGTATCTGTCCGCGAAGGTCGAGCAGGACATCACGACGCGCTTCATCGAGGTCGAGATCGCGCTCGCGGTGGTGGGCGGGCTCTCGGTGCCCGCGATGTTCCTCGTGTTCGAGCGGGCGCTCGCGTTTCGCGCGCTGTTGTACGGGTCGGTCTTCGTGATCGGCGCGCTCGTCGGCATGGAGATCCCGCTGTTGCTGAGGGTCCTCGGCGAGCGATCGAGCTTTCGTCACGCGGTCGCGCGGGTGCTCGCGTTCGATCACCTGGGCTCTCTGCTCGGCTCGCTGGCGTTTGCCTTCTGGCTCGCGCCCAAGGCGGGCGTCTTGCGCACGGGGCTGCTCGTCGGCGCGCTCAACGCGCTCGCGGCGATCGTGAGCACGTGGGCCCTGGCGCCGGTGCGCCGCCCCATGCTGCTTCGCGCCGTCTCGGTCGCGGTCCTCTCGTGCCTCGCGGCGCTGGTGTTCGTCGCGCCGACGCTCGAGCGCGCGGTCGATCGAGACGACGTGAGCCAGTCGTCCACGAGGGCGCCGTGAGCGGCGGATCGAGCTCGAGCCGACGCGAAGCCCTCGCGCTGTTGCTCGGCGCGCCCCTCGCGGCGATCGCCTGTCGTCGCGCGCCGATCTTGTCGTACGACGGCTCGATTGTCGGTCAGGACGTCTCGCACGCGCACGCGCTTCGCTCGGGCCCCATCCCGCGCGAACGATGGAGCGGCGCGCCCGAGTCGCGCACGCGCGTCGTCGTGATCGGCGCCGGCCCCGCCGGGCTCTCCTGCGCATGGACGCTCGCTCGCTCGATGCGCGATCGAAGCGCGGTGACGGTGCTCGAGCTCGAGGCCGAACCGGGCGGAACGTCCCGCGCAGGACACAGCTCGGTCAGCGCCTATCCTTGGGGGGCGCACTACGCTCCGACGCCGGGCGCGCACAACGAGGGGTTTATCGCGCTCTTGCGAGAGATGGGCATCGTCGAAGCGCTCGACGCCGACGGACACCCCGTGGTCTCCGAGCAGTATCTCGTGCGCGACCTCGACGAGCGCCTCTGGTTTCACGGCCAGTGGCGCGAGGGGCTCTATCCTGCGGACGGGGCGAGCGCGGACGACCTCGCCCAGTGGCGGCGCTTTCAGCAAGAGGTCGACGAGTGGGTCCGACGTCGCGACGCCGCGGGACGGCGCCCGTTCGTGCTCCCCACGACGCTCGCGAGCGATGATCCCGCCGCGCTCGCGCTCGACGAAAAGACCATCGCGCAGTGGCTCGATGAACGGCGGTTCACCTCGGCGCGCCTGCGCTGGATGGTGGACTACGCGTGTCGAGACGACTACGGGCTTCGCGCGTCGCAGACGAGCGCGTGGGCGGGGATCTTCTATTTCGCCTCGCGCGTGCAGCGGCCGGGCTCGTCAGCAGAAGAGCTCATCGCCTTTCCCGAGGGAAACGGGCGGTTCGTGAGGCACTTCGCGGACGCCCTCGGCGATCGCGTTCGACTGGGCACCATGGTGCACCACGTTGTGCTCGAGTCCGACGGGACCGCGACGGTGCTCGCGACCCGCGTCGCAACCGGAGCGCTCGAGCGCGTGCGTTGCGAGCGCGTCGTGGTGGCGGTCCCGCGGTTGGTCGCCGATCGAATCGTGCCCGCAGCGGTGCTGGGAGATCCTTCGCTGCGCGCGCGATCCGTTGACTGCTCTCCGTGGCTCGTGTGCAACCTTCACCTGCGCGATCGACCGTGGCGCGACAGCGGCGGGCTCGAGATGGCGTGGGACAATGTTCTGCACGACTCGCCGGCGCTTGGTTATGTGTGCGCCACGCATCAGTCGCTGCGCGACCACGGCCCCACGGTGCTCACGTGGTATCTGCCGATGTGCGGCGAAGATCCAAACGCCGAGCGAAGAAAGCTCTTCTCGATGGACTGGCGAGCGTGCGCGGACGCCGCGGTGAGCGACGTGGTCAGGGCGCACCCCGACCTCGCGCGGGTGCTCGAGCGGGTCGACGTGATGCGCTGGGGACACGCGATGCCGAGGCCCACCGTGGGGCACCTGCAGCGTCGTGCGCCGAGCGAGCCGGGCTCGAGCGATCCTCGCGTTCTGTTCGCGCACACCGACCGCTCGGGAATCGCCCTCTTCGAAGAGGCCCTCGATCGCGGAACTCGCGCGGCTCGTGCGATCCTCGCGACGACGACGTAGAGCCATGCGCGCCTCGGTCGAGTCCGAACCCGGTTGGATCTTCTCTCGCCGCGCGGACCTCGCGCTCTTCGGCGGGACGGCGCTGTTTTCTCTCGCGCTGCTGGCTGCGGGCTATCCGCTCGGGCTCTGGTCGCGCCCGTATCCGCTGTGGGCGTGGGCGGCCACGGTGCTCTTCGTGGACGTCGCGCACGTCTGGTCGACGATCTTTCGCGTGTACCTCGACGGCAGCGAGGTCCGGCGACGGCCTGGGCTCTACTTCGGCGCGCCCGCGCTGGTCTACGCCGCGGGCGTGGCGCTGTACGCGCGCTTCGGACACGGCGGGTTCTGGCGCGTGCTCGCGTACGTCGCGGTGTGGCACTTCGTTCGTCAGCAGGTGGGGTGGGTCGCGATCTACCACCGGCTGCGCGCGGAGAAGAGCCGATGGGACGCGCGGCTCGACAAGCTCGCTGTGTACGCGGTGACCGTGGGGCCGGTGCTCTATTGGCACGCCAACCTGCCGCGCGGCTTCGACTGGTTCGTCGCAGGCGATTTCGTCGCGGGGCGGGTGAGCCCGGTCGCGGGTTCGATCGCCGAGTGGTCGATGTTCGCGGTGCTCGCGGCGTGGTGCGCTCGCAAATTGTGGCGCTCGAAGGCAGGCGTCGCGGCGAACCCGGGCGTCGCGCTCATCGTGCTCAGCACGTTTGCGTGTTGGTACGGAGGGATCGTCCTGACGAACAACGATTGGAGCTTCACGGTCACCAACGTGTTGATCCACGGGGTTCCCTACCTCGCGCTGCTGTGGCGGTACGCGCGCAACCGATTCGCGTCGGACCGCGCGAACTGTGCCGAAGTCGGCGCGGCTCCTCGCGAGCCTGGCGCCGCTGCGCGGGTGGTCGCCGCGGGAGCGTGGGCGTTCGTCGCGCTGCTCGTGCTGATCGCGCTCGTCGAAGAGTTCGCGTGGGACCAGCTCGCCTGGCACGAGCGAGCGGTGCTGTTCGGCGACCTGGGATTTCGCTTCGACCCGGCGGTGCTGCAGTGGATCGTCCCGCTGCTCGCGCTCCCGCAGGCCACTCACTACGTGCTCGACGGCTTCGTCTGGCGCGGCGGAAACCACAATCCAAAACTCGCCTCGACCCTCGGCCTTCGCGTCGTCGGAGATTCGTCAGTAGGTGAGGCTACATAGCCTCGACCTGTGACAAACTAGGTTGCGCCGGGCGGTGCTGTGAGTTCTCGAACCACGTAAGGGCGAGCGAAATGACCTCGATGTCTGACGACAACAACAAGAACGTACGATCGCGAATCCTCGACGCGGCGGTCGAACTGCTGCGCAAGTCTGGAGTGAAGAAGCTCGCTCAGCCGCAGGTTGCCAGGGAGGCGGGGGTTCCGCAGGGGCACCTCACCTACTACTTCCCGCGAAAGATCGACCTCCTTCTCGCGGTCGCCGAGCGCTTCGTCGAGGGCGTGCAGAAGGAGATGGAAGAGCTCCGCGCGACTGGCACCGAAGGAGGCGTCTCGCGCGCCGTCGGCGTCACGATCGCCCGCGACAGCGTGCTCGACCGCGAGCGCACGCGCATGCTGCTCGGCCTCGTGACAGAGGCGGACAACGAAGAAGTGGTGAACGAGCCCGTCGCGCGCGGCGCGAAGCTCATGCGGACGATGGTCGCTCGCGCGATCGGTCGCCACCCCGAGGACCCCGACACGTGGCTGACGCTCGCGCTGTTCTGGGGTTTGGGCGTGCAGCAGCTGCTGTTTCCTGAGCGCTCGCCAGCGCAGGTCGAGGCGCTCGTCGAGCGCTTCGAACAGTGGCTCGAGGCCAACAAGTTGGCCGAAGACGGCGACCTCCGCCGCTCGGGAACCGTGATCAAGCAGCAAGCGGGCTGAACCCTTCTCTGCGGCGCGGCGGGGCAAACGCGCTCGAGAGTGTCCAAGATCCAACGCTCTGGCGGTGTCGACCACCCCGCCGATCGCCCGTTCGTGGGTTGTCGGGAACGTTGAACGCTTGGAAGTGTCTGTGGGACCCTCAGCCCTCATCAACGGGAGCGAGCGTCGCGCTGCCACGTCCTGGCGGCGTCGACGTACGCCACGGTCGCAGACGGCAAGCGATCGGGCAAACCAACGGAGCTCTGCATGCAAATCACCAGGTTGCGGTCCCATTCGCGCGGCGCTGCGCTCTTCGCAGCGTCCGCCGCGGTCGTCGCGGTCGCCGCAGCGTCCGGTTGTCGTCGAGGCCCCACGGTCGAAGTGAGCGTCGCGCAAGTCGAGCGCGTGCGCTCGGGCGTGTTCGTCACGGTCCAGGGCGCGCGCAGCGAGGGGAGCGACGTTCGCGTCGTTCAACGACTCGCGGCGGGCGACCTCGTGCGCGTCGACGACAACGGGCGAGCGATCCTGTCGCGCGACGGCGGCGGAC
>LNFM01008818.1_pt1 | contig 15021 bp, 12 predicted proteins | sample 596031 | NCBI WGS metagenome assembly LNFM01 (sample SAMN04254537, study PRJNA301005) | activated carbon metagenome | isolation source: dual media filters at the Ann Arbor, Michigan drinking water treatment plant | place: USA: Ann Arbor
TGCCATGAAGTTGCTGAAAGGCGCTTCGGCCACGCGGTACCACTGGTACTGCGCATAGCGGAAAGTCTTCCAGGACTGGTAGAAGCGCCGGAACACCGGATTGGCGGCGGACTCTTCTTCGTAGAGGTCGTTCGCAGCCTTGAGCGCCGCGTTCATCAGATCCTTCGGATAGGGATGCAGCTTCACGCCCTGCTGGACCAGCCGGGCAAGCGCCGGCGGATTCTTCGCATCGTAGGCGGCGATCATGCGCACGTTGGCTTCGGCCGACGCCATTTCGAAAGCCGTCTGGTAGGACTTCGGCAGCCGGTTCCACTCGTCAAGGTTGACGATGAAGGAGATGCAGGAGCAGCCCTCCCACCAGCCCGGAAAATAGTAGTGCGGTGCGACCCGGTAGAAGCCGAGCTTCTCGTCGTCGTAAGGACCGACCCACTCGGCCGCATCGATGGTGCCCTTCTCCAGGGCCGGATAGATGTCGCTGCCCGGGATGCTTTGCGGCACCGCGCCGAGCCGAGCCATGATCTCGCCGGCGATCCCGGGAATGCGCACCTTGCGGCCGCGCAGGTCCGCCAGGCTGGCGATCTCGCGCCGCCACCAGCCGCCCATCTGCACGCCGGAATTGCCCGCGGGAAAAACAATGGTGTTGTGGCCCGCATACAGTTCGCGCACCAGCGCCAGGCCGCCGCCCTCGTAGAGCCAGGCATTCTGCATGCGTGCGTTCAGGCCGAAGGGCAACGCGCTGTCGAAAGCGAAGGCCTTGTTCTTGCCGATGTAGTAGAAACCCTGGGTCTGGCCGCACTCCACCGTGCCCTGCTGGCAGGCGTCCAGCACCTCGAAGCCCGGCACCAGTTCGCCGGCAGCGAAGGGCCGAATCTCGAACTTGCCGTCGGTAAGCACCTTGAGCCGCTCGGCCAGGCGTTCGGCGGCACCGAAGATGTTGTCCAGGCTCTTCGGAAAGCTGGAGGCCATGCGCCAGCGGATCGCCGGCGCAGTCTGTGCGATCGCCGGCGCGGTCGCGGTGGCGCCGGCTGCAATCGCGCCGGCGGAGGCATTCTTCAGGAAAGTTCGTCTGTTCATCGTCATGGGTTGTCCCGCGCGGGTTCCGCGGTGGCATCCGGCCCCCAGTAATTGCCAAGGTCTTCGGTCCGCAACTCGAAGACTTCGGGCGCGGAATGGAAATCGTCACTCACCGGCACCTCCAGCGTCACCGCCGGCCCGACACCGGTCGACTGCGGCGCGACCATCGCCAGCTGCGGAAAGGCGATCAGCAGGCCGACCATGAAGATCTGGATGCCAAGGAAAGGCAAGGCGCCGCGGTAAATGTCCATGGTCCGCACCGCCTTTGGCGCAACACTGCGCAGGTAGAACAGCGCAAAACCGAAAGGCGGATGCAGGAAAGCGGTCTGCATGTTTACCGACAGCAACACGCCGAACCAGACCAGGTCGATCCCCAGCTTCTCCGCCACCGGCGCCAGCAGCGGCACAATAATGAATGCGAGTTCGAAATAATCGAGAAAAAACGCCAGCAGGAACACCAGAACATTGACTGCGATCAGGAATCCCAGCGCCCCGCCGGGCAACGCGGTCAGCATCTCCTCGACCCAGAGGTCGCCGTCGACGCCGCGGAACACCAGGCCGAATACCGTCGAGCCGATCAGGATGAACATCACGAAGCAGGACAGCTTCGCGGTGGTGTCCATCGACTGGCGCAGCACGGAAAGGCTCAGGCGCTTTCTCGCCGCTGCCAGCACCAGCGCCCCGCAGGCACCCATTGCCCCACCCTCGGTCGGCGTGGCCACGCCCAGAAAGATGGTGCCGAGGACCAGAAAGATCAGCACCACCGGCGGAACCAGCGACAGGAGCACGCGCCGCGCCAGCGCCTGGCCGCGCAAGGTCCGCGCCGACGCCGGCAGTGCCGGCGCCGACTCCGGGCGCAGCAGGCTCATAACCAGGACATAGACGGCATACATGCCCATCAGCATCAGTCCCGGCACCAGCGCGCCTCGATAGAGGTCGCCGATCGATTTGCCGAGCTGGTCGGCCATGACGATCAGCACCAAAGACGGCGGAATGATCTGCGCCAGCGTTCCCGACGCCGCGATCACGCCGGTGGCCAGGCGCTTGTCGTAACCGTAGCGCAGCATGATCGGCAGCGAGATCAAGCCCATGGCGATCACCGATGCCGCCACCACACCGGTGGTGGCCGCAAGCAATGCACCGACGAACACCACCGAGAAGGCCAATCCGCCGCGCACCGCGCCGAACAACTGGCCGAGCGTATCGAGGAGATCCTCGGCCATGCCGCTGCGCTCGAGCACCAGCCCCATGAAGGTGAAGAACGGAATCGCCAGCAAGGTCTCGTTCTGCATCACGCCGTAGATGCGTTGCGGCAGCGCCTGCAACAGCCCCGGATGGAGCAGCCCGAGTTCGACGCCGATGAACCCGAACAACAGGCCGATCGCAGCCAGCGAGAACGCCACCGGATAGCCGAGCAGCAGAAACAGGAACAGGCCCGCGAACATCAGCGGCCCGATGTACTCGACCAGAAGCGCGGTCAACCGGCACTCCCGTCACCCTGGTTTTTGCGAGCCTGTTGTTCGCGCAATCGGGCTGGCTCGTCGCCGTCGCCTACGCTACGGCGATCGAGCAGGATCTCGGCCGGGTAGCGGCCGCGCAGCGCTGCGCTGACTTTTATAGCCTGTGAAACGCCCTGCAGCAGCAACAGCAGGAATCCCGCCGGGATCAGAAGCTTGGCCGGCCACAGGATCAAACCACCCGCCTGCAAGGAGACTTCGCCGCCGGCAAAGGAGAGGGCGAAGTACGGCCAGCCATACCACAGGACCAGCGCCGCAAACGGGCCGAGGAAAAACAGGGTGCAGAACAGTTCCAGCCACAAGCGCCAGCGCACCCGCAATCGGGCGTTCAGTATGTCCACCCGCACATGCTCGTTGCTAAGCAGCGTGTAGCCGGCGGCGAGCAGGAACACCGCGGCAAACAGATACCACTGAATTTCCAGGAAGGCATTGGAGCTGACGTTGAACAGCTTGCGGGAGACGGCGTTGAACGCGCTTACCAGCGTCATCAGCAGGATCAACCAGCTCACGCCGAGACCGATCCTGCGATTGATCGCATCGATGCCGCTGGAGAGCAGAAGCCAGAATCTCATCGCGTGATTCCCGGATCGCGTGCCTTGTTCAGTGTCCTGAATCACTAGCACCTTCAATGCCACATCGACGCATCACGCCTCCGGAGTCTGTAGCCACAACCGGATCGATCGAGGATCAGGCCGATCGGCCCGGCAACTCCGCTTCCTGTTGGTGCCGACCAGCGCCGCACGCACGCTTGATGTGCACGTCGCTTCGATTACTGCGAGTTCGGCCTCGCGTCTGATCACATGCATTGCGCCGCATTCCGCAACCGATATACCCGCAACCGATTGTGGGCGCGGCGTGCACGGCCCGAAATCCGGCGGAGGGAGGAATCGGGCAGATACGTTTGCGGGGGAAAAGCCTCCCTCTTTCGGGTGAGACGCGATTGCGCGAGCGCAACTGCGGTTCAGAACTTGACCAGTCCGCGCCGCGCGGCCAGCGCGATGGCTTCGGCCCGGCTGGTGACATCGAGCTTCACGAACAGGCTCTTGAGGTGGCTTTTGACCGTACTCTCGGAAATATGCAGGACCACGCCGATGGCGCGGTTGCTCTTGCCTTCGGCGAGCAGTTTCAGAATCTGCTCTTCGCGGCCGGTCAGCGGCTGTTCCTGGACCCGCTGTGCCAGCTTTGCGGCAACCTTCGACTGCAGATAGGCCTCGCCGGCATGTACCGCGCGGATGCAACGGAACAGTTCCTCCGGTTGCACGTCCTTGAGCAGGTAAGCCTTGGCGCCGGCGCGCAGACCTGCATAGATATCTTCGTCGTGGTCAAAGGTGGTGAGCACGATGATGCCGGCTTCGGGGTCCTCATGGCGGATGCGCCGGATCGCCTCAACGCCTTCCAGCTTGGGCATGCGCAAATCCATTAGAACCACGTCCGGGCGCAACTGGCGCCAGAGTTCGACCGCCTCCTCGCCATCCGCGGCTTCCCCGAGCACCGCGACGTCCTCTTCCATGTTGATGATGGCCGCGAGTCCGCGACGGACCAGCGAATGATCTTCGGCGATCAGCACGCCGATTTTCGCCGCTGCCGAGCCGGCGGTGCCGGTTCTATCAGATTGGATTCTTGAAACCACTCAATGCGCTCCTTGGTATGACGGTTTCCACCCGCGTGCCCCTTGCAGGCATGCTGGTCACCAGCAGGCGTCCGCCGATGCGCTCGGCCCGCTCGCGCATTCCCAACAGGCCGAAGCCATCATGGTGGGCCCGCGAATCGAACCCTGCGCCGTCGTCCGCGAGCAGCAGACTGATCGAATCCGTGCCGTACGTCAGCTCCAGCTCGACGTGTTGCGCCCCGGCATGCTTGAGAATATTGGTGACGCCCTCCTGGGCGATTCTGAGCAGTTCGCTTTCCACTTCGCCAGGCAAGGGAATCTGTTCGCCGGTGGCGTTGTATCGGGTGCGCAGAGTGCCGCTGGCCTCCGCCCTGCGCAGCAGCGACTGCAGCGCATTGCCGAGATCGGCCTGCTGCAGCGCCTCGGGACGCAGGGCCCGCACCGACAGCCGCGCCTCGGCGAGACCGGCCTGTGCCAGGCTGCGCGCGTGCTCGATGTGTTCCAGCGCGGCATCGTCATTGTCTTTCTTCAATGCCCGGTTGGCCGCCTCGAGATTGAGCACGACCCCGGTGAAACCCTGCGCCAGGGTGTCGTGAATGTCGCGGGCAATGCGGTTGCGCTCTTCGAGAATGGCGGCCTGCCGCGCCTGGTCGCCGAGCCGCGCCATCTGCACCGCGAGCGTGGCCTGGCCCGCCAGCGCCTCTGCCAGGTAGAGCTTGCTCTCGAGTTCACGCGAATCGCTCTTGCTGCTGCGCACGCAGATCCAGCCCACCGTCTCCTTGCCGAGCACCATGGGTACGGTGAGCAGCGTGCGCACGCCGAGCGAGTTGATGTAGGCGCGATTCTCTTCCGGCATGCCGGCGACTTCACCGGAAAGCACGTAAGTTTCGGCCCGCGACACCGGAAAAGTCGACACCGGCCGCCCGCCGACCGGAAGCGGATGCAGCACCGCGGGATGGTGCGATTCCGCGGCGGAAAGGATGCGCGAATCGAGATACTCGAGATGCAGCCGGATCGAACCGCTGGCGGGTTCCGGAAACCACAGCGTGCCACCCACGCCCTGCAACTGTTGTACCGTGACCTTCAGTACGTGCCCGAGAAACTTGTCGAGATTGGACTCCGCCGCCAGAAAATTCAGCGACTGGATCAGCATTTCAGACTGGCCGCGCGCCAACTCGGCGGCCATCCGATGCTGTACCACTTCCTGCTCCAGCGCGCGCATGCGCTCCAGCATGATGCTCAGGCTCCGGGTTTCTTCTGCATGCGTGCGAACTTCTGCCTGAACTTGGCGACCTTCGGCGCCACTACAAACTGGCAGTAAGGCTGGTTTGGGTTGTTCTCGAAGTAGTCCTGGTGATAGCGCTCGGCCACGTAGAACTGCGACACCGGCACGATCTCGGTGACGATCGGCGCATCGAAGGCCTGGTCGTCTGCGATCTCGCGGACGATGGCTTCGGCCTGGACTTGCTGTTCCGGCGAGTGATAGAAAATCGCCGAGCGGTACTGGGTGCCGACGTCGTTGCCCTGGCGGTTGAGCGTAGTCGGATCGTGGATCACGAAAAAGACTTCCAGCAGGTCGCGAAAACTCAGCGCCTTCGGATCGAAGGTTACCTGCACCACTTCCGCATAACCGGTGTCGCCGCCGCACACCGCTTCGTAGCTCGGGTTCGGACTGTGCCCGCCCATGTAGCCCGATTCCACGCTGACCACGCCCTGCAGCCGGTCATAGACCGCCTCCAGGCACCAGAAGCAGCCACCGGCGAGTGTGGCGACTTCGTTTCCGGATCCGGACTGTTCGATTGCCATGCAACCCCCGCAGAGAAGGCGACAGTCTAGCGCGATGGCGCGGCCTCGGGGCTATGCGGCGCCCGGACGGCACCGGACACCTATTGCGCCGCGACGGCGCCTGCAGCTGCCGGTGTGCCGCGGCTGCCGGCAGCGATCACGTCCTGCCATGTGGCCGCCAGCTTGCGCGCCAGGGTATCGGCGTGCCATTCGCGAACGTAGGCGCGCCCTTCCGCCGCGAGATCGGCGCGCAGTTGCGGATCGCGCATCAGGCGAACGACATGTCCGGCAAAATCGGCCTCGTTGTCCTGCGGCACCAACGCGCCGCGGCCGGGGCCGACCACGTCGCGCGTGCCCATCACCGCGGTCGAGACCACCGGGATACCGAGGGCCATGGCCTCGAGCAGAACCAGCCCCTGGGTTTCGGTGCGGGAAGCGAACACGAAGGCATCAGCGGCGCGGTAGCAGTCGAGCAATGCCGCGCGCCGGTCGAGATAGCCGACGAATAGCACGTTCACCTGAAGATTGAGCCGGGTCGCGAGCTTCTTCAGCGACTCGAGCGCCGGGCCTTCGCCGGCCACCACCAGCAGCAACTCCGGAACCTGCGCGATCGCCAGCTCCAGCGCACGCAGCAGGAAATCGATGTTCTTCTCGTGTGCCACACGCCCGACGAACAGCAGCACCGGCCGGTCAGGGTCGATGCCATGCCGGCCCCGAAACGCGGCGCCGTCGCCGCCGGAGAATTCCGCGAGCGGAATGCCGGTCGGAATCACGTGCATCGGCGCGCGCACGCCATAATCCGTCAGCTTGTCGCGCATTGCCGACGACGGCACGATCAGGGCATCCAGCTGGTTGCACTGGGTGCGGGAGAAGCGGCGTGACAGCGCCCGCAGCATGCCCCTGGGCAGCAGCGGCACGTAGTGGAACAGGTATTCCTCGAAAAAGGTGTGGTAGGACTCGACCCGCGGAATCGCGAGTGCTTCCGCGATTTCGATGCCGAGGTAGTGGGCGACGAACGGAGTCTGGATATGCACCAGGTCGTAGCCGGTGGTGCGCAACTGCGGCAGCAGCGCCCGGATCGCGCCCGGCTTCATCATCCGGTCCTCGGGATCGAAGGGAAGATAGCGCGACGGCACCCGCAGGGTATGACTGTCCTCGGCATAGCCCTGCGGATAGGCCGGCGCAATCAGGTCAACTGTGTGGCCCAGCGCAGCCAGTTCGCGCCGGAAGGTCTGGATCGATGTGGATACGCCGTTGACCCGGGGGAAATACACGTCCGACAGCATCAGAACCTTCATCCAGGCGCCCTTGTGCAATGGAAACGTTGCAAGGGTATGGAAGAATTGTGACAGGCATATTGAAGAACGGACCCGGAGCGGCGAACCGGATGCAGGGAATGCAATAATTTACCTGCACAACATATAGATAGATGGCACATGATCGGGCTATTGCAGCGGGTCACAGAGGCACGTGTGGAGGTAGACGGCGAAACCGTGGGCAGCATCGGGCCGGGGCTCCTGGTCCTGGTCTGCGCCGAACCCGGCGACGACCAGGCCTCGACGGAAAACTTTCTCAAACGCCTGCTCAACTTGCGGGTATTTTCTGACGTTAACGGGAAAATGAACCTGAGCCTGCGCGACCAGGGAGGCGGACTGCTGCTGGTGCCGCAGTTCACGCTGGCGGCCGACACCCGCAAAGGCACGCGACCGAGCTTTACCGGCGCAGCGCCTGCGGAGCAGGGGAGGCGGCTGTTTGAATACCTGCTGGTGTGCGCCATGCAACTGCACGCGCCGGTGGCGGCAGGCCGCTTTGGGGCGCACATGCAGGTGACGCTGACCAACGATGGTCCGGTGACGATCTGGCTGCAATCTCGCCCACAGGCCGATGGCGCGCCCTCGATGTGAGCGCGGCCAGATCGGAACACCGGGATTCGGGGAACCGGGATCCCGATACCGCCAAGCACGGCGGGCTGCGGGGTTGGCGTCGATTCACGTGAGAGAATGATTCTGTTGAATTTAATTTTTGTGCCGGGTCGGCGACTTTCAGACTGATTGCCATGGATCCAACCCATACCGGATCGTTCCCGCGGGTGCTGCTCGCGGACGATTCGCCCGACAATCGCCTCCTGATGTCGCTCTATCTGCGCCGAACCGGCATTCAGATCCTGACCGCAGCCAACGGCGAGGAGACGCTGCAGGTCACCGCAGCGATGCAGCCGGATCTGGTGCTGATCGACCTGAGCATGCCCGGCATGTCCGGCTTCGAGGTCTGCAAGCGCATCAAGGCCAATCCGGCTACCACCCAAACCCCGGTGGTGTTTCTGACCACGCTGGAAAACCGGGACGATCGGATCAACGGCGTGCAGGCCGGCGCCGACGATTTTTTTCTCAAACCGGTGCAGCGCGACGAATTCCTGCTGCGGGTCAAGTCGCTGCTGACCACGCGCAGGCGCACCGATCGGGTAGCCGGCCCGGAAGCCGAAGCCCCTTACGCCCGGCGCAACGGCTTCGAGAGGCAGGGCCAGCGCCGGCTGGCGGATCGTACGCTGCCGACGCCGGAACAGAACGGTCATGCGCTGGCGGGTTACCAGACCCGCTTCGACGCGGTGATCCTGTTTGCCGACCTGCGCGGCTTCACCCGGATGGCGGAGCAGTTGCCCCCGGCCCAGGTGGTCGCGCTCCTGAACCAGTATTTTTCGCTACTTACGGGGATCGCCTATCGCTACGAAGGCGTGATCTTCAACATGGCCGGCGACTGCCTGCTCATCGGTTTCGGCGTGCCCTTCGAGCAGCCCGACGCCGCCGAGCGCGCGGTCCGCGCCGGCTACGACATGCTGGCGGAGTTCGAATCGCTGTCCACCGAATGGAAGCTCAAGCACGGCCTCGAGACCGGCCTGGGTGTCGGCGTCAACAAGGGCGAAGTGGTGGCAGGCAACGTCGGCTCGACGGCTTACATGAGCTTTACCATCATCGGCGACGCGGTGAACATCGCTTCGCGCCTGATGCAGCGGGCGCGCGCCGGTGAACTGCTGCTGTCGGAGCGGGTGATGCAGGCGCTGCAGGAAGCACAGGTCAAAATCGATGCAATAGAATTGCCACCCTTGACGTTAAGGGGCCGCAGTCAGCCGATCGGCCTCTACTGCATCCCTTTCAGGGATCGCGGCAAAGCGGCAGACTGATTCACCGAACCGATCGAAACCGTGTCATGACCCTTACCGAACTGCGTTACATCGTCGCGGCGGCCCGGGAGAAGCACTTCGGCCGCGCCGCTGAAACCTGCTTTGTCAGCCAGCCGACGCTGTCGGTGGCGATCCGCAAGCTGGAACAGGAACTCGGGGTCGCGTTGTTCGAACGCGGGCCCGGCGAGGTGACGGTAACGCCGACCGGCACACGCGTCGTGGCTCAGGCGCAGCGCGTGCTGGAAGAGGCAGCAGCAATCCAGGAAATCGCCAAGGCCGGCCAGGATCCGTTCGCCGAGCCGCTGCGGCTGGGCACCATCTACACCATCGGCCCTTACCTGCTGCCGCATCTGGTCAAGGCGCTGCACAAGCGCGCGCCGCAGATGCCCTTGCTGATTGAGGAGAACTACACCGCGCGCCTGGCCGAAATGCTGAAGAACAGCGAGCTGGACGTCATTATCGTGGCGCTGCCCTTCGAGCACCCTGGCTTGATGATCCAGCCACTCTACGACGAACCCTTCGTGGCAGCGGTGCCGACAGCGCATCGCTGGGCCACACGCAAGCAGCTCGCCGCCAGAGAACTCGCCGGCGAAAGCCTGTTGCTGCTCGGCAGTGGTCACTGCTTTCGCGACCATGTGCTCAAGGCCTGCCCGGCACTCACCCGCGGCGGCGCGGCGGGTTCGCTGCAAAAATCCGTAGAGGGTGGCTCGCTGGAAACCATCCGCCACATGGTCGCCTCGGGCGTCGGCATCACGGTATTGCCGGTGTCCTCGATCAATACGCGCGAGAAGAACGCACTGCTGCGCTATATCCCCTTCAGCCGTCCGGTTCCGGACCGCCGGGTGGTGATGGCCTGGCGCCGGAACTTTCCCCGTACGGCAGCGCTCGAGCTACTGCGCCAGTGCATCCTCGCCGCCCCGCTGCAGGGCGTAAGTTTCCTGGACCGGCCGCTGAAGGCTGTCTGACACCGCAAGACCAACGATAGTCATTGACTATCGACTTGATCATAACAATCCATTGGATTAATCGGCAGGCCTCGCCTACCATGGCTTCGCGGTGCCCGGTGCGGGTACCGCGGATACACGGAGGAACTCATGCGCGATCGCAGCGTCCATTGGATTCGAAGCATCGGCCGCCGGTTCGCCAGCCTCGCGCTGGTCTGGTAGGCGTCATTCTTGAACCGGAGAGGGGACAGGCAATGGCCAACAACCCAAAACCGGCGAATTCCGTCGGCCCGGTATTGATGCAGATCAGACCGCAGCTCGACCGACAGGCGCATAAGTGAACAAGTAAATTCAACAAGATCACGTTCGATTGCGAATGGTCGGCCCCGACCCGGACCGTGTCGCAAACCACAAACTACCAAGGAAGGAAGAGAAACCATGTCAAACGAAGCCAAGTGCCCTTTCAATCACGCCGCCAGCAGCGGCCCGTCGAACCGTGACTGGTGGCCGAACCAGTTGCGGCTGGAGATCCTGCACCAGCATTCCTCCAGGTCCGACCCCATGGGCGAGGCGTTCGACTACGCCAGGGAGTTCAAGAGCCTCGATCTGGCGGCGGTGAAGAAGGACCTCGCGGCTTTGATGACCGACTCGCAGGACTGGTGGCCGGCGGATTTCGGCCACTACGGACCCTTGTTCGTGCGCATGGCCTGGCACAGCGCCGGCACCTACCGCGTTGGTGATGGCCGCGGCGGCGCCGGCCGCGGCCAGCAGCGCTTTGCGCCGTTGAACAGCTGGCCGGACAACGTCAGCCTGGACAAGGCGCGGCGGCTGCTCTGGCCGATCAAGCAGAAGTACGGCCGGAAAATTTCGTGGGCCGACCTGATGATCCTGGCCGGCAACGTCGCGCTGGAAACCATGGGTTTCAAGACTTTCGGTTTCGCCGGCGGTCGGGCCGATGTCTGGGAGCCGGACCAGGACGTCTATTGGGGCGCCGAGAACACCTGGCTGGGCGGCGACAAGCGCTATTCCGGTGAGCGCGATCTCGAGAACCCGCTAGCCGCGGTGCAGATGGGCCTGATCTACGTGAATCCGGAAGGCCCGAACGGCAATCCGGACCCGGTCGCAGCGGCCAAGGATATCCGCGAGACCTTCGCGCGCATGGCGATGAACGACGAAGAAACCGTCGCCCTGATCGCCGGCGGCCACACCTTCGGCAAGACCCACGGCGCCGGCCCTGCATCGCATGTGGGAGCCGATCCGGAAAGCGCCGACATCGAACTGCAGGGCCTCGGCTGGCAGAACAGCTTCGGCACCGGCAAGGGTGCCGACACCATCACCAGCGGCCTGGAAGTGACCTGGACCACGACGCCGACGAAGTGGAGCAACAACTTTTTCTGGAACCTGTTCGGTTTCGAATGGGAACTGACGAAGAGCCCGGCGGGTGCACATCAGTGGCAACCGAAGGGCGGCGCGGGTGCCGGGACGGTACCGCACGCGCACGACAAGTCGAAGCGTATCGGCCCGACCATGCTGACCACCGACCTTTCGCTGCGCTTCGACCCGGCCTACGAGAAGATCTCGCGGCGCTTCATGGAGAATCCGGATGAGTTCGCGGACGCTTTCGCCCGCGCCTGGTTCAAGCTGACACATCGTGACATGGGTCCGCGCGCACGCTATCTCGGTCCGGAGGTGCCCAAGGAAGAACTCATCTGGCAAGACCCGATTCCCGCGGTCAATCACAAATTGATCGATGACAAGGATATTGCCTCGCTCAAGGCCACTGTCCTGGCTTCCGGTCTGACCGTCTCGGAGCTGGTATCGACCGCATGGGCGTCGGCCTCGACGTTCCGTGGCTCCGACAAGCGCGGCGGCGCGAACGGCGCTCGCATTCGCCTTGCACCGCAGAAGGATTGGGAGGTCAACCAGCCCGCGCAACTGGAAAAGGTACTGAGGAAACTGGAAGCCATCCAGGGCGGGTTCAACAAGGCGCAGTCCGGCGGCAAGAAAGTGTCGCTTGCCGATCTGATCGTCCTGGCAGGTTGCGCAGGCGTCGAGCAGGCGGCGAAGAACGCCGGGCAAACCGTGAGCATTCCGTTCACCCCGGGGCGCATGGACGCCTCGCAGGAACAGACCGATGCGGAAGCGATCGCAGTACTCGAGCCGGTTGCAGACGGCTTCCGCAACTACGTCAAGGGCAAGTACGCCGTTCCGGCCGAGGCATTGCTGGTCGATCGGGCGCAACTGCTGACGCTGACTGCGCCGGAGATGACGGTGCTCATTGGCGGACTGCGGGTGCTGAACGCGAACGTCGGCAAGAGCCGGCACGGTGTCTTTACCCGGCGACCCGAGGCGTTGACCAACGACTTCTTCATGAATCTGCTCGACATGGGCACGGAGTGGAAGGCGGCGTCGGATGCCAGGGACGTGTTCGAAGGCCGCGACCGCAAGACCGGCGAGGTCAAGTGGACCGGCACGCGCGTCGATCTGGTCTTCGGTTCCAACTCCGTGCTTCGGGCAGTGGCCGAAGTCTATGGCAGCGCGGACGCACAGGCGAAGTTCATCCAGGACTTTGTCGCGGCCTGGGTCAAGGTGATGAACCTCGACCGCTTCGACCTGGCATGAGCTTGAAGGACAAGCCTTGACCACCGCGATTCTCGCCACCACACGGTGGCTGAACAAGGGCCCGCTGCCTACCCGTCATCCCTGGCGGCGGGTGGCGGGTGCGGCGGTTCTGGTCCTGGGTGCAGCCGCCATGCTCGGCAGCGGCGCCGGCCAGCTTTGGCATTGGGCAACGTCGACTCCGGCCGTCATGTACGCGCTGGTGGCTACGCTGTTCACCGCTGCCGCGACCGGTGCCGGCGCTCTGCCGGTGCTCTTTACGCGCAGCATTTCGGCGCGGGCGCAGGACGCGATGCTGGGCTTCGGTGCCGGCGTGATGCTGGCCGCGACCGCGTTTTCGCTGATCGTTCCCGGCATCGATGCGGGCGAAGCGCTGATTGGCAACCGGTTCTGGGCAGCGGGGATCGTCGCCGTCGGCATCGTTCTCGGCGGCATCGCCATGCTGGCGCTGGACCGGGCGCTGCCGCACGAGCATTTCGTCAGCGGCGTCCAGGGCATTCCGCGCCAGAACCTCAGGCGCATCTGGTTGTTCGTGCTGGCGATCGCGATCCACAACCTGCCCGAAGGTCTGGCGGTGGGGGTGGGCTTTGGCACCGAAAATTTCGCCTCGGGTGCGGCACTGGCGCTCGGTATCGGCATCCAGAATGTTCCCGAAGGCCTGGTGGTGGCGCTGGCGCTGGTCGCCGCCGGTTACTCGCGCAGCTTTGCAGTGGCGGTGGCGCTTGCCAGCGGCCTGGTGGAACCGGTCGGTGGCCTGCTCGGCGCCGGCATGCTGTCGCTATCGCAGTTGATGCTTCCGGCGGGACTGGCCTTCGCCGCCGGCGCCATGTTGTTCGTGGTCAGCCACGAGATCATCCCCGAGTCCCACCGCAAAGGCCACGAGCGTGAGGCCACCCTCGGCCTGCTCGGAGGTTTCGTGGTGATGATGCTGCTGGATACAACGCTCGGGTGAGTCGCGGGCATGGAAGGGAAAAGGCCGGTCATCCGGACCGGCCTTCTTATTTCGCGTCGGCAATGCGCCGGACACCGCACACTCAGATCTTGATGGTCTTTTTCAGTTCGGGTGGATTGACGAAGGTCTTGAGGAAGCCTTCTTCGCCGCCGCCGCCAAATTTCAGACCTGCTTCCTTGATCGCGCTATCGGGCACCTTGTCTATCGGCGTGTAGAAAGGATGGTGATGCTCGCGGTAGGGATTGTTGCGGGCGGCGTTGTAGCAGAACAGCACCGTCCAGCGCCGGTTCGGCGAGCGGTTCTGGTCCGAGCGGTGCAGGGTATTGCAGTGAAAGAACAGCCCGTCGCCCTGCTCCATTTCGGCGTAGACCACTTCCATTTGCTTCAGAATTTGATCGACGCGCGTCGGCTCGGCGCCGACCTGGCTGCCCTGGACCACGCCGTGGTCGATGCGTCCCAGGTGATGCGAGCCGCGCACCACCTGAAGGCAGCCGTTTTCCCTGGTGCATTTGTCCAGCGCCACCATTACGCTTGCCATCAGCGGGAACAGGCAGCCGTTGTTGTACCAGTAGCCGTAATCCTGGTGCCACTCCCAGGCGCCGCCCTCGAACGGTTCCTTGGCAGTGAGCTTGGAGTGATAGTGATAGACCTCGCCGCCGAGCAAGTCCTCCATGGTGTCGACGATCCGGTGACTGCGCGCGGCCAGGCCATAGACACTGTCGCCCGGATGGTTCCACAGCACCATCTTGGTCGCGAGTCCCTGGGCATCATTGCGGTTGTAGAGGTTGCCGCGCACCTGCGGATCCGTCTCCATCGCCTGCTGCAGCAGTTTTGCCTCGTCCGGGTCAAACAGTCCCCGCACCATCACGAAACCGTCGCGTTCGTAGGCCGCACGCTGCTCGGGTGTCAGTACCGGGTAATGCATCGTCACTCTCCTCTAGCTGCCGGCTCATGGGCTTCTGCAGCGCCTGGCCGGTCCGTTGGAATAAAGGCCGTCATGCTAGCCAACCGCGCGCGATTGTGCCAGCCGGACAGCGAGATTCCGATAATTCGACGCCAATCCCGCGACCCGACAACGTTTCGCCACTTTCAGCCGGGCTTGCCGTCGACTCGAGGCCGCGTGAGTACAGGCCAGAACACCACGCTGAAAACCACAAAAGCAGTCGACCAGAGGACCCCGGAAACCATCAGCGTAGTGAAATAGGCATCAGGCAGGGCCAAGCCGCCAAATACTCGTACTGCCGCAGCCAGATGCACCAGCAGGTAGGCCAGGGTCTCCGCACGGCCGGCACGCAGCGGCCGCCCGGTGTGACCGCGCGCAGTGCGGGTCATCATGCCAAGAA
>LNFM01009900.1_pt1 | contig 15017 bp, 16 predicted proteins | sample 596031 | NCBI WGS metagenome assembly LNFM01 (sample SAMN04254537, study PRJNA301005) | activated carbon metagenome | isolation source: dual media filters at the Ann Arbor, Michigan drinking water treatment plant | place: USA: Ann Arbor
CGTTGGTCCACGTATCCGCGAGCTTGATCTTGCCGAGGTCCGCCGCGATCTTGGGATCGCCGTCGGCCAGGAACTTGAGCGCATTCTCCATGGCGCCCGGCGGCATCTGGCCGTCCGGCGAGATCGTGCCGCGCACGCCCGTGAACGACTTTTCGTAGACCGCGCGATCGCCCAGCAGATAGCCTTCGGGCACCGACTTGGCGACGTCCGATGGCGACGCCGTCTGCAGCCACTGGTCGGCCCGCACGATTGCCGTTGCCAGAGCCTGTGCCGTGTTCGGCGTCTTCTTCAGGAGATCGGGCTGGGCGTAGAGGCAGGCGGCCGGGAAGGCGCCGCCGAACAGCTCCTCGTTGCCCTTCATCGTCCGCGTGTCGAGCACGATCCTGATCAGGTCTTTTTCGGTCAGGATCGTGAGCGCCGGATCGGACTGCGAGACTCCATCGACCTCGCCCTTCTCGATCGCGGCCACGACCGAGGCGCCGGAGCCGACACCGATGGCCACGATGTCCGACGCTTTCAGCCCGCCCTTGGCGGCCCAGAAGTTGACCAGCATGTGGGTCTGCGAGCCGGGCGCGGTGACACCGAACTTCATGCCCTTGATATCGGCCGGTCCCTTGACCTTGGAGGCGACGTCCTTGCGCAAGCCGATGGCAAGCTGCATGCCGCGGCCGATAAGGGCGAAGCCCACGATCGGCTGGCCGCGCTGCTGCATGCGGATGGTGTGCTCATAGGCGCCGGCCACCACGTCGGCACTGCCGCCCATCAGGGCTTGTAGCGACTTGGCGCCGCCCTGGAAGTCGTTGATCTCGACGTCGAGCCCGGCTTCCTTGAAGAAGCCCTTGGTCTCGGCGATCGTGAGCGACAGGTAATAGAGGGCGGACTTGCCGCCGACCGCCAGCACGACCTTCGTCTTCTCGGGCTTGCTGCCTTGTGCCCGCACAACGTAGGGCGCGGCCACCAGCATCGGGGCTGCCGCCAGGATCGTCCGTCGCGGTATTTGAAACTGGTTCATTGTTCCCTCCAAGGACGCGCTTTTTTTTTGCAGACTGATGGAAGCAGCCGAAACGGGCAACCGACCCTTCGAGTCAGTTGGACAGGGGTCTACGTCGCCTTGCGCTTACGTCTTGTCGGACAAGCCTTTGATTTAGCTGGCCAAATCCGCCGACACACGGTTGGCACGTTGGACACCGAATGACCTGTTTCACGTCGCCGTCCAATGGATGGTGCCCATCCCACGTGCAGTCACGGCCGCTCCTCTCGCCCCCGCTGCCGATGGCGACAGGAATATCACAATGACAGGATAAGTCAATAGTCCTATTGGACCATCGACCCTATTTGCCGAACTGCCGCTCCTGCCACCATGGGAAGTAGGACGGCATGCCGTCGCTCACCTTCATGGGGAACCGGGCCGGACGTTTTTCCAGGAAGGCCACGACGCCCTCCTTCACATCGGCCGATTTGCCGCGCGCGTAGATACCCTTGGAATCGACCTTGTGCGCTTCCATCGGATGGTCGGCGCCCAGCATTTTCCAGATCATGTGCCGGTTGAGCGCGACCGAGACCGGTGCGGTGTTGTCGGCGATCTCGCGCGCCAGCGCGTAGGCCGCCGGCAGCAGGGCCTCGGGCTTGTGGACCGAGCGCACGAGGCGGCCGGCTAGCGCTTCCTCGGCGGAAAACACACGGCCGGTCATGACCCACTCCAGCGCCTGCTGCGGCCCGACCAGGCGTGGCAGGAACCAGCTCGAGCAGGCCTCCATGACGATGGCGCGGCGGGTGAACACGAAGCCGTAGCGCGCCGCCTCCGATGCCAGGCGGATGTCCATCGCGAGCTGCATGGTGATGCCGACGCCGACCGCCGGCCCGTTGCAGGCGGCGATGGTGGGCTTCAGCGATTCGTAGGCGCGGAGCGTGAAAAGCCCGCCGCCGTCGCGGTGGCCGTCGAGGCCGGGATCTACCGGCCCGCGATTCTCGGCGTTGAAGGTGTTGGCGCCGCCCGACAGGTCGGCGCCGGCACAGAAGCCGCGGCCGGCGCCGGTGAAGACCACCGCCCGCACGTCGTCGTCGCGGTCGGAACGGTCCATGGCGTCGAGAAGCTCCGACAGCATCTTGCCGGTGAAGGCGTTGAGCTTGTCCGGCCTGTTGAGCGTGATGGTGAGGATGCCGTCCCTCGTCTCGTACTTGATCTGCTCGTAGTTCACGGAATGACCCTCACGCCTGGTTGATGAGAATGACGCCGCCCATGATCAGCGCGATGCCGCCGACTTGTTTCAGGCCGAACGGCTCGCCGAACAGGAAGTGGCCGAGAACCGCCACCAGCGCGTACGACACCGACACGCTGGGAAAGGCCACCGACACAGGGATCTTGCGCAGTGCGATGATGTAGAGGAACGCCGCCGAGCCGTAGAGGGCGAGCCCCGCGATCGTCGACGGCCGCATGAGCTGGCTCACGAAATCGGGCGCATCGGCGCCCGCCTTGAGCAGCATCTGGCCGCCAATGCCGGTCAGAATGCCGATGCCGAGCGCCACGTAGTAGATCGTCATGTTCAGGTTCCCGGTTCGGAGAATTCGCGATGGGGCTGGCCGCCCGCCCGTGTATCGGCCCTTGGGTGCTCGACGTCGAGGCCTGCAGCACCGCGGCGGAAGACCTCGCGCACGAGATACTGCGGCTTGCGGTTCACTGCCAGGAACATGCGGCCGAGATATTCGCCGATCATGCCGATGACGACGAGCTGTACGCCGGCCAGGACCAGCACCGCCACCATCATCGAGGCCCAGCCTTGCGGCGGCTTGTCGGAGACGATCGCCTCGACGATGGTGAAGACCGCGCCGATGGCCCCCAGGGCGCCGAACGCCAGGCCGGCCAGGGTCGCGAGCCGGAGCGGCATCACCGAGAAATTGAGGAACATCGCCAGCCACAGCCGGATCAGCCGGCGCAGCGTGTAGTTGGACTGGCCTTCGTTGCGCGGCAGGTGATGAACCTGAAGGCGGCCGACGTTCTGCGTCACCTGGAACACCAGCCCGTCGACGTAGGGATAGGGCCCTTCGTAGCTCGCCACGATGCGCTCGCGCACGAAGGCCGAGATGCAGCGGAAGCTCGAGAGATAGAGACCGCGTGGCTTGTCGATCAGCCGGTCGGCGCACCAGTTCGTGAATCGGCTGCCGAGGTTTCGCCAGGGCGCGTGCTTCTTCTCGGCATAGTAGGTGTAGACCGCGTCGTAGTTGCCGTCGCGCGCATGCTCGAACAGGCGCCGCACCTCGGCGGGCGGATTCTGCAGGTCGTCGTCCATGGTGATGGCATAGGCGCCGCGCGCCCGGGAGAGACCGGCCATCACCGCGTTGTGCTCGCCGAAGTTGCGGCTGAGGCTGAGCAGGATGATGGGAGCTCCCGGTTCGGCGGCGAGCTTCTTGCAGACATCGAGACTGTCGTCCGGACTGCCATCGACGACCAGCACGATCTCCAGCCCGCCGTCGATCTCGAGCGCGCGCAGTGCGCCGACAAGCTCGCCGACCGTGGCGGCCCCGAGATAGACCGGCACGACGACGGAGAGGGCCGGGGACTTGGCGGGAGGCTGGGCAGGAGTGTCAGTCATTTTACATGCCGCTTTCGGCGCCAATGGGTGAAGCAATCGGCATTGTGCACGCGTCCGTCATGCACAGACAACTGCCAGGACCACTCCCAACGCCGGCCACCCGCATAAGTTCATATCCAGCCTGGTCCAAGCCTCTTTCACCCCAGCCTCTTTCGGGATGGCAAGCCTCGTCTTCCTGCCTGCTTATGATATCTTCGCCCCGCCTTGCCAACAGTTCCGATCAAACCTCCCACGATTTCGCCGCGAGTCGAGCGGTTGCTGCTGGTGCCGCTGTTTGCGCTGCCGATCCTGTGGCTCGCCGGCTATTTCTTCCCGCCCATCAACCATGACGTGGCGGCGATCCTGGACGTCTCGGCGCGCTGGATGGGAGGCGAAAAGCTCTACGTCGAGGTGATCGACGAGAACCTGCCACTCACCTTCGTCGTTCATTCATTGCCGGTGCTGACGGCCAAACTGCTCCCGGGCAGCGTCACCTTCTGGTTCACCGCCTGGGTGGTGGCCGGCATCTTCGCCTCGTTCGTGGCCTGCCGGCGGCTGGTGCGCCTCGTTCCCTCGGCCGACCATGCGCTCACCGAGGCGTTGCTGCCCCCGGTCCTGCTGTTCCTGTTCTCGGTACTGCCCAACGAACATTTCGGGCAGCGCGAACACATCATGTTCGTGGCCTGCGCACCCTACCTGATCGCCTCGATGGCCCGTGCCGAGGCCGTGGTGCTGAGCCGCGGCGCCGCCCTCGCGATCGGCCTGGTCGCCGGCGTGACGCTGTCGATGAAGCCGCACTATCTCGCCATTCCGGCCGCCGTCGAGCTTTACCTGCTGTTCCGCCGCGGCTGGCGTCCGACGCTGCTCGACCCCATCCCCTGGGCGATCGGCCTGCTGGCGCTTGCTCATCTGGCGTCGATGTACACGATTTTCGCCGACTTCGGCCTCGTCATCATGCCGCTCGCCGTCGAGGCCTACGCCCCGATCGGCGACTCGGGTTGGCGGGACGTGCTCGGCAGCAACGTCCTCGCCCCGACCCTGATCGCGCTGCTGATCTTCGGAATCATCGCCATCGTCTTCACAAAGACCATCTCTGCCCGCGTCCTCGTCGTGTTCGGCATCGGCGCAGCGCTCTCGGCCATCGCCCAGGCCAAGGGCTGGCCCTACCATGTACTGCCGGCGCTCTCCGCCGCGATCCTGCTGGCCGCCCTCACCGTCTCGCAGACCGTGGACCGCTACCTGCCGATCAGCCGCAGCGGCCATCACCTGCCGGTGGCGGTGATCTCGGCCACGCTGATGGTGCTGCTCTACTTCCAGGCCGCGCTCTACACGCCACCGTTCTACAAGCAGCGCCAGTTCGAGGATTCGATCGGCGGGCGGCTGCAGCACATCATCCAGCAGAACGCGCCGAACAGTACGATCTTGGCGCTGTCGCCCGGCATCTATCCGCTGTGGCCGCTGATCAATTACATCGATGGCCGCATGGCCACGCGGTTCCTCACCATGTGGGTGCTGCAGGGCGTCTACGCGACCTGCGACGACTTCCCGACGCTCTACAATCCGCCCGACACGATGGGCGAGTCGGAGAAATTCGTGTTCGACGCCGTCAGCGACGACTTCGCCCGCGAGCACCCCGACCTTTTGATCGTCGATCGCATCGCCGGCATTCCGCGCTGCCAGGGCAAGGAATTCGACTATCTCGAATACTTCCTGCAGAACCGCACCTTCGCCGACGCCTTCGAAGGCTACGACCACCTCATGGACTTCGACCGCTACCGGATCTACCGCCGGAAGAAGAAATAGCTATTTCTTCCAGGGTGGCGCCAATGCGGTCGCGCGGACCTGCTCGGGAATCTTGTCCGCATCGGGGACCTTGAACACCCCCGTCGCCACCAGGACGATCTCGCCGCCGCAGACCAGATCGCAGGTGCAGAAGCAGAAGTTCGCCGTGCGCCGTGCGATGCGTGCCTTGCCTTCGAGCCATTGGCCGAGCCTGGCCCCGCGCACGAACTCGCTGGTGAGCGAGATGGTGGGGTGCGGCCAGAACATGCCGGTCGCAAAGCCCGAGCCCACGCCCATCACCATGTCGGCGACGGTGACCAGCAGGCCGCCGTGCGCCCACCCCATCGGATTGCCATGCTTTCTTTCCAGCGGCAGGCCAATGCGCAGGCCGTCGGTCTCGGCCTTGAACCAGAGCGGGCCCGCGAGCTGGATGAACTCGTCGGGAACGTCGAGCTTGCGGAAGCCGTCAGGGATGAGCGCCTCGGTCATGTCTGCAATCCATCCTTCGAAGCGGCGAGGCGGTCGAGCATGGCGCGCACCTCGGAGGCGAACGGCGTGCTGCGATGGGTCTCCTCGTTCAGCGACACCATGACCACCCGTTGCACGGCGGTGCAGTTGCCCTCACCGTCGAACAGTCCCTGGCCAATGACGCATTTGCGCTCGTGCGCCTCGATCATCCGCGCACACGCGATGGCCGTGCCGGGATAGAACATCTGGCGCTTGAAGTCGGCTTCGATGCGTCCGATGACCAGGCGAAAGCGCGGCAACCCTGATCGCACGATCTGGCGCAGATAGGAAACACGCGCACTCTCCAACAACTCGATGAATGCACCATTGTTGACGTGACCGTTGGCATCGACGTCGGCGAACCGGAGATTTTCAGAGGTCGAGAAACCGTAGATGCCGCGATCGGCAAGATCCAACGCCATGAGGCCTAACGCTCCGCAAATTCCAAGGTGAGATGGGCAGCTTCCGATGGCGGCACGATCAGCCGGCCGCTGTCGGGCTTCAAGATCCTGACGCCGTTGCCGGCCAGCAGCGCCTCGCAGGCCGCGAGGCTGTCGACGCGCACGTGTAGCAGCGCCGGGTGATCACCCGGCCGCACCGGCTCGACACCGGGATAGCGCGCCGCGTAGTCCTTGCGGTTGAGATAGCGGATGGGCTGCGTGCCGGTGTTCACGACCAGCCCCTCGCCCTCGCGCTTGGTCGAGCCCGGGCCGAAATACTTCTCCAATTCGGGTATCCATTTCGCCGGCTGGTCCGCGATCACGGTGACGCCCAATATGCCGCGCGCGCCATTGGGGTGCTTCGCCCACTCAGGCCGATAGACGAACTCCGGCGTCTGGTGCTCGCAGACGAAGAAGCCGACCACCGGCATATGTGTCTTGGGAATGCGCACGGTGCGGAACCTCGCGTGCTCGGTCCTGCCCGCGATCTCGACGGCGCGGTCGAAGAACAGCGGCGAATCCGGTTGCAGGCCGGCCTTCTGGAAAGCGTCGAACGCCAGGTCGGCGCCGTCCGTGGCCAGCGCCACGTTGGCGAGCCCGCCGCCGTTCTTCAGCCACTCGCGGCGCTCGGCGTTGAACTCGGTGTCCTCGACGATGCCCAGGATCTCGAAATAATCCTTGTCGAAGATCATCAGGTGATTGGCGGTGCCCAGCTTCCTGTGGAAACCGCGGGGCTGCACCTGGAAACCGAGCCTCGCGTAGGCTTTCTCCGCCGCGTCGATGCCATCGACCATGACCACGACGTGGTCGAGGCCCTTCACCGCGCGTTTCATGCCGGCCTCCTGCGCACCATGTTGATGCCCTTCACCGTCACCACCAGTTCGCCCTTCTGGTTGGAGGCGCCCCAATGCTCGTGGATGACGCCGATCCCCGGCTTGCTCCTGGACGGCACTTTTGCGGCGCATTCGACCCACGCAGTCAGCGTATCGCCCGGCCGCACCGGTTTTAGCCAGCGGAGCTCGTCGAGGCCGGGCGATCCCAGCGCCGTGCGCTTGTCGATGTAATTGTCGACGAACAGCCGCATCAGCTTGGCCGTGACCTGCCAGCCCGAGGCGATCAGGCCGCCGAACATCGAGGCGCGGGCCGCCTCGGCATCGACGTGGAAGCTCTGCGGGTCGTAGGCCCGCGCGAACTCGACGATCTCCTGCTCGGTGAAGCTCGTCGACCCCAGCGGGTACTTCTTCCCGATTTCGTAGTCTTCCCAGTAGCGCGGGGTGTCGGTCGGCATGGTTCGGTCTTCGCAGAGCAGGACCGGGCACGCAAGCCCATCCACTGGCCCCGCCGCTGGCCAGCCGGCGAGCCCTCGGCTAGCCTCCCGGGCAGGGGGAGCGACCGATGAACGAACCCAGCCCGGTCCGGCGCCTGACGACGATCTTGGCGATCGACGTGATCGGATTCAGCACGCTGGCGGCGCGCAACGAGGAGCATGCGCTCCGCCTGCTCGGTTCGCGGATGGCCATCGCCGAGACCTACATCAAGCAGCACCGCGGCCGCGTCTTCAAGATGACGGGCGATGGCCTGCTCGCCGAATTCGCGAGCCCGGTCGAGGCCGTGCGAACGGCTGTCGAGATCCAGGAGGCGATGCGCACGACCAACGCGCTGGCCTCCGACGAGGACCGCCTCAACCTGCGCATCGGCGCCAACCTCGGCGATGTCGTCGAAAGCGGCGACGACCTGATGGGCGATGCCGTCAACGTCGCGGTGCGGCTGGAGTCGATCGCGGCGCCCGGGGGCATCTGCGTCTCTGCCTCGCTCTACGAACAGATCGTGGGCAAGCTGACGCTCGGCGCCGAGGACATGGGCGAACAGCAGGTGAAGAACATCCCGCGGCCCATCCATGCCTATCGCCTGACGGCGGAAGGCGCGCCACCCGCGCCACCGGCCGCCAAGCCGGCCGCGAAAGCCGCACGGCCGCGCCTCCTTCTCGTGGGCGGCGCGCTCAGTGCCGTGGCAGCCGCAGCCGTCGTGGGCGCAATGCTGCTGCGCGATGGCCCTGCGCCGGCGCGGCCATCGGAACAACTTGCCCAGGCCGTGGTGGTGCCCGCAGCGGCGCCGCCTGTTGCACCACCGCCTGTCGCGCCGACACCGCCCGCTGTACCGACGGCGGCACCCCGCGCTTTTGTTGCCGCCGATGTTCCGTTCACCTCCAACCGGCGGCGGCGCGAGCTCGACGCCTATGCGCAAGCAGAGGGCGCCAAGGCCCTGGCCATCAACGTCCGTGGCTGGACCGAGTTCGCCAGCCGGCGGATCGACGAGCGGACGGCCCGCACCGTGGCCCTCGAGACTTGCAATGCCACCGTCCAGAAGCAAATCCGCAACGTCCGCGACTACGACCGCTGCATGATCTACGCGGTCGGCAACGACGTGGTGTGGTCGTTCAAGCCACCTGCCATGCCGCCGCAGCCCCATGTTCCTGCCGCCCGCCCATCGCCGCCGATCCCGCTCGATCCGGCGGCCGTACCGCTGATCATCGATTCTACGCGCAAGCTGCTTGCCGACGACTATGCCAAGATTACCCGCAGCAAGGTGTTCGCCCTCGGCCGCAACCGGCAGGACTGGTGGTCGCCCGCCGACAGCGATCCCGAAGCCATGCGCCGCGCCCTGCAATCCTGTGGCCACATCACGGGCCGGCCCTGCTTCGTCTATGCCATCGGCGACCAGGTGATCGTGCAGACGCCCCAGAAATTCCGAGTCGTCGAGGTCTTCACGCCGCAGGACCTGACGGGCCTCGATCCCGCTCAGCAGGAAGCGGTCGAGCGCTATCTGGTGGCCGACGACTGGCGAGCGATCGCCGTCGCCCGCAACGGCCGCATCGGCGTTGCTGTCGGCCGGGCCAGCGAGGATGCCGCGGTCGAAACCGCGCTGCGGGAATGCGCGCGGGCCGGCGGCAGCGAATGCGCCGTGTCGGCGGTCGGACCCTTCCTCGTCACGCGCAACTGAGCCGCAGGTTCAGTCGGCGATCACCGCGCCAAAGCGCTTGGCGATCTCCTCGAGCATGACTTCCGAAGCGCCGCCGCCGATCGCCTGGACCCGGGCGTCGCGCGACATGCGCTCTACGGCCGTCTCGCGCACGAAGCCGGCGCCGCCGTGGAACTGTACGCAATCGTAGAGAACCTCGTTCACGAGGTCGCCGGCCAGCGCCTTCACCATCGAGACCTGGGCCACGCAGTCCGTGCCCTGGGCGTCGAGCCAGGCGGTGTGATGCACGAGTTGGCGCGCCGCCTCGACTTCGGCCAGCCGCTTGGACAGGCGCTGGCGGATGGCCTGCTTGTCCCACAGCGGCGCGCCGAAGGCGGTGCGCTGGTTCACATACTCGAAGGTAAGGCGCAGCGCCTCGCGCGCTTCGGCCATCGCCATGGCGCCGATCACCAGACGTTCGGTCTGGAAGTTGGCCATGATCGAATAGAAGCCACGGTTCTCCTCGCCCAGCACATTCCCGACCGGCACGCGGCAATCCTCAAAGATCAATTCGGCCGTGTCGGACGAACGCCATCCGGTCTTGTCGAGGGCGCGGCCGACGCGGAAGCCCGGCGTGCCCTTCTCGACGATGAACATGGTGATGGCACGGCTGCCCTTGGCCTCGGGATCGGTGCGCGCGGCGATGAAGTAGAGATCGCCGTGCACGCCGTTGGTGATGAACATCTTGGCGCCGTTCAGCACATAGGAATTGCCGTCGCGCACCGCGCGGGTGCGGATGCCGGCGACATCGGAGCCGGCGCCGGGCTCGGTGACGCCGACCGCGGTGATGAGCTTGCCCGCCATGATGCCCGGCAAATAGTTCTCGAGCTGGCGCTTGCTGCCGAAGCGCACGAGATGCGGGCTCGCCATGTCGGTGTGGACGAGCACTGTGATGGCGAAGCCACCGTGGGTGGAACGGCCCACCTCCTCGGCCAGCACCACCGAGGCGCGGGCGTCAAGGCCGGCGCCGCCCAGCGCCTCGGGTACGCGCAACGAAAACAGGCCGAGCTCGCCCATTTCGCGCAGGATCTCGCGCGGCACGAAGCCCGCCTCCTCCCATTTCGGACCGTGCGGGCGCACGCGCTCGTCGACGAACCGGCGGAGCTGGGCGCGGATGAGGTCGTGGTCTTCGCTGAAGATGGGGTGTGCCATGGCGGCGGGATGCTACACTCCCCTCCCATGTCGCGCGACAAACGCCTGCAGGACCGTTCGATCTATCCGCACTGGTGCACCGACACCGTGCGCTTCTCCGACCAGGACGCGGCCGGCCACGTCAACAACGTGGCGCTCTGCGCCTACCTCGAGACCGCCCGCCTCACCTTCATCAGGGACGTCGGAATGATGAAGGGCGGCATGATGACCCGCGGCGAGGACGGCGTGCGCGGCATCTCGGCCGGCATGAACGTGAGCTTCCTGGCCGAGTCGCACTGGCCAGGCCAGGTCGACCTCGGCACCGGGGTGATCAGCATCGGCACCAGCTCGGTCACCGTCGGCTCGGCCGCCTTCAAGGACGGGGCCTGCATCGTGGCGGCTGAAATGACCGTGGTTCGGCTAAGAGGCAAGACGCCCCATCCGATCGGCCCGGACCTGCGGGCGACCCTGGAAAAGTATCGTTTGAAGGGCTTTTAGCCCCGCTTGACCGGATCGGGGCGTGGCCGTATCTTTGCGTCTGCGAGTAAGTCGCAACTGCACGGAAGTGGGCTGAGAGTTCATGTATCTCTGCATCTGTCGGGCCATTCGGGAACGCGATGTCGATGCCGCCGTCCGGGCGGGCGCACGGCGTCCCGCCGACGTGTTCCGGGCCTGCGGCACCAGCCCGCAATGCGGGACCTGCGCCTGCGACTTGCGCGAGCGCATCGCGCAGACCAATGCGGCTGAAGCGGCCCGTCAGCCCGTCCTGATGGCGGCTGACTAGCTCGAGGCCTCGCCCTCGCCGATCTGGGTCTGCAGGTAGTTCTGCTCGCCGACCTTCTCCAGCAAGCCGAGTTCCGTCTCGAGAAAATCGATGTGCTCCTCGGCGTCCTCCAGGATGTCGACGACGATCTCGCGGCTGACGAAATCCTTGGCGGCCTCGCAATGAGCCACGGCCGCCACCAGGTCGGTGCGTGCCACCGTTTCCAGCTTGAGGTCGGCGGCAAGGCATTCGGGAACCGTCTCGCCGATCATCAGCTTGCCGAGGTCCTGGAGATTGGGCAGCCCATCGAGCAGAAGGATGCGCTTGATCAGCTTGTCGGCGTGCTTCATCTCGCCGATCGATTCCTCATAGATCTTCTTGCCCAGCCGTTCGAAGCCCCAATGATTCATCATGCGGGCGTGCAGGAAGTACTGGTTGATGGCCGTGAGCTCGTTCTTCAGGAGCTTGTTGAGCTCGGCGATGATCTGCGGGTTGCCCTTCACGGCGAACCTCCTCGGTAAGGTGTGGCCTACAGATAGCGGCGGAAGAGCCAGAAGCAACCACGGAGTACGCGACTGCGAACCGTTCGCTGAAAAAGATGTGCGCGCATGCCTCCGGCCGTGAAAATGCGACGCAACAAAAACCTCACGCGGGCGTTGCATGGTGTCGGTGAACGTCAACACCAGGAGTACCGATCATGCCGCTCGACAAAGCCAAGACCACCATCGTTCTGCCCAAGCTTCCGTATGCGGAGGATGCGCTGGCGCCGGTGATCTCAGCCGACACGATTTCCTTTCACTACGGCAAGCACCACGCGACCTACGTGAAGACACTGAACGAGCTGATCGCCGGCACCCCCTATGAAGGCAAGTCGCTGGAGGAGATCGTCGTGGCCTCGGCCAAGGACAAAGACGCTGCCGCGAAGAAGATCTTCAACAACGCGGCCCAGGCGTGGAACCACGATTTCTACTGGCACAGCATGACTCCAAAAGGCGGCGCGCCCGCTGGCAAGATCAAGGAAGCGCTGGAGAAGAGCTTCGGCGACCTCGCCGCCTTCAAGAAGCAGTTTGGCGCCGCTGCGGCCGGCCAGTTCGGCAGCGGCTGGGCCTGGCTGGTGAAGGCCAAGGACGGCGCGCTCAAGATCGAGACGACGTCGAACGCCGACACGCCGATCGCCCATGGCGGCACACCCCTGCTGGTCGCCGACGTTTGGGAGCACGCCTACTACCTCGATTACCAGAACCGCCGGCCCGACCATGTGACGGCCTGGCTGGACAAGCTCGTGAACTGGTCGTTCGCCGAGAAGAACCTCACCTAGCCAAGGAGACACGTCATGCTGGGCACTATTCTGCTGATCGTCCTGATTCTGATCCTGGTCGGTGCCCTGCCGCACTGGGGCTACAGCAGCGGCTGGGGATACTATCCCAGCGGCGGCGTCGGCCTCGTGCTGCTGATCGTCGTGATCCTTCTGCTGATGGGACGAATATAGTTTTCAGTACCTGAAGGTGATGTTCACCGAGCCGAACTGGGTGAACCTATCCTGCTGGTAGAACTCGGGCGTGCGCAGCACTTGCGTATAAGTGAAGCGCACGCCGCCATAGAGGAGCGCGAAGCCCGCCTGGGCCTCGCCGACGAAGGGCCGGTGGCCGACACTCTGGCTAAATCCGTCGGTGTTGCCGTCAAGGAAGATGTTGCGGGCGACCGCCTGGGCATCGACGCCGGCAAACAAATACCAGCCGAAGCTGCCGTCACCGATGAACGCCTCCGATCCCGGCAGTGCCGGGCGGGCGCGCGTGGGGCCGAAGTCGTCGCGCAGGTTCTTGCCGATGCGCCCGGTGCCGCCGAAGCCGGCATAGGTCGCGACGTTGCCGAGCGCGCCGCCGATGCGCGGGATGAAGTCGACTTCCAGCTTCGGATCCTCGATCAGCACCGACCGCCCGGTGCGCCAGCGCCGCTCGAAGGAAAGCCCCACGGTCGGCTCGTTGTGGAGCTGGTTGGCCCAGCCGTTGGCGGAAGCGACGCCGATCAGCGAATGGAAATTGTTCTGCACGAATTCGCCGCCCGCCGCCGGCCCGATCACGCCGAGGTCGAGTTGCAGCGTGTCGAGCCGCATCGGCTCGTCCCTGCCCGTCTTCTCGTCGGCGCGCTTGTAGGTGTACTGGAAGGCGAAGCTGCCATAGAGCCACGCCGCATAGGGCCGGTCGTTGTAGATCGGCTGCGTCACCCAGGTATCCGCGGGCGTATAAATGTTCTGGCCGAACGACACGGCGATGCGGCGAATGACCGATGTCGCGGGCGCCTCGCCGAAGAACGTCGGCACGGTCGTTGCCGCCACGATGCCGGCGGGCAGCTCCGTCAGCGCCGGCGACAGCCAACCGATGCGAACGCCGCTGGTGTAATCGCGATCGGAGCGGGACGTCGTTCTCGACCTGGAAAGTGTAGATGCTGCGCTGCTCGTCTTCGGTCGCCGAGGCGCGCGGTGGTGGCGGCGCCGGTGATGGCGGGGTCTGTGCCCATGCCCCAGAGGCGCTCACCAAATACGCAGCCATCGCCAGGGCGATGGTCGTGGCGACTTTTGCTTTCATGGCGGATAACGCAGCAGCCGTCGAACGGTTGCGCCTTACTTTGCGTTGGCCGGCGCCGCCGTGTGCCAGAGCTCAGCCCGCCAGCGCAGCGCGATCAGGAGCGTGAAGCCGATGCCCAGCAGGCTATAGAGCGAGCCCGTGGCGGCGAAGCCGGCAACCTCGACCAGCGGTCCCGACAGCAGCAGGCCGAGCGGCAGGCCGTAGACGGCCAGCATGCGCACACCCATCACCCGGCCGCGGAAGGCGGGCGCGGTGACACGCAGGATGATGACGGCCATCGGAACCATGCAGAAGCTCTGCACCAGGCCTGCCGCAAACAGGACCGCTTCGCCCAGCAACGGGTGCTCGATCCAGGAAAATACCAGGTTGAAGGCGAACCACGCGATCGTGCAGGCGACCATGGTGCGCGCCGGCCGGATGCGCGCACCGTGCGTGGAGACCATGATCGAGCCCAGCAGGGCGCCGCCGGCGAAACTCGCGATCAGCCAGCCCAAGCCCGTCTGGCCGAGGCCATAGATGTCGCGGGCAACATAAGCAAGCAGCGAACCCACCAGCGGGTAGGCCGCGAAGTTCACGAGGAAGGCCAGCAGCATCACCGCGCGCACAACCGGCGTCGACCACACGTAGGCAAAGCCCTCCTTGAGCGACTGCAGCGGTGAGCCATGCATCGGCGCTTCGCCCAGCACCCTGATGCGCTTGGTGCCGACGCCGAAGGTCAACGCGAGGCTCGTTGCGTAAACGGTGCAAACCGCGACATAGGCCAAGCCCGAGCCCAGCGCCGCCACCAGCGCCGCGCCCGACAGGGCGCCCACGATGCGCGCGGAGTCGGCCGTGGTGCGCGACACGCCCATGGCCCGCATCAGGTAGTCGGCCGGCATGGTCTCGCCCACCAGCAGGTTGCGCATGGTGATGTCGGAAGGGCGCACCAGGCCAATGACGGCGGCGAGCACGAACACCGGTACCGGCGACGCAAGCCCGGTCAGGAAGAGCACCATCAGCGCCAGCGCCACCGTCACGTAGGTGGCGCGCATCAGGCAGAGCAGGTTCCGGTTGCCGAAGCGGTCGCCCGCCATCCCGAACAGCGGCGAAATCAGCGTGCCCAGGAACTGCAGCGACCCGAACACCGCGAGCGCCAGGACCGACTCGGTCGCGACCAGCACGAACCAGCCCAGGATCACGCCTTCCATCTCGAACGCCCAGGACGCAAGCAGGTCGGCCGGCC
>LNFM01008822.1_pt1 | contig 15014 bp, 13 predicted proteins | sample 596031 | NCBI WGS metagenome assembly LNFM01 (sample SAMN04254537, study PRJNA301005) | activated carbon metagenome | isolation source: dual media filters at the Ann Arbor, Michigan drinking water treatment plant | place: USA: Ann Arbor
TCGTCCATAGCACTGGATGCGAACGGCAATGCCGTCGACCTCGCCCGTGCCTATGCCATGGCCGAGACCGTGATCGCCGCGGTGCGTAAGACTGTCGAGCGGCGCAGTACCGATCAATCGCTGGAAGCGGCGCTCGTGGCCAGCACGGCTTGGCAGAAAGCGGGGAAGGATGACCGACGCCTGATCCGCCATGTGTTGAACGGCAGCGTTGAGGCCGAGTATGGTGGGGCTTCGTCGGAGGTCTCGGCTTGGTATTTCGACGCCAGCAAAGACTTCGGCGGCGGCGATGTTCTCTTTCCTGGCGGCTTTGCGCAGATCGTTGCGCATCTGGCCAGGGGTCTCGCGATACGGACCGCCGCGCCGGTTGCAGCGATCGCACCGGAGGGCACGGGCGTGGCCATTACCTTGCGTGGTGGCGAAATTCTAAGGGCCGATCATGCGCTGGTTACGGTTCCGCTCGGCGTTCTAAAAAAGGGCGACATCGCCTTTGGCCGGCCTCTGGCGACGTCGCGGCAACGGGCCATCGAAACGATCGGCATGGGGCTTTTGAACAAGTGCTGGCTGCGTTTCGACCGCGTGTCGTGGCCCGCTGACGTCGATTGGATCGAATGGGTGGGGCCAAAGACCGGACACTGGTCGCAGTGGGTCAGCCTCGCGCGCATGGCCGGAGCGCCCGTGCTGCTTGCCTTCCATGCCGCCGACGCCGCGCGTTCGTTGGAACCGCTGTCCGACGCGCACATGGCAAATGAAGCCCATCGAGCCCTGCAATCGATGTTCGGGACGAACTTTCCAGCCCCGAGCGGCATCCAAGTGACCCGCTGGGCGCTAGATCCATTTGCGCATGGGGCCTACTCGTTCAACGCTGTCGGGACGACGCCCGAGACTCGCAAGGCCCTCTCCGGCTTCGACTGGGATGGACGCCTCTCCTTTGCCGGAGAGGCCTGTGACGGGTCATATTTTGGGACCGCACACGGCGCGTTGCTATCGGGTCAGACGGCAGCGCAAGCGGTTCTGGCGCTTTAGTCTTCCAGTGTTTTTGCGACCCTCCCGCAGCCCGGCTTGACGGCCCGCCTCTTATGTCCTAAATTTCTGTCATGACAGAACTAACGGACAAGACAAGCATTGCTAAACTGCCCGAACCCGTGGAGCGTTTCATCCTTCAATGGGGCGATCTCGGCGGGCAGTGGGGCGTTAACCGCTCGGTGAGCCAGATCCAGGCGCTGCTTTATCTTTCGGAAAAGCCGCTGACGGCGGAGCAGATCGCCGAGCAGCTCGGGATGGCGCGCTCCAACGTCTCGACCTCGCTGAAGGAGCTTCTCTCCTGGAATCTCATTCGCCGCGTCCCGATGCGCAACGACCGGCGGGATCATTACGAAGCGGAAGTGGATCTGTGGGAGATGGCCGCCAAGATCGCTGCCGGCCGCAAGGCGCGCGAGATTGATCCGGCGATGGCCATTCTCAGCTCTTGTGTCGCGGAAGCCAAGACCGACAAGGCCGTCAGCGCGACCGCGCGCAAGCGCCTCGGCGACATGCATGGCTTTATGCAGGACGTCGATCGCTGGTATGCGCAGATGCTCTCCATGCCGCGGGCCAAGCGGGACATCGTGCTCAAGCTGGGGTCAAAAATTCTATCCTACCTGCCCGGCTCCAAGAGTTGAGCCCAACCGTCTAACTGAGGAGGCGCATCATGCGCCGCGTTCCTGTCAGGCCCATCTCACGTCACGCGGCGCCGCCGCGACTTGAGGCGCATGAAATTTGCGACCTACGCTTCCGCGCGCTCCTGCCTCCAAGCGAGTGGGACAAGTTGCCTGCCGCCATCCGCCGGCGCTTCTCAAAGAGGCTCGCAGGCGGGGACACCGCCGTCTTTGCCGGTGTGATCGACAGGATGGAATCAAGTCTAATAGGCCGCGCACTAGCGCAGGTCTTGCGCCTCGTTGGCGCGCCGCTTCCCATATACATGGATACCGGGGTTGCGAGCGTCGTCACCGTTATGGAAGACAGGGCCACGGGCGGGCAAGTCTGGACTCGGCTCTATGCCCACAGCAGCGGCTTTCCGCAGATTATTCAATCGTCCAAACGGTTCTCGGGACCCACGGGCCTTGAGGAGTACATCGGCTTCGGGATCGCCATGGCGCTGAGGCCAAAAGCCAGCGACACAGCCCTCATCTTCGAAAGCGCCGGCTATTTCTTGCGCCTTGGCGGATGGCGCGTTCCACTGCCTGCTTTTGTGTGGCCCGGTCATGTCATCGTTACACACGAATACGTGACGGAGCACAGCTTCCGCTTCACCCTGAGCCTCGTCCATCCTCTGCTTGGCGTCATGATCGAGCAGTCAGGCGTGTTCCAGGAGGCGAAGGTGCAATGAACCGCGAGGCGATCTGGTTGTTCGACAGCGTCTGCCTGCTGTGCTCGGGCGCCGTGCGCTACACCTTGCAGTATGAGAAGGCACCGACCATCCGCCTTGTCGCCATTCAATCCAGCGAGGTCCGCGCGCTGGCTCACCAGCATGGCATCGACCCGGATGAGCTGGACAGCTTCCTGTTCATCGAGGATGGGCGGGCGCTGACGAAGTCGGACGGCGTTCTTGCCCTCGTTCTACATCTCAAGGGTCCGGCGCGGCTTGCCGCCATCGGCCGCGTCGTCCCGCGTATCTGGCGCGATTGGCTGTACGATCGTATCGCCCGCAATCGCTACCGGCTCTTGGGCCGATCAGAAACGTGCCTTCGTCCCGATGCCGCCATGCGCGGGTGCTTCGTGATTCCAGAGGATCTCGGTCAATGACGACAGTACTTCTTGTCGGAGCGACTGGTGTCTTCGGCCAACGGCTCGCGCGGCATCTCGCTGGATTTAAGGGCATCCGGCTGCTGCTGACCTCGCGCGATCCCGCTAAGGCGCAAGCTCTGTGCCGCGCGATCCAATCTGACGGCGGTGCGGCACCGATGGAGCCCCTGGCCTTCGATAAATCAGCCGGCTTCGCCACTCTCAGCGCCCACAGGCCCTGGTTGGTGATCGATGCGTCCGGCCCGTTTCAGCAAACCGATCTCTCCTTTCCAAAGGCGGTTCTTGAGGCAGGGGCGCATTATCTCGATCTGGCCGACGCGCGGGATTATCTGATGGACTTTGCCGGCCTCGACGCCGTGGCGAAAGCAAGGAACCTTGTCGCGCTCGCGGGCGCGAGTTCGACGCCTGCTTTGTCCTCCGCAGCTGTTGCGGAAATCACGCGCGGCTGGCGGCGCATCGACACGGTCGATATAGCGATCACGCCGGGCGGCAAGAGCGATGTCGGACCGGCCGTTCTGGAGGCGATCCTGATCTATGCGGGAACGGCGATTGAAACCTTTCGCAACGGCCAACTTGGGCGCGTCATCGCTTGGTCAGGCTCCAGCCGCCGCGCCATCCCCACGCTTGGCAACCGGCGCGTCGCGCCCGTGGAGACGGCGGATGCCATGCTTCTGTCGGCACATTTCGGCATCCGATCACAGGTAAGTTTCCAGGCCGGGCTGGAATCGGCGATCGAGCAATGGGGGCTTACTTTCCTAGCGCATCTTCGCCGCCTTGGTCTTGTCCGCTCACTGGTGCCGTTGGCACCGCTGCTGCTCCGGGCACGAGCGCTGACGAAGCTTTTCACACAGGATCGCGGCGCGATGCTCGTCGAAGCGTCTGGCCTCGATGAGGCAGGCCGTCCTGTGATGGCGCAGTGGTCGCTGCTCGCGGAGAAAGGCCACGGCCCCCAGGTGCCGACGCTTCCCGCCGCCGCTGCAGTGCGTGCTCTTCTGGCTGGCGGGCTGCCAGCCGGTGCAAGGCCCTGTGTGGACACGCTCTCGCTTGACGCAATCGAACAGGAGATGAAGGCCTACGCCATCCGCACCCGCCAAGAGCGGACCACGCTGCCGAAAGACAGCATCTTCTCCCTGTCGCTTGGCGACGCGTATTCGTCGCTGCCATCGCCGCTTAAGGCGTTCCACGATGCGGACTCCGCGCCGGTCTGGGAGGGCTGGGCGAACGTCGAGGCCGGAACCAGCTTGCCGGCGCGCGTCATTCAACAATTCGTCGACTTGCCAAAAGCCGGCGCGGTTGTACCTGTCCGCGTGACGGTGTCGAAGAAACTCACCAGTCCATCTGAACCGATGATCGAAACCTGGTGCCGCGATTTCGACGGCCGCCAATTCCGGTCCGTCCTGCGAAGCACCGGGAATGGTGAGGTGACGGAGCGCTTCGGCCCCATCCGAATCCGGCTCGCCGCAGCGGCGCGGGCGGGCACGGTGACGCTGCCGATCTCGGGCTGGTCGATATTCGGCGTTCCCATGCCCCGCTGGCTCGCGCCCAGCTCCGACGCTTCAGAAGCCGTCGACCACGCCGGCCGTTTCCGTTTCGATGTCAGGCTCGCCTTGCCCGGCGGTGCGCTGCTGGCCCACTATCGCGGTTACCTCCAGCCGGTAAAGCACCTGGATGGCACGGCGGCAGGGATTGGCTGGCTCTCGCGGAACAGCAAACTGGACGTCGTGTCTGCTGCAGCTGCTTGCGCCGATTTGAGCCGGTGATCAGCCTTCCAACGCCTTGGCGACGGCTGTGGCGATGTCGGGGACGGTGTGGCTGGTAAGGTCCTCGTTAAGGGGGCGACGAGCGCTCTGGACATTGCTCTGCGAGCTCGCGACCATCAGATATAAAAAAGGGGAGAGCGAGAGCTCTCCCCAGTGAAAATCGCGATTGGGATCGCGCTTGGTTACTGACCGACAAAATTAAACCGATAATCGAGTGACAACCGGACAGACTGGATATCGGGGCTCAATTCGGCGCTGACGAAGTCGTTCGCGGTGAATGGGCCAAAGGTTATGCCCGGCAGGAGATTGATGTCGTCCCCTTTGGCGAAGAGATAACGGTACTCGCCTTTCAGCGAGAGGTTGTCCGATATCTTCATTTCTATACCGGAACCGATGAACACGCCTCCGAAAGACCCATTGTCGGCCAACACGAGTGATCCTGCAGGACCGCCGCCGAGCGAACCTTGGATAACCGTATCGCTCAGCGATAGGCGCGAATAGCCTACAGAAGTGAACATCAGGGTTGATGGGGTCACGAGGTAGCCGGCGCGGGCACCAATCGACCATTCGTCTTCGATCTCGTAGCTGAGGCTCCCCGCCAACAGACCCGCGACATTCAAGCCAATCTCAAATTCGTTGTTGTGGCGCGTGTAGTCGACGAACACGCCAAATACGAATTTGTCGTCATATTGACGATCCACACCAAGTCCCACAGTGAACGAAGCACCTTGGCTGCCTAGAGCATCCAGTCCAAGCGATGCATCGACACCAAACCCAGCCAAAGCAGGACCCGGCGTTAGAGTGAGTTCGTTGTTGCCGAATGTAGCGCCGCCGCCAGCGCCAACATAAATCTGGGACCAAGATGATGTCGGCTCCGCCTCGGCCACCGGCTCATCTGCACTCGTTGCACCCAGTCCGAAACGGTACGACAGCGCGACGCGGGCTGTTTGGATATCGGGATCGAGTTTTGTGGTGACAAAGCCATTTACGATGCCGGCAAACGGCGTTCCAGGCACCAGCGTGATCGTCTCGTCGTCGAAGTCCGTGTACCGGTACTCGCCTTTGATCGAGATCGACTTTGTCAGCTTGATTTCGGCACCACCGCCGATGAAGTAGCCGTCGAAACTGCCGACACTTGCGAGGGTCAAACCGCCAAGACCCGTCACGCCTAAATCGAGATCGCTGACATCGGCACGGGAATAGCCCGCAGATAAGAACAGCATCGTCGACGGCGTCACAAGATAGCCGAGACGACCGCCGATGGACCAGACGTCCTCCACTTCGATATCGGCTTGCGCGGATATTCCGACTGGCGGACCAATTTGAAGGTTGAGGACGTCCGACTCGATGTTTGCCCAGTCGTAGTCGAAGAAAGTGCCGACCACGAGTTTGCTGTTGACCTGATAATCCGCGCCGACACCCAACGAGAAAAACGGCCCCTCACCGCCAATGCCCGACAGCTCCGCTGAAAAGGCCGGAGGAGGTGGTGCGAAAGGACCATTTTCGAACGAGAGGTCATGGACGGCTGCCCCGATGCCTCCGCCGATGCCGATGTATACGCCTGTCCATTCAGAGGCGGTGGACGGGGTTGCGGTTGCCGCGAAAAATCCAAAGATAAACAGGGACTTCTTCAGTTTGCTCATAACATTCTCCAAGCTGAGAGGGCTTCGAGCTGGCAACGCTGAAACAAGAGGGCCTGCTAAGACTCAAATCGTTAATCCTCTAAATGATGTAATTCAGATTCGTTGAAAGTCATGTGCCAATCTGGCCACCATTCGCTTCACCCACAGCTTCGCGCCACCAAGCGCGTTTTGCTTGGTGGTCCACTTGCTTGGGCCTTTCCGATCAGCTTGGGGTGGGCACCTGCATCAGCGAGAATCTTCGGGCGTTGACTGGCCAGCAGTGCGTGCGGCGGTACGATGACGTTAGCCGCGAGAGTTCAGTCAGCTTCGATCCTTGGGTCGCTATGCAGTGCGATTGAACCGGAATATGCGCCCGCGACCGACCGAGCCAGCTCTCGCCATTTTCAATCCACTTGCATCCACACGTGGGCTGTTGATCGCGACGCACTCACCGCCGCGATCGTGATCGGAGCCTTGAGCCTTTGAGACACTGTCAGCCTTCCAGCGCCTTGGTCACGGCGGCTGTGAAGTCGGGCACGGTATGGCTGGCGAGGTTCTTGTCGAGGGTGGCGACGATGGCTGCGGATAGGCCATTGGAGATCGCCTTGCGCATTTCACCGAGCGCTACTGGGAGGGGGCGCGGAAAAGTACGAATTCCTCAATTGTGCCGGCTTTGCGATCGCCGGCAAAGACGGCGATCTAATGCACGAAGTCGTACTTGGCCGGCTGATACAGACCCGCCTCTGAGCCGAAAGATCGCCTCTCGCAAACTGCTTGATGCACGCGCGGGACTGTCACGGCCCTGTTCGCGCGTTTTGGAAAAATTCTGTGTGTCGACGCGAGCGTCTTTAGCGCGGGCTCGAGCGCGTTGCCATCATTGAAGAGAACGAATCCGCCGGCGCAATCGGCTCAGCGAGGCGCAGATCGTCATCGAAAGTTGGCGCCGCCATTTCAATGCGGTGAGGCCACATGCCTCGCTAGGCAAAAAGCCGCCTGTGCCCGAAGTGTTCATTCCGGCGCTGGCTGGATGGCCTCACTCGCGGGCTACGCCCACTCCCTCGCCCGCCTAACCTCTCGCAGAAACAGGCGCTATGAATTAGAATTGGACCACTCAGTGGGGCCCGATCATTCAAGGTAAAGGACGCAGTGCTCAGCCGCGATGCCCTCATCAGGTCGGTGGATTACGGATCCCGGACTTGGTTGAATAGAGTTGCATACCACCCATGGGTGGCGATTTTCATCCTCGTGGTGCTGACATTTTGTTCGTATCGGCCGTCCCAAACGCTCATTCCCGCCGTCGACCGCACAGAACCGCTCGTGGCCGTTGTGTCGCGGGACCTCGTCATCTCACAAGACATTCTGCGACCCTCCTACCGGGGGAAACTCCAGATCGCGCGCTCCGCGGGAACGTTTTGGCTGCAAGGACTGGTCGCGGCTGCAGCAGGCCAAGACGCGCACGACAGCATCGGGTATTACCGTTTGCCGTCGCTGATCATGACGACGCTCGCCGTCATTTTAATGTTTGTACTGTCGCGCGGTTTGATCGGGCCGCTACCGGCGTTTCTCGCGTCCCTCGTCGTGGCTGTCACGCCGATCATCGCCCTTCACGCACATCTTGCGATCGCAGAACCGCTGATCCTGCCGGCCATCATCTGCGCCCAACTCCTGGTTTTGCGGCTGTACGTAAGACCGTTGATCGGTAAGCGAGAGCAGCGTCTCATGTCGATGGCGTTTTGGGGCGTACTTGGCATCAGCACGTGGTTCAACGCACTCGCCGTGCCGCTCCTAAGCTTTGTAACCGTTGCAGTTGTCACGGCGTGTGACCGCAACCTACAACTGGTGCGCAGGCTGGAACCCTGGTTCGGCGTGCCCGTGATGAGCGTATTTGCCTTGCCCTGGATTTTGGCGTTGGCGGCCAAAAGCGGGGGATGGCCGCTGGCCGACCTGAACTTCTGGCAAATCGTCGAGATCCTGGAAGGTGGTCAGAACGAAAAAATCACGTTCGTCCCTGGATCATACATTCTGACCGTCGCGATTGGCTTCGTCCCAATAGCCTACCTATTGGGCCCAGTCGTCCAGGGTTACTGGCATCAGACGCACGACCGCCTGATCCGATTCTGCCTGGTCTGGCTTCTGGCCCCGATTGTCGCCCTCGAGTTACTTTCGAATGAGCCGCCGCTGTACACAGTGCAAGCCGTACTGCCTGCCGCCGCCATGTTGGTCGCGCTCGCAATAGCGCCCGGCCAGCGCTTCCAACTCACCACCCTCAAGCCCTGGCTCGCCGCTTCAGTCGCCGCGCTGTCATTCGCCTTGATCGTCGGCCCGCTGGTGTTCGCAGCAATTTTTTATGTCACGGCGACGCCGCTCCAGATCGTCCATGTTGCCGGGTATAGCCTCGTCGCGGTGCTCTTCGTCCTGGCAGTGCTAGCCGCCTCGGGCGCCCGTATGCTGGCATGGTTCGCTTTCGGATGTGCCGGCGCGTGGGCTTTGAACGTTTGGTTCTTCGCCGTCCTGATGCCGAGCCTGCAGAATTTCTGGACCGCACCTCAAATTGAACAAGTCGTGGCCAAGGTAGAATCGTGCCGACCCGGTACGCACATCGATCTGATCGGCTTCCGCGAGCCCAGTGCCGTGTTCGCGTTGGGCAACCGCGCGGCCATAAGGGAGGCGCCATCCTCCGGTCCGCACGAGAACACGGTGACTCTTGTCGAGTCGCAATTTGAAGAAGCGTTTCTCGCGAGCCAGCCTAACGCGGTCAATCTAGGATGCTTTAAATCCATCAACATCGCGCGACCGGCATTTCTGACCTTCAAGGTCTTCGCCCCCGCGAACGCGCCCGGCTTCAGCGCATGTGGGCTCAGCCTACGGCAAGAGTGCGCTAACACCCCACGGCTCCTGACCGAGTGACTTTGATGTGGACGCCCGCCGCCCCGCGCTGGTCCCCACCCCAGCCAGCTCCGACGGCCATGCAGCCCCTAGCCGACGGAGGCGCCGTGAACTAACGTTCCACCTGAACCACTCGATGGGGGCTGATCATTACCTAGCTGCGATCTGGGCTGATCAACTGCCTGCGTTTCGTGAGATAGAACGGGGTCGCGGGCTACCCTTCCAGAGCCTTCGCAACTGCTGTGGTGATGTCAGGGATGGTGTGGGCGGTCAGATCCTTGTCGAGGGTGGCTACGATTTTTTTTGCTAACGCGCCGTTGGCGGCCTTGCGCATTTCGCCCAGCGCGACGGGAGGCGCGACGATGACGAGATTGTCAAAGGCGCCCGCCGCGGAGTCCTTGGCGAGGTCGGCGACGATCTGGTCGACGAAGCGGTCTTCCGCGCGGCGATGGAGGTCGGCGGTGGCGATCGCCGAGCGGCTGTCGCTGAAGGACTGGAAAGAGCGCGCGGGACGGTCGCGGCCCTGTTCGCTCGTCTTGGGATTGTCCTGTTCGTAGACACGTACGACCTTCAGCGCAGGTTCCAGCGCATTGCCGTCGTTGACGAGGACAATGCCGCGCGCGCCGTCGGCAACGACGATCCACATGCCGGATTTGATTTTCATTTGGTTCTCCCTTGCGTGCTGTTGGTGAGAGTAAACGCCCCACGGGGGTGCCAGACTGTGACGTAAATCAACAAATTATGTGGGGCATTCGGAGCATCGGATGGATAGGGCAGCAGTGATACCCCGAAACGCCGCGTTCACCGGCCGCAGCAGCGGGCCTTGTCAGCCGGGGCGAACCTGATAATCAGGCCGCAGATTTCAAGCCCATCAACCCCTGGAGGCCCTATGTCCGAGACCCTTGCCGAGAGCGCCGCCCGCGCCAAGACCGCCGCTCTTATCCGCGACTACTACGCGGCCTTCAACGCCGGCAAGACTGACGCGATGCTTGACTTCCTTACCGAAGACGTCATCCACGACGTGAACCAGGGCGAGCGCCGCCAGGGCAAGGACAAGTTCCGGGCGTTCAATGCGCGCATGGATCACAACTACAAGGAAGAGCTGAAGGACATCGTCGTGATGGTGTCGAAGGACGGCACGCGCGCGTCGGCCGAGTTCAACGTGCACGGCGTGTACAAAAACACGGACGAGGGTCTGCCGCCGGCCACGGGTCAGAAGTATGTTCTGCCGGCCGGCACGTTCTTTGCCATTCGCGACGGCAAGATCGCGCGCGTGACGACGTATTACAATCTGACGGATTGGATCACGCAGGTCGTGGGCTAGTGCAGCGCCGCGGGAGACGGAGATGGAGAAGAAAAAGCTCGACGTGCGGTCGCTGGCGGGAGCGGACATCATTGCGATCCTGCCGGATCTCGCGCGGCTTCGCATCACCGTCTTCCGCGATTGGCCATACCTCTACGACGGCACGCTGGAGTATGAAGAAAAGTATCTGGCGACGTTTGCCGCGGCCAAGGGTGCTGTCGTGATTGCGGCCTATGACGGGGACCTGATGGTCGGTGCGTCGACCGGGGCGCCGATGATCGAGCACGCGGATGAGTTCGGCGGGCCTTTTCGGGACGCGGGCTACGACATCGCCAAGATCTTCTACTGTGGGGAGAGCGTGCTGCTGACGAGCCATCGCGGCTATGGTCTGGGGCATGCCTTCTTCGACGGTCGCGAGGCGCAGGCGCATCGGCTTGGCGGGTTTACGCATTCGACGTTCTGCCGCGTCGTGCGCCCCGACGATCATCCCTTGAAGCCAAAAGATTACGCGCCGCTCGATCCGTTCTGGACAAAGCGCGGGTACTCGCCCGTCGATATCTTTGCCACCTACGACTGGAAAGACATCGATCAGACGGCCGAGACCACGCACCGTATGCAATTCTGGATGAAGGCGCTTTGACCTTGGCCCGCCCTCCCCTCACCGTCGCCAGTGCTCAATATCCGATTGGGCAGCCCGCTTCCTTGCAAGAGTGGGAAGATAAGATAGCGGACTGGGTGGCGAAGGGGGCTGCGACGGGGGCGCAGTTGCTCGTGTTTCCAGAGTATGCGGCCATCGAGCAGGCGGCGTGCTTCGGGCCGGACGTCTATTCGGATCTACAGAAAACCTTGCACACGGTAGCGGAACTTGCCGCATCGCGCGTGCAGTTGCATATCGATCTGGCGGCCCGGCACAACGTGCATATTCTGGTTGGTTCGGGACCGGTTTTGAAGTCGGACGGCCGGTTCGTGAATGCAGCCCAACTGGTCACGCCGACCGGGCTCGTGGGCGAGCAGGAAAAGATCATCATGACCCCGTTCGAGCGCGATTGGGGGATCTCGGGCGGCGCGCCACTCAGGGTTTTCGAGACGGTGCTCGGCAGAATAGCGGTGCTGATCTGCTACGACAGCGAGTTCCCGCTTTTGGCGCGGGCGTTGGCGGAAGCAGGGGCGGAGGTCGTGCTGGTGCCATCGTGCACGGAGCGGGTGTCGGGCTTTCATCGCGTGCGGACGGGCTCGATGGCGCGCGCGCTTGAGAACACGATCGCGACCGTGCAGAGCCCCACGGTGGGTGATGCGCTGTGGTCGCCCGCCGTAGACAAGAACGAGGGGTCGGCTGGGATCTACGTGCCGTCCGAACATGGTGTGTCGGACACGGGCGTTCTGGCTGAGGGGCCGCTGAGCCAGCCACAGTGGGTGACAGCGACCATCGATCTTCAGCGATTGCGCCGCGTCCGTGAGACGGGGGAGATGCGCAATTATAGCGATTGGGGAGCGCAGCCTAGCGCCGTTCCACTCGGGCAGCCCGTTGAGCTTGTCTCGCTGACCTGACTTGCTGTCAGTGAGATAGGCATATCAAGCTGACTGACCCACTTCCGTAAGATCTGAATAGATTGGCGGTGCCTCTTGAGGCGCCTTGGGGCAAAGCCCTACCGTTGCATGTTTTCTCCGTTCTACTATTTCGTCGCCGACCACTTGCTGACCCACACTGCGGGAGCTTGTCCTAGGTTCAGTCTGACAGACTATTATCAGTGTGTTTTTGCGGTTTCGGTGGTGAATTGACCGTGCGCGCGATCGGAGATCTCGCTTCGTCGTTTTTTTGCCTTTTTCCAATATTTTGCGTGTTTTCACGACTTCTTTGGGTTTTTTCAAATTCGTTCCTTTTCGCACTTTTTTGTCGTTCGTGTTGTTCGTTTTTTGTTTCTACCTTCTTCTATTTTTTCAATCAGGGAGTTTTGCAAACATGAAATCATCACTCAAATCTATCGGCGCTCGCATCAGTGCAGCCCGCCAGAAGCGATCCTTGACACAAGGCGAACTGGGGAAGCGCGTTGGCAAAAGCAAGCAGCTGGTTTCGGCATGGGAGAATGGACGGACTGAAATTTTGACCTCAAGCTTGGTCGAGTTGGGTCAGACACTTTGCGTCGACATGAATTGGCTCCTTCACGGAACCAACGCGTCCGTTGGTGTTCCTACATTGCCCCAGGGAACCCCAATTCCCCTTCTTGAAGGTCATCACGTGCAACGATTGGCCATTGGTCGGTTTAGATCTGACGAGCGGATCAAGCGGATTGCGGTTCTATCGGACGTCTCTGATCGGGCCTTCTGCTTTCGAGCGTTGGATGATGGGATGCGCCCCTGGATTCTCAAAGGCGATGTCTTGATCGTGGATCCGGCGGCATCCATTGAGCCAGGGACACCTGCGCTCGTGCTCGTCAACCAGGGAGGTAGCGACGAACCCAAGGCGCCCGCCATTTTGGCCAGGGACATCCACTTCAAGAGTTCGGACCTTGAAAACTACCAGCTCCGACTTGTGAGCCGGAATGGTGCCTATCCCTCGCTGGATGTCTCTGGAAAGCTTTCTGCTAAACTGCTCGGATCCATCGTCGGATTGCATCGGGTTGGGTTAGTCGGTGCCGCGGGTTAGCCTGCTTTCGTGTATGGAGGTCCGCCTTTTTTCGTTCTGGGCGGGCATCCCCATATGTGCAAGGCGTCGAACCAGGACCTTTCTCAGCGTTTGACGTGAGCGGCCAATCAATTGGTAGTTTTTCGTTCGGCTGGAAGTGGTTGGTTGGAATTGTGTTGCTCGCTCGACGCACTCAATTTTCTGGCATAACGTCGGTTCACTTTAAGTCGTCGTAGTGCAGGATCGTTCATGTTACGTCGATATCCAGGAACGGATTTCGTTACGGGCCTGCGTGCTTACGCGGCCCTTTTCGTGGTTATGATCCACAGTGGCGGGTTTTCCAATTTGGGGCCGCTCGGGGCCAACTTCACGAACGCCGGAAAATACGGCGTGCAAATGTTTTTCGTGATCGCAGGCTTCAGCATCGCGGCGTCGTATCTCAAGGCGCAATCCTACGGGCCCTACATCATTCAGCGACTTGCCCGCATCTGGCCGCTCTATGCCGTTGTTGTGGCCGTTTACGCGGCGGCCACCGCACATGGCGTCATACAGCCTTCGCAGTGGCTCAAGCAGTTTGGTGTCGAGCTCGATGCTTACAATATCCTCATGCACCTCTCGTTCTTGAGTTTCCTCGATTACCGGATCGCAAACAGCATCATCGGCGTGGAATGGTCCATTCCGATCGAGGTTTTCTGGTACCTGCTGCTGCCACTTTTTCTCAGCCGCTGGTACAGCTATCGCGCGCTGTTCGTCGCTATCCTCGCGTTGATCGCTTTGCGCGCGGCGCAGAGGATCCCTTTGGATGCGTATCTGGGCCGCGACGCTAATCTGGCGTCAACTTGGATGCCGTTGCGGCATGGCGCGCATTTCGTGTTCGGCGTCGTTGCCTACAAGGTTCGGCAGGGCATTCCGCACCTTCATGGCCGATGGAATGATGCATTGGCGACCGGCGCGGTGATGGCGATTTTAGCCATCATGCTGAGTGGGATGCACGGGCCCGCCAGCGACCTTGTAGCAGTCGCGACCGCCGTTCTGATCGCGTTCTACCGCGACACCGCTGGTTTGCCGCGGGTGCTTCTGACGAATAGGGTGGCGCTCTTCCTTGGAACCATCAGCTACAGCTTGTATCTGCTGCACATGCTTGCCATTGGTCTTTGTTTGCGATGGACGGGAACAAGCGCGGTGATGGGCACCCCGGCGGGGTTTGCTGTTGTGGCGGCCGTCACTGTGGCGCTATCCACGCTGACGTATGTGCTAATCGAACGTCCCACCAATCGTCTGGGCCGACGCTTGAGCGCGTGGTTGTCGGGACAGCTGACCGAGCGCATGGGCGGCGATGGCGACGTTCGCCGGGCGACATAGACGCCTATTCCAGTTCCCAGGTGACCGTGACGTTGGCTTCGAGGGATTGGGTGCCGCGTTCGACGGGGACGGAGTCCATGGCGGCTGCCAGGCGGCCAGCTTTGAAGTACGGGCGCGGGTCGGCGCTGCCGCCTTCGATGATGGCCATGACCTTGCCGACTTTGGCGCCTGCTGCAGCGGCATAGAGTTCTGCCCGGCGGCGGGCGTTGGCGACGGCGTCCTTGCGGGCGGCGTCGCGCAAGGTTTCAGCGGCGCTGACCTCAAAGGCGATCCCGTTCATCTGGTTGGCGCCGAGCGTGACGAGTTTGTCGAGGACGTCGCCGATCTTGTCGAGATCGCGGACGAGGACTTCAACTTGATTGGACGCCTGATAACCGTCGATCACCGGGGGTTTCCCATCGGCGGGGTTGGTGTAGCGCGGGTTCAGATTAAAGTTTGCGGTCTGGATGTCCTTGGCTTCGATGCCGTTCGCCTTCAGTCCGGCGATTAGCTTTGCCATGGCGGCGTTGTTGGCGGAGAGCGCCTCGCGAGCGGTTGCCGCTTCGGCGACGACGCCGGTTTGGATGCGCGCGCTATCGGGGACAGCGGTCGCGGTTCCGGTTGCTGATACGGTGATCGTGCGCTCCATGCGGGGGTCCTCGGCGGCGGCGGGATAGGTCGTCACGGCTGCGGCCGCG
>LNFM01008823.1_pt1 | contig 15014 bp, 11 predicted proteins | sample 596031 | NCBI WGS metagenome assembly LNFM01 (sample SAMN04254537, study PRJNA301005) | activated carbon metagenome | isolation source: dual media filters at the Ann Arbor, Michigan drinking water treatment plant | place: USA: Ann Arbor
CATCACCATCGGCCCCACGGCCCGAATGCGGCGGACGAGGAACACCAGCACCGTCACGGTCGGCGCGATGTTGAGAATGGCCCACAAGACGATAGCCGACAGCGGTGTGAACTCACCGCCCTGCGACGCGCCCGCCAGACCGGCGAGCAGCGCGACATACGAAAACAAGATGAGGCCCCTGTCGCGCACCGTCACAACGGCCGTCAGCCAGGCCGTCAAGACGAGGGGCCATACGATGCAAGCCGCGACGAAAGCAAAGCGAAGCGGCTGAAATCCGATCTTATTGGCCAGGAAATAGATCGAGGTCATCACCAGCGCGTAGACGATCCCGGCCACGCCATAGACCAGGAGATGCGACCATCGCCCCCACTGCACGATCGAGCCCAAGCGCACGGTTCCCGGATCGAAACTCTCGCGATCCGAGACATCCACGGTCACGAGCGCCTGCTTCGACACCTCGGCGGCAGGTCCGGACACAACGGTCGGAGCAGGCGCGGTTTGGCCCCTTCCGGAGCGACGCATCATCGCGCGCTTAACGGCCGCGAGATATGATCTCAGAAGAAGCAGCGACACGATAAACGCCAGCGGCGCTGCAACGATCAGAGAGATCCCGAGCTGCCCGGTCAGCGCCGTCGTCATGGCATCGCGTCCGCCACCCATGGCTTGCCTCCCGTCGGCGTGAAATCCGATCAAACCAGAGCGTTCACCACATCGTCGATAGCAACATAGATCGTCTGGAGGTCGTCCGCACAGATACAATAGGGGGGCATCACGTAGATCGTGTTCCCCAGTGGCCGCAGAAGAACACCGCGCCGCATGAATTCCTCATACAGCCGCGGTCCGATACCCGCGAGATAGCCGGCGTCGCTCGCGCTCACATCGAGCGCCGTGATCGTGCCGAGTTGACGGACATTCGCAAAGCGGTCGTCGCCGTCGAAACGCCTGGAGTGCCGATGCTGCAGAACACTCAGCGCCGCGATCCGCTCACGTACCGGCTCCGTTTCCCAGATCTCGATATTGGCACGGGCTGCGGCGCAGGCGATCGGATTGGCGGTGTAACTACTCGAGTGAAAAAACGTTCGGCTGCGGTCGGTCGAATAGTGCGCATCGAAGATCTCGGCTGTCGCGAGCGTCGCTGCGAGCGGTAGGGCGCCCCCCGTCAGACCCTTCGCCACGCACATGATGTCGGGCGCTATCTCTGCCTGCTCGCAGGCGAACAGCGTGCCCGTACGTCCCCACGCGGTCATCACCTCGTCCGCGATCAGCAGCACGCGGTGACAGCGGCAGATGCGGGCCATCTCGGCCAGCGCTTCCGCGGCGTATATAAACATGCCGCCTGCCCCCAGAATCAGCGGCTCGACGATCAGCGCCGCCACGTCGCCGCGCCGGCAAGCTACTTCGAGGGCGTCATACGTCGCCTGCTCTTGTCCTGCGACGGGATATGGAATCCGCCCGACCTCGAACAGCAGCGGTTCATAAGCCGCGTTGAACACGCCGCGTGCGCCGACCGACATGGTCGCTGCGGTATCACCATGGTAGGCGTGCTCCAGCGCGAGAATGCGTGTGCGAATCTCGCCGCGGTTCCGCCAGAACCCCAGCGCCATCTTCAAGCCGACCTCTACGGCAGTCGATCCGCTGTCGGAAAAAAAAACGTGCTCCATCCCAGCCGGCGCCAAACGAACCAGCCCGCGTGCCACGGTCTCCGCTGCCTCGTGTGTCAGCCCTGCGAAAATGACCTGGTCCAATATCCCGGCCTGATCACAAATCGCTGCCTTTATCCTCGCGTTCCCGTGGCCATGGGTGGTCACCCACCATGACGAGATCGCATCGAGATAGCGGCGACCGTCAGAAGCATCCAACCACGCCCCCTCCGCTCCCACGATGTGCGGCACGTTGCCCATGACGGCGTGCTGTGTGAAAGGATGCCAGACCGGAGATCTAGCGGGATGCGGGCCGTTCATACGACTCTCCCTCTCGCGCGACGAAGTCACAGACTTCGAAACTTGCAGCGAAAGCGGCGCGCAACGTAGTTGCATCGAGAGGATCGAGCCACGGCAACCGGCCGAGCCGCCGGACGCGCCCCAGGGTCGCTATCGTCGCTTCGACTTCCGGCTCGGAATCGCCGATGAACGCGACCCCATGGACGGGCACGCGGCGGCGGCGCATCGCCTCCAGCGAGAGCAGGGTGTGATTGATCGTGCCAAGCGCGGTGCGCGCACAAAGGACGACGGGCTTCTGCCAGAACGCCAGTACATCAATCTGCAACAGGCGGAGCGACAGCGGCACCATGACGCCACCGGCCGTCTCGACGACGAGCCTGCTGCGAACGGCCGGTAATCCGAGCATCCGCTGGCGAATGTCGACGCCCTCGTGCCGCGCAGCCAGATGCGGCGATGCGGGAAGCCCCAGGACGTAAGCGCTTTTGACAATCTGCTTCTTCGGCAGCTTCGCGAGGTTGGCGACCCTGTCGCTATCGGTTCCCCCGTCGATGCCGGCCTGGATGGGCTTCCAGTATTTCGCGCCGAGCGCACCAGCGAGCGCTGCAGCAAACACGGTCTTGCCGACATCCGTATCCGTACCGGCGACGACGAACGTCTCTGCCATCAACGCCCTCCGCTATGCGCGGTCAGTGCCCGTCCTACCACGCGGGCGAGGCGGCTCACGTCGTCTGGTCCGACGTTCAGCGTGATGGCGATCCTCAGCCGCGCCGTACCTTCCGGGACGGTCGGTGGCCGCACCGCGCGCACGTCGAAGCCGTGGCTCTGGACGAAGGCCGCCACGTCGACCGCATCGCGATCCGCCCCGATCAGGACGGGCAGGATGTGCGAACCGCTGCCCGCGATCCCGCAGCACTGTGCGAACTCGCGCGTCGCCAGCGCGACGAGATCCGCGTGTTCCTGGCGACGTTGCGGCTCGTCGCGGCAGATCCGTAACGCAGCCCGGACCGCAGAGGCAGACAACGGCGAAGGTGCCGTCGAGAATACGAACGCGCGGCCTCGATTGACGAGAAAATCGCAGATGACCCGTGGCCCGCACACGAGCGCACCGGACGCTCCCAGGGCCTTGCCGCACGTATGCAGCGAGATTACGTCTGCGGCGCCTTCATAGGCCGCACCCAGGCCGCGACCGTCCGGTCCAAGCACGCCGGTTGCGTGCGCCTCGTCGATCACCAGCATGCCATCGTGCCGACGCGCGATACCCACGAGGTCGTCGATCGGTGCGCGATCGCCATCCATACTGTAGATGCTCTCCACGACGAGCCATGGCCGGCCCCGTCCACCTGCCGCACGCCAAGCTACGATCGCTTTCTCGAAAGCGCCGGCATCGTTGTGACGCGCTGCTACCGTGTCGCCCCTTCCATTGCGCATACCATCGTGTGCGCTGGCATGGATCAACTCGTCGTAAACGACGATGTCACCGCGCTGAGGCAGGGTGGAGAAAATGGCGTAATTCGCCGCGAAACCGGTTGCGAAATAGAGTGCGGCCTCGCTTCCGAAATAGGCGGCAGCTTCCAACTCCAGCGCCTCGTGCTCGGGATGGTTGCCACGCAGCAACCGTGAGCCGCCGGCACCGATAGGGACGCCGCGCGAGAGGGCTTCGACAACAGAAGCTGCCAATTCGGGCGATTCCGCGAGGCCCAGATAGTCGTTCGACGAGAAATCCAGCCCCTTGCGCGGAGCCAGCTGTCGCAGTCGCCCCTGCGCGTCGAGATCGGCTAACCCCCGTTTCAGGTCAGCCGTCATGCCCCTGCTCCGCCTCGCCCTCCCGCGTGATGTCCTCGGGTGCCAGCGGCTTCAAACCGAGCCGGGCAAACAGCTCGGTATCGGCGTCGGCCTCGGGGTTGTCGGCCGTCAGGAGCTTGTCACCAGCGAAGATCGAATTCGCACCGGCGAAAAAACACATCGCCTGCATTTCGTCGGTCATGTCGGTACGGCCTGCCGATAACCGTACATATGAGGCCGGCATCATAATCCGTGCTGTAGCGATCGTGCGCACGAACTCGATCGTATCGAGCTTGGGCGCGGCTTGCAGCGGCGTCCCTGCGATCGGTATCAACAAGTTGATAGGAACGCTTTCGGGATGCACCGAAAGGTTCGCGAGGGTCACGAGCATATCGACCCGATCCTCTTTGCCCTCGCCCATTCCGAGTATGCCACCGCAGCAAACTTTCATCCCGGCAGCACGGACCCTCTCCAGCGTGTCGAGCCGGTCCTGGAAGGTGCGCGTCGAAATCACCGCGTTGTAGTGGCTCTCGGAGGTGTCGATGTTATGGTTGTAGTAATCGAGCCCGGCCTCTGCGAGACGCAGGGCATCCTCGCCGCTCAACATGCCCAAAGTCATGCAGGTTTCCATGCCGAGGCCCTTTACGCCCTCGACCATGGCGACGAGCTGATCCATGTCGCGCGCCTTTGGCTCCCGCCAAGCGGCCCCCATGCAATATCTAGTGGCGCCCGCGGCTCTCGCCTTCCGGGCTTCACCGACGACCGCCTCCACGGCCATCAGCTTGGACGCCTTGAGCCCCGTTGCGTGGTGTGCAGACTGGCTGCAGTACCCACAATCTTCCGCACACCCCCCCGTCTTGATGCTCAGAAGGCGGCTCATCTGGATTCGGTTGGGATCGAAGCTACGTCGATGAACCGTATGTGCCGCAAACAACAGATCGTTGAACGGAGCAGCGTAGAGCGACAGCGCCTGACTCCGCGTCCAGTCGTGCCGCGCGCCGCGAGCCGAGACTGCCGACACGACGTCGTCGTGCCTATCAACCGCCAATTGCATTAGATCCGGCACTCCATCGAAGAGCCTGTTGCTGATCCCATTTCACTGCACGCCAGTCGCTGCATCCAAATGACTGCATCCCAGTCACTGCACGGCGGGCCGATTTCGCGCAAGTGGGCAATGATCTCTCTGCCTCATACCGACCCTCTCTAGCTACCAACCGCAAATGTTCGGCCAGGCTTCACGAACGAAACACTTGAAGAACACCAAAAGAACATATACCGTGCTACGAGATTAGAACACGGTTGCGAGTCGCTGGTTCAACTGTGAATTCAACCTCATATGCCGCTCTCGCGAGCAGCTTCGATTGAAGCCGATGGAGAACATGCCATGCTGACCCAAAAGCAGAAAGAGCTTCTGCTTTTCATCCACGAGCGGCTTCAGGACGAAGGCGTTCCCCCCTCATTCGACGAGATGAAGGAGGCGCTGGATCTGAAATCGAAATCGGGAATCCACCGGTTGATCACCGCGCTGGAAGAGCGTGGCTTCATTCGGCGACTGCCCAACCGGGCTCGTGCGCTCGAGGTCATCAAGCTTCCGGATAATTCTTTGGAACCTGCTAAGCGGGCCGCACCGAGCCCTACCGGCCTCAGCGTGATCGAGGGAAGCCGGACGAAGGCATCGACGACACTCAACTATGCGCCATCTCACAATGTCGATAGCCGCACGGTCTCCGTTCCCGTTATGGGCAGGATTGCCGCCGGCGTCCCCATCAGCGCCATCCAGAACCACAGCCATGACATCGCCTGTCCGCCCGACCTTTTGACGAGCGGAGAACACTTCGCGTTGGAAGTGAAGGGCGATTCGATGATCGACGCCGGAATTCACGACGGCGACACGGTCATCATCCGCCGCTGTGATTCGGCTGAAAACGGAACCATCGTCGTCGCCCTCGTCGAAGGCGAAGAAGCGACCTTGAAGCGGTTGCGCAAGAAGGGCGGAGCAGTTGCCCTAGAGGCTGCCAATCCGAATTACGAGACGCGCATATTCGGGCCGGATCAAGTCGCGATACAGGGCCGCCTCGTCGGACTGATGCGCCGGTATTGATGGCGCTGGGGATCGTAGGACCAGGATCGACTGACAATATCGTCCGTCCTCCTGCGACGTGCTCGGATTTCGTTCGGCTCACCGCCTTTCTTCGTCGTCATCGTCCTCGATTTCGGGACGGCGGCGATTTTCTTCGCCCGAAAGATCGAACGGCGATGCAAACTGCCCCAGCCGCGATCCTCGTGCCTGGACTGTCGCAGCGGTCGTCATAGTCATAGTCGAGCGGGGCCCCCGCGTCGTCGTTGCCGTCCACGGCCGGTTCCCCCGGGCATCGCCGACGGTGACCACGCGAAAGCTTCCCCCTTCGAAGTAGAAGGCATGCGTGCCGCGATCCCGAAGATCATAGAGATCGACAGTTACGGCGTCCGTACGGCACGCGCCGGGCCTGGGCATCGTCAGTATCAGAAGACCGGCTCTCCGGCAGTCGTCAGCCAGCGCAGATGACTGACGCACGACCGATACGAGCTGGCCTTTGACAACCGCCGTACAACCGCTGCTGTCGCAACGGAATCCGGATTGAGCCTGAGCGACGTCCCGCGCCGACCTGTTGTCGCCATCATGCTCTAGCCACCGCGATAGTTCGAACTGGGCGCCGCGTTGGACGATAGCCGTTAGATTGCCGTCCGGCCGGCGCGCGGCCACAACCTGTCCATCCCTGCCCACCAGCACATCGGGTCGCGCCATTGCCGGAGCATAGGCCAACCCCGCAGCCACGCCGATGACACCGAGCAACCGCCAGAGGCTCTGCCAGATACAGATCCACAGTCCGCCCAGCATCATCATGAGGAATGCCGAATGCGGGAACGCCGGCACTCGACCGACCGCGCCGGGAATAGATGCGACGGCTTCGGCAACCCACGTCATCGCCCAGATGCCCCAACCCATGGGCCACAGGGCGATCGCTTCCAGACCGAAAGGCATCAAGACGAGTGTCGCCAGCGCAGCCGGCATGACGAGCACGTTACAAACGGGAATCGCGATGAGATTGGCGAGCACCGCATACTGCTGGCTCTGATGGAAATGATAGGCGGCGAATGGAGCTACCGCGAAGCTTGCGATCAGTGTGGTCAGCACGATGCCACCAAAGAAGAGAAGGCCGGAAAGAATTTGTCCTGGAGCGGCTGTAGGTGATCGGTTTCTGCGGCCGGCGCGGATGGCCTCGAACGCCGCCACAAGCGCAACGACGGCCGCGTAACTCATCTGAAAGCCGACATCGAGCAGGCTGTCGGGTAGCACGACCAGGATGATCATTGCGCTTACCGCGACGTTGCGGAGCGCGAGTGCCGGCCTATCCAATAGTACCGCGAAGAACATGATGGAGATCATGACCCAAGCCCGCACAGTCGCGAACGACGAGCCGGAGATCAGGAGATAGCCGAATGCCGCCAATGTCGCGCTCGCCGCGGCGATCTTCTTGACGGGATACCGCAACGCGATCGAGGGGATCGCTGCCAGCGCCAGGCGCAGCGCGAGAAACACCGCGCCGGCCATGATCGTCATGTGCAGCCCGGAGATCGATAGAATATGGAAGAGGCCGCTGGCGCGGTAGGCAGCATTGGTTGCGGCGCTGATTCCTCCGCGCTCCCCCGTGATCAGGGCGTCGGCGATCGCGCCGTTTTCGCCGGGTAATGCCTGCCTGACGCGCTGACTGATAGCCTGTCGCAACCGGCCGATCTGCGCCTCGACGCGAAGCATGAACGCCGCTGGCCCCAAGGCCTCGTCGCGCTCCGGGCGCGCCAGGGCATAGCCGACGCCACCGAGCCGCTGGAAGAACGCCCCACGCGCAAAATCGTAGTCGCCGGGAAGTGCCGGGATCGCTGGTGGAGCGAGGCTCGCCCGAAGGCGAACTGGCTCACCCGGCAAGAGGCCCGGCAGTGCGACGAGTGTTCTGATCCGCACTCGATAGGGTAGCCGCTCTGCGGTGAGCCCCCGAATCGAAGCCACTCGAAGCGTGATCCTCTGTCCACGTCCCGCTCGTGGCTCGACGATCTCGACCCAACCCTTGATCTCGGCGAGATTGAGCGGGCGCTCGAGCACGGGCGCCGTCACCCACAACGTCCGCACCTTCGATGCAGCAAATCCCATGGCGACCAACAGAGCCGCCGCCGCCGCTATCACGACCAGCGTGCCGCGCCGGAAAACCATCCACAGCGCAAGCACCAAGGGAACCGGCATCACCGCCGCCAGAATACCAGGTTCAACCGGCAGCGAGAAATAGAGACCTATTCCAGTGCCGTAGAACACCGGCAACCACAGGAACCAGCGGTCCCGCTCGCCTTCGAGACGCGCGGTCAATCCACCAAGGACACGCCAGCCGGTGCCGCTACCGGTGCCCGCGCGCCCGACTTCCGGATTGTCGATGGCCCCTTGATGAAAGGTCACCCGCCAGCCGCCCCCTCGGTCCGTCAGCGCCGTTCGATCGAAGGCGCTGCCCCGCACTGTCTTAGCGCGGGACCGGGCTGGCGGTCATCACCACCGTTCGACGATCCGACGGCGCCGCAACCAGCGGGGCTAGCCGTTCTTCGGCATGGACTTCCCGAACTTCTCACGCACCTTCGCTTCTAGTTCCTGCGAGTTGCGCGCCACCTTCGGGAAAGTTTTGATGCGGCTCCACGGAATGCACGCGTCGATGATCGTCCGGCTATTGCGGCGGTCGCCGTCGTAGTCGTAGCACATGGGATCGAGCGCCGAACTCCACCCGCCCCGGATGATCTCGAGATCCTCGCGCGCGTCGACGCGGGTGCACATCGCCCACAGGACGTCGTTGATGTTGTTGGGATCGACGTCCTCGTCGACCACGACGACCCAGCGGTTGTTGAACGCCCCCGCATGGCAACTAGCGGCTGCCATCGCGGCCTGCTTGGAATGCCCGCCGTACATTTGCTTGATAGATACGGTCAGCCAGAAGCGCGAGCCGCCTGCTTCGAGAGCACCCACCCCCTGGACGCCGGGGATACCTGCTGCTTCGAGCTGGTTCCAGACCGCGCCACAACGGTAGGCGCCGAAATAGAAGGTGTTGTCGTTCGGTGGCACGCCGGGGATCGCACCGACCAGGATCGGGTTGTTGCGATGCATCAGCGTCTCGATGCGAATGACCGGCTCCGGCCTCGCCTCGCCCGAGTAATAGCCGGTCCACTCCCCGAGCGGGCCTTCCATGATCTTGTCGTCCGGTGCGATATAGCCCTCGAAGGCGATTTCTGCATGCGCAGGGACCGGCAGGCCCGTCTTCGGCATATTGATGACTTCGACACCTTCGCCGAGGATGCCACCGGCCATGTCCAGTTCGGATTTACCGTATGGCACTTCCAGGCCCGCGAGCATGAACAGCGCCGGATGCATGCCGGTCACGACGGCGACCGGGCATTTCTCACCGCGATCATGGTACTTGCCCATGATGATGCGGCAGTGCTTACCCGGCGACATCATGAGACCCGCGGCGTTCGGTCCGTGGCTCTGAATCCGGTAGCAGCCGGCATTTACCCATCCACTATCGGGATCCTTCATGATCACGAGGCAGGCCGTGCCGATGAACGGACCACCGTCTCCCTCGTGCCACCGGGGCGTGGGGATCTTGGTTATGTCGACATCGCCGCCCTTCATCACGTTCTCGAGCAGCGGCCCGCCGTTGACCTGCCGTGCGGGAATGGAGGGCTTATCGGCAAAGTATTTGCGCCACCACTGCGTGAGGTCGCGGTGCGTACTCTTCGGGTCCTGTCCCAGTGCGATCGCGCAACGCTGGTGTGAGGTCAGGATGTTGGCGAGCACGCGATGGCCCTTGGGATGGCCGGGGATCTCGTCGAAGAGCACGGCGGGATTGCCCGGCTTGCGCATGTAGATGTCGACGATGCCGCCGATTTCCTCGGTCGTGTTGGCGCCCTTGATCGTGGTGACCTCACCGGCGTTCTCCAACTCGGCAATCCAACTGCGCAGGTCTTTGGCTGGCATTTCGTTCTCCTGATCGCTGCCCGGGCACACTAGACTGCCCCGGCCACTGAATTCTGAAACAGTTAGTTCCACACCCTTCGGCATGTGACAACTGCGACCCGGTGCATGGCTCGCCGAGAAAACCACGCAATCCAGATGGGTAGGGGACCGGCGTTCGGACGGGGCGGCTTGAAATGGCGTTCCACTCCTGGCAGCATCTTACGACAATACCCCACCCCCTCGACCCACGGCAGGAGTGAGCGTGAAAGCTCCGAAGTTCTCTTACGTTCGCGCCGAAAGCGTCGAGCACGCCTGCAAGCTGCTGGCCGAGCACGGCGACGAAGCCCGCATCCTCGCGGGCGGCCAGAGCCTGATGCCGACGCTCGCCATGCGTTTGTCGCGCCCCGCCCTCCTGATCGACATCAACCGCCTCGAACATCTGGCCGGCGCGATCTTCAACGGCAAAGAGGTCCGCATCGGCGCGCTCACGCGCCACGCCGATGTGATGCTGTCGCACATGATTGCAAAATACCTGCCGCTCATGGCGGAGGCGATCCCGCATGTCGCGCATGTCGCTGTCCGGAACCGCGGCACGTTCGGCGGCAGCGTGGCTCTCGCCGATCCCGCCGCGGAGATGCCTGCCTGCCTGTTGGCGCTGGGTGGACGCATCGTTCTGCAGAGTGTGCGTGGCAGGCGAGAAGTCGCGGCTGAGGATTACTTCCACGGCCTCTATCAGACGGCACGCGAACCAGACGAGATGCTGATCGAAGCATTCATTCCGCCGCAGTCGAACGACGAGCGTTCATCGTTCAAAGAACTCTCGCGCCGGCACGGCGACTTCGCCACCGCCGGCATGTGCGCGCGCGCCAAAGTCGAAGGCGGAACGCTCTCGAGCGTCCGCCTGGTCTATTTCGGCAGCGAGGTGAAGCCGACCCTCGCCACATCGGCGATGGCGGCCGCCGAGGGAAAACCCTGGAACGATGCGACAGCCGTCGCGGTGAGCGCCGCACTCGCCGCCGATCTCGACCCGATGGACAACCTGATGGGCAAGCCCGCGACCAAGTTGCATTGGCAGCGCGTGCTCACGAAGCGCGCATTCGACGACATCACGAGCAAAGCGAAGGCCGCATGAACACCGAAGAAATGCAGGAAATCACCTGCAAGGTCAACGGCGAGCGCATCACCCGCCGGGTGCCTGTTCGTCAACATCTCGTCGATTTCCTGCGTATCGATCTGCAGCTTACCGGAAGCCACATCGGCTGCGAACATGGCGTCTGCGGCGCCTGCTCCGTGCGCGTCGACGGTAAGGTCATCAGAGGCTGCCTGATGCTGGCTGTCCAAGCCGATGGCCAGAACATCGTCACCATCGAAGGCCTCACACAGAGCGGCGAGATCGCCGACCTGCAGGCCCAGTTCGTGGAGCGTAACGCGCTGCAATGCGGCTATTGCACACCGGGGCAGCTCATGACGGCGGCAGAGCTTCTGGCCGAGGGCGAGATCTCGACCCGCGAGGAAATACGCACGTTCATGTCCGGCAATTACTGCCGCTGCACCGGCTACCACGCCATCGTAGACGCCATCGAGACGACGATGAAGCAGCGGGATGCTGCATCTCGCGCGCCGCGCTCTACGAAAGCCAAAGCGTAGGTCGAACTCCCTCGGCGCCGCCGAGCGAATTCGACATGCGAAACAAGTTGCAGGACACATTTTGATGTCAGCAGTCGTCACACCTGAGGCAAAGCTCACACCGCTCGACCGGCCGCACTCCTATGTCGGCCGTAATCTCTCGCGGGCGGGGGCAAAGCGCGCGGTTGCCGGCAAGGGGCGCTATACCGACGACATAACGCTGCCTCGCATGCTGCACGCCGCGTTCGTCCGCAGCCCCTGGGCGCATGCGCGCATCAAGACGATCCATGCCGATGCCGCCAGGAAAGCCCCGGGCGTGCGCCTCGTCATGACCGGCGCCGAAGTCGCCAAGTTGTGTACGGGGCCGTGGATCGGTACGCTCACATGCTTTCCGACGATGAAGTCCGCACCGCAATTCCCGCTCGCCGTCGAGCGCGCCTGCTGGCATGGCGAACCGGTCGTGATGGTGGTGGCCGACACGCGCGCTGAGGCCGAAGACGCCGCAGAGCTCGTGGAGATCGACTACGAGGAACTTCCCGTTATCGTCGACAAGACGAAGGCGCTGGGACCCGACGCAATGGTGCTTCACGCCGAGCTCGGCGACAACCTCGCCTTCGAGAAGACCATCGACACCGGCAGCGTCGACGATGCCTTCGCGTCAGCCGACCTCGTCGTCGAGGAAACCTACGACTTCGCCAGGCACACGGCTGTAAGCCTCGAGCCCCGCGTGCTGCTGGCGGACTGGAACAGCTCGTCCGAACGCTTGGAGATCTGGACGTCCAGCCAGACGCCGCACATGATCCAGCACGTCATCGCCAACACGCTGGGCATTCCCGATCACAACGTGCGCGTCGTGGCGCCCGATGTCGGCGGCTCCTACGGCCTCAAGATCCACACCTACGGCGACGAGATCGCCACCGTGATCGCGTCGAAGGTGCTCGCCCGCCCCGTCAAGTTCCTCGCCGACCGGCTGGAGAGTTTCTCTTCCGACATCCACGCGCGCGAGAACCTGATCAAGGCGCGGATGGCCTTCACGAAATCGGGCGATCTGACAGCTGTCGATTTCGACGTGCTCGCCGGGGCCGGCGCCTATTCGCAATATCCGCGCACGTCCGTGTTCGAAGCCAACCAAATTCTCAACATCACGGCGGGACCGTACAAGCACAAACACTTCCGCGCCAAAGCGACCGTCGTCTACCTCAACAAGGTCCCGTCGTCGCAGTATCGCGCGGTCGGGCATCCCATCGGCATCACCATCGGCGAGAGCCTCATCGACATCGCCGCGGCCAAGCTCGGCATCGACCCCTTCGAGATGCGCCGCCGCAACGCGATCCCCGATGACGCCTTTCCCACCAAAGCCGCTTCCGGCGTCAAACTCGCCGATATGAGTTTCACGCGCTGCTTCGACGTGCTCGACAAGACCATGAATTATTCCGGGCTCCGGGCAGAGCAGGCAGAGCTACGAAAGAAGGGCATTCATCGCGGCATCGGCTTAGCTGCCTTCATCAAAGGCACCGCGCCCGGCCCCAACGGCTACTACGGTGTCGGCGGCGCGCCGATCTCGGCGCAGGACGCCTGTACCATCAAGCTAGAGCCCAACGGCGGGATCATCTGCGCTGTCGGCGTCACCGATCAGGGGCAGGGCGTCGACGACGTGATGCAGCAGATCGCAGCGTCGGCGCTCGGCGTCGAGATGGCCGCGATTCGCATCATTTCGGGCGACACCGACGCGACGCCCTACGGCGGCGGCACCTATGCTTCCCGCGCGACCGCCATCGGCGGCGAGGCCGTGTATCAGGCGGCGCGAGCATTGCGTGCAGAGGTGCTCCAGTTGGCCGGCTCGCTCCTGCAGGCGAAGCCCGAGAGCCTGGATCTGATCGCGGGCAAGATCATCGATGCCGAGACGGGCAAGGAACGCTTGCCTTTGCGCGAGATCGGCCGAATCGCTCACTTCCAGGTCGGGCAATTCCCGAATTCCATCCAGCCCCAGCTCAGCCACACCCGTCGATTCCGTCTCCTCGATGACCTCTACATCTTCACCAACGGCATCCAGGCGGCTTACGTCGAAGTCGATATGGACACGGGGTTCATCAAGCACCTGAAGCACTGGGTGGTCGAAGACTGCGGCCGCGTCATCAACCCACAACTCGCAGACGAACAGGTGCGGGGGGGCTGCGTGCAGGGGCTCGGCGGCGCGCTCTACGAGCATTGCGTCTACGACGACAACGGCCAGCTCACCAACGGCACGATGGCTGACTACCTCACCCCGATGTCGTCGGAAATGCCCGACATCGTCGTCGAGCACGTGGTGACGCCCACCACAGCCTCCGAACTCGGTGCCAAGGGCGTCGGCGAATCCGGCACCGGTGCGGCACCCGCCGTCCTCATGAACGCCGTGAACGACGCGCTGTTGCCGTTCAATGCGCGTGTCACAGCCCAACCGATCACGCCAGAAAATGTGCTCATAGCGCTGGGGAAGGTGTGAGCCTCAGCCCTTGGCCCGAAGTTCGGCGGCGACTTCAAGAATGAGTTCGGCAAGCTCCGGTTCTGCGACGGCCTCGGCGGCCTTGGCCGGTGTCAGCCATTTGCGAACGCGCTCGTCCTTTTCAGGCCACTCTTCGAGTTCCTCGACCACTTCGAGCAGAAACACCTTCACCCTCACCGGTACGGAACCGTTGGTGCGACGCTTGTCGTAGGTGTAGCTCCCGACGGGCTTCTTGCCGATCCTGCCGAGAATGCCGGCTTCCTCCCGTGCTTCTTCAGCGGCGGCCTTGTGGTCCTTCACGCCGGGCCACGGCCAGCCCTTGGGGATGACGAGCCGCCGCGTCTCCCGAGACGTGACGAGCATGATGCGAAGCGCACCGCTCTTTTCAGTTCGAACGGGGAGCGCCCCGACCTGCTTTTTCCAATCCATCAACACACAGCTCTCGAGCGGCAGGCGAACCCCGCTCCGATAGCGGCGCAAGCAGTGGCGTCCGGAAGTGTAGCACACCACGCCGGAGCAAGCCCGCTGGACAACCAACGCCGAACCGGCATGCAGCCCATAAAATCACTCCCGAAGGTCATCGACGAAACAGTATCGCGCGCTGACCCGAGCACGACAACCGTCGCAGGCGACGACGCGGGGATCAGGAGGGATGCTGCGCCCCACTCGAACCTGTCTCTGCCCCTGAAACCCGCAGACCAAAGCGTGCTCATGATTCCTCCCCGAAACGGTTGAAGACCATGCAAACACCAGCCGGAGGCGTAAGCTATCGACTGGCTGTATGCGCGTGCCAGCAATAACGGCACGCTGCAACCCGTCGTCATGCGCTTATCCCCGGATGCGACAATCCATGCCGCGCCCTACCCACTGGCGCGAGCCGTTGTGCAGGCGCAAAATGCCGTGAAAGCCGCTGCCCCGGGAGACGCCCATGACCATGCCTGCAATTGCCCAGAGTTCCCGCAACGCGATGCACGGCGCCAACAAGCTGACTATCGGCCTGTTCGGCGCCAACTGCACGTCCGGCCGCGCCGTCACGCTGGTTCCCGAGCGCTGGAGCGGGAACATGCAGGATTGCCTCGACCTCGTCGACATGGCCGACAAGGGAGGCATTGACTTCATGCTCCCGATCGGTCGCTGGAAGGGGTACGGCGGCGAC
>LNFM01008824.1_pt1 | contig 15013 bp, 12 predicted proteins | sample 596031 | NCBI WGS metagenome assembly LNFM01 (sample SAMN04254537, study PRJNA301005) | activated carbon metagenome | isolation source: dual media filters at the Ann Arbor, Michigan drinking water treatment plant | place: USA: Ann Arbor
TGATCGGTCCTAGACAACACCGTTTGGTGTACATTCTTTCACCTCAGGGGTGAATAAGAAGGACGATGAAAGTCGAGTTCCTGAACGCCAAGCTGAAGAAGTCTTGCGAAGACAAAGCAGCCCGCCAGCGACTTTTTCAGAAGGCTGCGGCCGACAACTTGGCCACTCGGCTGGATGACCTTGCCGCCGCGGCAAGCATGGAGACCATGCGCCACCTGCCCGGCAGCTGGGAAGAATTGATAGGCGATCGCAAAGGCCAGTTCTCTTGCCGCCTCGACAAGAAGCTTAGGCTGGTCATCCGGCCAACCAAGCAGCCACCTCCTGCCAAACCTGATGGCGGCCTCAACTGGGCCGCCATCGATGCCGTCATTGTTCTTGAAGTGGTGAACTACCATGACTGAATCTCTTGCTTACACACCGCGCGAGGTGACACCACCGGGCGCCACCCTGCGCGACCTGATGGAAGAACGCGACTGGAAGCAAACGGAACTGGCCCACCGCCTGGGCCGCCCCGTGCAGGCGGTCAACGAGATCCTCGCCGGCAAAAAGGAGATCACCGAAGACACTGCGCTTGAGCTGGAGCGGGTGCTGCAGGTGCCTGCCAATTTCTGGCTGGCCCGCGAAGCGCAGTTCCGCGAGCACCTCGCTCGCCAGCGCAGTGCCGACGCCTCGCGCGAACACGTGCCGTGGTTGGATCTCTTCCCCTTGAAGGCCCTGCAGGATGCAGGCGTGCTGCCTGCGGGTCGGCTCACGGCCGCTTTCAAGCAGCAACTGGTGGAATCGCTGCTGCGCTTCTTCGGCGTGGCCTCGCCAGCCGGGTGGAAGGCTCACTACGACCAGATGCAACCTCAGTTCCGGCGTGCCCGGCCCAGCCGACAGACCGACGTGGCCGCCATCACCGCCTGGCTGCGCATGGGTGAACTGCAAGCCAGCAAGTTGCCAACCGCCGACTACAGCGCAACGCGCCTGCAGGCGGCGATGCCCGCCATGCGGGCACTGAGCCTGCAGCCTGCCAAGCGCATCGGGCCCGAGCTGGTTCGCCTATGCGCCGAGGCCGGCGTGGCGCTGGTCTTTGTGCCCGCGTTGCCGGGCACGCACGTGTCGGGCGTGGCACGTTGGCTGAATGGCAAGCCGTTGATTCAACTGTCGCTGCTGGGCAAGTGGAACGACATCTTCTGGTTCAGCTTCTTCCACGAGGTGGCGCATGTGCTGAAGCACCCCATGCGCGCCATCTTCCTGGACGATGCCGCAGCGGGCGACACCGTGGAATCGCCTGAAGAGCAGGAAGCCAACCGCTTCGCCACCGACACCTTGCTACCCCGATCTCTGCAGGCACAGCTGGATGCCGTGCCGCTGGACGCCAGCAGCATCCAGGCCCTTGCAACCAGGGCAGGTGTACACGCCGGCATCGTGGTGGGCCAGTTGCAATACCGCGGGCGGTTGGGCTTTGCCACGCCGCTGACGCGGCTGAAAGACCGCTACGTCATCGCCTCCTAAGCAGCGCCGCGACATCACTCACGACTGAGGCCTAGGCCCTATATGCCCACCCTTGACTGGCTGAACCGCGAGGCTGCCTTCCAAACCGCTGCCACCGTGCCCACGCGCGTGCTGCGCCCGCATGCGGCGGGCAGCAGTTTTGGCGACGCAGACAGCGCGCCCGGTAACCTGCTGGTGCAAGGCGACAACCTGGAAGCGCTGAAGGCACTGCTGCCCTTCTACCGCGGCCAGGTGAAGTGCATCTTCATCGACCCGCCCTACAACACCAAGAGCGCGTTCGAGCACTACGACGACAACCTGGAACACAGCCAGTGGCTCAGCATGATGCTGCCGCGCCTGCAGCTGCTGCGCGAGTTCCTGCGCGAGGACGGCAGCATCTGGGTGACCATAGACGACAACGAGGGGCACTACCTCAAGGTGTTGATGGATGAGGTGTTTGGGCGAGGGAATTTCATCGCGAACGTGGTCTGGCAGAAGGTGTACTCCGTCAAGGGCTCGGCGCAACATCTCTCCGACATGCACGACCACATACAGGTGTTCACGAAGTCACGTATGACGTGGGTTGCCAACAATGTGCCGCGCTCGGACAAGAGCGCTGCGCTCTACAAGAACCCCGACAAAGATCCACGCGGCCCGTGGCGGCCAGGGCCGCTTGCCGCTAGAAACCACTACAGCCTCGGAACCTATCCCATTACTTGTCCATCGGGGCGCGTAATCGCCGGACCCCCGACTGGTTCTTACTGGCGCGTGTCACACGAGAAGCTTCTGGCGATGGACCGCGATGGTCGTATCTGGTGGGGCAAAGACGGCAACAACGTGCCCGCACCGAAGCTTTTTCTTAGCGAGCTTGCAGACGGGATCACGCCCGCAACGATTTGGAAGCACGACGAAGTTGGACACAACCAGGACGCGAAGCGGGAGTCCATCGCGCTATTCGGCGACTCGGTCTTCGGTACGCCAAAGCCTGAAGCGCTCATGCAACGCATCCTGCATATCGCCACCAACCCCAACGATCTCATCCTGGACTCCTTCCTAGGCTCTGGCACCACCGCCGCTGTCGCTCACAAGATGGGCCGACGCTGGATCGGCACCGAGATGGGCGAGCACGCCGTCACGCACTGCCTGCCGCGTATGCAGAAGGTGGTGCAAGGCGAACAAGGTGGCATCAGTACCGCCGTGAACTGGCAAGGCGGCGGCGGCTTCCGCTTCGTGCAGCTGGGCGTGCCGCTGTTCGACGAACATGGCGCCCTGCACGCCGACGTGCGCTTCGCCGACCTGGCTGCTTTCCTGTGGATGCGTGAAACCGGCAGCGCCTATGAGTCCGCCGCCATCGGCACGCCGCTGCTGGGCCTCCACGAAGGCCGCGCCGTTTACCTGCTCTACAACGGCATCCTGGGCGACCGCCGGCCGGCCTCCGGCAACGTGCTGACCAGCGCAGTGCTGGAGGCGATGCGCCAGACCTGCTGGCACGACGGCCCCAAGGTCGTCTACGGCGAAGCCTGTCTGCTGGGCGACGCGCGGCTGGCCGCGGCCGGCATCACCTTCCGCCAGCTGCCGCACGCCGTGCCGCGCTGAGCACCTGCCCTGGAGCCCACCCATGCCGACGCTGGAACTCAAGCACTACCAGAAGCAGGCCTTGGAAGCCCTGGAACAGTACCTGCGCCGCGCTGCCCTGCTGGGCACGGCCGCTGCCTTCACAGACCGAACAGGTTATGGCTACAACGCTGAGCCCTTCGGCGAACTGCCTTGTGTGTGCCTGCGCATCCCGACCGGTGGCGGCAAGACGCTGCTGGCTGCCCACGCCATCGGCCGCCTTGCACGCGAATGGCCCGGCCGAACACCCAAGCCACTGGCACTGTGGCTGGTGCCCAGCGACACCATCCGCAGCCAGACGCTGAAAGCACTGATCACGCCCGGCCACCCTTTCCGCGAGGCACTGACACTGGCCTGCGGTGACGACACGGTGGTGTGCGATCTGGAGGCTGTGGCGCAACTGTCGCCGCAAGACTTTGAACAGCGCGCTGTGGTGGTGGTGGCCACCATCCAGAGCTTCCGCGTGGAAGACACCGACCAGCGCAATGTGTACGCCTTCAGCGAAGCCTTCGAACCGCATTTCCGTGGTGTGCCACCGGCCGCATTGCAGGCCTTGCAAGGCCTGCCCGACGCGCTGGTGACGGCGAGCGATGTGCAATCGGCAAAAGCCGGTCGCGAGATGCTGGCGCGCTTTGTCGGTCAGCCGCGCTGGAGTCTGGCCAACTGGCTGGCGCTCCGGCGGCCCTACGTGATCGTGGACGAAGCGCACACCGCCAAGACCGAGCGCAGCTTTGAGGCGCTGAAGCGGCTGAGCCCGGCGTTGATCCTGGAGCTGACGGCCACGCCGCTGCCCAAACGCAGCAACGTGCTGTTCCATGTGTCAGCGCAGCAGTTGCAGGCCGAGCACATGATCAAGATGCCGATCACGCTGGTGGAGCACACACGCGGTTGGCAGGCTGCTGTGTTGGATGCCGTGCAGACGCAGCGTCTGCTGGAGGCCGAGGCGCGGCAGGAAGAGGCTGCGGAGGGCCCGAACCAGGGCGCCTACATCCGGCCCATCGTGCTTTTCCAGGCGCAGAACCAGGGCGAGCCGGTGGACGTCGACGCGCTGCGCGCGCACTTGCTAAACGACCTGCACCTGCCCGAAGCGCAGGTGAAGGTGGCCACCGGCACGCGGCGCGAGCTGGAGGGCCTGGACCTGTCGTCGCGCGACTGCCCGGTGAGGTTCATCATCACCGTGCAAGCACTGGGCGTAGGCTGGGATTGCCCGTTTGCCTACGTGCTTTGCACGGTGCAGACCATCCACTCGGGCACCGCCATCGAACAGTTGCTGGGACGGGTGCTGCGCATGCCCTATGCGTCGCCGCGCACGCGACCCGCCTTGAACCGAGCCTATGCCCACGTGACAGAAGCCACAACGGGCGCTGCCGCCAATGCGCTGGCCGATCGTCTGATCGACGGCATGGGCTTCGACCCGCTCGATGTGGCATCGATGATCGCGCCACAACTGCCATTGGCCTTGACAGGCGGCAACGACGACGGCCGCGACGACGGGCCCTTGTTCGCACCTACCGCCGCGGCGATGCCCCTGCCGGCATTGACCGTGGACATGCCCGCTGGCAAGACCTTGCCACAGGCGTTGCAAGCAGCCGTGGAGGCCGGGCAAGCGCAACTAAGCAGCGATGGCGAACGACAGCGCCTGCGCCTGCAAGGCCATGTGGGCGAGGCCTTGGCCAGCGCGCTGGTGGACGCCCAGCCTCGCAAGCAGCGCGAAGCCGTGCAGCAACAACTGGAGCGGCACAACGCGCTGGTGGCGGGTTCGCAAGCACCGGCCAGCCGTGGCGAAACCTTCGCGCCTGTGCCCCGCCTGGCCTACCGCGCGAGTGCTGCACAGGGCGCAGAGCAGCTGCCGCTGGTCTTGTTGGAAGTGGAATCCGTGCGCGAAACGGTGGCGCTGAACCTCCTGGCGGCACCCATCCAGATCGAAGGCTTTTCGATGGTGGAGCAAGGCACGCAATGGGACTTGTACCTCGACGGACAGAAAAAACTGGCGGTTGGCCGCGGCGACCCCGCACAGCTGCAATTGAATGCCGTAGAAACCTCGGTGCGACCCGAAGACCTGGCGCGCTGGCTGGCTGACGAGTTACAGCACCCGTCCCGCAATGCCGCACGCGATGTGCTGCCAGCTCACTTGCGCGCCTTCACGCTGGCTTGTGTAAATCACCTGATGCAGGACCAGCGACTGCCGCTGGCGCAACTGGTGCGGCACCAGTACCCCTTGATGCAACGGCTGGGCTTGCGCATTGACGAATTGCGCGAAGCCGCAGGCCGCACGGCGTTCAGGCAACTGGTGCTGGACGGCGCCTGGCAGGTGGAAGCCGGGCCCGCGTTCGAGTTCCGCTTCGACCCCAATGCCTACCCGGTGCCGGGCAACAAGCGCTATGGCGGCAGGTTCCGAATGGCCAAGCACTTCTATCCGGTGGTGGCCGACCTGGAAGACGGTTCGGAAGAAATGCTGTGTGCCCTGGCCCTGGACGGTCATCCACGCGTGCAGCGGTGGGTGCGCAACCTGGACTCCGAGCCGGTGCACGGCTTCTGGCTGCCGACCTCGTTCGGGCGCTTCTACCCGGATTTCGTCTGCGAGTTGACGGATGGGCGGGTCTTCGTCGCCGAGTACAAGGGGGAGCACCTGCGCAACGTGCCAAGGGAAATCGAGAAGAGCCAGGTCGGTCGACTGTGGGCCGAACGCAGTGGCGGTCGAACGGTGTTTGCGATGTTGTTCAAGACAGAGCGTGGCATGAGTGTCTCGCAACAGATCGACGCCGCGACAGCCGCTTGACCGGTCACATGATCGATGGCGGACCCCAGAACACTGGGTACGAACCTTGCAAATTTCCGTGAATGCTGACGGGCCACAAGGGATCATCAACGCGCACCGCGGTCATCGCGGGCGCGGTCGACACGTTGATCACCCTGGCGGCGCTGCTCGCAGCGCAGTCGTCGGTGCTGTTGGCCGATTTCCTGAAAACGGCGCTCGAGTTCGTCGCTGTGCTGCTGGCCTGGCTGGCCATGCGGCATCTGGCGCGCGGCGCGGGGGATGCCTACGACTACGGCATCGGCAAGCTGGAAAACCTGTCGAGTCTGATCGTCGCCGCCTTGATGGGGCTGGTGTTCATCGTCATCACAGTCAATGCGGTGCGTGGGCTGTTGTCGCCGGCGCACGTTGGTGGGGTCGGGGTGGCCATCAGCCTGGTGGCACAAGTGGTCTTCGGCAGCATCAACTGCTGGCTGTGGCGGCGCTGCCGACTGGCCGCTCAGGCGGAAGACTCGCCTCTGATGGCCTCGCAGGCCAAGCTGTTCTTCACCAAGCTGTTCGGCAATGTGTTCATCTTCGGGTCGCTGGCGCTGAGCCTGCTGCTGGCCGATCACAGCTGGTCGGTCTACATCGACCCCATCGCCTCGCTGGTGATCGCCGGCAGCATCCTGATCTCGGCCATTGGGGTTTTTTCCAGTTCGGTCTACGACCTGCTGGATGGCACGCTGGAAGAAAAGGACAAGCTCGACATCATGCGTGAGCTGGTGCTGCACTTTCATCGCTACGACCGGTTGTACGGCGTGCGGTCGCGGCGCGCTGGCAACCGGGTGTTCATCGACATCCACGTCGGCTTCGATGCCGAGCGGCGCGTTGGCGATGTCGAGCAGGACATTGCGGCGATGCGCGCTGGCGTGATGCGCCATTTCAAGAATGCCTGCGTGACGGTGGTGCTCGGGCCGGAGCACAGCAGCCCCTCACAGTGACGGCAAGCTGTCGCATCACCCGATGGCGGGTCTTGAACGATCCCTCAGAATCCAGTAATCGCAATGGACGCGGGGCGCCATGGAAAAAATCTGGCTCAAGCATTACCCACCCAGCGTGCCAGCGCTGATCGATGTGGCCGAGTGCGACTCGCTGGTCGCCTTGCTGGAAGACAGCTTCCGCAAATACCGCGACCTGCCAGCCTGCAAGTTCATGGGCCACACGGTCAGTTTCGGCAAGATTGACGCGCTGTCGACCGACTTTGCGGCGTGGCTGCAGGCCCAGGGTTTCGTCAAGGGTGACCGCGTTGCGCTGATGATGCCCAACGTGCCTCAGTACCCCATTGCAGTCGCCGGCGTGCTGAGGGCGGGCTGCGTGGTGGTCAACGTCAATCCGCTTTACACACCTCGCGAGCTCGAACACCAGCTGAGGGATTCCGGCGCGACCGGCATCGTGGTGCTGGAAAACTTCGCGACCACGCTGCAACAGGTGCTGCCCACGGTGGCGGTGCGCAAGATCGTCATCACTGCGCTGGGCGACCTGCTGGCTGCGCCCAAGTCGTGGATTGTCAACACGGTGGTGCGCCATGTGAAAAAGCTGGTGCCACCGTACACGCTGCCCGGCGCAGTGCGCTTCAGCGCCGCCCTGTCCGCCGGACGGCAGCACACGTTGCGGCCAACAGCAGTCGGCCCGGACGACATCGCGGTGCTGCAGTACACCGGCGGCACCACCGGCCTCAGCAAGGGCGCTGTGCTGCTGCACCGCAACCTGGTGGCCAACATCCTGCAGTCGGAAGCCTGGTACGGCCCGGCGCTGAAGAAGATTCCCGCTGGCGTGCAGATCCTGACGGCCTGTGCGCTGCCGCTTTATCACATCTTCGGCTTCAACACGAACATGATGCTGGGGCTGCGCATGGGCGGCTGCAGCCTGCTGATCCCCAATCCGCGCGACCTGCCTGCCGTTTTCAAGACCCTGGCCGGCGAGCGCATCCACAGCTTCCCGGCCGTGAACACGCTGTTCCGCGCCATGGCCAGCCACCCGGACTTCGACCGCGTGGACTGGAGCCAGCTGGTCATCTCGGTGGGTGGTGGCATGGCCGTGCACAGTGCGACCGCACAGCTGTGGCTGGAGAAGACCGGCTGCCCGATCGTGGAGGGCTACGGTCTGTCGGAAACCTCGCCGACCGCCAGCTGCAACCCGATCGACAGCACCAGCTTCAGCGGCACCATCGGCCTGCCGATGCCCAATACCGAGATGAAGCTGGTCGACGAAGCGGGCAACGAAGTGCCGCTGGGTATGCCCGGCGAGATCGCGATCCGCGGCCCGCAGGTGATGGCCGGCTACTGGCAGCGGCCGGAGGAAACGGCCCAGTCGATGACGGCCGATGGCTTCTTCCGCTCGGGCGACATCGGCACCGTGGACGAGCGCGGCTACTTCAAGATCATCGACCGCAAGAAGGACATGATCAAGGTCAGCGGGTTCAACGTGTACCCCAACGAGGTCGAGGAAGTGGTCTCGCAGCTGGCGGGCGTCGCCGAATGTGCTGCGGTCGGGGTGCCTGACGACAAGGCGGGCGAGGTGATCAAGCTGGTCATCGTGCGCAGCAACGAGCACCTCACCGAGGCTGCGGTACGCGCCCATTGCGAAGCGATGCTGGCAGGCTACAAGCGGCCGCGGGTGATCGAGTTCCGCACCGAAATGCCCAAGACCAACGTCGGCAAGATCCTGCGTCGCGTGTTGCGCGACGGCGGCTGACGCCGCGCTTCGTTTCACCGATGCCGCCCCGCTTCTTTGTTCCACCGCCATTGCTGGCGGGTGAGCGTTGTGTGTTGCCGCCAGGGCCGACCCGTCACGTGCAGGTGCTGCGGCTGCAGCCGGGCGATTCGATCACGTTGTTCGATGGCCAGGGCGGCGAATGGCAGGCGTGCATCGAACAGATGGGGCGCAGCGTGGTGTCGGTGCAGGTCCTGGCACATCAGCCGGTCGACCGAGAGCTCGCCTTCGAGGTGACGATCGCGATGGGCATGCCGGCCAACGAGCGGATGGACAGCGTGGTTGAGAAAGCGACCGAGCTGGGAGTCGCCGTCATCCAGCCCTTGATGTGCGAGCGCTCGGTGCTGCGTCTGTCGGGCGAACGCGCAGACAAGAAGGTGGCCCATTGGCAATCGGTGGCCGTGGCGGCGAGTGAACAGTGCGGACGAACCCGGGTGCCGACGGTGCAGCCGGTACGCGCCTTGTCGGCCTGGCTGGCGGCGCTGTCGTCGGAAGCGATCGTCCAGCGGCATGTGCTGAGCCTGCGTGCCGGCAGTCGCGGGCTCGCTGCGGGGCAGGCCGGCGAAGCACGGCTGTTCCTCAGCGGACCCGAAGGAGGCCTGTCCGAAGTCGAAGAGCAGGCCGCGCTGGGCGCCGGATTTCAGCCGATGTCGCTCGGCCCGCGCGTGCTGCGCGCCGACACGGCGCCGCTTGCCGTGCTGGCCGCCTTGTCGGTGTCGCCGCGCTGATATCGAGCGCGCTGGGCCGCAACTCAGCGCGGCGGGGTCGCCTCGCCGCGCATCGTGCCGGCCACCAGATCGAAGCGGAACAGTCGGCATTCGATGGGGCCATTCCACATTGGCGTACGGCGAGATTCCTTGAGTCGCATCGCACCGGGCAGTTTCATGTCGGGACTGAGCACATGGGCCGTCCAGCCGGCCGGGTGCCGGGTGTACGCGCGCTTCCAGTGCGCACTCAGCCGCGCGAAGAAGTCGTCGGGCAAGTCCTTGTTGCCCGGGTCTGCGCTCGATGTGCGCGGCGATGACCCGGCCTTGCCCGCCACCTCGATGCGCTCGCCGTAGGGTGGGTTCAGCATCAGCGTACCGGGCAGGTCGTCTGGCAACTCAGGCGCCGGGCGTTCCAGCGCATCGCCGCCGTTGAAGGTGATGGCGGCCTCGACGCCAGCGCGCTGCGCATTGCGGCGCGCGAAATCGACCATGCGGAAAGACACGTCGCTGGCATGAATCGGCACGGCCGACGCATGGATGCGCGCCTGCGCGTGGCTGCGCAGCCGCTGCAGCTCGGCACGCATCTCGGGCGTGGCAAACGGCAGCAGGCGCTCGAAGGCGAATCTGCGCTTGAGGCCCGGCGCAATGCCGCAGGCGATCTGCGCCGCTTCGATCGCGATCGTGCCCGATCCGCAGCACGGGTCGTGCAGCGCACCGCCCGCGTCCGGACGGCCCTGCCAACCCGCGGCAGCCAGCATCGCGGCGGCCAAGGTTTCCTTCAGCGGCGCATCGCCCTTGTCCTCGCGCCAGCCGCGCTTGAACAGCGGCTCGCCGGAAGTGTCGACGTAAAGCGCTGCACGCTCCTCGCCCAGGTGCAGCACCAGCGCCAGATCGGGTTGGCGAATGTCGACGCTTGGGCGTTCACCGGTGGCGTCGCGCAGCACATCACAGACCGCATCCTTGATGCGCAGCGCCGCGAAGTTGAGACTGCGCAGCGGACTGCGGTGGGCCGTGGTGTCGACGCGCAGGGTGTGTTGCGGTGTGATCCACTGCGTCCAGTCAACACTGGCCGCCAGGTCGTACAGCGCCTGCTCATCGCGGTACGGGCCTTCAGCCACCTCGACCAGCACCCGTTGCGCTAGGCGCGACTCGAGGTTCAGCACCATCACCTCGCTCGGGCCGCCATCGAGCGCGACTCCACCGCGAAGCGCGTGCACGGCCAACTCCGGCAGCACACGCCTGACTTCGTCAGCGAGCAACGCCTCGACGCCGGCGGCGCACGGTAGAAAAAAGGGAGCAGTCATGCGGGCTCGGCGGGCAACCCGCTCACATCGTCTTGCGCAGATTGGCCGGCGCGATGCGCAACGCCTCGCGGTACTTGGCGACGGTGCGGCGGGCCACCTGGATGCCCTGTTCCTCGAGCATCTTGCTGAGCTGGCTGTCTGAGAGCGGCTTCAGCACGTTCTCGGCGGCCACCAGCTGCTTGATCAGCGCGCGCACCGCGGTGCTCGACGCATTGCCACCGGCCTCGGTGTTCAGCGACGACCCGAAGAAGTACTTCAGCTCGAAGGTGCCGAACACCGTGGCCATGTACTTCGCGGTGGTCACACGCGAAATCGTCGATTCGTGCAGGCCGAGTTCGTCGGCAATCTCGCGCAGCACCAGCGGCTTCATCGCAATTTCGCCGTGGGTGAAGAAGTTCTTCTGCCGCTCGACGATGGCCTGCGACACGCGCTGGATGGTGTCGAAGCGCTGCTGGATGTTCTTCATGAACCAGCGCGCTTCCTGCAGCCGCGAACTCAAACCCGCATGGCTGCCGTTGGCCGAGGCGGCGCCACGCCCTTGGCGAATGGCCTGCGCATACAGGTCGTTGATGCGCAACTTGGGCATCACGTCGGGGTTGAGCACGACCTTCCAGTTGCGGCCCGACTTCTGCACGATCACGTCGGGCACGATGATGTTGGCTTCGGCGCGCGAGAACGGCCGCCCGGGCTTCGGCTCCAGCACGGTAATAAGCGCCTGCGCCTGCTTGACCAGATCTTCATCGGCGCCGGTGACGGACATCAGCTTCTTCAGGTCACGGCGCGCCAGCAACTCGAGGTGGTTCTTGCAGATCATGATCGCGATCATCTGCGCCTCGCTGCGCGGCAGCAGGCGCAGTTGCAGGGTCAGGCATTCGGGCAGGTTGCGTGCGCCGACGCCGATCGGATCCATGTTCTGCAGCCACTTCAGCGCGCAGCCAAGTCGCTCCATGAGCTCTTCGAGCCGAGAGTCATCGTCGCCAGCCAAGGCCTGCGCAATGTCTTCCAAGCTGTCGGCCAGATAACCATCCCCATCGAGGGATTCGATCAGCACCTCGACAGCGGCGACGTCCTCGGGCGACAACCGCATGCCGAGCAGCTGCGCCCTCAAGTGCTCCTGCAGACTGGCCTGCGTCGGATTGCGGTCTTGTGGATCGAACTCTTCGCCGTCGTTGTTGATGCCGGACTTGCCCGGCGTTTCACGGATGCCGTCGAAGTCGTCGCGCTCGGTGCCGTTTTCCCAGTCGTCACGCTCAGTGGTGCCGAAGTCGCTGCCGTCCATGCCGGGAGCGTCATCGCCACCTTCGCCACTGGCTTCGGTGGGCGTATCAGCCCGTTCAGTTTCGCGCTCGGCCACCCGCTCGGTAGCCGAAGTGCGCTCGACCATCGGCTCGAAGGCGCCGACGGCATCGTCCTCTGGTTCAAGAAACGGGTTCTGGTCGAGCATCTGCTCGACTTCCTGGTGCAGTTCGAGCGTGGACAGCTGCAGCAGGCGAATCGACTGCTGCAGCTGTGGCGTCAACGCCAGATGCTGCGACAGCCGTACCTGTAGGGACGGCTTCATGACATCTACATTCGGAAATGCTCGCCGAGGTACACCTTGCGCACGTCGGGGTTGTCGACGATTTCCGCAGAGGTGCCTTCGGCCAGCACCCGGCCTTCGCTGATGATGTACGCGCGATCGCAGATGCCCAGCGTCTCGCGCACGTTGTGGTCGGTGATCAGCACACCGATGCCGCGTGTCTTCAGGAAACTGATGATGCGCTGGATCTCGATGACCGCGATCGGATCGACGCCGGCGAAGGGCTCGTCGAGCAGGATGAACCGGGGTTGCGTTGCCAGCGCGCGGGCGATCTCGACCCGGCGACGCTCGCCGCCAGACAAAGACAGCGCGGTCGAATCGCGCAGCTTCTCGATGCCCAGATCGCGCAGCAAGCCGTCGAGCAGTTCATTGATCGCCGCTGGCTTCAGTGCACGACCATTCGCATCGACTTGCAACTCGAGCACCGCGCGGATGTTTTCCTCGACGTTCAGCTTGCGGAAGATCGAGGCCTCTTGTGGCAAGTAGGACAGGCCCAGGCGTGAGCGCTGGTGGATGGGCAATCGATCGACCCGCTGACCTTCGATGGTGATCTCACCGGCATCGGCGGGCACGAGACCGACGATCATGTAGAAGCTGGTGGTCTTGCCCGCGCCGTTGGGGCCCAGCAATCCGACGACCTCACCAGCGTCGACCGACAAGTGCACATCGGTGACCACCTTGCGCGCACCGTAGCTCTTCTGCAGCCCCGTGGCACTCAGGCGGTGCACCGGAGGTGCTGCCTGCTCCGCGGCGGTACTCAACGCTTCTCGCCTAACGACGGACTGGAGCGCAGGGTGGCGCCCGGCTGCGATGCGGCGCCTGGGGCTGCCGGTACCTCGCGAGGTGTCAGCACAGCGCGCACCCGGCCGCTGGGGTTGGTGGGCGTGGCCGCTGCAGCGCCACCGACCACGTTGAAAACCTCAGCCAGGTTGTCGTAGACGATGGTGCTGCCTGCGGTTTCGTCCGCCAGCACCGCACCGCGGAATCGACGGATCACCGCGCGGTTGATGAACCGGACCACGTCTGCCTGGCCGTCGTACTCGATGCGCTCGCCCTCGCCTTCAATGTATTCGTCGAGACCTTCGCGCTTCTGCCGAAAAATCGCCCGCTTCCCCTCGTCAGCGATCGCAATACCAAACTGCGCGCCGTCGGGCGATTGCCGCACCTCGATCTTCCCCGCACGCATCGACATGGTGCCCTTGGTCACAACCACGTTGCCAGTGAAGATGCCCAGCTGCTTGACGTCATCGTACCGACCGTTATCGGCTTCGACGTTCAGCGGCTTGTTGCGATCAGCTTTCTCCGCGTAAGCCAGATGGCAGGTCAGCGCGGCCATGACGCCCAGAACAGTCAAGCGCCCGAACGCGAGCCAGGAGAGGGATTTGAAGTCGATGGTTGGTTTCATGGGGCACGATTCTTGCAGGAAATTCTACCCCACAAGCATCGGCCTGAGGCCCTGAAGTGCTTCGAATGTGTGCACTTCCCGCCCGTCATTGCAGAACGCTGACGAGCGTCAGACCTTCTTGCGCGACCTGTCGATCAGGTAGTCTGCCACGGCCAGCGTGCGCTCGGGCGAACCAGCCAAGGATCCCGAAGTGTAAAAGCGCGCCTGTATGCCCAAGGTAGGCACGCCGTCGATGCGGTAGACCTCGGCCAGTTGTTTGGCTTGGCGAACTTTGGTCTGCACCGAAAAGGAATTGAACACCTCAGAAAACTTCGCTCCATCCACACCGTTCTTGGTCACGAAGGCGAGTATTTCGGGCAGTTTATCGAGTCGCAACTTATCAAGGAAGATGGCGCTGAAAACCTTGCGGTGCATCGTGTCGACCAGGCCCATCGCCTCCAGCGTATAGAACAGGCGCTGGTGCGCGACAAAGGGCTCCTCGCGGAACGCCACTGGAACCCGGCGAAACGCGACATCGGCTGGCAATTTCTTCTGCCACGCATCCAGCGCCGGCTCGAACGCATGGCAGTGAGGGCAGCCGTACCAGAAAAACTCAACCACCTCGATCTTGCCGTCAGACGGGACCACGCCGGGCTGGCTCAGCTTGACGTAGTGCGTGCCTTCGACGAATTGGCTTTGCGCCTGCGCCGCACCGCCGGCAGACAAAGTGACCGCGCCGACAGCAGTGGCCATCATGCACGTTGAAAACTCGCGTCGCTTCATGGTTGTCGATCCCTTCGGGAGTAGCACACAGTCACTCTTCACTTCGGCGCGCGCACCAACGCGGCTTCGAAGCCCGCCGCCATCAACTTTTCCTTGGTGAGGTCGGCCTCGCCCTTTTCATCAAACGGCCCGAGGCGCACGCGATGCACGGTGCGGCCGGACTGCTCGCGCTCGCTGATGCGCGCTGCGTAGCCGAGCAAAGCCAGCTTGCCTCGCTGGGACTCTGCGTCATCGGCACTGACATAAGCACCCGTCTGCACGAAGTAACTGAACGCTTCATCGCCAGGTCTGGTGGACAGCGCGCCGGACGCATTGGCTGCATTCGTTGCAGCCCCTGCCGGGCGATCGGCCAGGATGGCAGCCGGATCGCGCGCCGACGCCGACGCAGGCTCAGGGACGCTGGGGGAAGGCGCTGGGGCCACCGGTCGCGCCGGGTTCTTGCCCGCCAACGGGGCATTCGGTTCCCAGTTCTTGTTCTTTTCCTGCTCGGCGGCATCCTGTTCAGGGGTGCGCTGAGGCACCTTGTCGAGGAAAGGGACCGGCACCTTGGTGACGTACAGGGCCACACCCAATGCCAGCGCCAGCCCGATCAGCAGTCCGACGATCATTCCGGTCAGGAAGCCACCGGCCTGTCGGGATAAGGCTTTGGCAGGACGC
>LNFM01008825.1_pt1 | contig 15013 bp, 9 predicted proteins | sample 596031 | NCBI WGS metagenome assembly LNFM01 (sample SAMN04254537, study PRJNA301005) | activated carbon metagenome | isolation source: dual media filters at the Ann Arbor, Michigan drinking water treatment plant | place: USA: Ann Arbor
ACGGAGGGTGGACGTTCCGCGACAGGTTCGGTGCGTATGCGTTGGTTCATTCGGAAAGCAACCATAAGCCCCCAGTCTACGTCTGCTCGCTCACGACCCAGCCCATCAACCCGCATCTCTTCGACGATGTAAAGGCCGGGTTTGAGGCGCGTTTTGGCGTGACGCCACACGACACGCCCGCATGGCCGGGTCAGCAGGTGACGCGTTATCAGCTTGCGCACGGCAAGGGCAATTTGCTCACCGCGCTGGCTTTTACGCCGAAGCACGGTGCGCTGACCTTCCGCATCTATCTGGGTAACCCTTGAAAGGAGGTAACGCGACCGACAACCGTCACGGCAATCAAATGCGCAACAGGAGTATCCCTATGATCAAGCCAATCATCATCGCGATTGCGACGGCATCGCTTTTTGGAGCAACGGCCTTTGCTGGCGAGGAGCACGGTCACTGCTCGGGCCCGTCCGTCTGTCAGGGTGATGCCGCATGCGAAAAGCAGGGCTGGAAGGAGCTGACGAAAGATGAATGTGCGAAAATCGACGGCGCCACGTTTGAGGCATCGTCGCACGAAGGTGAAGACCACAAGGACACCGATCACGACCACAAGAAGTGAAAGCTAATCCTAAAGGAGGAAGTGCCATGAGAAATCAAAGTGTCGCAATAATTCTGGCCGCCGTACTTGCAGCATTTGGCGGGATTTCAGCCGCAACGGCACTGGTTCCCGTCGGTAACGCTGGAATCGTTCTGTCTGAGACTGTCAGGTCCGATGTCCAACAGGTCCGACATCGGCATCGCCGTCATTGGGGGCACCACGGTCACCGGAGATGGGGCCACCATCATCGCCGCTCGTGGAGGCATCGCCATCGTAGACACGGGTACTATGGCTTTGTGCCGCGGATTTACGGCTGGGGCGGCGGTCATCGCCATCATCACCGCCATCATTGAGCAGAAAGGACGGCGGCTAACGCCGCCGTTTTCGCAGGAGACAAATCATGACCCGGCTTTACCTAGTTGCCTTGATAGCAGCGCTGCTCACCTTCAGCACGTCCGCTATGGCACATGTCATGCCTTGGCGTGATGGAGAGTCTCGCATCAAAGGATTTGGCCATTGCGCCAAAGGCCCGTGCATGAAGCGGTATGACTTCAGTTCGAGCAAGCCGCACCACCATCACGGAAACCAAGTCATGATGGGCTCCAACCGTTACACCGCGCACTGCGGTTATGCTGTGAGATGACCAGGGTGGCCGATATGGTGGAGTCAGACTGTAACGAGCACGCGTGCGGCTGTCTTGGCACGCCTCTTCTGCCGGGAGGACATCGCCGAACGGCTGTACTACAGCTGGTCGAAGGCATTCCTCGATGCGCCGCCTCGCCGGCGACACGGTGCGATCCGCAACCACCAGGCAAGTCAAAGTCCTCAAGCGCCAATAGCTTGAGCTGAAGGAAGTCGTTTGAACATAAGCCCGATCATGCGAATCCGAAAGACACTGCGGTGCTCGTGTCTGTTCAAGAGATTTGCTGTAATGCAACTGTTCAACTGCCGCCGCCTTGCTTTTAGACGATCAGCTGCACAGGTATTGGCTCACGCCGTCGCCAATGACACTAACAAGGCGCCCTTGACTACCAAGGGCTTCCGACCCTTCAAGGGCAATGTCGAGACTCTTGGGGACTTATTGCTTGCTCCACTGCCGCACTTTTGCTCCGGTCAAAAGCCGCACAATCTCGTCGAGGTTGGGACTGCAGCCTGTGGAAAACTCTGCCATATGCGTGGCGGTGCGACAGCAGGGACGAATGTCACCGTTCTTTGCTTCTCGGGAGCTGCTAGGCATAGTCGATGGTTAGCTATTGCAGGGTGAGTCGTGATTGTCAGCAGGTGTTTGAGGAATTGTGGAGCTAGTGCCCCAGTGTCCTGCACAGACCGGAACCCGACCTGAATGTCCGACATGCAATCACGCGCTCGGACTCAGCGCACTTTGCCAGCAAGTGATTTTCGATTGGCGCCCGCTCGCTTGGCGAACCGCCTCAACGGTGAATGCCGTGGCGGCGTCAACCTCGACCAGATCGAACCGACAAGACTTCTGCAGTTTTTGAACGTCATCAGACGATCGAGGGTCCAAATCCTCGCCGAGTACTCAACGCCGCTTGCTTTCTGCGATGCATTGCTAAACGGCAGGACATCGTCGCGCATAGCGAGCAAGGCTGCTACCTTGCTCGCTGGATATTCGAGCGATCTTCGTGATTACCAAGTTGCCAGCGCCTATGCCCTTCTTATGGGCAAGCACCGACGCAAAGAACTATCTGCATACTTCACACCTCCCGCCCTTACGGCGGCGGCCATCGCTGCGGCCGCGCCATTCCTTGCCGGAAGAGCCTCGCCGTCGATTCTTGATCCTGCTTGCGGCGGCGGCGCGTTCCTCGTGCCCTTGGCACGATCCCTCGCACGGGCTCATGTAGCCAAAGGCGCGAGGCCAGTCAGAGCATGCACGAAAACAATTGAGCAGATGCAGGGTATTGAGCTGGATGAGGGTCTCGCAACTCTGTCGCGAAGATTGCTAGCTTCCATGTTCTATGAGGAATTTGGAGTTGCGTTGGGACGCGAGGCGCGCAGTACCATCCGCCGTGCCGACACACTCATCACAAAACTTGACCAGCGCTTTGATCTCGTGGTTGGGAATCCACCGTATGGGCGCATTGGCTCCCGCCTAACGCCCGCGGCCCTGATGGCTGCTGGCCGGGCCAACAATGGAGGACACACTAATTTTTACTCGCTCTTTCTGATGCGTGCGCTCGACTGGGTCAAACCTGGTGGTGGGCTTGTGTTCATCTTACCAACGAGTTTCGTTGCAGGACCCTACTTTTCTGGGCTTCGCCAAGAAATCCTTGACCGAGCAGACGTCGTTCGCATCGACCTTCATGAGCAGCGCGAGAATCTATTTGTTGGCGCCGTGCAGGATGTCTGCATGCTCACGCTACGGCGCCACAGTAAGGCGGTCGGTCGAGCTCACCATGCGTACGATATTGGCATTGTTGATGCCTTTGGCGGACACAAGTCGATAGGCTTCGCCGAGACGCCAACCAACGGGGAGCCGTGGATGCTTCCTGTAGCAACCAATCGCCACATCATCATCCCTACCCGCTTGGCGCAGCGCGCGTCTCGCTATTTCACATTGACTGACTATGGATATCGCATTCGGGTAGGCAAGGTCGTGCCCACCCGCGAACGCGAGTCGCTCAGGACCACTCCTACCAAGGGCACATTGCCGCTCTTATGGGCCTCAGCCGTCCGACCCGACGGTACCTTCTCCGCAACCGGCGGCGGGCGAAGTAAGAACCCACTCTGGTTTCTCCCTCCTGTCAAAGATGTTCCCTTCGCCACCAAGGGGCCATCGGTCCTTGTGCAGAGAACCAGCAACCGAGATCAGAACAGGCGTCTCAATGCAGCTCCGGTTTGCCCAAAATTCTTGAAGGTTCATCGGCAGCATGGCTTCGTAGCCGAGAACCACGTCATCATCCTCGAAGCTTTGGATGACCCACGGGTCTCGCCCGCTTCCCTTGCTCAGATTCTCAATTCTCCAGCTGCCAACCAACGTTTTTCTGCAGTGTCTGGCAGCTTCAGCGTCTCGGCTAAAATTCTCGGCCGTCTCGCCCTTCCCGATCCCGATCTGCTGCCCCTTGAGACTGACAAGAAATTTACAGCGAAGATTGAGGCGTGCTTTGAAGCTATCGATGGCGTTCTCGTTCCACTACCCAACGCGCACAGCGCGCAACACGCCGTCGAGAAGACGTGCAACTTGCGCAGCCGCGTCGCCCTCGATGACGACACCCGCCTCAAGGCTCGCCGCTTCGCTTGACCAAAGCAAATTGGCTGAGCCCACATAAGCCAACGTCTCATCGGCCAAAAGAACTTTGGCGTGGAAGGTTTCATTGGCTAGCCTGCGTCCGGATTCTCGATCGTGGGCGAGATGATAGTCTTCAATTTTTACCCTAAGGGCCGTTAGCCACTCTTGGTGATAGACTGAGATGTCGGCTGCATACTTGTTGAGCTCGCGTAGGATGAGGACCTTTTCTACCTCCGGACGCGCCCCTGAAAACACCCGTTGGAGCCACTTGAATCCGCTTTGATCGATAAACGGCACCATGATGACAAGCCGCTTGTTTGCGCTCTGCGCGATACGAAGGAACGCTGATGAGGTATCAAGGAAACCTCCACGTCGGCCACCCAAGGATGCAAGTTCGCGTTCGAGATGACATGGCGACATCGGCATCGTAATAGCCAGCTCAATCATAGAATTTTGCGTCTTTAGCCGGCGAAAATGCTCGGCGCCTTTCAAAACCTCTGCCAGCCGGGCAAGCTCCCTGGGCGCAAGGGTGGACTCCCAACGCTCCTCGTCATCCAAAGTCCCAAGTCCTGGAACGGTAAGGCCAGCCAACACCTGCGCGGCCATTGCTGGATCGACGCCCGCCGCAGCCGCTGCGCAAACTTCTTCAAGGGACCAGGTGCCTGGCCCTAGCGCGGCAAGACCCTCGAGAAGTCTTGCCGCTGCTCCTGGCCACGGCGCAGCACAACGAACGACATCGGCGTCCAAAGACATCAGTCGCCCCCGGCAGCACCTGCCCCACCCGACTGTGCCACAATCTCAAAATAGCCAACCAGATTTCTCTGGTCGCGATCCCACGAGGGGGCTCGTCCACCGACAAGCGCGGCGCGGGACAAAAGCTGATTGTTCGCGACGCACGAAGTTTCGGGAATCATTATGCAGGCAGGGCATGCGCCGCCCCTGTGATCACACAGTGTGCCAGACCCGCAGCGAAGTTCACGCCGCGATACCAAGTACCGCAAGAAGGCGCTGTTTTGGTCCCTCCACATCGAGGAGATGTTGCCAAGATCTTCCGTCATCCCGCGGCGATGAACGAGGAATGCCAAATCGGCTGGAAAAATCACCTCGCTCAATGAACCCAGGTCCAGTCCCGAAAAGCGCGCGACGCCATGCATAACCTGATGCGACATCGTATGAAGCAGTAGAAACATCATCGACGCCACGTCTCTGGTACGAACACGTGCCTCGGCGTCCCGAACGGAAAAGTCCTGCAAGAAGCGTTCAAAATCCTGGTACGTCTCGATGAGGACACCGCCGATGGTCTTTGGCACGGCTGGCAGCTGGGTAAGCAGTCCGTTGGCGATAAGGAACCTCGCCACTGTGTCGGGATCGAGCCGGACGTAGATGGCCTCGTTCTGTTGTTCAATGACGTAGATTGGCCGCTTGCCGTTCTGAAGGGATGGGAACCCCATCAGACGCACTGGCATTCGGCGATCTTTCTGCGTCGTTTCCGGCGTAGCGGAAACGCGGGTGAAACCAAATGAGAACTCAACCATATCGAGATTGCGGATAAGGCGTGCATCCGCGATTCCGGCGCGGCCCAAATCCTTCCCGACCCGCTGCTGATAGACCAATTCAAGATCTGCGTAGCCGTGCTCGGGGCATAGATCGGCATGTGTCTTACGAAGGTCAGCAGCTTCACCCACCGGTTCCAGCTTCCGCCGACGTAGGGCATCGTGCTCAATCGTGCTGCGGATCGGATCATAGCGACGTGCGTAACCTCCCCTCTCACTGATTTGTTCTTGGAGAGCCGGGGAAGGTTGAGCGTCACGTACGACTGTTTTTGCAGCGTACCAACTGTTCAGCATTTCTTGCGCGAACTTCGCGTATTGCTCCGCCTCGGTGATCTTCCCGCTCGCTCTAGCTTTTTCTTCCTCTGCCCGCATCATGGCATACGGCACAAATAGCTGTGGTGTGCCAGCGTTGGTCAACTGCTCGCGGATTCGCTCAAAACTTGGCTCCACACCACCAAAGCCGTGTAGCGCAGCAACACGACTGGTAAGGTCCTCAGTGCGCGCCGGACTCATGAGTGTGACAACTTCTGGATCGTTATCGAAAACGATGAAGCGTGCGGTCTGCACGTAAAATACAGGTGATGCACGATAAGAAACCGGGATCATGTTGATCTCGCTCCATTGGTGCGCCACCTGCTGGTCCATACGCGGTTTCAGAAGGTTCAACGTGAAAGGATCAGTCTGATAGACCTCGCGCTCGGAGCTACAGCCGGTGCATTTGAAACGCCAACGCGAGAACTGGTTGCCTTGCTTGAAAAGTCTGAACTCCTCGGTGCCGCACTTGCACCGCGGGATCTTCCGCACCGCCCCATCGCGATCCGTCGTGTACCGATACGGAGATAAGCCCTCCAGCCCCCCCGACCAGTGCACATAGACGACGTCGAGCTGCCGCCAGACACTGTTATGCGTTTCGCCCTTAGCAGTACATTCGGCGGGCAGCTGCTCAGCCACTTGGTGCGCTGGCGATACATACTCGCGGACGACCTCGCAAATGTCGCATCGATAGACCAGTGGCCCAGGGATGTAACCCATCCTTTCCGGACGTAAGAACTCAAAGCGATCGAGCGCGATATCGATCGATGAAAGTCCCCGGTGCATAGGATTGTGAAAGCACGTATCTAAAAGCTGCGTTTCGTAGATGGGAGCCGGTGCGCCCTGGCGCTCTATCGAGAGCCCGCGTGTCAGCCACGTTTGACAGAACTCGACCAACGTATCGACGATCTGGTCACGCCGCGTCTGCTGTCCTGAGAAATCGATAGCCGTTCCGTCACCCGTCGGGACGGAGATGCAGGCCCCTTTTCCGCCTTCCCACGTGAACATCGATCCTGGCGCGTAAGCCGTCGCCAGTTGGGGCTGCGAGCGTGACATCCGCGGCGGGAATTGCCGCACGGTGCCGCGGTCGGAAGTTTGCTGGCCCTGAGGCCGGTCTCGTTGATCGGCCATTTTAATCCTCCCAGTCGACGGGAGGAGGCTCCGCATCGATATCCGTTCGATTGCCAAGTCGTTGCCCACGGATGACCCGCATTACCTGCCTAGTGGTCTCAAGACTGATGGCACGCCCGCGGAAGGGGTCACGCGTCGCTGCTTTAATCGCGCCAGAAGCGTCCACATCGCGCAGCGACGTCATGGGCTTGCGCTGTTCCCGTGATTGTTTGGCCTCCCAAAAGTTGGACAAGCGACTACTATCTGTCCGGATCACAAACAAATCGAGGAGTGCTCGCATGCGATCCTGGACGAAGCGATCGTAGTGTCCGCCGTCATTCGACGAACCAATGCGGTTCTCTCCGCGCCCCTCCAATCCGATTGCTTCCAATGCAAAGCCTGTTGCAGCTTCTATAGCTGCTGGATAGCTGCCCATATCGCGTTCGGCCCACGATTTGATAGCCGAGGGCGTAGTGAAGTAGCGCGCCCGTGCCTTCTCGCTATCCTTCGCCGTCACAAAGGCCTCTTGTTCAACGACGCCGCACAAATAGCCCTGCAGTATGCTTGGCATGATCCTTCGAATTGCCCGGTCAGCCCAACGCTGCACTGCTGGAGCCGGAATCATGCGCTCCAGGAAGCGATGGAACTGGTCATGAGTCTCCACCACATAACGGTCGCGCCGACTGTGCGGAGTTGGGATCAAAAGACTGAATCCAACATGGGTTCGACCCACACGGCTTGATGCCTGGATATATTCAGCAATATCGGAGGGAAGGCCCGCGAAAAACATTGCATTGAACTTATCGACGTCAACGCCATGGCTGATCGCTGAAGTGGCTACGATATTCCGGAGGCTTGCACCCAGATCCGGGAACGGCTTACCGGCCTCGACGCCACGTTCGGCCTGCTGCATCACATCCTGAATCTCTGAGATCGTAACACCTCCAGAAATCAACTGGGTCTCGAAAGGCAGGTCTCCGATGCTATCGCTACGCTGATCGCGCTCCACTTGCGACTGCAAGGTTTCAATGATCTGATCGCCGCCCTTCTTGTTGGTGACGTAGGTGAGCGAGATGCGCTGAAGATCCAACAAAGAAGCTAGTACGGCCGCGCCGTCCGGCCGCCCAGCCAGTTCCGCAAGTGTGCGCTGCCTGAGCGGCGTTAATGGATCAAGCGGATTGAGCGCACGGCCTAGCTGCGCGGCTGCTTCGGCAGGATTGCCTTCGGTGACCAATTTCTGCCATAGGCGCGTAATCATCAGGTGATATGCTGAAACCACAGCCGAGGTAGTCATGGTGTGCGAGCGGCCGTTGGTCATAATCGAAACGTAGCTTCGCATCCACGGGCCGGCGCGCTCTGCTCTTTCCCGTGTAGGTAGCGTATCGGCGAACACCTTTCGCTCTGCAGAAAGCGGCTCTCGCGGAACCGCATAGAACGACTCGTAGAGGTTGGCGCCGGGACACGGGAATCGAAGGGGCTCCCGCTGATAGAGAACCTTGAGCTGGCGATCGGGATCAGAGATCGTCGCCGTCGCGGCGATGACCTTGGCAAGCCGCGGACGGCGCTCCGGTGATGAGCCGCTGGGCTGCCAGGTCGCTACCAGATCCTTTAGGGCGCCATTCCCAAGTCGAACCAGAATGCTCTCGAAGGTTGTCTCGAAAAGTCCCGAGAATGTGCCCAAACTCTCCTCGAGAAGATGTCCTTCGTCCTGAATTACCAGGCTGGGAAATGGATCAACAAAGATCTTGGCACCATTCTGAAAGGCCGGATAAAGTCGCGACCAGCCAAGGTCTTCTGCATGCGTAAGTCCTCGATCGCCACGTGGCATCTGCAGGTGGCGGCTATCCGGGTCCATATAGCGAGCCGCGCCAAACATGCCGACGATCGCGTTGATTGTCCGGTCATGCTGTCCGATAAGCGCGAGCTTATCGATAGTGCCCAAGACGACCGATGGTGCACGCTGATAAATCGTGTCGTCGGTTAAGAGGAACGGAAGCGGTGTCCGGTGCGTCGCTTGTTTGTGCTGATCGTTCCAGTCACACGCGTCGTTGAAGCAGATGATACCAATCCGCCCAAATTGCTGCGGATACTTCCGCATGCCCGTTGGCTTTCCGCAACTAGGGCAGGATCGCAGCTTATCGTACGATTCAAGAGCTTCCCTATAGCGACTCGATTTCCGCTGTGCTGCCTTGGCTTGATCCGAATTTCCTTGCGGTGGCATAAGCAGGGCGTCGTCGGTGTCGTGGCCCACAGCTGTGACTGCGGGCACGCCGCCAAATCCTTGCGCGGCCTTATTCGGCGTATTACCCGAACCGACCCAAAATCCAATCTCAAAGGGCGCTCCAGCGATGCGTCGGCGTAATCGCACCAGTTCGGCCTGTGTCAGAATGCGCATCAATCGCCGCGCCTGTTGTAGTGTTAGAAGCCGCAGCGGGTACCGCACCAAAGCAGTAACACCGCGGTGCTTACCGCGCAGCCGATCGAGGAAAAGATTGAAAAGAAGGAGGCCGAAAAATGCCTCTGACTTTCCGCCGCCGGTCGCGAAATAAAGAAGGCTGGCTGACAACTCATCGCGCGCGGGCTCGAAGCGATCCTCGTACTCAGGCATGCGCGAAGCGAGCGTCGGAACATGCGCCAGGATGAACGCCAGCTGGAAGAGGCGCCAGTCCGTAAAACGCTCTTTGCCATACAGAGCGAACGTTTCATTCGTCCTAAGCCACGCCTCCCAGGGTGCCGCCAGACGCTTGAGATGCGGGCGGTCCTTCTCCGCCGCAGTCGCCATTGCAAGGGCTGCGGCGCGGGAATCCATCAACAGCTTCACGCCTTCGCGGATGAACCGGCTCTCCCGTCGATACGCCTCTATATCTATTGCATGCTGCCGACGTTCGCGATCACCATCATCCTTGGGCAAGCCTTGGCCAGCGTCTTCGCCAGCATGCACGGCCGTCCAACTATCGTAGGCATTTGGCAATTCAAGTAAGAGCGAAAGGTCGGTCTTTTCGTCGGCGAGCGTGACGTAACTAGTCGGCACACCCGGTATGGTGCGTGGCTCGATCCGTGGCTGTGTGTATCTCGGCGCGCATGTCGTTCGAAGGCAGACGACATCTGCGGCCGCACCGACTTCTTCAACACCGCAATTGAGTCCCATCGCAGGATAGTCGAGCCAGTCTCGAAAGCGGTATGAAGTCTGGACGCGGTCGAGCCTAAGCCGTTTATGCAGGGCGCGGGGCAAGTCAATTTCCAAGCCAACCTGAAAAACGCTCGACTCCGTATCAAAAAATGTCGCGCGTGGCGGCGTGTCTGCGCCGTTCTCAAGCGCAATTCGGAGGTTGGTCCGCGAAGGATCAACAAAATCACCGTCCGCTTCAACGACCAGCCCAAGCCCCTGCAAATTCGGCAAGACATCTGCGACAACCGCAGGGCGGCGTAGGATCAGAGCAGCGAGATATCTTTCCCAGCTTTCCTTGGATGCAAACTGACTCGGCAGAATTCGTTCGCCGGGACGGTATGCCGCCCTTTGGCCGGCCTCATCCGCAAGCCACGTTTCGATGCTCGTTCGCGCGGCAGCAAGGCACCGCGTCGCGAACTCATCGATGGCTACTTGCCGAGAAGCGGCGTTTGCGTAGTCAAAGCGCAATTCCCCAATATCCAAACGTATCCGGCGCCATTTTTGCGGGATAGGCTGCTGCGCCGCATGATGATCGTCGAGAACGCCAGCTCCTGGTTGAATTACAGCTGACGCCCCTGCAGCCGAAGCCGGTTCGTCTCCGCTCGTTTCAGCGGCAGGCAAATCTACTTCCTCATTCTCCGCGGCAGCTGTGGTCTCGACAAGGTCATCTGCGCGCACCGGGCGAGCATCAGACTCTGCGGCTCCCGCGTGCGTCAATTGAATGCCGAGTTCTGCGAAAGCTTGGTCGAACGCCCCGCGGCGTATGGAGGCGATTGTTGTGTTTCGTTCTTTGCGTGCGGACTGTCGAGCTGACGTTGACGCGCGGCGAAGCTCCGCCATACGCTCGACCCGTTCAGCAGCTATGGCCAGAGCTGTGGCGTTGCCTTGTGCGTCCTTATCATTAGCATCGCCCTCCACGAGCCGTTGCTTGGCGTCGTCGGCTTCTTCTCGTGCTTGGGTTGCCTCTGCGGTTACATCGCCGGGATTCTCGTCGGCTTCTTCGATGTCAGGCAGAGGGGGCAGTTTGGCAATTGCCTCGTCGATGATTTGCCTTGCCCGATCTTCCACCTGTTGCCGGGTCTCTCTTGAAAGCTGAACCTGAGGCACCATGTCGTGACGCGGGTCGTTGATCTCTTCCCACGATGGAAGAATCCTCACGTAGATTGAAAGTCTTGGTCGAACGACAATTTCACCCGAATTCTCAGCTGCGAGCTGGAGGTCCACGCCCATCGTCGCAAGATGGATATCACTGGTTTCGTCGTCCTGGCCCGTCGAATCGAACCGCGGCATGAGAAAGCCGCTCACGAGCCGAGAGGATGGCTTCACACCATAAATGTAATCTCCGTCAGGTCCGTCTCCCGTACATCTTTCAACGGTTAGCCCTACGAGACCATCGACGAGTGCTTCCTTGGCTTCCGTGAGGTCTGAGCCTTTGTCACGTAAGAATGCTCGCTCGACCGAACCGAGGTCGGCCGCAAGGAGTGGCCCTGCCTTTTTTCTTGCTTGCTCCGTCATGTTGCTACCCTTCCGGCAAGCTCATAGGTTTTCGTGAGCAATACGCCGTCGAGATGCTCCCGCGCCCGTTTCCGCAGTTCGCCAATCTTCTCGCGAATTTCCGGCGTGAGCTTTGCCGAACTGCCATGCGGATCAACCAACACAGAGACAAAGGCTTGCGCCATTCGCGCACCGGCGCGGCGGCGATCGATACGCAAGGGTTCAATACCTTCCCGCCAAATTTTCTCCGCCATCTCGGGAGGGATACCGACGACAGCAGCAAATGCATTATAGTCACGCCGCCTCTGCGGCGCATGCGGCCGAAGGACTTCAGCAGCCACCTTTTTGTGTTCGGCCACCTTCAGCCAATCGACAACCGCTTGCGAACTCAGCTGGCGAACAGAAGCCTTGCCGACGCTTTGCTGAATATGCCGCGCTTTTGCTGCCAGTGTATCGCCAGGGAGGCCTGGCAACGCGGCTTCGACCATCGAGTGATAGATACTGACCCAACCTTGGGCCAATACCTTCACCGGCAGCAGAGCCCTGGCGTCCGCCAAGAAGGCGCTATTGGGGACGACGATCGTATGGCCCACGCGGACATCCCGTGCCGACAAGCGATCGAACGGGTTTACTTCTGCTTCGGCATTGTGCCGGATCACTAGTGTGCCGGCTCTCGCGCGCATTTTGCGTCCGCTCTCCAAGGTTAATTCCACGATCTCGCCGGCTTCGTCGTCTTCCCCTGAGTTCACAAGGTCGATTACTTCTTCGTCCCGATCGGCATCGCGGTGCGAGATCAATTCTAGATCGATAGCCGGAACAAGGCGGGCTTCCGCTTCGGCTTGCGCTGCTTTGGCTGCGGCGGTAAGGCGACTACCGATCCTGTCTGGTCCAGCAAGGTCAGAATGCTGCGATAGGCTACGGTACGTCGATGCTAGCCGGGTTACAAACTCGCGATCGCATACGACTGTGATCTCCGCCGGCAACCATTTCTTGCCAAGGATGACTGACAGCTGCTCTTGGGTAGGTGACACCACGATCAGACGTCTCCAATAGTCGCGCAAATGAGACTTCTGGATCTCGTTCAAGCCTCTTTCAAGTTCGATCACCGTCGTGATGCGGATATGGCCGTCCTCCATTCGTCTTCTCACCGCGAGCCCCGCAGCATCCGTGCCTGCGATCCTAAACTCTCCAAGCCTTCGATCACGCTCGGTCGCGAAGGCGATAAGTGTTCGCGTGGACTTGCGCACCAATCCCATCGCGAGCTCCGCAAGCATGGAGCCGATTGGCGTGTCCGCCTCGAAGCCCTTGAACGCAAGATTTACCGCCGCCTCGGCAGAGCGTATCCCCATTCGCTCGCTGTCTCTCTCGCACACTTCTGCTGACTGCCTTAGAATGGCGATGATCCCCGCCTCGGAGCGGTGCTGCAAGAAGTCCTCTGCGGCGGCCTGTCCTTCAACTTGCTCAAGGAAGGCGTAGGCGGTTTGCAATCCGCACGGCAGGCTCATCGCCCGGCGAAGATCGCCTATTTTGCGCCGGATATTCCCCGCAAGGGAGGGATCGGAAAGGGCCCGTGCTGCGTCCGCCATCGCCCGGATCGCGGCCGTCCCATCCCCGCCCGTCGAGCAGAACGCAAATTCTACTGCGGAGACCGCTCCTACAGCTGGATCTTCAGTCAGGGGATAGTCGGACGAACGAACGACAATCGATGAGCCGACGTGTCCTTCCGTCGCCTCTACTCGCTTTTTCAGGAAAGCGTGCACACGGCGATGGACATAGATGTCGTGTGTTATCGCCAGTATGGGGGTGCCGGGAAGGGTCCGGTTCAACTCATCAATGAACTCTGCAACGGTGTCCTCCCAGGCCAGACCGAGTCGCGCCATTCCCGGTGGGCCCAAATCGAGAATACAAATATCCGGCGACTTTCCCTCGCCCGGCGCATCTGACAAGTGCGCATGAGACAGTGTGCGCTTGAAATTAGCCTTCGGGCAGACACCGAAAAATCCGAAGGGCGCGGTTGCGGGTTGAGTTAGTACGGGTCGATAGTCGGTAAGCTGGGTTAGCCCTGCGCCGTAGGCAACTCGGCCATAAAGGACATTGATTGCTTGCGAGAACGGCGCGGGCGCGTCATCACCTCCCAGTGCCCCAAACATTGGATAGACTTCATAGAGACTTGGGTGCGCCAGGTGCGGTTTAGTGAGATCGCGTTGCTTGAGCGTATTGAGATTGCCAACCGTCTTATGCAGCGAAGCCATCTGTTGGCTCGCCTCGTCCACGCCAACCATCGGTCTCGTCAGATGGAACTTGTTGCGCTCTACCAGTTCGTTTCGATTCACCAGCAGGTCACGAATATTCGAACCCGTTGCCGTACCGCGCCACGGAAAGTAGAGAGTTCGAAAATCCGGCACAGCCGGGCACCAATTGTAGCCCCCAGACACAACCTCCGGAGATGATGCCATGACAGAGAGCATTGAAATAGGGTGCAGAAGAGATATGTCGCGTTGGCCAAATGGCCATTGAAGCACGCTGGCCGACAGATCCTGGCGTAATACACGAAGGAAATGGCCGACCAGCTCGAGCGTCGGACGGTTCAGCTGGTACCCGCTGCCAGCAAGCCTTCGTTCCAAGTCCCAAAATCGAAGTTGCCCCGCCGCCTGCAGTGTTTTCGACACATCGACAAATTTGAAGCGCTCAGCTCTAGCCTTGAGCGCACGCGCGGCACCATCGCGCTCTGCCTGAGCAGCAGCCTGTTTCCCTTTCATCCGCTCCAGGAGTTTGCGGCGCTCTTCAAACGCGCGCTGTTGCCCTTCACGGATCTTATCGATCCGATCCCGCCCCGATTTCACGTCAGCCTCTTCGACTTGCGATGCAATAGTTATTTGAATGCAAAGCCTAAAGTGATGCTGACACAGTCGGCCAAGTGCCGTCCACGGGTTCGCGGACTTACCCCCAGGCACCTGGCGACTCGGAAGATGAAGTACCGGTCGGCGAAATATCGTTGACTGTATTGGATGACCGAACGAACTATCAGTGTGAGTAGCTTGTCGGTTTCCGCATTCAAACCTTGAGCGGTGTTAAAACGGCAATTGCCACGGCCTTTTTGCTAGCTTCAAGATAGGCTCTAAGTTGTTGATTTAATGGGTGGAGCCGCGGAGGATTGCACTCCTGACCTCTGCAGTGTGGTTGCGCGTGCTCTGCCCGCCAGGAGTTGAACCCGCCGTCACTCAAGTAGTACACCAGTGCTCTATTCTGCAGCGCACATGGGCGTATTGCACAAGCAGGCCCCTTCAATTCGTATCGACTGACACGTCGAGATTTTGATCCTGGAGCGAAAACAGGCCTCGACTTCTGCCGCAAAGGACGCATTGGTGGTGAGACAGGCGCCGGCCGTCCGGGCGCCGATTTCTCAGGGCTCGCCTCGCGAAATGCGGGGCCGTGGGTGGTGGTAGCGCCGAGGTGGCGCAAACCTCATACCCCTGGAGCCCAGCATGACGACGATTGAAACCCGCATCTCGAGCCAAGCCAATAAGCACGCGCCAACGGCG
>LNFM01008826.1_pt1 | contig 15013 bp, 14 predicted proteins | sample 596031 | NCBI WGS metagenome assembly LNFM01 (sample SAMN04254537, study PRJNA301005) | activated carbon metagenome | isolation source: dual media filters at the Ann Arbor, Michigan drinking water treatment plant | place: USA: Ann Arbor
CAGGACGAGGCCTACATGCTGCTGACCATGGTCGGCAAGGCCCGGCTGGGCAATATGGTGGACCCGAAATACACCATCGGGACCGGTATCGCGAAGAAGTACATCGGGCTGTAACCGCCCTGCGAAACGGCGGCCCCGGCGGATGAATTCCGTCGGGGCGTCGGCATTCACGCGCAAGGCTTGCTGGGTGCCAACGCCGCCCTAGCTATCAGTCCAAGAAACATAAAATTCAGGGGGATGACCATGCCGGATGGCAGCAACACACCGTCACGCCGCAGCATCGTGGTGTCGGAATTCACCAACAGTGTGCTGGACCCTGATGCGCCGATGCTTGGCCCGGTGGAAAACGGCGGCACGATCATCGCCAATACCGCCCCCGGCTGCTGGGGCCCGATGATCACGCCGTCCCTGCGTGGCGGGCATGAGGTGACGCGCCCAGTCTACGTCGACGGGGCCGAGGTCGGCGACGGCGTTGCCATCCGCATCCGCGACATCACGGTCACCTCGATTGCCACGGCCTCGGGGCACGATTCCTCGCCCGAAGGCTTTTGCCTCGGCGACCCCTATGTTGCCGGTCGCTGTCCGGTCTGCGACACGGTCTGGCCGGAAACCCATGTCGAGGGGATCGGCCAGCAAGCCGTCAAGTGCAACACCTGCGGCAATGCGGTGACCCCTTTTGCCATCGTGCACGGCTACACTGTCACCTTCGACGAGACACGCTCCGTCGGCTTGACCCTCCCACAGGCTGCCGCAGAGACCATTGCCCGCGATGCCAACCACTATTCCGCCCTGCCCGACCAAAGCCGCCAGCACTCGATCCTGACCTTCGCGCCCTCGGATATGCCCGGCACGCTGGTGCGGATGCGCCCCTTCATGGGCCAGCTTGGCACCTGCCCGTCGATGGCAATGCCCGACAGCCATAATGCGGGTGACTTCGGGTCCTTCCTCGTCGGCGCTCCGCACGAATACGCCATCACCGCCGAGCAACTGGCCCAGCACAAGACCGACGGTCACATGGACATCGACGCCGTGCGCGCGGGCGCCATCCTCGTCTGCCCGGTGAAGGTCCGGGGCGCAGGTGTCTACATGGGCGACATGCACGCCGGCCAGGGCGACGGCGAGATTGCCGGGCACACGATGGATGTCGCGGGCAGCGTGACATTGCAGATCGAGGTGGTGAAAAACTATCCGCTTGATGGGCCCGTCCTGTTCCCTCTGGAAGAGGACCTGCCGCCAATGGCCCGGCCCTTCACGGCAGCCGAAAAGGCCAAGGGGCAACGGCTGGCGTCTAAATGGGGCGTCGCCGCGATCGAACCCTTGGCTCCGATCAGCGTGATCGGTACGGCCGCCAACCTGAATCTTGCCATCGAAAACGGGCTGGCACGCGCGGCCAAGCTCTTGGGCATGACCGTGGCCGAGGTACGCAACCGCGCCACAGTGAATGGTGCAATCGAGATCGGGCGCGCTCCGGGCGTTATCCAGGTGACATTCCTGGCACCGCTGGCCAAACTCGATGCCGTGGGTCTGGGCGATTACGCCCGCGAGCAATACGGTCTTTGAGGTAGAGCCGATCCAACGGGCCCGCGCACAAATTCTGCGGGCCCAGGCTTTTCCCTCTGCGTCCTGATCCTCGCGCCGTCAACTTCGCGGCAATCGCCCGGACCGCTGAGTGCCCGGCAGCCCGGCCCTCTGCGCACACTGGCGCCAACGCCGCCGGAAAAGCCGCGGAATTAACGGCAACAGCAACCCGCAGTGCCACACTCGCAAGGCCTTGACCCCGGTCGGGCTGCCCAGCTTCTCCCCCGTTGCCTTTGACACCAGCGCCTTCTTAGTCCGCCACGAGATGGCTTCTCGTTCTGCTTGGGAGTTAAAACCACAGCTACTTGTCGATCGCGGCCTGCGCCCGGCGTGGCTCTCGACAGATTCCACGGAACCGTGAAATACTGGCAAAATGACATTTTTCGAAAACGCTTCTGGTAATGGCCCTGTTGTCCAGGCATCCGTGACGCGTTTTGAACGCCAGGTCCCCTGGCAGATCAGCAGACATTCCCAGCTGCACCACGCGCTATGGCAGTTCCTCGCAACCTGCAGCCTGATCTTCGGCGCCTGGTATCTCTGGTGGCGCTGGACGGAATCGCTGAACTTCGCGGCACTGTGGTTCTCGCTCCCGCTCGTCGTGGCCGAAACGTTGGCCTATATCGGGCTGATCCTTTTCACGATCAACATCTGGACCGATCGGTCGCCTCAGCCCGGCCCGTCCCCGCACTCGCTGCGCGACATCACCGGCGACCCGTTGACGCCCGAGCGGCCACTCGTGATCGACGTGTTCTTCGCCACCTACAACGAAGACCCCGAGATCGTCCGCAAGGGCCTGCAGGCGGCAAAGCGGCTGGACTATCCTCATCCGATAGAGGTCAGGGTCCATGTGCTGGATGACGGCCGCCGCCCGCCGATGGGCGACGTCGCGCGCGAGGAGGGGGTGAACTACATCACCCGAACGGACAATGTCGGCTACAAGGCCGGGAACCTGCGTAATGCGATGAACCATACCTCGGGCGACCTGATCGTGATCTGTGACGCCGACACGATCCCGCTGCCGCACCTTCTGACTGAGACGCTTGGCTATTTCCGCGACCCGCGCATGGCTTGGGTGCAGACCCCGCAATGGTTCTGGGATGTGCCCCCGGGCGTGCCTTTGCCCGTTATGCTGGCACGCCGCTTCGGCCGTGTGGGGGGCGGCGTCGGCCGTGCCGCCGAGGCGTTGATCGGGCCGGTCCGCCTGGGCGAGGACCCGTTCGGCAACGACCCCCAACTCTTCTACGACTTCATCCTGCGCCGCCGGAACTGGGCGAACGCAGCCTTTTGCTGCGGGGCCGGGTCCGTCCACCGGCGAGAGGCCGTCATGGAAGTCGCGCTCCGCACCTGGGCCACGGATGTCGACGTTTCGTTCCAGCGGCAGCTGGACGAAATCCGGCAGCTGACCGGCGAAGCCGAGGTCGACAGGCGGCTGGCCACGGTCACGCGTGTCAGCGCCGCTCAGGAGGTGGATTTCACCCCGTTCATGCTGCACGTTTCCGAAGACATCTACACTTCGATCCGGCTGCACAAAGACCGCGAGCGCGGCTGGAAATCGGTTCAGCACCCGGTGGTGGTCTCGCGCATGGTTTCGCCCAACGACCTGCTGAGCTGGACGATCCAGCGCTTCAAGTATGCCGGGGGGACACTGGACATCCTGCGCACCGACAATCCGCTGTTTGCGAAAGGCATGACCCTGCCGCAGCGCATAATGTACGGGGTGACTTTCTATTCGTATCTCTCGCCGCTGTGGAACGTGGTGTTCCTGCTGTGGCCGGTGATCTTCCTGTTCACCGGCCTCGTGCCGGTCGCCACCTATTCCATCGACTTCCTTCTTCACATCGTTCCCTTCCTGCTCTTGAACGAGCTGGCACAGCTTGCGGGCTTCTGGGGGGCGAAGACCATGTCGGGGCGGCGCTGGTATCTGGCGATGTTCCCGCTGAACATCCAGGCGCTCTGGGCGGTGGTACGAAAGCGCAAGATTTCCTTCCCCGTCACCCCGAAGCAGCGCAGCGAAGGTCGGTTCCTGTCGCTGGTCAAATGGCAGCTCTTGGTGGTCGGGTTGTCGATCGCCGGGCTGATCTGGGCCTGGACGCTGCATCTGGGGGGCGGGGGCACCTATTCCATCGGCGGGCTGGTCGCCAACACGCTTTGGGGTGTAAACAACATCCTGTCGCTGATGCCCATCATTTTCGCCGCCGTCTGGAAGCCAGACCCGGAGTTCGACCTTCCCATCATGGAACGGTTCCAGCATGAAGTTCAGTGAAGCCCTGATCGGCGCGCGCAGCCAGATTGCCTGGATTGCGGCCCTGGCTTTGTCGACGGTGGCGATCATCCATCTGGAGCGGTTGAGCATAGGAGAGCAGGAGGCGGTCCAAAGGGCCAGAGTGGCTGCCACGGACGCGCGCCTCGCCGCCGAGGCGACGGAGGCGCTTGGGCAAGCCGAGGCGCGGCTGGCGGCCTCTCCCGCAGATGCTGCGGCGGCCGCTTCGCTTCTGGTGGCGCTGTCCAATGCCGTGGAGGCCGGAGTGCTGGACATCGACGAGGGGCGCAGGCGCGCCGACCAACTCTGGGAGCTTGCGGGCAATGCTGGCCCCATCTGGCGGCCCGGCATCGTTGCGGCCGCACTGGCCTTCGCCAACTAGGGGCGGTGGCGCACCATCCGAAGGCGCAGGTGATCCCCCACCCTGCGCAACGAGACCTCATCCATCGAGACGACCATCAGCGACAACCCGCGTCCGCTTTCGGCGATGCTCTGCCGGTCGGAGGGGTCGAAATCCAGCCGGTCGGGCCCTGCGCCGTGGAACAAGCCGGGATCGGGCTGTGTCTCGTCCCCGATCTCGATGACGACATCTCGGTCATCGATCTCCAGATAAAGGTCAATCGGCTTCCCGGTTGACGAGGTGCCGAACCGGACGGCATTTGTCAGCGCCTCCACGACGGCCAGTTCGACACAGGCCAGGCCTTCCTCGTCGAGAACGTCAAGCAGGGTATGGCGAAGGGCATCGGCGGCCGGTCCGATCGCCTCCAGGTCACGACTGACAGCCCGGAAGCGCGTTTCCGCCATTCAATCACTCAATTCATGCGGCCAGGCGCTGGACCGCCTCATCGACCGTTGCCGTGATCGGAAATACCCGATCCATCTTCGTTATAGAGAACAAGCGTGCCACAGGAAAGCGCGCAGAGGCTATCGAAATCGTCCCCAAAGGACCCAGTTTCTTGACCGCGGTGATCAGTGCACTTAGCGCCGCGCTGTCCATGAATTCAACCATTTCAAGGTCAAGGACGATCGACTGCTGACCACCCTCGATGAGATCGACCAGAACCTCGCGAAGCGCCGACGCCTTGCTGGCATCGAGCCTGGGTGCCTGGATCCGTAGGATCGCGGGGTCGCCGTTGATTTCTTCCTCTGGGTGCATAGTTCTGTCGTCCTGACATGCCAATCGTTAATGTATCGCAGAGGGTCAGCTTCTTAACCTCTGGTTAGTCATTCGCCGGAGAACGTGGCGAAAGCGTGTTTGGTCCCTGACCATTTTAGTCAAAATCGGGGGAATAGTTGCGACGAAGAAGGACAGATGAGGGCGTCGCGACCTCACCGATACAGCCCTGTTCAAGTTGTTCCGACGCTGCAGTAGTCTCGGCCGCAGCCGGACGTAAACGGTTTCACCAGGAAAGTGGCGGAGGGAAAGGGCCTGATATCCAACCCTCTCCACCATCAATCGAATCTAGGTCAGCCAGCGCTCAGCCATGTGCCGCAAAGTTTTGGTGCGCCTCCCCCTCAGGTCACTTGCAGTACAACGTCTGGAACGTCGATCGAAATGACGAGCGCGGACTCTTTGATAGTTCGGGTGAGCCGTCCATTCAGCTGGCTTTCGATGACACTATGCACGAGAGCTAAGCCAAACTTGGGGGCGCAGCGAGCTTCATCGTAAGAGACATCCGCTTCATCCCATCGCAACCGCAACTCATTCCCTGAAAGTTCCCAAGAAAGCCGAACATGGCCGCCGTTACCCGATAGAGCACCGTGAAGCTGAGCATTGGAGAACAACTCCTGCAGGGCCAGAGCGAGAGGCTGGACAACATGTGGCGCCAGCAGCACATGCGGCCCGGCAATCGATAACCGTCTATCGGCTCTTTCTGTGATCTGCGTCCGCAACAGATCGTGCATCTCCACCCCGCGCCAGTGCTTTGCGGAAAGCAACTGGTGCGCCCGGGCTAAGGAGTCGACACGGCGCCTAATCGCCTGCAATATACCCTCGTCTGTGTCCGCACGCGTGAGTCCAACGATGCTCTGGACAAGCGCCAGGGCATTCATTGCACGGTGGTCAACCTCCATCAGCAGGCGATGCTCGTTGGCTTCTAGCGCTTGAGCATCGCGACGCGCGCTAACATCGTTCTGCGACGCAAAGTGATAGAGAAGATCGCCGTCGGTGTTGCGCACAGCGCTAATCACAAGCTGGTTCCAGAAGGTCGAGCCATCCTTGCGGTAGTTAAGCAGCTCGAGCTGAATATGATCATCGTCTCGGTTAAGCGCCTGACCAATATGGTTAACCTCTTCTGGCGCAGTGTCCGGTCCCTGAAGAAAACGGCAATTGCGACCGATGACCTCCTCAGCCGTGTAACCGGTTAGATCAAGGAAAGCATGATTTGCCAGGATGATCGGATTGTCGGGCTGGTTCGGGTCGGAAACAACCATTGGCATCCTTGTGCGCTCGAAAGCGACCAACGCCAGCTCGCGGCGATCGGTAAAGTGGACATCCTGTGCCGCTGCTGGCGGATCGCCTTGGAAGGACACAGGTTCCTCGTCTTCGATCATAGTACACTCATGGCTGGGCAGGTGATCGAAGTGTAAACGACTGCACCCGATAGAAGTTCCGAAGGTCCGACCATGCACGATCCTGACCAACGGTCTTGCGTACGCATGGGAGCATCGCCCCGGTGAACTGCGCCTCCCCCTCGCCCCGATGTTGAAGAGACCCGCGTGGAAGGCCAGCCGGCCTACAAGCTGAGTGCATCCGAAAGCGGAGGATTTACCAGCCCTCTTCCGCCCGCCCAAAGCCGCCCTCCAAGATCGGCAGCAGCCTCGGTTACGTCTTGACCTTTGCGATTTTTCTCGCCGGAGGCGTTCTGACGTGCAGGCAGAAAAGCTCGCCTCGACACCGCAATACGCGACGGTTTGGCCTTACCGTCGGCCAATTAGCACGATTCCGTTCGCGTGAGTCGGCTTGCGAACCTAGATTGCATAGGCGCAGTATCGAGAATCTGTAACGGCGCGGGATAGCTTCAGGAGTGAACTGGCACTAAGGCTGCGGCAAAATGCGCGCCGAAAGTTCATGTCTCTTGGACCGAGCCGCGCAACAGAGTTGCCCAAGTCCCATCTTAACGACTTGGTAACTGCCGGGCCGAACGTACTGGCCTACTCGCAGCGATAGTCACGCCGGAGTAACTCTGATAGGCTTCGCGGCATGCAAAATTCAGTCGCCCAGGAACTTGATGCGCTGCGACGGCACCTAGCCGAGGTTGAGATGGAGCTAGCTCGTTATGCGCATAAGCATGGGCTGACCGAGGAAGCCCACCGGCTGCTGACAACGAGTCCACTTTCTGGCGGGCTGTCGACAATCGAGCGTCCAGACAAACCATGGCCAGGGCTCAACTGAAACTGTCAGCCCGCGATGAGACTTCCAAGGCTTTTCGGCAGGCTGTAAGCTGATTACACCGGCTCAAACGCCAGGTGGCCGCTCCTTGAGGGGACTTTTCGACAGAAGGCGATTAGCCTCATCAGTTAGCCCGTACTTCGACGCATATCGGGCTAACTCTATTTCCAATTCAGCAGCATGTTGATACAGGAGTGCAAGCCAGCGTTTCTCGCTCTTTGCCACGTTCTGCCTCCCCTTTTCCGGCGACGTTTCCGCCGCAAAAAGCCTGCGACGGCGACGATGAACCGAACTTGAACGTACCGTTCACCTCCGTTTAACATGCCGAAAACAATAAGTTTTTTTTCTTTTGGACGGGAACGCGCTGATGGCTCGCTTGTTTACAGTGCAGTCCATTGTGGGACGTACGACGAAAGCCCTCTCGGGGGTGGCGGTCGTAAGGTGCCCGGCTAAGTTCCCCGATTGCCGGGCACCTTTTTCATCAGCAACACTGCAAATTCACAGGGCGAAGCATCTGGATGGGGGGCAGCGTATACCACCTACCGCTCCCCAATGATCAGGAAGAAAGCTCAGTTCTTCTTCCCGCCGCCATTCGAACCGCCGCCACCACCTTTTTCTGGGCTGCTGATGTCGACGCCGCCGGCATCGTTGCCGTGGCCATAGTCGTCATGTTCCTTGTCGTCGACCTTGGAGCCGCCGCCTTGGCCTTTGCCGGGGTTGCTATCATCCGCGCCGCCGGCATCGTTGCCGTGTCCGTTGTCGTCATGCTTCTTGTCGTCGCCCTTGGAGCTGCCGTCCTGGCCATTGCCAGGGTTGCTATCGTCCACGCCGTCGGCATCGTTGCCGTGTCCGTTGTCGTCATGCTTCTTGTCGTCGCCCTTGGAACCGCCGTCCTGGCCATTGCCAGGGTTGCTATCGTCCACGCCGTCGGCATCGGTGCCGTGTCCGTTGTCCCCATCGTCCACGGCCGGCATGGGCTCTAGAGTGTGTCCAGGTTCGATCACGGGATCAGGCTCGGTCGGCACCTCGGGAATGGGAAGCGTTTCAACCGGAGGCTGGGGGTCCGCCGGCAGCTCTGGTGTCGGTTGCGGAACCGAGCCCGGACTGCCCTTCACGGGAACGACGAGCGTGCTTTTCTTCTCGATGGCTACGGACGTGGCTGTGCAGCCTTTTACCGTGCGCTTGATGACCTTGAGGTTCTGGATTTCGACGTAACGACAGTCGATCGGGGCTTTTGTTTCCGCATAAGTGGTGGAGGCGACAGCCAAGAATGCTGCCGCTAGCAGGAGATGTTTCATTTCACGCCTATTTTTGATGTTCTGGTTTTTTTTAGGCGGAACGAGTGTCGTCGCAGAGGCCGGATAAGGGTTAACCGAAGATTAATGTGTGTCGAAACAAAGATGCACTTACCACAGGTTGTGTGCGTGGCGGCCACGAGGCATAGGCGGGTCGCGGACTCGGATCGGCCTCCTGCGTCCCAATGGATTATGGCGTTGAATGTGAACCCACAATGCCAGTGCGAGATCAGCGCGTGATCATCAACCAACAGAAATTGCAAGGCGCGGCTTTTAGATGAGGCGCCGGGCGCCTCAGGCAGCGGTGAACTTACTTGAGGACAGCTCTCAACCGTCGCCAGGGTCCAGAGTTCTTCCTTCGTTCCGCGCCATAACTCGCTGCTTAAAGTAAGTTTTCCATCAAGCTCTTACCCTAAACCATGGATCGTGGAGAGCCCGTGACCACTTCGCTTACCCCCTTGGTGCGCAGAAGAAAGGCGGGATTGCCTTTTCAAATGTCTTGAAATTGGTCGATCCCAGTCCCTAGTAGATAAAAACGCATCAACCTGAGCGCGCTCGCGAATCCAAATGATTGAACCTAGTCTATGTTCGTCCATGGGCTTACGCGAACCCAGATTCCGTCGACCTTTACGATGGCAGGAAATCCAAAGTGGAACCGATAGTAGGTGAAGCCGGTGGAATACGTAAGGTCCATTCGGAATTTATCAGATAGATTCTTTGCCGCGCGGAAGGCAGTTGCAACATGGGCATCCAGACTGATCTCTTGGCCCGGCGAAACGTAGAGATCATTAGTTGGCCTACCCGGCCCAATCGAGCCAGCAGGTATACGAATTGGAAGGGCGCTGGGATGGTTTCTAATGAAGTCCTGGTCGAGATGGATCTTGTCGACGACTTTCACCGTTGCTATTGCACCTGAGTAGGTGCGGATATCGTCCCGAGGCCGAAGTGCTTCTATCGGTAATTCACCAAACGCGGTGGCAATCCGTGCCTTTCCAACCATGCCTGGTAGGTGCCATGTAAGGGCCTGTGGGGGCTTTCGAGGACGAGTAACAGGAAGGCGTACCGATTGCAGTGCCTCGCGTATTTGCCGAAACTGATCGAGTTCGACGATGTTGGATAGAGCTGTCATTTTTCGAAATCCAGATAAGTATGAGCCGCATGGAAACAATGGGGCGCTGATGTCACCAGAAAGGAACCAATAAGTCAGATCGCCAAAGCTTCTGACTCTGACTGACTGCTATCAGATCCCCGCCCCGCCAGGGAACCTGCCGGTTTCGACAGGTTTTTTCTTAGATAACGGGATAATAACCAAGTTCTTGATGCAACTAGGCTGGAATGCCCGCATTTGCACACGCTAAAGTTGCCGCGTGTTACCATTGGAATCACGGGTTTCTTGCCGATTCGCTTTTCCTTGGCTCGCGGCCACGAAATTTAGGTAACCTCTGATTGCATAGATTGACTGTAGCTCTCTCCCGTCCCTAAAATGGTCACAAGACCGCCCATCTCTTGCCGCGCACTGACGGCAAAAGCACAATTGCGGGGCGGGAAATCACCCTTATCTGCCACGTATCCTCTTTATACCAAGTGCTTTGCTGCCAGAGGCCTTGCCGCTCAGCGTCACGAACATGAGCTGAGCGGCAGGCCATTTTTTCTTGAACGTCTGGTAGCCAGAGTGCCAGACGATCACCGTCTCCGTCGAACGCCGCTTCAAGCATGCAGAAGACCGCATTGATGCGTTTGTAGCCGAAGGTAGCGCCGCCTTTCGCGCAGAACGAGGTGGACCGCGCGTTAAGCATTCCTGAATTGTTTTCATGAACTCTTGCCCCCAGACAAGCATCCGGGGCCCAAGATGGTCGACGCCACGAAGCTTCCCATCAAGACGAACGTCGGAGCTGAGATGCTCGCCGACGCGATGTTTGGTTCGGGCATCAAGATCCTCAAGGCGACCTATACTGGAGATCCTGCCTCGGCGGGGATCTTTACGAAGGGCGACACCATCGCCCCTGATGTGACCCCGTCGGACACTGGAGTAATCCTTTCCACGGGGCGCGCTGCTGATTTCACCAACAAATCGGGTGAGGCCAATCAGACTGCCTCACGTTCGACGGACACAAGTGGCGTCGACGGCGACAAGGGCCTAGACGGTATCGCGGGTGCTCAGACTTTCGACGGCGCGATTTTCGCTGCGGAGTTCGTTCCCGCCGGCTCCACGCTAACCATGCAGATTACCTTCTCGTCCGAAGAGTATCTGGAGTACGTCGGCTCCGGCTTTAATGACGGCGTGGGCATATGGGTCAATGGAAAACAAGCCCAGCTGACCGTGGGCGATGGCGACATTTCAATCAACAACATCAACCCAAAGGCAAACGGCAACCTCTACGTCGATAACGCGAACGATCAGTTCAACACCGAGATGGACGGTTTCACGGTCACTTTGACGCTGAAAGCTCCGGTGATTCCAGGCCAAGTTAACTCGATCAAGATCGGAATCGCTGATGGCGGCGACGCCGCTTATGACAGTAACCTGCTGATCGCTGGCGACTCCATACAGACTGCTGTTGTCGCGGAAGCGGACAGCTTCGTGGTGGGTCTCGGCGACGAAGCGATCATCAAGCTCCTTGCGAACGACTCCGAAGCTTCGGGCGGAACGCTCACCATCACAAAGATCAACGGCGTTCCGGTAAAGGCTGGCGATCATGTGATCCTGCCGTCGGGACTTGAACTCTTGGTCAACAAGGATGGAACCATTACCGCCATCGCGGACTGGGACGATTCCGTGGGTCCAGAGAGCTTCTCATATGAGGTCACCAACAAGTCCGGGATCACGGATGTCGGCTTCGTCAGCGGTGACGTTGTGCCATGCTTTGTCGAGGGGACCAGGATCGAAACCATCCGTGGTCCCGTGCCTGTCGAGGAGATAGAGGTTGGGGATCTGGTTCTCACCATGGACCATGCCTTTCAGCCAGTGATATGGCATGGGGTGCGAACTGTGCCATCGCTGGGATCCTTGGCTTCCGTCCGCATTCCTTCCGGTACTTTCGGGGAGCACGGTGAGATGAATGTTTCACCGCAACACCGGTTGCACTTCTCCGGTTGGCGCGCCCAGCTTTACGCCGGTGAAGATGAGGTCTTGGTCAAGGCGATCCATCTTGTGCGCGCGGGAAGACTTTCACAGGACCATTCTGGTGCACTTGTGACCTACCACCACCTCCTGTTCGCGCGGCATGAGATCATTTCCGCTGAGGGATTGTGGAGCGAAAGCTACTACCCAGGCCCCAGCACGCTTGCCGGCCATGACGACGAGGTGCAAGCGGAGCTCCTGGCCCTGTTCCCTGAGCTCGCCAGCAATCCATTCGACGGCTACGGTCCCTCGGCCCGGCCAGAAGTTAGAGAACATGTGGCTGCGCTTATGGTCGCATGACGCTCTGTGAGCCAGACGCCTGCGCCTCCTGGTGCCGAGCAGTAGTAAGGGTAAAGTTTTAAGGGACGTCTTCTAAAACGGGTGAGCTTTACGCTGCACCGTCATCGACATCGACCGTTATGGTCGTCTCGTAGCACAGTGCTTCACGCCTGATGACCGAGATGTTGCCGCTGAAATGATCAAGTCGGGCGTGGCGCAAGAGTATTGTCGCTACTCGCGCGGCTACTGCGGCAAATGCTGAAGATCGAGCCAGCATTGTGCCTCGAGTTTCAATCGATGGGGTGGAGGAAGAGCTACTTACAATTCCCACGCGCCACCTTCGCCGCGCCGCGTTCTGCTCCGCCACTCGGCAAGTTCCGCCGCAATCACCCAAAGTGACAGGCAACACTCGGCTCGGATATCCGCCAAGTCAGGCACCAGGACCTCGGTAAAGGCTGCTGCGTTGGCTGACGTCCCAGCCCGCAGTGCTGCGCCGCCGCCTCCCTTCCGAATACTCCCCGGCGAATTGGGGTTGCCTGGCTTTACCAGACTCGCTGTTGCAACCGCCAGCGCCTCCTTAGTTCAACAATAGATCGCCGATCGATGAGCTGAGCGACCAGCGCAATGACGCTTTCGGTTAGGTCTTCTATCTCGGGCGTGTCGGCGTAAGTGGTTTGCTAGAAGCGCCGCCTTGATCGAAAAGGAGGTTGAGCTATCCTGAGTGCACCGGGGGAGTACGCCAATGAACAGAGGCTCGGCTCAAGTCGACACTGAAGTCTTCAAGCGCACCGCGTCCATTTTTTCGACTAAGAGGACAACCTTGCCACCGGAAGCGGTCGAGGCGGTTGCCAATGACATTGTCCGTCGGCTTGCGATCCCCCCAATGCAGCTTGCAGAGTTCGATCTCCCGCAGATCAGTGAGGAGAGCATGGCCGCGTTCTGCGACGCGCTGATCTTGCCGGATCCCAGTGTTGCACTGCGCTTCGTTGAAGATCGCCGTGCCGAGGGCATGTCAGTTACAGGCGTGTACCTTGGATACATTTCGGGTGGAGCGCGCTGTCTAGGCGAACGATGGGACAGGGATGAACTATCTTTCCTGAAGGTCACCTGCGGTACCGGCCACCTCTATGCGCTGATGCGCGCGCTTAGGTCGGAGATATCATTTCACCATCGAAGATTTGACCGGCGCCGAGTCGCGCTGTTTGCGACAGTGCCGGGAGAAGACCACGGCATCGGAATTACCGTGGCAGCAGATCTGTTCCGCGCGGCGGGCTGGGAGATCGACCTTGAAACGGGCACGTTGCATGACGAACTTATCGCCCATGTCGAACAGACCCAACCACAAATCATTGGACTGTCCCTGAGTACTGAACACAGGCTAGATGCACTGGTTCGCCTGGTGGTGGCAATACGCCTCGTCGTGCCAGACGCGATCATTGGTGTTGCTCCTTCGTCTAACGTAGCGGCAGAACGGCTACATGATCTGGTGGATATCGACCTTGTCTTCACCGACGCACCATCTGCCTTCCGTGAATTGGATCGACTGATCAGGCTCCGGGTCTGATATGCGAAGCTGTCAAAGTGGCTGGGCGAGCTGGCAAGAATTCGGGCGATCACCTCGGTGCCGCGTGATCGTTCTAGGGTTTCGAAGAACCGACTTCTCTCTCGAAGGGAGCTTTCTTCAAGGATAGCCCTGGCGCAACGATGATTTTAACTGGCGGCCATCGATCACGGATTTAGTGAGAGAGCTCTGTGCACGGCCTGGATTGGTGAACCGTTTGCAGCTTCACCCCGCGTGCTTTGGCCACAGCCAGTGCGTCCTTCGTCCGCCGCGAGATGGCCTCGCGTTCTGCCTGTGCCACCAGTGCCAGGATCCCCACCGTGAGGTCCTTCGCCACGGGCATGTCGACTGCAACGAACCGCACCTCGCTTTCCCGCAGGGCCAGAAGGAACGTCGCATTCCCAGAGAGCGGACCCATCACCTTGCGAGCCCTCGCCGCTTGCAGCGCGCTCGTGCTTGGCCTCTCTCATCTTGACTATGAATGCACCGGCTGACGCTTTCACCTTGTTTCGAAGTTATCATGGATTGTGCGCTCAAACCTGAACAATGCGTTGCGTTGTGTCGGCCGTCGGCCAACTCCTTCGACTGCATCGTTTGAGAAGGACAAGTGAATTCGAAGATGTTGTGTTCGGAAGCGTGTCACTGTCAGAATATTGGAGCAGTCTACCGTTCATCTTCGGTTCACTGTCAACCATTTGGACTCTCTTAACTCTCTGTTAACCCTCGCGGCATAACATGGGCCAAAGTTGATCGAATCTTAGGTGACCCATGCATCCGAGCGAACTGAAGAACCAAGCCCTTGTCGCTGCTGCGATGGCAGAGCGCGATGGGTTCGCTGCCACCGCGGAGGCTTTCCAGCTTCTGGCAATCGCCTGCGCTACTGAAGCCAAAGACCTGTTGGCGAACCAGTATGAAGCGATGACGCAAAGCGCGCAGACTGCAACCCAAGAGAGAGCGTACCCCTTCGCACTTACCCATTAAGCGAATCTTTACCAAGAGGCACTCTTCTTGCGGCACACGCTACTTGGAGATTGCTCACAATGAGACAATGGCAAAAAGACGCGCTTAAGGTCATCCGGGAGGCCCGCCTCCACGCGAACGGAAACTCGGACGACCGCCTACACCAGGCTTGTAGCCGCGCGATTGAAGCAATGGTGATGGAGGGCGGTCAGGTTCCTGCCGAACTGCGCGCCTATGCTCGACAAACTCGTGAACTCTGTGGGGGAACGCTCCGAGGGCAATCTACCGTTCTTGTAAATCAGCTTGTGGAGTGAGAAGCATGGATCTCTTTCAACTCTACAACCACCTATCGCTGCTGATCTTCGCGGGTTCCCTTCTGGCAATCCTCGGTCTGCGCATCATGACAGGTTCGCCTTCACAACAGAACGAGCTTATTCAGGAGTTTCGAACCTCTCTTGAAGATACGAGCCGCAACGTATCCGTCCGGTTGAGGCGCGGTTTCAGGCGATTTCGGCCTGCCAATTCCATGGCATGAGTTCGTCGATGCGATTGATCTTATGATCAGGTA
>LNFM01018022.1_pt1 | contig 15013 bp, 17 predicted proteins | sample 596031 | NCBI WGS metagenome assembly LNFM01 (sample SAMN04254537, study PRJNA301005) | activated carbon metagenome | isolation source: dual media filters at the Ann Arbor, Michigan drinking water treatment plant | place: USA: Ann Arbor
GCTGGCGATCACCATCGCGCTGGCCCGTGCCTACATCCGTTTCTTCTACCGCGAGGTGCGCTGATGGCTGCCCCGATCCAGCGCCGCAATCTGGCGGGCGAGGCGATCCTGCTGACGCTGATCTGCCTGTTCTGCATTTTCCCGTTCTACTGGATGGTAACGACCAGCCTGAAGACGCAGGTGGTGGCGCTGGAAAGCCCGCCGGTGTGGTGGTTCACGCCGACGTTGGCGAACTATTGGGAGGTCTTGTTCGAGGACAAGGTCGGGATAGCGCTGATCAACTCGATCATCGTGGCGGTCTGCACCACGTCGCTGGCGGTGATCCTTGGCACGCCTGCCGCCTATGCGCTGGCGCGGTTCGAGTTTCGCGGCAAGCAGGACCTGTGGTTCTGGTTCATCACCAACCGCTTCGTCAGCCCGGTGGTGCTGGCCTTTCCGGTGTTCCTGATCAGCCGCGAGCTTGGCCTGCGCGACACGCACCTTGCGCTGATCCTGATGTATCTGACCTTTACCCTGCCGATCGTGATCTGGATCTGCACCGACCAGTTCCGGTCGATCCCGCGCGAGCTGGACGAGGCAGCGATGCTGGAAGGGGCGAGCCAGTTCCGCATCTTTCGGTCGATCTGCCTGCCCTTGGCGATGCCGGGGGTGGCGGTAAGTTCGATCCTTGCGTTCATCTTCTCGTGGAACGAGCTTCTCTTTGCCTACATCCTGGCGCCCAAGGCGGCGAAAACTGCTCCGGCGATGGCGGTGACCTTCATGGAAGGCTACGACGTGCCCTATGGAAAGATCATGGCGACCTCGACGCTGATCGTGATCCCGGTCTTGATCTTTGCGCTTTTGGCGTCAAAGCATCTGGTCAGGGGCCTGACGATGGGCGCTGTAAAGTAAGGGGAGCCCATGGCCCGTGCGCTGAAGCTGCCGCAGATCGATACGGAAGAGCGGTTTCTGGCGCAGGTTGCCTGGGCGTATTACGTCGAAGGGCTGACGCAGGAAAAAGTCGCCGACAAGCTGGGGGCCACGCGGCTGCGGGTGAACAAGGCTTTGTCGGAGGCGCATCAGCGCGGGCTGGTCAGGATCAGCTTCAACACTGCCTATGCCGCGTGTGCGGAACTGGAGGCGGCGCTGGTGGCGCGGTTTGGTCTGCGTCAGGCCTATGTCGCGCCTGCACCGCAAAACCCTGATGACGTGCAGAAGGTGACGGGGGCTGCCCTCGGCCATCTTCTCAGCGAGGTGCTTGCCGACCCGGCGGTCAAGCTTTTCGGCATGTCATGGGGCGGCACGCTGAATATCGCCACCCGCTTTGTCGCCGCGATCAGCCGACCGGATCTTGAAGTGATGTCCGTGATGGGCGGGTTGACGCAAGGGTCCGACCTCAACAGTTTCGAGATCACGACGCGGCTGGCCGACCTTCTGGGCGCGCATCACAGCTATTTCACCGCGCCGCTTTACGCAGGCAGCCGGGAAAGCCGTGACACGATCATGCAGCTGGATGTGTTCCGCGAGGTCTTGGAAAAGCTGCGCGGGGTGGATGCGATGGCGATGGCGGCAGGCGATCTGTCGAACCGGTCGCTGCTGATGCGCGACGGAATGCCGAAGGACGTGACGGTGGAGGATTTGCGCGCGCTCGGTGGCGTGGGCGACGTGCTTGGCACCGTGATCGATGCCGAAGGCCAGCCCATCGCGCACCCGATCAACGAGCGGGTGATCGGCATCGGGCTTGATGATCTGGCGGGTATTCCGAACGTGATCCTTGCGGCCGGTGGCACCTACAAGCTGGCCGTCAACCGCGCGATCCTCCGACGCGGGGTGGTCAATACTTTCGTGACGGATGAGGCGACGGCGCGGGCGCTTTTGGCAGGGCCGCGCTGATGCTGACGGTGGGCATCGACCTTGGCACCTCTGGCATCAAGGCGGTGTTGATGGAGGATGCGACGCGGGCGCTGGGCCAAGCGGTGCGCCCTGTCGCTGTGTCGATCCCGCAGGTGGGCTGGTCGGAGCAGGACCCGGAGTTGTGGGTGGAGGCGGTGTTCGGCTGCCTTGACGATCTGGCGGCGGCGCATCCCGATGCGATGGCCTCGGTGGCGGGGATCGGGCTTTCGGGGCAGATGCTGGCCTGTCTCGTCCTTGGGGCGGACCTGAAGCCATTGCGCCCCGCAATGCTGTGGAACGACCAGCGCGCGATTGCGGAATGCGCGGAGTTGCTGGCGTTGGTGCCGGACATCGGGCTGCGCACCAACGGCACGCCAGACCCCGGCATCACCGCGCCAAAGCTGATGTGGCTGAACCGGCACGAGCCCAAGGTGATGGGCCGCGCCCGGATGCTGATGCTGACGAAGGATTACGTGCGGTTGGCGCTGACCGGCGAGGTGGCCTCGGAGCCGACCGACGCGGGCGGGACAGAGCTTTTCGATTGCCGCAGCGGCACTTGGGATGCGGCGCTCTGTGCTGCCGTTGGTTGGAACCCTGACCATCTGCCGACGATCCTGCAAAGCTGGGCGGCGGCGGGGGGCTTGCGTGCCGCACTCGCCGCGCGCTGGGGGATGCGCACCGGCACGCCGGTGGCGGCGGGGGCGGGTGACAACATGGGGTCGACCCTTGGCGCAGGGGCAGCGCGGGCGGGCGAGGCGGTGGTGACGATCGGCACCTCGGCGGTGGCCTGTCTGGTGGATGGCGCGTTTCACCCGGGGCCGGACTGGGCGATCCTGACGTCGGCCCATGCCGCACCGGATGCGTTTTTGTCGATGGGGGTGGTGATGTCAGCGACCGCCGCGCTTGACTGGTCGGCGCGGCTGGCGGGGGCCACGGCGGCAGATCTGGCGGGGCGGGCAGAGGGGTTCGTGGCGGCGGGGCGGCTGGCCAACGCGCCGGTGTTCCTGCCCTGCCTGAACGGTATCCGAACGCCCGCAAACCGGCCTGGTGCCACGGGGCAGATGACTGGCCTTCACCCCGGCGTCGATGCGGCGAGCCTTGGCTACGCGACGATGGAAGGGGTGGCGTTCCAGATCGCCGATTGCATCGCAGCGCAGGGGCAGGCGGGGGTGGCCGTGGGGCAGGTGGTGGCGGTGGGCGGCGGCACGCGGTCGGCCTTGTGGATGCGATTGCTGGCGACGGTGCTGGGTCAGCCGGTGACGCTGCCCGAAGGGTCGGACCTTGCCGGGCCGGGCGGTGCTGCGCGCCTCGCGATGGCGGCGGCGACGGGGGATGTGGGGGCGCTTTACCTGAAGCCTGCGGCGCGATCCGTGGTGGAACCGGATGCAGCGCTGGCCAGGGTGCTGGCCCCAAGGCGCGAGCGGTTCGCGGGGCTGATGGCGCGGGCCTAGGGTTGGGCGCAGAAGCGCCCGCCCGAGGGGCGGTTGGGCGCTGCCCGGCGGCGCGTGCCGAGCCTTGTTCCGGACACTCGATTCCGGACACTTGATTCCGGGCAAAAGACCTTGCGCCCGTCGCGTTGCTCACGCAATCCTGCCGCTCGGACAATCAGGGGCACGCCGTGACCGAACCCATCGACATTCCAGCCCTCGCCGATCTGCTGCAGGCCCGCGCCACCGAGGGCCGCGTGGTGGTGGCGATCGTAGGCGCGCCGGGGTCGGGGAAATCGACGCTTGCCGACAAGCTGACGGGCAAGCTGAACGCGCGCGAAGCCGGCCTTGCCGCCGTGCTGCCGATGGACGGCTATCACTACGACGACACCTATCTTACGCCGCAGGGCTGGCAGTCGCGCAAGGGCGCGCCGCATACCTTTGACGTGGGCGGGCTTTACCATACGCTGAAACGGATGCGCGCGCGGGATGAGGCAGAGGTGGCCGTGCCGGTCTTTGATCGCCAGATCGAGATCGCGCGGGCCGGGGCGCGTCTGATCCCGGCCTCGATCCCCGTGATCATCGTCGAGGGCAACTACCTGCTTTTGAATGCCGATCCCTGGCCCCGGCTGCGCCCGATGTTCGATGTGACGGTCATGGTCGACGTGCCGGAACGCGTCCTGCGCTCGCGGTTGACGGCGCGGTGGGTGCGCTATGGCCTGACGCCGCCCGAGATCACGGCCAAGCTTGAGGAAAATGATCTGCCGAACGGCCGCCTGATCGCCAAGGAGAGCGCGCCCGCCGATTACCGCATCGCCAACGCATGAGGCCAAGGATGGACCTGATCGACACGCACCAGCACCTGATCCTGCGCGACCGGATCGGCTATGCCTGGACCGGGGAGTTTCCGATCCTCGCCGGTGATTTCACCCGCGAGGATTACGCGGGGCTGGTGGCGGGCAAGGGCGTAGTCGGCACGATCTTCATGGAAACCGGGGTGGATGACGCCGACTATCAGGCCGAGGCGCGGATGGTGGCGGGGATGATCGGCTCCTCGGTCGACGGGGTGCCGATGCTTGGCCAGATCGCCTCGATCCGGCCCGAGTGGGACGAGGGCTTTGACGCCTGGCTGGAGGAGGCGGCGGGGCTGGATACCGTGGGTTTCCGGCGCATCCTGCATGTGGTGCCGGATGATGTGTCGCTGACCGACACGTTCCGGCGCAACCTGCGCAAGATCGGGCGCGCGGGGTTTCCGTTCGACCTGAATTTCCTGGCGCGTCAGTTGATCCCGATCGGGGCGGAACTGATCCGCGCCTGCCCGGACCAGCCCTATATCCTTGATCACTGCGGCGTGCCGGATGTGGCGGCGGGGGCGTTCGACGAGTGGGCGAAAGGCATCGACGTGATCGCGGGTTTCGACAATGTCGTGGTGAAGTTTTCAGGGATTACAACCTATTGCGCGCCGGGCACGGCGTCGGTTGAATTGCTGCGGCCCTATGCCGACCACCTTTTGGACCGCTTCGGCCCGAACCGGATGCTGTGGGGCGGTGACTGGCCGGTGGTGAACCTCGGGGCCGGGTTGCCGAAGTGGATCGACATGGCGCGGCAGCTTTTGGCGGGCCTGTCGACGGACGAGCAATACGCGGTGGGGCAGGGCACCGCGAAGCGCGTCTACGGGGTCTAAAGCGTCAGTTTTCCCGCCGTGTCCGCCAGCAGCCGGGCAGAGGCGGCCAGCGCCTCGGTCTCGGCATGGTCAAGGTCCGGCATGAGGTCGGCGGTCACGCCCGCCCGGCCTACGACGCGCGGCACCGACAGGGCCACCTCGCGCTGGCCGGCAATGTCGCGGGTGAGGGTTGAGACCGAGAGCACCGCCCCTTCATCTGCCGCAATCGCCCGGACGATGCGCGCCAACCCTGCGCCGATGCCATGCCAGGTGGCCCCTTTGCCCTCGATGATCCGGTAGGCCGCGCGGCGCACGCCGGCGTCGATCTCGGCGCGCACGTCCGCCGTGATTGCCGCCCCGACCTGCGCCGCGAAACCCATGATCGGCACCGAGCCTGCGCGGGCGTTCGACCAGGCGAGCACCTCGCTGTCGCCGTGTTCGCCAAGGACATAGGCATGCACCGATTGCGGCGCGACGCCCAGGTGGCGGCCAAGCAGCGTGCGGAACCGCGCGGTATCAAGGATGGTGCCGGACCCGATCACCCGCGCGGGCGGCAGGCCGGAAAGGCGGGTCGCCACATCGGTCATGATGTCGACGGGGTTGGTCGCGACCAGCAGGATGCAGTCGGGGGCCACCCGCATGACCTCGGCCACGACGGCGCGAAAGACGGCGGCGTTGCGTTCCAGAAGCGCCAGTCGCGTCTCGCCCGGTTTCTGGCTGACCCCGGCGGCAAGGATCACGACACCCGCGCCTGCAAGGTCGGTGTAATCTCCCGCGCGCACGGTGACCGGGCGGCCGAAGGGAACGGCATGGGCGATATCCTCGGCTTCGGCCAGCGCGCGGGCGGCGTTCTGGTCGACCAGCACCACCTCGGTCGCGCCACCGCCAAGTGCCAGCGCAAAGCCCGCCGAAGCGCCCACCATCCCGGTTCCGACGATGCCAACCTTCATTCCGCGCCTCCCCTTTTCGGCAAAAGGTGGGGCATCAGGCGGGGCGGGGCAAGGTCTCAGATTTCGCCCGCCGCCAGCATAGCCTCCAGTGCGGCATAAGACCCGGCCATGCCTTCGCCCATGCCGGACGCCTGCACCGCATCGCGCGCCGGGGTGGTAGAGTAGGTGATCTCTACCCGCACCGTGGTGCGACCGCCGCTTTCGGTGAAGGTTGTCACCACATCGGTCGGGCCGCCCGTCCAGTCGGGGTCGAAAACCTCGGTCTGGGCGATGCGGTCGGGGTTAACCGACTGGAACGTGCCGGAAAGCGCGATGCGGGTACCGTCCTGCATCCGCCAGACATAGCGAAACCCGCCGCCGGGCCGCGCGTCCATCTCGCACACCTCGAGCGGCATCTCGGCGCTGCCCATCCAGCGGCGAAGCAGGCTTGCGTCGGTATGGGCACGGAAAACGGCGGCTTTCGGGGCGGCAAAGCTGCGGGTGACGGTGATCTTTCGTTCACCAAACGCCGACAGCCGGAAATCCGAGCCGCGCAGTTCGGTGATCAGGCGGGGCAGCAGGGCATCGAGCTTGGCATAGCCCTCTTCCATGCCTTCGGTCATGCCGCTGGCGGCTGCTGCGGCGCGGGCGCTGTCCGAGGCGTAGCGCACCACCATTTTCAATCGCGTGGTTTGCGGTGCGATTTCGGTCAGGGTCTGGGTCACCGTGGTTTCGCCGCCCGTCCAGTCCTCGTCAAAAAGTTCGGTATGGACCAGCCGCCGAGGCGGCTCCACCGCAAGAAACCGGCCCGAAACACCCATCAGCCGGTCGGGTGCCGTGCGCCAGACCCAGCGGAAGCTGCCGCCTTCGGCCAGATCCATCCGGCATTCGACCATCGGCCAGTCCTGCGCCCAAAGCCAGCGCGGGATGATCGCCGGGTCGGTGATCGCGCGCCACAAAAGGGCAGGCGAGGCGGCGAAACTGCGGGTGAAGGTGATGTCGCTGTCGCCGGTCAGGGCAAGGTGCAGGGTGTCAGGCATTGGTATCTTCCACCACCCGCTCCAGCCGGGCATAGCTGTCTTCCATGCCATGCTCCATCCCCGAGGCAAGCACCGCCGCGCGCGCCTCGGGCGTGGGCAGCGACATTCGCATCACCAGCCGGGTGCCAGCGGCGGATGGCTCGAAAACCGTGGTGACATGGTTGTCTGGGGTCGGATCGGGCAGGAACATCCGCTCGATGTGGACGATGCGACTGTGGGGCGTGACCTCGATGTATTCGCCGGTGGCTTGAAAGCCGTTGCCGTTGCCGTCGGACCATTCGAACCGCATCTGGCCGCCGGGACGGGCATCCGAGATGCAGACCGGCATCGACCAGCCGTCCGGCCCCAGCATCCAGCGCCGGATCAGGTCGGGGTCGGTATGGGCGCGAAACACTGCGGCGGGTGGTGCCTTGAACTGGCGGGTGACGAGGATGTCGGTCATCCCGTCGGTGACGAAGGTGGTGGTCATTTCTCATCCTCCTGCAGTTCGGCCAGAACATCGTCCAGCCGGGCATAGCGCGCTTCCCACAGCGCGCGGTATTGGCCGAGCCATTGCCACAACGCCTCGACCGCGTCGGGTTTCAAGCGGCGGGGGCGGGCGGTGCCTTCGGCGCGGGTTTCGATCAGGCCGGCTTCCTCTAGCACTTTCAGATGCCGGCTGATCGCGGGCTGGCTGATCGGGAAGGGGCGGGCGAGTTCCTGCACCGTCGCCTCGCCCTCGGCCAGTCGGGCGATGATGGCCCGGCGGGTGGGGTCGGCGAGGGCGGCAAAGGCGGGATCGAGGGTCATGGACGGGTTTGGTCTCGTTGTATAACTATTAAGTTATATAGCGAATGATTGATGGAGTCCAGCCCCATATTCGGGGGGCATTGGCGTGAGGATGCACTAGCCTTGCGGGCAATTTGCCGCTACTCTTCGCTGATACGACCCGGGGGACACATCCGGGCGAGGCAGAGCAGACGAATTCAGGCGGTACCCCATGACTGATATGGTCTATGGTTCCAACCCGGTGCGGGTGACGGAACCGGTCCTTCCACGCTGGTGGCGCACCATCGACATCGGGTTGCTGCTGGGGCTTGCCGCCTCGGTGCCGCTCGCCACGCGCAACGGGCTGGAGCCGTTCTACTACGTCCAGCGGCAGGCGTTCTTCGGGTTCGTGGCGCTGGCCGTAATGATCGCGATTTCGATGATGTCGCCGGCGATGGTGCGGCGGCTTGGCGTGCTTGGGTTCGGGGTGTCGATGGTGGCGCTGATGCTGCTGCCGATCGTCGGCACGGATTTCGGCAAGGGCGCGGTCCGCTGGTTCAGCTTCGGCTTTGCCTCGGTGCAGCCGTCCGAGTTCCTGAAGCCCGGTTTCGTCATCGTGACCGCCTGGCTGATCGCCGCCTCGCAAGAGATCAACAGCCCGCCGGGCAAGTCGATCTCGTTCGTGATCGCGATGATCGTGGTGGCGTTTCTGGCGATGCAGCCCGATTTCGGGCAGGCGGCGCTGGTCGTGTTCGCCTGGGGCGTGATCTATTTCGTCGGGGGCGCGCCGATGACGCTGATCGGCGTGGTTGGTGGCCTCGTCACCGCCTTCGGCTTTGTGTTCTACGAATCCAGCGAGCACTTCGCGCGCCGGATCGACGGCTTCCTGTCGCCCGACGTAGACCCGCGCACCCAGCTTGGCTATGCCGCCAACGCAATTCAGGAGGGCGGGTTCTTCGGTGTCGGCGTGGGCGAGGGGCAGGTGAAATGGTCACTGCCGGATGCGCATACCGACTTCATCATCGCGGTCGCGGCGGAAGAATACGGGCTGATCCTCGTTCTGGTGATCCTGGCGCTTTACGGGCTGATCGTGGTGCGGTCGCTGTTGCGGCTGGTGAAGGAGCGTGACCCGTTCACCCGGCTGGCCGGTGCGGGCCTGGCCTGCATCTTCGGCGTGCAGGCGATGATCAACATGGGCGTCGCGGTGCGGCTGTTGCCAGCCAAGGGCATGACGCTGCCCTTCGTCAGCTACGGCGGGTCGTCGGTGATCGCGGCGGGGATCACCATGGGCATGTTGCTTGCGTTGTCGCGCGCCCGGCCGCGCGGCGAGATGAGCGACATCTTCAAGCGAGGCCGCTGATGGCGCGGCTTTTGCTCATCGCGGCGGGCGGGACGGGCGGGCACATGTTCCCCGCGCAGGCCCTGGCCGAAGCGATGGTCAAACGCGGCTGGCGGGTAAAGCTGTCGACCGATGCGCGCGGGGCGCGCTATGCGGGCGGCTTTCCGGCCGAAGTGACGGTGGAGGAGGTCGGCTCGGCCACCTTCGCGCGGGGCGGCATTGCGGCGAAGGCCTTGGTGCCGTTCCGGATTGCCGGGGGCGTTGCGGGGGCGGTCCTGTCCCTACTGCGCGACAAACCTGCGGTCGTGGTGGGGTTCGGCGGCTATCCGTCGATCCCGGCATTGTCGGCGGCCACCTTGCTGCGGCTGCCCCGGATGATCCATGAACAGAACGGCGTCCTTGGCCGGGTGAACCAGATCTTTGCCCCGCGGGTCCACAAGGTTGCCTGCGGCACATGGCCAACAGCACTTCCGGCGGGGGTTGCGGGCGAACATACCGGCAATCCGGTGCGGCAGGCTGTGCTTGACCGCGCGGGGGCCGGTTACATCCCGCCCGGCGACTATCCGATGAGCCTTGTGGTGATCGGCGGCAGTCAGGGCGCGCGCATCCTGTCGGACGTGGTGCCGGCAGCCATCGCCGGCTTGCCCGAGGATATCCGTCGCAACCTGCGCGTCGCCCATCAGGCCCGCGCCGAGGATGCCGACCGGGTCACCGCCGCCTATGACGCGGCGGGCATCATGGCCGAGGTTCAACCGTTCTTCACCGACATTCCTCGCCGCCTTTCCGAAGCGCAGCTTGTCGTCTCGCGTTCGGGTGCGTCGTCGGTTGCCGACATCTCGATCATCGGGCGGCCGTCGATCCTGATCCCCTATGCGGCGGCGACCGGCGACCACCAGAGCGCCAATGCGCGCGGGCTGGTTGACGCCGGGGCCGCGATCCTGATCCCCGAGAAGTTGCTTGACGCGGCCAGCCTCACAAGCCACATGGCCGCAATCCTCTGCCAGCCCAAGGCCGCCGAGACCATGGCCCGCAATGCGCTTGCGCAGGGCCGCCCCGATGCGACGGACCGTCTCGTCACCCTTGTAGAAGACCTCGTTGAAGGAGGCATGGCATGAACGCCGCCACCAAATTGCCGATGGAACTCGGCCCCATCCACTTCGTCGGGATCGGCGGCATCGGGATGTCTGGCATCGCCGAAGTGCTGATGACGCTTGGCTACCGGGTGCAGGGATCGGACGCAAAAGCGTCGAAGATCACCGATCGGCTGGTCAACCTTGGCGCGACCTTCTTTGAAGGTCAGAAGGCCGAGAACATCGGCGAGGCGGCGGTGGTGGTGATCTCCTCCGCGATCAAGAAGGGCAACCCGGAACTGGAAGAGGCCCGCCGCCGCAAGCTGCCGGTGGTGCGCCGGGCCGAGATGCTGGCCGAACTGATGCGGCTGCGGTCGAACATCGCCATCGCCGGGACGCATGGCAAGACCACAACGACAACGATGGTGGCGACGCTTCTGGACAAGGGCGGCTTTGACCCCACCGTGATCAATGGCGGCGTGATCCACGCCTACGGGTCGAACGCCCGCGCCGGGGCAGGGGAGTGGATGGTGGTCGAGGCGGACGAGAGCGACGGTTCCTTCAACCGTCTGCCCGCGACGATTGCCATCGTCACCAACATCGACCCCGAGCATATGGAACATTGGGGCACCTTCGACGCCTTGCGCAAAGGCTTTCTCGACTTCGTGTCGAACATCCCGTTCTACGGCCTTGCGGTCTGCTGCACCGACCACCCCGAGGTGCAGGCGCTGGTCGGTCGCATTGCGGACCGCCGCGTTGTGACCTTCGGCTTCAACGCACAGGCCGACGTGCGGGCGCAGAACCTGACCTATGAAAACGGCGTGGCGCATTTCGACATCGCGCTTCAGGCCGAGGATACCGTGATCGAAGGCTGCACCTTGCCGATGCCGGGCGATCACAACGTATCGAACGCGCTGTCGGCGGTCGCCGTCGCGCGCCACCTTGGCATGAAGAAGGACGAGATCCGTGAGGCCTTGGCCGGGTTCGCCGGCGTCAACCGCCGCTTTACCCGCGTGGGCGAAGTGAACGGTGTCACCATCATCGACGATTACGGCCATCACCCGGTTGAGATTGCCGCCGTGCTGAAGGCGGCGCGGCAGGCGACGAAGGGCCGGATCATCGCGGTTCACCAGCCGCACCGCTATACGCGCCTGTCGCATCTGTTCGACGACTTCTGCACCTGTTTCAACGAGGCTGACGTGGTGGCGATCGCCGAGGTCTACAGCGCCGGCGAAGACCCGATCCCCGGTGCCAGCCGCGACGATCTGGTTGCGGGGCTGATTGCGCATGGCCACCGCCATGCCCGCGGGCTGACCGACGAGGCCGATCTGGCGCGTCTGGTGCGCGAACAGGCGCGGCCCGGCGACATGGTGGTCTGCCTTGGGGCCGGCACGATCTCGGGCTGGGCCACCAACCTGCCGGCGCGGCTGATCGGACAGGCGGCATGAGCATTCCGCTGGTCCTTGGCTGCTTCTGGGTCATCGCGGCCGCCATCGTGGCGATGCTGCCGATGAAAGCCCAGATGGTGCCGGGGATGGCGCTGTTGGTCGCGGCCCCGGTTCTTCTGGTCTGGGTCGGCTGGGCGCATGGCTGGCTGTGGCTGGCGCTGGGATTTTTTGCCTTCGTGTCGATGTTCCGCAATCCGCTGATCCATTTGGCGCGCCGCGCGCTTGGCCGTCCGGTCGAGTTGCCGCCGGAGTTGCGCAAATGATGGTGTCACTGGGCCTCAGTCTGATCTGGCTGGTCTTGGCGAACGTGATCGCCATGTTCCCGTCGCGTGACCATCACTGGCGCGCGGCCTATGCGCTGATCGGGGTCGGTATTCCGCTGCTTGGCTGGGTCACCTACGACCACGGGCCGATCGTCGGCATCGCACTTCTGGCGGCGGGGGCATCGGTGCTGCGCTGGCCCTTGGTGTTCTTCTGGCGCTGGGTGCGGTCGCGCATCGGGTCGCGCGAAGGATGATGGACGACAGCCTGATCCAGATGGCGCTGGTGCCGGCGCTGTTTGTCACGGCGGTCGTGGCGCTGGCCAGTTGGTATGTCGCGGCGCGGCTGGGGCAGGTTTGGGCAATCGGCCTGCCGTTGGTTGCGCTCTCGGGGTTTCTGGTCACGGTCTGGACAAGGTCGGCAGCAAGCCCTGACGGGGGCCTGTGGTTGGTGGCGCTGGGTGGTATCATCGCAGCACCCGTGCTGATCGGTGCTGGTATCGGCATCGCGATCTACCGCTGGCGCCGCAAGGTCGCCCGCGCCTGAGCCCACCCCTTGCCTGACCGCCAGCCCGCCGCTACCAAGGCGCGCATGACCGACATGCCCACCCCTCGCGGCACGCTGACGCCGGACCGCCCTTTGGCCGACCTGACCTGGCTGCGCGTTGGCGGCCCGGCCGACTGGCTTTTCCAGCCTGCCGACGAGGCCGACCTCGCCGGCCTCCTCGCCGCGCTTGACCCTTCGGTGGCGGTGTTTCCGATGGGTGTGGGCTCGAACCTCATCGTGCGCGACGGTGGCATCCGGGCCGTGGTGATCCGGCTTGGCCGGGGCTTCAACGCGATTACGGTCGACGGCGATACCGTCACCGCCGGGGCTGCCGCGCTTGACGCGCATGTCGCGAAACGGGCGGCCGACGCGGGGCTTGACCTTACGTTCCTGCGCACCATTCCGGGGTCAATCGGCGGGGCGGTGCGGATGAATGCGGGCTGCTACGGGTCTTATGTCGCGGACCATCTGATTTCGGCCCGTGTCGCCTTGCGTGACGGGCAGGTGGTGGACATGGCCGCAGCCGACCTGCACCTTGCCTATCGCCAGTCGACCTTGCCCGAGGAGGCGGTGATCATTGCGGCCACGTTCCGCGCCGAGGCAGGTGATCCGGCGACGCTGGACGCAAAGATGGCCGACCAGATCGCCAAGCGCGACGCAAGCCAGCCGACCAAGGACCGCAGCGCCGGATCGACCTTCCGCAATCCGGTCGGATTTTCCTCCACCGGGCGGGCCGATGACAGCCATGAGCTGAAGGCGTGGAAGGTGATCGACGACGCCGGATTGCGCGGTGCGTCGCTTGGCGGGGCGCAGATGTCGCCCAAGCATTCCAACTTTCTGATCAACATAGGGGGTGCGACCGCCGCCGATCTGGAAAATCTGGGGGAGGACGTGCGAAAAAGGGTTTTCCAACAGAGCGGTATCACGCTAGAGTGGGAAATCATGCGGGTAGGCGAACACTCGCACAAATAACAAATATCACGGGCCGCGAAAGGTCCGGATGAGGCAGTAGATGGCGGGTGCATCGAGCGGGATGCCCTCCAGAGTGGCGGTGTTGATGGGCGGCCCTTCCGCAGAGCGGGAAGTGTCACTTGTCTCGGGGCGCGAATGCGCCAAGGCCCTCAGGGTGGCGGGGTATGAGGTGGTCGAGGTCGATTGCGGCCGCGACCTTCCCGCGCGTTTGTCCGACATCAAGCCCGACGTCTGTTTCAACGCGCTGCATGGCCGCTGGGGAGAGGATGGCTGCGTGCAGGGCATCCTTGAATGGCTGGCCATTCCCTATACCCATTCCGGTGTGCTGGCCTCGGCGCTGGCGATGGACAAGGCGAAGTCCAAGGAAGTCTACGCCGCCGCCGGTCTGCCTGTCGTGACGAGCGTGCTTGCCAGCCGCGATGCGGTCGAGGCGGGGCATGTGCTGCCGCCGCCCTATGTCGTCAAGCCCAACAACGAAGGCTCCTCGGTCGGCGTCTATATCGTGCACCCGGGCTCGAACGCGCCGCGCCTGTCTGACAGCATGCCCGGGACGGTGATGGTCGAAACCTACGCGCCGGGGCGCGAGTTGACGACAACGGTGATGGGCGACCGCGCGCTTGGCGTGACCGACATCATCACTGACGGCTGGTATGACTATGACGCCAAGTACACGCCCGGCGGCAGCCGTCACGAATGCCCCGCCAACATTCCCGCCGAGATCGAGGCCGCCTGCCTTGACTATGCGCTGCGTGCCCATGCCGCACTTGGTTGCCGGGGTGTGAGCCGCACCGACTTTCGCTGGGACGAGGCGCGCGGGATTGACGGTCTGATCCTTTTGGAAACCAACACCCAGCCCGGCATGACGCCAACCTCGCTTGCCCCCGAACAGGCGGCGATGCAGGGCATCGACTTCCCCCGGTTCTGCGCCTGGATGGTGGAGGACGCGTCATGCAACCGCTGACCGCGCGGCGCGAAACCCGGCGCGTGCAAAGCCGCACCCTGCGCGATCCTGCGCCCAGCCGCTGGGCTTACCGGTTGCAGCGGGTGATGCTGACGCCGCACCTGCGGATGCTCATCCGCACCGGGCTGCCGACCTTCGCCGTCCTTGCCGGGGTGGCGCTGTTCTTTTCGCACGAGCCGAACCGGGCGGCCGTGGTCCAGACCGTGAGCGACCTGCGCGAACAGTTCGAGGACCGGCCCGAATTCCGCGTCTCGCTGGCCCGCATCGAAGGCGCATCGGATGATCTGGCCGAGGCGGTGCGGATGCGGCTGGGCATCGACCTGCCGCAATCTTCGTTCGACATTGACCTGAACGCCGCGCGCGAACGGATCGAGGCGCTGGATGCGGTCAAGCAGGCCGAACTGCGCGTCCGCTCGGGCGGGGTGTTGCAGGTGGTGATCACCGAGCGTGTCCCCGTGGCCGTCTGGCGCACCGAAGACGGGCTGACGCTTCTGGATGACACCGGCCACCGCGTCGCGGGCCTTGTGGCCCGCACTGACCGCCCCGACCTGCCGCTGATTGCCGGCACCGGTGCCGACCGCGCTGCGCCCGAGGCGCTGGACCTGATCGCCGCTGCCGGCCCGCTGCAACCGCGCATCCGTGGTCTGGTGCGGATGGGCGAACGGCGCTGGGACGTCGTGCTGGACCGCGACCAGCGGATCTTGCTGCCCGAAAAGAACCCGATCCTCGCACTCGAAC
>LNFM01008827.1_pt1 | contig 15010 bp, 13 predicted proteins | sample 596031 | NCBI WGS metagenome assembly LNFM01 (sample SAMN04254537, study PRJNA301005) | activated carbon metagenome | isolation source: dual media filters at the Ann Arbor, Michigan drinking water treatment plant | place: USA: Ann Arbor
TCACCTTTGTGAGTGTAACTCAGTCCTTTTCCACAACGACGTCGATGGGCCGGCTGACGCTCAACATGCTGCTCAGCTTTGCACAGTATGAGCGCGAAATTATTGGCGAGAGAATCCGCGACAAAGTCGCCGCCTCCCGCGCCCGCGGCATGTGGATGGGAGGCAAGGTGCCGTTCGGCTACGACGTTGCCGACCGGAAGCTGATCGTGAACGAGCCCGAAGCCGCACGCGTGCGGCGCGTGTTCGAACTCTTCGTCGAGACCGGCTCCGGCGTCGAGACGGCCCGCCGCCTGCAGGCCGAAGGTGTCACGGCGAAGTCGGGCCGGCCGCTCGACAAGGGCGACGCCTACAAGATCCTGAACCTGCGGACCTACGTCGGGGAGGTCACGCACAAGGGGAACATCTATCGCGGCGAGCACGAGGCGATCGTCCCGCGCGATCTGTGGGACCAAACCCGCGCCATCCTGCAGGTCAGTCCACGGACGCGTGCCGCACAGAACCGGCAGCACGCGCCAGCGTTGCTGAAGGGGCTCATCGTCGGCACCGACGGTCGCGCTCTGTCGCCGACGCATTCTCGAAAGGGTGGTCGCCTCTACCGCTACTACGTCGCGCAGCGCGTGCTGAAGGCCGACACTATTGCACCAGACCACATCGTTCGCCGCGTCTCGGCGGCGCAGATTGAGGGCGCCGTCATTGGTCAGGTTCGCGCCCTGCTGCGCCAGCCGGAAATTGTCGCGGGTACGTGGCTCGCGGCACGGAAAGAGCTCCCGGACCTGAGGGAGCGGGAAGTGCGCGACGCCCTGGATCAACTGGATCCTATGTGGAGCGAGTTGTTCCCGGCAGAGCAGGCCCGGATTGTTCGGACGCTGGTGGACCGCGTGGTCGTCGGTCCGGATGGGGCGGACATCCGGCTCCGTGTGGAAGGCATGGCGGGGCTGGTCCGCGACCTCGGAGTGAATGGCGCCGGCGCGCTGCAGGAGGCGTGATGAGCGGGGCGACGCACGTCACGGTCCGCGTGCCGTTGAAGATCCGTCGCGCGCCTGGGCGGAAGATGGTGGTGACGCCCGTGCCGGCGACAGGTGCGAGCCCCACCATCCCAACGCGCGCCGATCCGGCGCTGATGAAGGCGCTGGCGCGGGCATTTCGATATCAGCGGCTGCTGGACGAGGGGAAGTACGCGTCGATCACAGAAATGGCGGCGGCGGAGAAGATTGAGCGCGGCTACCTGGGCAGCCTGTTGCGGCTGACGCTGCTGGCACCCGACTTGGTCGAGCTGATCCTCAATGGTCAGGCGCCGGATCGCGTTGCTCTTCCGGCCCTGTTGGAGCCGGTTCCTTTGGTGTGGGCACATCAGCGAGATCACTTGATGTCCAGCGAGCCGTCCCGACGCGCCGAACTGGAGGGCGCCTCGCGGTCCCAGATCGCGGAGTGACGTCCAATCCTACTGCTTCGGAAGCCAGCGCTTGGCGATGCGGCAGGCGACGGTGAAGGCGGGGTTGAAGACGTTGCCGACATCATAGCGGACGATCTGCCCCATCAGGTGACTGGCGGCGCGGGCATCGAGGCCATAATCCTCGCCGAGCCAGCGCGACATCTCCGTGTTCGCGTGCTGCAGCGCCTGGTCCAGCGGCCGGGCGTTGCCGACGGTGAAGATGTCGTCGGCCGTCTCGCCGCGCGGCCAGGTGATCTTCCGCTTCAGGACGCGGAAGGTCACCTCCATCTCGAAGGATGTCTCGATGCCGGTGCCGGTAATTTCCCCGTCGTCCTGACAGGCATGCCCGTCGCCGAGATAGAAGAGCGCGCCCGGAACCGCGACGGGAAACCAGGCAGTCGTGCCCGGCGCGAACAGGCGATAGTCCATGTTGCCGCCGTTTTGCGCGCTGGTCGCCGTCGACAGCGCCTGCCCGCCGGCCGGCGCGACCCCGAAGCAGCCGATCATGGGCTGGATCGGCGGCGTGAAATCCTCCAGCCCCTTCACCTGGTCCTGCAGCCGCACCGTCCCGGCCTCGCGGTTGATCTCCCAGACGACGCGCTGCTGCGGCGGCCGGTCGAGGATCGCGGCCGGGTCCAGCACGGACAGGGCGAGCGGCGAATAGGTCCAGCCGGTCGCCCGGCTCGGCGTCAGCCGGTCGATCCGTACGGCGAGCGTGTCCCCGGGCTCGGCGCCTTCAATGAAGAACGGACCGGCCATCGGGTTCGGCCGGCTGCCGACGGCGACCTCGCTCGCATCGAGGCCGGATGCGTCGAGCGTGTCGGTCACCACCGTGTCGCCATCCGCGACGCGCAGGACGGGTTCGGCGACGCCGGTCGCGTTGAAGTATCGTGTCGGATGGAAGCGGTGCGTGGCCATGAGGCTCCCCTGGACATCTTGCTGGCATGGGCCGACCGGTCCGCGCCAAGGCTGCTCCCGGCACGCTAGGAACGGCGTCGCGCGGCGGTTAAGGCACGGCGCCGGACGCTTCGCCGCTTGCGCATGGCGGATGCGCCGCCAGGATGGGCGGCGTTCCGGCTGGGAGCGGTGCGCGCGATGGACCGGCAACCACGTGACGCGAACGGGGCGCAGGAACGGTGAGCCAGCAGACGGAACTCGACAGGGTGAAGGGCCGCATCCGCGCCCTGGCGGGGCGCACGGTCGATCGCGGCTGCTCGGAGGCAGAGGCGCTCGCTGCCGCGCAGAAGATCGGCGAGCTCCTCGAGGTCTACGGCCTGACCATGTCCGAGGTGGAACTCCGGCAGGAGACCTGCATCCAGCGCCAAGTCGTCTTCACCGGGCCGCGCCTGCAGGCGCTCGGCACCATCTTCCTGCCGATCATCGAGCTGACCGAGACCAAGGGCTGGATGGTCGGGCGGAACACCTTCGTATTCTACGGGCTCGAGCCCGATGTGCTGATGGCGGAGTACCTGCTGCATGTCGTCGCACGCGCGGTCGACCATGAGGAGGCGGCGTATCGCGCGAGCGAGGCCTATCGGGCGGGGCGCGCGACGCCGCAGAACCGGCTGCGCAGCTTCCGCTACGGCTTCGCCGAGCGCGTGTCGAAGCGCATCGCCGACCTCGCCGCGCATCGCCGGGCGGCTGAGGAAGCGGCGCGGACGCCGACCGCCTCGGGCACCGCGCTGGTTCTCGTGAAGCGGCGCATCATCGCCGATGGCTTCCGGGAGCTCGGGATCCGGCTGCGCACCAGCTACACGACGCGCACCGTACGCGACGGGACGGCCTATCGGAACGGGATGGAGGCCGGCGGGCGCGTTAACCTCGAGCGGCCGGTCGATGGCGCGGCCGGCGCGCCCTCGCTACCGCGCCGGCCGCGATGACGGGCGCGCGCGACCGGCGGCTCTATGCCTGGGAGAACCGGGTCGTCGCGCCGCTGGACCGCTCGGTGGTGCCGTTCGAGCGGATGCAGGCGATTGTCGACCATGTCTGGGCGGCGGAGGGCCTGCGATGGCCGCCGCGCGTGCGGCCGCGCAGGGCGTCCAGGGCCACGCTCGCGACCGGAAGCCGGCTCGCGATCGAGGCGCCGGCGAGCCTGCCGAGCTGGATCCTGCTGCATGAGATCGCGCATGCGCTGACCAGCGCGGCGGAGGGCGCGGGCGACGGCCACGGCCCCGACTTCGTGGGCACCTTTGTTCGCCTCCTCGTGCAGCATTGCCGCCTGGATCGGGAGATGCTGTCCGAGACGCTCGCGGCCGACGGGATCCGCTGGAACCCGGATGCGCGGCCCGCCTTCATCGACCGGGGTTGAGGCGTTTGGCGCGTGCGTCCCGGCGGATCACGCGGATCCGGTCAAGGCAGATCGAACCGAACCGCGATGGCCGCGGTGGCGATCACGGCAAGGTCGTGGGTCTCCTCCGGCGGCACGTCCAGGCCTCCCTTGACGGCTTTGGCGGTGACGATGCCGTAGGGCAGGGACTTGCGGACCGCTTCGATGTCGACCTGGTCTGGTCGCTGCACGCCAATGGTCACCTCCACCTGCATAGTCCGGATGTCGAGGCCCAGCGTGCGAATGAAGGCCAGGGAGGAATGGTGCAGGGCATCCTGCACCGCGCGCAGCGCGGCCTTGGTGTAGTCGCCCCCATGCAGGTCGTTGCCGGTGCCCATTTCCAGGATGATGCGCTTCATGGCCATGGTCCGGGCGTCCTAGATGTCGAGCCGCACGATGGCGCAGCAATTGGCAATAACGGTCACGCCGGTGCCTTCATCGTTGGCGATCTCGAGCCCCCCTTCCACGACGGTCACGGTCCCCGTGCCATGCGGCAGGATGGCGAGCACCTCGTCCTTGTCGACCTGGTCCGGCTTCGGAACCCCGATCAGGACTTCCACCCGCATCGCATCGACAGGCTGGTTCACGACGGCACCGATCGAGAGGGAGTTGTGCCACAGCGCGTCGCGCAGGGCGCGAACCGCTGCCTTGGTGTAGTCTGCGCCACGAATATCGGTGCCCATCCCGATCTCGAGCACCATGCGCTTCAGCGCCATGACCGCGTCATCCCCCAAGGCCTACGGATCCGCTCCATGCTGGCGATCCGTTGGACAGGATAGCGGATGGCGGCATGTCCGAATATGCCGAGCGCGACGGTGACCGCGACGCTCGAAAGCGGATAGGTTGCTTTCACGTAGTGCGGGACGGGCCGCCCTAACCGCATTCCAAGCAGGTCGTCAGCTTGCGCCTCGCCCGCGCTTGCTCAATCGCATAGCCGCAGCGCATGCAGTTCGCGCCGTCGTCAGAGGCGTCGAACGGATCGGCGACGCGTCGCGCTGACTTGCGCGTCCGCGGAAGGTTTGCCCCCACGGCGGACACGGCCGCAGCCGCCGGCACTTCATCGCCAACCGGCGTGGTGACCTTGGTCGCCAGCGGTGGCGGCTCCCACATCGGCATCAAATGCGTGACCGGCTCTGCCCTCGCGGGCGCTTCTGCGTCAACCATGGCCGGAAGCTGCGCCAGAGGTTTGGCGGGAAACCCGTTCTCCCACGTCGCGGCGCGATCGGTGAACGCTGCGCGCCGGGGCTGACTCTTGCTCGTCGGCGCGCCACTTGATCGTACGTGCACGACCTCGACGGCGCGGCTGCCCATCGCGCTGCCCCTGCGCGGGATGCTCAGCATCTCCCGTCGATCGGAGGCGGCGGGCTTGTCGTCCTTGAAGCGGGCGAAGACGTGGTCTTTGTCGTCCATGGACGTCCAGTGTTGCGAGGTGAGGCGGCGCGTTCGCGCCACTGGGAACCTTGATGTGCAATCAACGATTCGCAGAAACGAAAGATTGCTGAGGCAGTCGGATTGCTGAAATCGAGCAGCGGCGGCTGAAAAAGGCGACTTTATTTCAACGACTTAAGCTTGAGGGTAAAATCGACCTACCCTCAAGGTTCGGAGACTCTCCGCTCTCTCCGGCCCGAATTCGGCGGTGGTTGCGCCTTCGAACCATCAAGGTCCGCGCGCAAACGACGGCCAAACCTGCGCCTCAGCGCGGTGTCCTGAGCAGGAGAGACAGGTTGCAAAAGAGGGGATTGGAGCAGCGGTGGGAACCCGAATCTAACCTTCTCTGGCCTGAATTCACGGTCGTCTGATGCCGTAGAGGCCCGACGATCCGCACCAGTCGGCAAGTCAGGGTCTCCGCGGCTGCCACCGGACGGCGGGAGAAGTATCCCCGCCCATCCGGCAACCGGGCCGATCACTGCCGCCAGAAGGGCTTGCGGCATTCGGCTCGCGCCTCGGCGCGTGTCAGCCCGAGGTCTCGCAGAATATGGTCACTGACCACATCGAGGTCGGTGTAGCCGACCAGCGCGCGCCGCTCGCGATACCGCTGCATCCACAGTCTCACGAGCGCGACGAGGTGGGCGATCCGGTTCTCCGCCCGGTCGTGATCGACCATCGTTCCGCTCATGCCGATGGTCGGCCCGGCGGGTTCGATGGCGAGGCGCATGCTTGAACGCATTTCCGTTGCTCCTGTCCTGGCGACCTGCGGCCGCTCGCTGTTGAGGAGCCGGATGAATAAGGGCACGGTGCGATGGACGTCGAAGCATCGTTTCTCTAGCCTGCCCTAGTTTTCCTCATGCCCTCCCGGGTGCCATGCCGCGTCGCCTGCCGCCGCTGAATGCGCTGAAGGCCTTCGAGGCCGCCGCGCGGCACGAGAGCTTCACGCGCGCCGCCGAGGAGCTCTGCGTCACCCAGGGCGCCGTCAGCCACCAGGTCAAGGCACTGGAGGCGGGCCTCGGCCTGCGCCTGTTCGACCGCGGCACGCAGGGCCTGGTCATCACCGAGGCCGGGCGCGCCTATCTCGAAGTCGTGCGCGACGCCTTCGACCGCATCGCCTCCGGCACCGAGCGCCTGCTGGAACGCCAGGGGGCGGGCACGCTTACCGTCAGCACCTCCCCGAATTTCGCGTCGAAGTGGCTGGTCCATCGCCTCGGCCGTTTCGCGGAAGCGCATCCCGAAATCGAATTGCGCGTCAGCGCCTCGCTCCAGCACATCGACTTCGCGCGGGAGGATGTGGACCTCGCCATCCGCCACGGCGACGGATCCTGGCCGACGCTACACGCGACCCGGCTGTGCGAGGAAGCGCTGTTCCCCGTCTGCAGCCCGGCCTTGCTTCGTGGGCGCCGTCCGCTGCGCGCGCCAGCGGGACTGCATCACCACACGCTGCTGCACACCAACGACCGCCGCGACTGGTCGCGCTGGGTGGAGGAGGCCAGCGCCAAGGGCGTGGATGCCGGGCGCGGCCCGGTCTTCAACCAGGCGAGCATGACGATCGACGCGGCGGTGGACGGCCAGGGCGTGGCGCTGGCGCGCACAGCGCTTGCCGCCTGGGATTTGCTTTCGGGCCGGCTGGTGCAGCCCTTCGGCCCGCGCCTCGCGGTGCCTTATGGCTACTGGATCGTTGGACCCAGGGCGACATCCGGCCTGCCGAAAGTGATCGCCTTCCGCGACTGGCTGCTGCGCGAAGCGGCGGAGGACACGCGCCGGCTGCGGGAGATCCTGACGTGACTGTGGTGACGACGCGCCTGCTCTGGGCGCGCGCACTGCGCGACTTCGGTGACGGTTTCGTAGCGGTGCTCCTGCCGGTCTATCTGACCGCGCTCGGCCTCGGCCCGGCCGCCATCGGCCTGGTCGCGACGCTCGCGCTGCTGGGGTCGGCGCTGACGACGCTCGGCATCGGTGTGGTCAGTGGCCGGTTCGGGCAAAGACGCCTGCTGATGGCAGCCTCGGTCGTGATGGCGGCGAGCGGATTTGTCTTCGCGGCGACGGATGCACTCGCCATCATCCTCCTCGTCGCCCTGGTGGGCACGATCAATCCCTCGGCCGGCAGCGTCAGCATCTTCGTGCCGCTGGAGCATGCCGTGCTGACCCGCGCCGTGCCGGACGCGGAGCGCACGCGCAGCTTCGCTCGCTACAGCCTGGTCGGCGCCATGGCGGCGGCGTTGGGCGCGCTCGCCGCGGCCTCGCCGGATCTGCTGGCGCGGACCGGGCTGTCGGAGATCGTCGCGTTGCGCGCAATGTTCGTACTCTACGCCGCGCTCGGCATCGCCGGCGGGCTCGTCTATCGCAGCCTGCCGCGGGAGGCGCCGGCTGAGGTGGGCTCAGGCCACAGCGTTCTCGGCCCGTCGCGCGGCATTGTGGTGCGGCTCGCGGCTCTGTTCTGCGTCGATTCCTTCGCGGGCGGCTTCGCGGTACAGTCGCTGCTCGCGCTGTGGCTATTCGAGCGCTTCGACCTCTCGCTCGCCGAGGCCGGGCTGTTCTTTTTCTGGTCCGGCGTGCTCTCGGCCTTCTCCTTCCCAGTGGCGGCCTGGCTCGCCACCCGCATCGGCCTCGTGAACACCATGGTGTTCACCCACATCCCGTCCAGCCTCTGCCTGATCGGGGCCGCCTTCGCGCCGCAGGTGGAGGTCGCGCTCGGACTGCTGCTGCTGCGCGCGGCGCTGTCGCAGATGGATGTGCCGACGCGCTCCTCCTACGTCATGGCCGTGGTGACGCCCCCCGAGCGCACCGCCGCGGCCAGCTTCACGGCTGTGCCGCGCAGCCTGGCGGCGGCGGCAGGACCGGCGATTGCCGGGGCGATCTTTGCGGCAGGGTGGCAGGCGACGCCCTTCATCCTCTGCGGTGTCCTCAAGATCGCCTAGGACTTCGCCTTGCTGTGGGCGTTCCGTCAAATCCGCCCGCCGGAGGAACGCCAAGCCTAGAACGCTGCGTACTGGACAGACGCGGCGCGCGAATGCTACCCGCCGTCGCGTGCCGAAATCCGTTGTCCGCCGCGTCCGGATGCTGCTCGCTGCGCTCATGCTCCTGACCGGAGTGCTGGGCCAAGTGGGACATGCCTGGGCGCATCACGGTGGTCCCGACCCTGCGGCGGCTTGGCTCGCAGCCCTTCAGGCCGAACGCGACTGGCTCGCCGGTGGCGCCGCGGATAGCAACGATGCGTCGGTGCAGGTCTTCGGTACCGAGGGCCGCCACAGCCATGGCGACGGGCCCGCGCATCAGCATGACGGGCCGGACGGTCTCCTGGCCGACCACGCCCATGGGGTCGCCTTCCTGCTGCCCGCCGCATCGGGTCTGGCTCAACGTGACCTCGGCGCATCCATGACCCGGGCCTTGTTCGCCCGACTGTCCGGGGCGCCGTCCGGCAATCTCGACCGTCCGCCACGAGGCGACGCAGCGCTCGCCTGAGCCACCGGCGCCACCGCGCCGGCCCGCGTCGTTTCTCGTGGAGTTCCCATGCCTCATCTGCTGTCGCGCGCCCGTGCCGGGCTGCGCCGCCTTGCCCTGTGTTCACTCCTGCTTGCCACGCCCGCCTTTGCCGGCCCTGGCGGCCCTGACCACCAGCATGGTCCGGAACCCACCGCCACGGCCCTGCCGCAGAGCCCAAGGCTCGTAGCCGTCTCCGAGGCCTGGCAGCTCGTCGGCATCCTCAAGGGCGGCGCGCTGACGCTCTACCTGGACCGCCAGGAGGACAACGCGCCGGCCGCGGGCGTGACGCTCGACCTCGACATCGCGGGCCGGACGGTTCGCGCCGAGGCGCAGCCGGACGGCAGCTTCCGCATCCCGGCCGAGGCGCTCGGCACCGGGGAGATCGAGGTGCTCGCCACCATCGGCGGCGCGGCGCCCGACCTGCTGGTCGGCACCATCCGGGTCCCTGGCGCTGCGGCCGCACCCGCCGCGGCGCACGGTCACTCCCACGCCCTCAGTGATTTCTTGCACCGCCGCATCTCGGTCGAGACGGTGCTCATCGCCCTGGCCGCCACCGGCGCCGGCGCCCTTGCGATCGGCTTCCTGTTCGGCCGTCGCCGCGCCGGCATCGCGGTGCTGGCGCTGACGCTGCTGGCTGTCTCGCCCTCGACGGCGGGGCCGGGCGGCCCGGACCACAGCCATGGCCCCGAGACGGCAACCGCCGAGGACGGCGACGCGCCGCGCCGCCGCGCCGATGGCATGGTCTTCGTGCCAAAGCCGACGCAGCGCCTGCTCGAACTCCGCACGCGCCGCGTCGTGCCGGAGGAGACCGCGCGCCGCGTCACCCTTGCCGGCCGTGTGCTGCCGAGCCCGGACGCGCAGGCCGTCGTCCAGCCCGCGACCGCCGGCCGGATCGTCGCCATCGACGGCGCCCTGCCGCGGCGTGGCCAGGCGGTGCGCGCGGGCGATGCGCTCGCCCTCGTAGTGCCGTTCGCCGCCGCTACCGGCGAGATCGCCGGTGCGGAAACGCTGCGCGCGCCGGCCGATGGCGTGATCGCGACCGTTGCGTTGGCCCAGGGCCAGACGGTTTCGCCCGGCCAGACCCTGGTGGAGATCCTCGACCCCGCTCGCGTGCGGATCGAGGCCGAGGCCTTCGCGCCGCTGGCGCTCGCGCCCACTGCCGCCGCCAGCATCGAGGCGCGCGGCATGGCGCCGGTGCCGGCCGCCCTGCTCGGCCGCGCGCCCGCGCTCCGCGGCCAGACCGCGCTGCTCGACTTCGCGCCCCGCGCCGCGGACCATGGCCTCGAGATCGGCCGCCGCGTGCAGGTCGTGGTGGAACTGCCGGAGCGCCGCACCGCCATCATCCTGCCGCGCGACGCGGTGGTGCAGGCGCCGAACGGCCTGCCCGTGGTGTTCCGCCACGCCGAGCCGGAGCTGTTCGAGCCACGCATCGTGCGCTTCGAGCCGCTGGACGCGACCCGCGTCGCGATCCTGGCCGGCATCGAGCCGGGCGAGCAGATCCTCGTCCAGGGCGCCCTCCTCGTGAACCAGATCCGCTGAGGGGGCGCGCATGTTCAACTTCCTGGTCTCGGCCAGCCTTCGGCACCGCGTCGCGGTGCTGGCGGCGGCGGCGCTGCTCGTCGCCTATGGCCTCTATGTCCTGCCGCGCGTGCCGGTGGATGTCTTCCCCGACCTGACGCGGCCCTCCGTCACCATCATGACCGAGGCCGAGGGCCTCGCGCCGCCCGAGGTCGAGCGGCTGGTCACCGCGCCCGTCGAGGCAGCGCTGCGCGGCGCGCCGGGGCTGGCGCGCATCCGCTCCACCTCCGCGCCCGGCCTGTCCATCGTGCTCGCCGAATTCGAGTGGGCCGCCGACCTGACCGCAGCGCGTGCCGATGCGGCAGAACGCCTGACGCGCCTGCAGGGACGACTCCCGCCAGGCCTCGCTCCGCAGATGGGCGGCATCGGCACGGTGATGGGCGAGATCCTGCTCATCGCCGTGACCGCGTCCGGGCTCGATCCGGCCGGGCTGCGCGACGTGGTGGAGGCTCAGGTGCGCCCGCGCCTGCTCGAAGTTCCCGGCGTGGTGCAGGTGAACCCGATCGGCGGTGCCGTGCGGCAGATCCGCGTCAGCCCCGACATGGCCGCGCTGGCCGAGGCCGGTATCGGCATCGACGCCATCGCGCAGGCGATGGCCCGCGTTGGTGCCTCGGCCGGTGGCGGTTTCATCGAGAGCCGTGGCGTCGAGTTCGTGCTGCGCGCCAGCACACCGACGCCGGACCTCGACGCGCTGCGCGCCCTGCCGGTGGCAACCCCGCGCGGCGCGGTACCGCTCGGGACGGTCGCCGAGGTGGACTTCGCCACCCGCACCCGTCGCGGCGATGCCGGCTTCAACGGCCAGCCCGCCGTCATCCTCAGCGTCCAGAAGGCGCCGACCGCCGACACGCTGCCGACCACACGTGCGGTCGAGGCGCGGCTGGCGGAGGTGCAGGCGTCGCTCCCCGCCGGCGTCACCGCGAACCAGATCCAGTTCCGCCAGGCCGATTTCATCGAGACCTCGATCCGCAACCTGCGCATCGTGCTGATCGAAGCGGCGATCGCGGTGACGCTGGTGCTCGCCCTGTTCCTGCTGAACGGGCGGGCGACGGCGATCTCGCTGACGGCGATCCCGATCTCGATCCTCGTCACGGTACTGGTCTTCGACGCCTTTGGGCTGACGTTGAACACCATGACGCTGGGCGGGCTGGCGATCGCCATCGGCGAGCTGGTGGACGACGCGGTGGTGGATGTGGAGAACATCCTGCGCCGCCTGCGCCAGAATGCCGAGCGACCCAACCCGCTGCCATCGATGGTGGTGATCGCGCAGGCAAGCCAGGAGGTGCGCTCGGGCATCCTCTATGCGACCTTCATCATCGTACTGGTACTGCTGCCGCTCTTTGCGCTCGCCGGCCTGGAGGGGCGGCTGTTTGTCCCGCTCGGGGTCGCCTACATCGTCTCCATCCTGGCCTCGCTGCTGGTCTCCATCACAGTCACGCCGGCGCTGGCGAGCTTCCTGTTGGTAAAGGTGCCCAAGCGCGCGCATGGCGACACGCCTGTGCTGCGTGCGCTGAAGCGTGCGCAGGCGCGCGTGCTTCAGGGCGCCTTCCGCCGGCCGCGCCTGGTGATCTGCGGCGTGGCGGGGGCGGTGGCGCTGGCGGCAGTCGGTGCCGTGCTGCTGCCGCGCGCCTTCCTGCCGCCCTTCAACGAGGGCACGGCCCTGGTCGGCATGCGTTTTGAGTCGGGCATCGGCCTCGAGCAGAGCCAGCGTCTCGGCCTGATCGCCGAGCGCCTGGTGATGCAGGTGCCGGAGGTGGTGAGCGTGGGCCGTCGCACCGGCCGCGCTGAGCTCGACCCGCATGCCGAGGGCGTGCACGCGGCCGAGATCGACGTGACGCTCCGCCGCTCCGACCGCCCGCGCGAGACTGTGTTCGCCGAGATCCGAGAACGGCTCGCGGTGCTGCCAGCCTCGGTGGTGATGGGCCAACCGATCAGCCACCGCATCGACCACATGCTCTCCGGCGTGCGGGCGGCGCTGTCGTTCAAGGTGTTCGGCGAGGATCAGGAGGCGGCACGCATCGTGGCCCAAGGGCTGCGCGCGCGCATGCAGGCCATCCCAGGCCTGGTGGACATCAATGTCGAGGCGCAGACGCTGGTGCCGCAGGTCGAGATCCGCGTTGACCCGGCCGCCGCCGCGCTGCACGGGCTGACGCCGCAGGCCGTCACCGCGGCGGTCGAGGCGCTGGCCGGCGGCCGCGTGCTCGGCGCGCTCGGGGAGGGTACGCGGCGGACCGAGATCGTCCTCCGCCTGCCTGAGGCGGGGCGCAATGCCGACGCGCTGCGCGACCTGCTCGTGCCGACGCCGCATGGCGCGGTGCCGCTGGAGCGCCTCGCCGAGGTGGTCGAGACCACGGTGACGAACCAGATCCTGCGCGAGGACGGCGCGCGGCGCATCGTCGTCTATGCGAACAGCGACGGCTCGCGCGACATGGCGGCGCTCGCCGCCGATCTAGCGCGGCTGGTGGCCGAGCCCGCGCCACCACCCGGCATCCGCATCGTGCTGGACGGCACCTTCCGCGCGCAGGAGGCGGCAAGCCGGGCCATCGCCATCCTCGGCGCGGTCTCGGCGCTGCTGGTCCTGCTGGTGCTGTGGCAGCGCTACCGCTCCGTCGTGCTTGCGCTGATCGTGCTGGCGGTGGTCCCGATGGGCCTTGTCGGCGCCGTCGCGGCGTTGTGGATCGCGGGGCAGCCGCTCTCGGTCGCTTCGATGATCGGCTTCGTGACGCTCGTCGGCATCGCGGCGCGCAACGGCATCCTGAAGGTCTCGCACTGGATCAACCTGGCGTTGCATGAGGGCGAGACCTTCGGGCCCGGCCTCGTCCTCCGCGGGACGCTGGAACGGCTAGGGCCGGTACTGATGACCGCGCTGTCGGCCGGGCTTGCGCTGGTGCCGCTGATGATCGGCGCCGGCGAAGCGGGGCGCGAGATCCTGCACCCCGTGGCGGTGACGATCTTCGGTGGGCTGGTCACCGCGACCCTATTCGACGCGGTGCTGACGCCGGTGCTGTTCCTGCTGTTCGGGCGGCGTCCGCTCGAACGCCTGATCGCCGCGCGCGATGCGGCGGCTGAGGCCGGCGCTGCGCCCGGCCACCACCTTCTGAACCCGAAAGGAGAGACCCCGATGAACCGACGCATGATCCTGGCCGGCTTCGCCGTTACCCTTGCTACCCCGGCGCTCGCCCAGCAGCGCGAGCGACGCGGCCCGAATGGTGGGCTGCTCGCCGGGAGCGACGGACATGAGGTGGAACTGGTCGCCAATGGCACGGCGATCCGCGTCTACCTGGTGAATCACGGCCGTGTGGCGCCGCCGCGCAGCGGGGCGACGGCGCGGATGGTGATCCAGGAAGGCCAGGCGAACCGCACGGCGGCGCTCACGGCCAGCGGCGACGGCTTCTCCGCCACGCTGGAGACGCCGATCACGCCAGGCGCCCGCGTGGTGGTCACCGGCCGCATGCCGGACGGCCACACCGTCCAGGCGCGCTATGTGATGCCCTGATGCACACGCACGGCCGGTGCCGAGCGGCGCCGGCCGGACTACGCTAGGCTAATTCGCTCGGAGGACGCCGTGCTGTCGCCGCTGTCGAACCTGACCTACCGCCACCTGTTCCTGGCCCAGGTGTTGTCGCTGCTCGGCACCGGGCTAGCGACGGTCGCGCTCGGCCTGCTGGCCTACGAACTGGCAGGCGCCGATGCCGGTGCAGTGCTCGGCACGGCGCTCGCGATCAAGATGATCGCCTATGTCGGCATCGCGCCCGTCGCCGGCGCCTTCGTCCACCTGGTGCCGCGGCGCAGCCTGCTGGTGACACTCGATCTCCTGCGCGCCGGTGTCGCGGTCTGCCTGCCCTTCGTCACCGAGATCTGGCAGGTCTACCTGCTGATCTTCCTGCTGCAGGCGGGCTCGGCCGCCTTCACGCCGACCTTCCAGGCGACCATCCCCGACATCCTGCCGGAGGAGGCGGAGTACACGAAGGCGCTGTCGCTTTCGCGCCTCGCCTACGACCTCGAGGCGCTGGCGAGCCCCGCCATCGCCGCGGCCCTGCTTGGCGTGATCGGTTTCCACTGGCTGTTCGGGCTGAACGCGCTGGGCTTCCTCGCGTCTGCAGTGCTGGTGCTGTCGGTGGTGCTGCCCTCGCCGAAGCCACCGACGACTTCCGAGGGTGCCTGGGGGCGCACGACGCGCGGGGCGCGCATCTATCTCGCGACGCCGCGGCTGCGCGGTTTGCTGGCGTTGAACCTCGCCGCGGCCGCGGCGGGCGCGATGGTGATCGTGAACACCGTGGTGCTGGTGCGGGCCGGCTTCGGCCTCGGCGAGCGAGAAGTGGCCTGGACTTTGGCCGCTTACGGCCTGGGCTCCATGGTCGCGGCGCTCGCCCTGCCGCACCTGCTCGGCGATCGGATGACCGACCGGAGCGCGATGCTGGCCGGCGCCGCGCTCCTGGTCACTGGGCTGCTGCTGGCGCCCCTGGTGCCGTCATGGCCGGTGCTGCTGCCGGTCTGGGCGCTGCTCGGCCTCGGCAACGGGCTTGTGCTGACGCCGAGCGGGCGGCTGCTGCGGCGCTCCGCGCATCCCGGCGACCGGCCGGCGCTGTTCGCCGCACAGTTCGCACTGAGCCACGCCTGCTGGCTGCTGACCTATCCGCTGGCCGGCGGCCTCGGCGCAGCGATCGGGCTCGGGCCCACTTTCCTGGTGCTGGCCGTGCTGGCGGTGGCAGGGCTCGGTGCGGCGGCGGCGCTGTGGCCGCGGGATGACCCGGAGGAGATCG
>LNFM01008829.1_pt1 | contig 15008 bp, 13 predicted proteins | sample 596031 | NCBI WGS metagenome assembly LNFM01 (sample SAMN04254537, study PRJNA301005) | activated carbon metagenome | isolation source: dual media filters at the Ann Arbor, Michigan drinking water treatment plant | place: USA: Ann Arbor
CGAGGTCGCCATGCACCTCGGCGAGCGCATGGTCCGGACCATCTCGATGGACTCGACCGACGGCCTCGTGCGCGGCATGTCGGTCAAGGACACCGGCAAGGCGATCAGCGTCCCGGTCGGCAAGAAGACCCTGGGCCGCATCCTCAACGTCATCGGCGAGCCGGTCGACGAGCAGGGTCCGGTCGGCGAAACGGAGCGCTGGGGCATCCATCGCAAGGCCCCGGCCTTCGTCGACCAGAGCACCAAGGTCGAGCCGTTCGTCACCGGCATCAAGGTCATCGACCTGCTCGCGCCGTACCGACGCGGTGGCAAGATCGGCCTGTTCGGCGGCGCCGGCGTCGGCAAGACGGTGCTCCTGATGGAGCTCATCAACAACGTCGGCAAGAAGCACGGCGGCTACTCGGTGTTCGCCGGCGTCGGCGAGCGCACCCGCGAGGGCAACGACCTGTACTTCGAGATGATCGAGTCGGGCGTCATCAAGGCCGAGTGGGACGAGCACGATCGCGTCGTGCACTCGGTCGACAGCGAGAACTCCAAGGTGGCCCTGGTCTACGGCCAGATGAACGAGCCGCCCGGCGCCCGCGCCCGCGTGGCGCTGTCGGGTCTGACCATCGCCGAGTACTTCCGCGACGCGATGGGCCAGGACGTGATGTTGTTCGTCGACAACATCTTCCGCTTCACCCAGGCCGGCTCCGAGGTCTCGGCGCTCCTGGGCCGCATCCCGTCCGCCGTCGGTTACCAGCCGACGCTGGCCACCGAGATGGGCGTGCTGCAGGAGCGCATCACGACGACCAACAAGGGGTCGATCACCTCGGTGCAGGCCATCTACGTGCCCGCGGACGACCTCACCGACCCGGCGCCGGCGACCGCGTTCGCGCACTTGGACGCGACCACGGTGCTCAGCCGCGCGCTCACCGAGATCGGCATCTACCCGGCAGTCGATCCCCTCGACTCGACCAGCACGATCCTCGCGCCCGACGTCGTCGGCGCCGAGCACTACCGGGTCGCGCGCCGCGTCCAGCAGATCCTGCAGAAGTACAAGGAGCTCCAGGACATCATCAAGATCCTCGGCATGGACGAGCTCTCCGAGGAGGACCGCACGCTGGTCGCCCGCGCGCGCAAGATCCAGAAGTTCCTCAGCCAGCCGTTCCACGTCGCCGAGCAGTTCACCGGCATGAAGGGCAAGTTCGTCGAGCTCGAGGACACCGTGAACAGCTTCCGCGAGATCGCCGAGGGCAAGCACGACAGCCTGCCCGAGGACGCGTTCTACATGGTCGGCGGTGTGTCCGAGGCGGTCGAGAAGGCCAAGGAAATCGCCCAGAAGGAAGCCGCGAAGGACGCCGCCCAGGCCAAGAAGGCCTGAGCTCCGCCGAACGCCGGCCTGGTACGCGGAGGCGACCGACTCGGTCCACACCTGGAATCACAACCTCGCCTGACGAAAGACCGCCATGTCCGACACCTCGATCAAGCTCGACATCCTCACCCCGATGGGGGCGATCCGTGATGGCATCGACGTGCCGGGCGTCGAGGTGCCGGGCGTGCTCGGCGAGCTCGGCGTGCTGCCGCGGCACGAGGCGCTCATCACCGCGATCGTGCCGGGCGTGCTGCGCTTCCGCGAGGGCGCGACGGCCGTGCGCATGGCCGTGGGCAGCGGCTTCCTCGAGGTGAAGGAAGCCGGCCGCGTCATCATCCTGTGCGACCGCGCGGCGCTGCCGGAGGACGTGGATCGTGCGGCGGTGACCAAGCGCCTCGCCGAGGTGAAGGCCGCGCTCGAGCAGGACAAGGGGCCGATCGATGCTGGAGAGCACCGCGCGCTCGTGGACGAGCGCGGGTGGCTGGAAGCGCAGCTGCGCCTCGTCGCGAATTGACTTGTTCCCCCCGCGGACGCCTCGGGCGACACGGTCCGCGCGGACGCGCCGCTTGCCCCCCACGAGTGGGGGGCCGATGCCCGACGCACCGCGCTACGGCCGGCCGAACGCCTGCGTCCAGTAGTGGCCGTAGCCGCCGCCGGGGTAGTACCCGACGCCGATCTCGGTGAAGTCGGGGTTCATGATGTTGGAGCAGTGGCCGTCGCTGTCCATCCACTGCTGCATCGTCGCGGCAGCGGTGGAGTTGCCCGCGGCGATGTTCTCGCCCGCGGTGCTGTAGCTGTAGCCAGCGGCCGCCATGCGATCCCAGGGGGTCTCGCCCCACGGCGTGGTGTGATCGAAGAAGTCCTCGTCGACCATCTGCTTGCTGTGCACTCGGGCTGCGCAGCGCAGCGCCGGTTGCATCGTGAGGGGCCCCGCCGGTCCGAAGCTCCCCTCGCTGCCGCAGTCGGCCCCCTCGGCGCGGCGCTGGTTCACGATGTCGAGGATGTCGAGCTCGAGCTGCGCCCAGCCGGCCTGCCAGCCACCGACCGGCGCGCAGAACTCGTTGTCCGGCACATCGACGGGGACGCCACCGTCGTCCGTGCCGCCGTCGGCCTCCGTGGGATCCGCCGTGCCGCCGTCGGAGCCGCCCGTGCCACCATCGGCCCCCGTGGGATCCGCCGTGCCGCCGCTGGCATCCGTGGCGCCGTCGCCCGCCGTGGGATCCGCGGTCGGGTCTGCGGTCGGATCGGCGGTGGGGTCTGCGGTCGGATCGCTGTCCGGCCCCGCCGTCGCACTGCTCGCGCCCTCGCCCGCGTCCGCCGCTCCGTCGTCGCTTCCTCCGTCCGTCTGCGTCTCCCAGGGCACGGGGTCCTCGCCGTCGGGCAAGCCGGTGAAGCAGCCCGCCGGCGCGAGCAACCACAGCGCGGGCGCGAGCCGACGAAGGACGATGGACCGAAGCGCACGGTTCTCGACAACCGTGCGCACCGTGGGGGGCGGCGCGACGATGGGCATGACAACGCAGCCTAGCGGGACTTCGCAACACACCGCAACCGCCGAGGCACGCCGACGAGGCCGTCATCGTTCGCCTCCGTGGATTTCGATCGCGACACGCCGCGTCCTGGCGTGTTTCGAGTGCCGCGCGCTACACGATCGTCGCCGCGACCGAATCGCCGCGACCGAATCGTCGCGACCGAATCGCCGCGACCTACTTGCCGCGCTTGCGGGACTTGCCGTCGACCTCGGACAACGCCTCGCGATACAGCCGCTCGAGCTCTCGCTTGGTGTCGGCGTCGGTGTCGTAGCTCGGCGGCGCCGTGGGCGTCGGCGCCGCGACGCTGCTGCGCGGGATGGGCGGGTTGGTCCGCGCGCGCATCGGCGTCACCGGACCCGCGGGCGTCGAGGTCGACGACGACGCGCGCGGCGTCGAGGTCGACGACGTCGTGGCCGCGCTCGACGACGTGGTCGCGCTCGACGACGTCGCGCTCGACGTCGAGTTCGCCGGGGTTGCGCTCGACGAGGCCGAGGTCGACGACGCGCTGGTCGAGTCCACCGCGGCGTTGCCGTCGAGGCCGTACTCGGCGGTGCGCCGACGCGGCGCCGCCTCGGGCACCGTCGCTGCGGCGCGCGCCTCGGGCGGGAAGAACTCGCCGGTCACCGGCGGCGGATGCATCGCGTCGGGCATCGCCCCGGGGCTGCGCGGGCGCACGACGCCGGTGCGCTGCATCGTCTCGGCGACGTAGCCGTGGACGTCGCGCGCGACGCGGTCGTCGATCACCACGAACTGAACGCCGAGCACCACGCCCGTGGGTCGCTTGCCCACGCGCACCACGACGCCATCGGCGTCGTACCAGCGGGGAATCCCTCCCGGCGGCGACAGCGAGAAGTTCACGCGCAGGAACTGCCCCGGCTCGCGGACGATGGGGCTCCACAGCGCGATGCCAGCGATGCTGATGTCGACGGCGCGGCACTCGACGCGCTGATCGGCGAGATACGCGATGGCCGGGGTATCGAGCCCAGCCCGGGGCTGGGCGCGGCGGTCTTCGACGTTCGTCATGGCTCGAGCCCTGGTACGCTAGCACTCTCTACGCGGGCCGAGAGCCAGTCTTGACTCGCAGACCTTGCGACCGAAGCGCGTGCGACCTTCGCTACGCGCTGTGCTTTCGATGAACGTGTTTTCCCGATGACCACTTCGCAGACGACTCCCTGGGCGGTTGTGACCGTCCGCATGAAATCCGTTCGCTCGACGCGCGAGGCGTGGGCCGAGACACTCGACCGGCTCGACGAAGTGGGTGCCCTGCTCGCCGCCGACGCCGACGTCGGCGGTGTCGAGCTCCGCGACCCACGGACGATCGACGGTCCAGAGCGCCCCGAGCTCATCGTCTACACCACGCCCGAGGCGCTGGACGGCGTCGCCACCACGGTGCGTACGACCGTCGCGGCGTTCGGGATCGACCACGTCGAGGTCTCCGCGGACGTTCGCACCGACGACGATTGGCGCGACACGTGGAAGCAGTTCTATCGACCGATGCAGCTCGGGGATGGCGCCTTGCTGCTGCGTCCGAGCTGGATTCCCCGGCAGGACGGCGACCCCGAGCGCGAGATCGTGCTCGACCCGGGGCGCGCCTTCGGCACCGGTCTGCACGAGACGACGCAGCTCTGCATCGATCGCATCTGCGCGCTGTCCCGCGCCGCGACGACGGACGGCGCCCCCGGGCGCATCCTCGATCTGGGCTGCGGCTCGGGGATCCTCGCGCTGTGTGCCGCGCGACTGTTCGAGTCGGCGCACCGCGTCGTCGCCATCGACGAGGATCCCGAGGCGACCGACACCACCCTCGAGAACGCCGAGCTCAACGGTCTCACCGCGCGGGTCGAGGTGCGCACCGGCGACGTGCAGGACGCGGCCGCCGCCGGACCGTACGACTTCGTGCTCGCCAACATCCGCGCGCACACGCTCGTGCCGCGCGCCGCGGCAATTCATGCGTGCACGGCGGCGGGCGGGCGTGTCGTGCTCTCGGGTGTCCTCGCCGAGGAGCTCGACGAGGTCGAGGCCGCGTACCTCGCGGCGGGGTTCGTCCGCGATCCCAGCGTCGAGTGGCCGCGCACGCGCAACATCTGGGTCGCCCTCGATCTCGTGCGGCCGCGATGACGATCCGCATCTTCCACGACGGACCGCTCGTCGTCGGCGACGAGCTCGCGGTGGGCGGTGACGAGCTCCACTACCTGCGCCGCGTCCGACGCTCGCGCGTCGGCGCGACGATCGAGGTCCTCGACGGCCGCGGCGGCGTCGCGCAGGGCGAGCTCGTCCACCTCGACGAGCGGCGCGGGACGGTGCGCGTCGACGCGGCGGCCGAGCCCGCGGACCACGACCCCCTCGAGCTGTGGCTCGGCGCCCCCGAGGCCCCGGCGTGCCTCGAGGCGATCCGCGGCGCGTGCGAGCTCGGGGTCGGCCGGATCGTCCTGGTGCGCTGCGCGTACAGCTCGAGCACCGTGCCGAACCCCGACCGCATCGACCGGGTGGTCCGCGCGGCGATGCGCCAGTGCGGGCTGCCCCGACCCCCCGCCATCGTCGCCCCCACGCCCCTGCCCGACGTCCTCGCGGCGCACGAGATCCCCTGCGGCCACTTCGCGTGGGAGGAGGCACGGGGCACCCGGACGCCCGTCGACGGCGCCCTGCCGCCGCGCCTGCTGGTCGGACCCGAGGGCGGCCTGCGAGCCGACGAGGCGGCCGCGTGCGCCGACCACGGGATGCAGCCCTTGTCGCTGGGCCCCTGGACGCTGCGTACCGAGACCGCGACGGTCGCAGGCCTGGCCCGATTGCGCGGCACCTGACGCCTGCGGCAGGCTACGCCCAGCAACCTTGGGGGCCCATGATAAGCTGCCCGCGATGGCACCTCGGCGCCCGCGGCCGCCCAAGCCGTCGTTCTGTCCGGTGTGCGACGCGCCGCTGGGCCCCGACGTCGCAGGCAGCGACGATGCCCGCTGCACCAGCTGCAAGTCGCCGCTGTTGCCGGTGAAGGTCGCGGGCCTCTGGCGCCGCGCGGCCGCGAGCGCCGTCGACGGCGCCATCCTGTTGTTCACGGCAGGGCCGTTGGCGTGGCTGGTCGCGGCGGCCAGCGAGGAGCCCGCGCTGCTCGGCGGCAAGACGGCGCTCGAGATGCTCCTGCGCGCCTTCGAGGTCCCGCCCACGACGTGGTTGGCGCGCGCGGCACCGATGATGGTGATGGCCGGGGTCTACCTCGGGTTGTTCTGGCACCTGTCAGGACGCACGCCGGGGCAGAAGCTCCTGCGGCTGCGCGTCGTCGACGGCACCGGTCGATCTCCAGGCGTGGTGCGCACGATCGTCCGCGTGCTCGCGACGCTCGCGGGCGCGGTGCCCGGTGGCCTCGGCTGGCTGTGGGTCGCCGTCGATCTCGAGAAGCGGGCGCTGCACGACTGGCTCGCCGGGACCTTCGTCGTGAGGGATGCGTGACGCACCTGCGGCGATACCTCGAGCAGACCGGCGCGCTGCCGCCGGAGCACCTCGACGCCGCCGTGCGGCGCCAACAGATCTACGGCGGCAGCCTCGACACCGTCCTGCTCGAGCTCGAGCTGATGGACGCCCACACGCTCGGCGAGCTCCTCGTCCAGGCGTGCGGGCTTCCGTTGGCGCCGTTCGGACTGATCGACGACGAGCGCGACCGACCGTGGCATGCGCTTCCCGGCGACGTCCTCGACATCGGCTGGGCGGTGCCGCTGGTGATGCGCGGCAGCGAGATCTGGATCGCGGTCCACCCCGATCTTCCCAACGAGCGACTCGGCGCGCTGTACCGCATGGTGCCGGGCGTCAATCCCTTCGTGATCCCCGAGTGCGCCCTCGAGAAGATCGCGGCCGAGCGCACCGCGTCGGTCGTACCGCAACGCTACGCGGTGCTGTGCGTCGCGTACCTCTCCGCGATGCGGCGTCGGCCGTCGGTGTCCGACATCGGCTTCCCGCTGCTGAGCGACACGACCTCCGCGTCGATGCGCCTCGACGTGCCGCCGCCCTCGCGTCGCGGCACGCTGGCCCCCGACGTCGAGCTCGCGGCGATGGAGGTCGACCCGGACTCGGCGGCGCTGGTGCTCGAGGACGACTTCGAGCGGCGCCCGACGATGGTCTACGAGCCGACGCTCGACGGCGCCGCCTCGGCCACCGCCACCGCACCGCCTCCGCTGCCGATCCTCGAGCTCGACGTGCCCGGCGAGGGGCACCTGACGCTGCGCGTCGAGACGGGGGCCCAGGGCCCGCGTCCCGCCGTGACCGCGCCGCCGACGGGCCGCGCCACGATCGTCTCCACGGCGGGCCCCGCGGTCCGCAACGGCGCGGCGTCCTCGACCGCGCGCGCGCACGACGACGGCGACGGCGACGACGACGACGACGACGAGAAGCGCACGCGGGCGGAGGGTGACGCTGCGCCCTCCACGACCCACGACCCCGACGCAGCGCCGATCGTGCTGACCACCACCACGATCGTGGGCGGCCCACCGCCGGTGCGGTTCACCGCGCGCGGCACGATGATCTCGTCGCCGCGCGACGCCGCTGCGCTGCGCGGGCCGAGCGAGGTCGCAACGCGGATGGCCGCGACGCGGGCCGCCCTCGCCGCCGCCACCACGCGCGACGCCGTGGTCGCCGCCCTCGCCGAGGCGCTCACCGTACTGTCGACGCGCACGGCCCTGCTGCGGGTCCGCAACCGCGAGCTCGTGGGCATCACGACCCCCGCGTCGAAGCTCCCCGATCCGGCGGGACGCGTGGTGCCGATCGGCACGACGGGCCTGCTCGCGACCGCCCAGTCCGATGGCCGCTACGTCGGCTTCGTCGACGACGAGGTGTTCGCCCGCGCGTTCGAGATCGAGATGTACACGCCGTGCCTCGTGCGGCGCATCGACGTCGCCGGGCGGCCCACGCTCGTCGCCTACGTCGATCGCGGCGGCGATGCGTTCGCGGCGTCCGAGCCCTCGCTCCTCGACGAGATCTGCGCCCTGGCCGGTCGCGCCCTCGAGACCGTGGTGAAGCTGCGACGCGCCGACGCGGGCGGCCCCGACGAGACCGGCGTGCGGACCTCGCCGCTGGCGCCGCCCATCGTCGAACCAGCGGGGATCGGCGCGCCGCCGGCGTTCGGCACCACGCCGCCGACCTCCCCGATCGCGCGCCCGATCGAGTCGCCCTGGCGTCCGCCGCCGCCGACGGTTCCCCTGGATCTCATCGAGACCGACGGCCCGCAGCCCCCCGTGCCGCGCACGCGCACCCTCGTCGACGGATCGCCGCGTCGACCGGTCACGCCGGCGCCGGAGGAGCCACGGCGATCGTCGCGCCCGACCGCGGCGATCGACGCCCCGCCGCTCGAGTCACTCGAGGCGATGGGCAACGCGGAGCGGATCACGGAGAACTACACCGGCGACGCGGGCGAGACCCCGCCGCCGCCGCCCTCGTCACCGACGTCGGGCTCGCGGCAGGGGCAGATGCTCACGATCCACGCGATGCCGCCACCGCCACCGCTGCCGCCACCGCCGCCCATGGCGTCGGAGTCGGTGTCGCATCCGATCGACACCCTCATGGGCCTGCCGCCGCCGGTGTCGACCCCCGATGCCCGGCCGCGGTTCGTGCCACCACCGCTCGACGATCACGAGAACTCGGGGATCATCCCGCTGTCGTCCCCGATCGATCAGCCGTCGATGCGCGGCCGCATCGAGCTCGACGACGAGGACTGGTCGCACCCGGGGCGCCAGCTGCCGAGCGAGTCCATGCAGCGACGGGTCGACGCGGCGCTGCGGGGCATCGCGTCGGGCGGCGGCACGGTGGCCGAGCTCCGCGGCATGGGCGAGCCCGCGTTGCTGCGACTCGCCGCCCAGTTCCCAGGGGCGCTCGAGGTGCTGCGCCGCGACCTGCGGGCCCTCCCGCCGCCGTCGGCCCACGGCCCGCTCATCCGCACCGCGATCCTCCTCGGCGCCGACTTCGTCCCGCACCTCGTCGATCTGTTCGATCATCCGAGCCCGGACGTCCGGTTCTACGCCGCGTTCGTGTTCCAGGAGCTCCGCGACAGCCGGGCGATGCGGCCGCTCTCGGAGCTGGCGTTCGACACCAGCGGGGACGTCCGCGTCATCTCGATGCGCGTGCTCGAGACCTACAGCCGCCAGATGGGCTTCGCCGACGCCGTGCGCGTGGTCCGGGCGCAGCTCGACAGCACCAACCGCACGCGGCAGCTCTACGCCGCGCGGGCGGTCGGCACCCTGCGCGACATCGCGGCGATCCCCCGCCTCGTCGACATGCTGAGCAGCCGCGATCGGTTCGTGCAGGAGGCCGCGCTCGAGTCGCTGTGCTCGATCACCGGCCAGCAGCTCGGCCTCAAGCCCCACCGCTGGAAGACCTGGTACGCGGAGAACGAGCACCGCCACCGCATCGAGTGGATCATCGAGAGCCTGCGCCACCGCGACGTGCCCGTGCGACGCTGGGCCGCGGATGAGCTGACGCGCGTGACCGGTCACCGCGAGCCGTTCTCGGCGATGGGCGACAAGCGGACGCGCGACATCGCGGTCGAGGCGTGGACCGAGTGGTGGCAGCAACGCGGTCGCGCGCAGCTGGGCGGAGGGTGATCGGTGATCGCCGACGACGACGCGATCGCGGACGCCGCCGCGGTCCTCCGCCGCGGCGGGCTGGTCGCGATGCCGACCGAGACGGTGTACGGGCTCGCGGGTGACGCGACCAACCGCGCCGCGATCGCCCGGATCTTCGCGGTGAAGGGCCGCCCCGCGGACCATCCACTCATCGTGCACCTCGCCGAGGCCGACGCGATCGACGACTGGGCCGAGTCGATCGGGCCGCTGGCCCGGGCGTTCGCCGCCGCACTGTGGCCCGGGCCGCTCACGATGGTGCTGCCGCGGCGCGCCCACGTGGACGACGCCGTCACCGGCGGGCAGCCGACGATCGGCCTGCGCGTGCCGGCGCATCCCGTCGCGCTCGCGCTGCTGCGGGCGTTCGGCGGCGGCCTCGCGGCGCCGTCGGCCAACCGCTTCGGCCGCGTGAGCCCGACCTCCGCCGAGCACGTGCGCGCCGACCTCGGCGACGCCGTCGATCGGATCCTCGACGGTGGACCGTGCAGCGTCGGCCTCGAGTCGACCATCATCGATCTGTCGCGCGGCGACGACGATGCGGTGATCCTTCGTCCCGGCGGCGTCGGGCCCGAGACGATCGCACGCGTCGCCGGCCGCCCGATCCCGCTGCGTGACGGCGGCGCCGTGCGGGTGCCCGGGCTGCTCGCGTCGCACTATGCCCCGCGTGCGCGGGTGCTCGCCGTGCCGCCCGACGCGCTCGAGGCGACGATCGCGGCGCACGCCGACCTCGTCCTCGGCGTGATCGAGGCCGGCGCCACCCACGGCGCGCCGCGTTGGTCCGCGCTGGGGGCCGGTTGGCGCGTGGTCCTCGATCCGGATCGAGAGTTCGCCCACCATTTGTACGCCGTCCTGCGCGAGCTCGATGCCCGCGGCTCCGCGCTCATCGTCGCGACGATCCCCGCCGCCCGCGATCTCGGGGTCGCGATCGGCGATCGCCTGCGCCGTGCTGCGGCCGGGCGATCCGGATCCGACGACGCGGACGCTTGACGCTGGGCCCGATTCGCGGGACATGCCGGGCCCGTGACGACGCTCTTCGATCCCGACACGCTGCGAGAGATGGTCCTGCCGCTGCTCGGTCGGCCGATCGAGGAGATGGTGCCCGCGCTCCACGGCAAGCTCCGCGAGCGCTGGGGCGATCACATCGCCGCCGACCCGCCGTGGATGCTCAACAACGCGGGCGGGGCGATGGGCACGATGTGCGTCATGCACTTCTCGATCACCGAGTACCTCATCGTGTTCGGCTCGCCGATCGGGACCGAGGGGCACAGCGGCCGGTTCTGGGCGGACGACTGGTTCATCATCCTCGACGGCGAACAGTGGGCCTACGGCGCCGGCGAGCTCGAGCGGCAGGTGTACCGCCCCGGCGACATCCACCACCTGCCGCGCGGCGTGGCCCGGGGCTACCGCATGCCGGATCGGTGCTGGGCGCTCGAGTACGCGCGCGGCATCATCCCGGCGATGCTGCCGTTCGGCGTCGCCGACGTCGCGACCTCGACGCTCGACGTGCGGACCCTGGCCAAGACCCTCATGGTCGCGGGTCGCTCGGTCATCGGCGAGCTGGTCCGCGGCAAGATCTGACGCGCCCTCTTCAGGGGGTCGAACGCGGCACGTAGGTGCCGGCGCGGTAGTCGAGCGCGTCGATGAACTCGGCGGCGTAGGCCCGACGCCTCGCCACCTTGCGATAGAACACCCGGCCGTCGCCGTCGACGATGTAGATCGCGTGGAGCGACAGCTCCGGTTGGTCCGGGTTCACCAACCCGAAGCGATCGACGATGCGTTGCTCGGGGTCGCTGGCGAGGGCGAACGCGAACCGCTTCTCGTCGGCCCACGCGAGGGAGACCTCGGGCGGATCGACGCTGATCGCGACGAGCGTGGCGCCGCGGCTCTCGAGTGCTTGCAGATTGTCGCGCAGATCCCCGAGCTGCGTATTGCAGGCGGGTCACCAGAAGCCGCGATAGAAGACGAGGATCACCGGGCCATGCGCGCGGGCCTGCGCCAGGGAGAATGTCCCGCCGCGCGCGAGGGGCAGCTCGAAGTCCTCGACGACATCGCCGAGCTGCGGCGCGCGCGGGGCCGCGGCGTAGGCCCCGTACGCGTTGCGGGTGATCGCGACCAGGGGACCGTTCGTCGACGCGCGGTACCTCGGCGGCGGCGCGCCGGGGCGCGTCACGTCCCGCGGATCAGATGCGCCGGACGCAGCGGGTGGATCGGCCGCGTCGACCCCCGGGGTCCGCGACGCGGGTGCCCGGCTCGCGCAGCCGAGCGCCACGAAGGCGACGAGGGCGGCGCCAAGCGTCGAGGACGAGCGGGGGGCGGAGGCACGCAGAGGGGCCGTCATCGCCCGCCACGATAGCAGCGTGCACGATCGAACAGGGGCGCCGATCCGCCCCTGCCCTGTGGACGTACACGCTGCGACCCGGCCACCGGTCGGACCGCCAAGAGACGCCTCGCCCATGGGAACCAACGTCGAGCAGCGCACCCGAACCTCCCGGACGACGGGGCGTCTCCTGGCCACTTCGGCCCTGGTGACCCTGCTCGGCGTCCCGAGCCTCGCGGCCGCCCACATGGGCAGCACCAAGTCGATCGCGGCCCGCGTGACCGAGGACGGCGCGCACCTCGATGTCACGATCGACGCCGTCGACGCGGCGCTCGCCATCGGCCTGCCGACGACGGCGAGCCCCGAGCAGCTGCAGGAGCGCGGGGCGCTGCTGCGCGGCTGGCTCGTCGGCGGCCTGTCGGTCGTCGCCGATGGCGGGCCGTGCACGCCGCAGACCACGGACCTCGTCCTCGGCGAGGGCGACGGTCGGGCCAACGTCACGGTCGGCGTCGACTTCACCTGCCCGGCGCCGGCCAGCAACCTCCGGCTGCGCGACGACACGGTGTTCGAGTCGGATCCCGATCACGAGGCGTTCATCGCGATTTCCGGCCCTGGCGGCAGCACCGGCGACGGCGGCAGCACTGGCGCGGTGCTCCGCGACGGCTCGCGCGACGTCCTGCTCGGCGGCGTGCCGTCGGCGTGGCAGACCGCGAAGAACTTCGTGAACGAGGGCGCGATCCACCTCGTGACCGGCTACGACCACCTGCTCTTCTTGTTGTCGCTGATCCTGTCGGCCGGGCTCGCGGCCAAGCGGCTCGGCCTGCGCCGCGCGCTGCGTGACGTCGCGTGGGTGGTGACCGCGTTCACGGTCGGGCACAGCATCTCGCTGGTGGCCTCGGCGCTGGGCCTGCTCTCCCTGCCCTCACAGCTGGTCGAGAGCGTGATCGCGGCGTCGATCGTGTTCGTGGCGGTGCTCAACATCGTCAAGCCCGAGGCCCGCGTGGCGCGGCCGCAGATCGCCGCGGCGTTCGGCATCATCCACGGGTTCGGCTTCTCGTCCGTGCTCGCGGACGTGGGCCTGCCCGCGGCCCACCGCGCGCTGGCGCTCGGCGCCTTCAATGTCGGCATCGAACTGGCACAGCTCGCCTTCGTCGGTGTCGCGATGATCCCGTTGGTCTGGATGGCACGCCACCGTCGCTATCCGCTGGTCGTCGTCCGCGGCGGCTCGCTCGCCATCGCAGCGATGGGCTGCGTCTGGCTCGCCGAGCGCAGCCTGGGCCTCTAGAGGCCCGCCTCGGCCGCCGAGGCCCGAAGTCTCCCCGTCTCGCAATCGAATCCCCGATCGAGAGTCGATCGATAGTGCTCGGGCAAGTCCGATGGTCGGGCGCCCGCTTGGAGGACGCATGCATCGCAGTAGTCACATCAATGCGGGCCCTTGGGCCCTGACGGGCCGCTTGGCCCTCATGGCAACGGTCGCCGCGACGATCGCCTGCGGATCGGACGGCGACGACAGCCTCCCGACCGCCGCCCCCACCGCCCTCGAGCGCGTCGCGGACGAGGGCTTCACCAACGCCGGTGCCGTCGCCGTCAGCCCCGACGGCGAGACGTTCTACGTCCTCGCCTACGACCCGATGGGCGTGCCCACGGTGTTCTCGCTGGACGTCGCGTCGAAGAGCCTCGAGTCGCTGCACGCCGGTGCGCCGATCCTCTACCCCTCCGACGTCGCGACCTCGTGCGACGGCGACACGATCTTCGTCACCGACATGGGCAGCGCGCCCGCCGAAACCGAGATCGGTGCGGGCGACGTCGGCCACGCCGCCAAGCGAAACGGCGGCGTGTACCGCATCGCCAGCTCGGGCGGCGCGCCGAGCAAGCTCGCGGCCGCCGGCATCTCGCGGGCCACGGGCGTCGTGATGAGCCACGACTGCGCGTCGCTGCTCGTCGCCGGCTTCACCGACGCGGGCGAGGCCGCGGTGTTCCGGGTCGACCCGGTCGGCGGCGCCGCGACCACCGTGCACAAAGGCGCGCCGTTGGTGAGCCCCGCAGGGATCCACGTCGACGCCCAGGGCGTAGCTTGGGTGATGGACTTCGCGGCGCGCGGCGACGAGGGCGAAGGCTCGCTCTTCGCCATCACCGCCGAAGGCGACGTCAGCACGGCGCTGTCCGGCGTGACGATGGGCCGCCCCGGCGCGGTGTCGCTGGTGCCCGGTGGCACGACCGCGATCGTCCCGGCCACCAACGGCGAGGGCAAGGCGTTCCTCATCTCGGCGAACACCGAGACCGGCGCGAAGGAAGTCCTCGATCAACCCGACCTGCAGTCGCCCACCGGTGTCGCCGCCGCGCGCAACGCCCCGGTCATGGCGATCGCCAGCGAAGACGCCATCTACATCGCCACGTTCGAGTGAAGACCCCACAGGAGATCCCGATCATGAAGACGCAGTTCAGCCCCGTCGTCCCCGCCGTCGTCTCGACCCTCGCCGCCGCGGCCGCCCTCGTGGCGCTCCCGGGCGCCGCGCAGGCCTCCAGCCACCGCGAAGCCCCGGCCATCGCCGAGGACCAGTTCGCCGACAACACCGACGTCTACACCTTCATCAGCCCCAGCGATCCCGACCGGTTGGTGCTCGTCGCCAACTACGTGCCGCTGCTCATCCCGTCGTCGGGCCCGAACTTCTACAAGTTCTCCGACAACGTCCGGTACGAGTTCCGCATCGACAACGACGGCGACGCGCAGACCGACGTGACGTACCACTTCGCGTTCAAGACCCAGGTGAAGAACGGCGGCACGTTCCTCTACAACGTCGGCCCGGTCGACGACATCGACAGCCCCAACCTCAACGTCATCCAGACCTACGACCTCTACAAGGCCTACCGGGACATCGACGGCAACAAGCACGTCGACAAGATCGTCACCGGTGCCCCGGTCGCGCCGTGGAACGTCGGCGACCGCAGCTTCCCCGACGACAGCTACGAGGGCGTCGCCCAGCAGGCGATCGTCGAGGCCACCGACGGCGCGACGGTGTTCGCCGGCCCGCGCGACGAGCCGTTCTTCGTCGACCTGCACGTGTTCGACCTCCTCGGGGTCGGCGGCGCCCCGACCACCGACGGCGTGAACGTCATGTCCCTGGTGCTCGAGGTCCCGATCGAGGACGTCGCGCAGTACCAGCAGCGCCCCGTCGATTCCACGGCCCCGAACGCGGTCGCCGGCGTGTGGGCCC
>LNFM01008830.1_pt1 | contig 15005 bp, 12 predicted proteins | sample 596031 | NCBI WGS metagenome assembly LNFM01 (sample SAMN04254537, study PRJNA301005) | activated carbon metagenome | isolation source: dual media filters at the Ann Arbor, Michigan drinking water treatment plant | place: USA: Ann Arbor
CGACCAGACGATCTGGGTTGCCAGCCTGCGCTTCGTCGAGCCGGCCGGCGTCTCCAACTTCCACGGCGTCATGACGCGCCTCGACGGCCAGGGCCTCTGCGGAAAGGGGAGGGCATGATGCGCGAAGAGACCATTCTCTGGCGCTCGGGCGCCTTCACGGTGAGCGACACGAACGTCCGCACGCACCGCGTCACCGTCTCGTTGACCGACATCGACGTCGTCGAGGTCAACCGGCCGCTTCTGATCGGCGCCATCGCCTTCGCCATCCTCCTCCTGCTGCTCGTGCTGAGGTTCAGTGATGTGCTGTTGGTTGCCGAGCTGCTGGCACTGATCGGCATCGGCGCGCTTACCGTCCTGGCCGGGCTCGCAGTGGCGCGTGTCCAGCTCCACAGTCTCAGCATTGATGGCATCGCCATCGTCCTGCCGATCTGGACCGCTCGGGCCATGCGGGCAGCGATTGACACCGCCATCCGCGGTCGCAGAGAGAACCGATCTGCACGCCCGGGGAGGGTTACGCCATGAGCTTTCTGAAACGCCTCGGGTGGCCGATGATGCGGGCGGAAACTGCGACAACGGTGGGATCACCGAGCGCCTCCGCGACGTCCTCGCCCCCGCGCAGCGACCCACATCAGCCGCGGCCGGGACGACGAGGCCGCAAGGTGCTCAAAACCTTCGGCATGGTCTTGGGCGCCACTTTCGTCGCCGTCGCGGCGATGGTTCTGATCACCTGGCACTCGGACTTCTGGCAGCTTCGCGACCGGCTCGTGCACATCCATGATGCGCTGTTCGGCGACTACATCCCGCCGGAATGCCGCACGGATGCGACCCAGTGTGTCAGGGACCGCGCCACGGGACGGCTCGTCCCAAAGCCGCGGCCGCCTGACGTGACCAGGCGTCCGGCCACGTCCGACTGCCAAGGCCCCGAAGGGCTCGCCCTTCATTGCCAGCTGCACACGCTGTTCGACTATTTCAATGCCGAGCTGTTCGAAGGCCGGCTTCCCAAGGCGCTGATCACCCTGCAGCGGAAAGAGGGTGCCGGCGGCTTCTATTGGCATCAGCGCTACCGCAAGGCCGAGGGTGGTCGCATCGACGAGATCGCGATCAACCCCAACCAACTCGGGATCGGATCCCCGCTGTGGGTCGCCTCGATCCTCATCCACGAGATGGTGCACATGGAGCAGGCCTACTTCGGCAAACCCGGCGACAACGGGTTCCACAACGCCGAGTGGGGTCGGATGATGAAGCGTGTCGGGCTCCACCCGTCGTCAACTGGCAAGCCGAGCGGCCAGCAGACCGGCACGCGCATGTCGCACTACGTCATCCCCGCCGCCGCCTTCGAGCGCGCGGCAGCACAGCACCCGATCCTGAAGAACGAGCGACTGGCGTTCTTCGAATAGCGTGCCCACGAATAGCGACTGCGGGGGTAATCCCGCAGTCATCTCGTCCCCCGCAGACGGCGCTGCCCACGATCGCGCACATGTCTCGAGATGCTCCGACGAGTGCAAACTGTGCTGAGCAAGTGCAGCATGTTTGACGCATTGCCCATCGTTCGGCAGAAAAAAACGAACTTCGGGCGTCACTGCGATGTGGCGCCCATGATCGACCTCTCACGCCACATCATGGCCAACATCGGGCAGACCATTGCTGTCACGCTCGCGCTCAAGGTGATCGTCCTCGTTACTACCACCGTAGGGGGGCCCTGGCCGAAACTGGCGCGACGGTTCGCGTGACCATGAACGCGCTGCCCCTGCTCGTTTGGAACGCGCCCCATCCGGTCACCAAATTGTGAGAGCGGTCGCACTTGGTGGCCAATTGGCAAGCACTTGTGATCATTTGACGACGATAGAAGGGCAACGCCATTGACATCATCGGCCCTGGTCGACATTACAGTCCGAGCTATCGAACCGATTCCGTAGCTAGCGCAGCGGGCTTCCTGTATGCGACGTCAGGGCGACATCACAAGAGGGTTGACAGGGGTGCTTGCACTCGTGTTGACGCTTGTGTTCGCGCTAAGTACGTTCCATGTCCATGCCAGCGCTTCGGTCGAGCCGGATGCGATTGTCGTCGCTGACATTTTCGGCGATGCAACCTCGACTGATAGCGAGCCCAGTAAGGATGATCCACACGCATCCTTGGATTGCCCAGCGTGTTCAATGATATCCCACGTTTTTTGGGCGGCGCCAGTTTCTCTGGTCGTGGCTCCTGTGGCTGGCACTCAGAGTTATGGCTTATTTGACGACCACCGAGTTTTTGGGTTGGCATCCCTAAATCATCGCCCACCGATCGCTGTCGCCACGTAACTTGGCTGCCGCCCGAGCGGGCGCGCGGCCAATGCGTACGCGCGCAACTCACTAGATCGGTCGGCTATGCACTCGACAATCTCAGGACGTTTCACTCGAATTTTAGCGTTGCTGGTTCTTGCTGCGCCGCTCTGGCTAGCGGAGCCAGGCGGTGCGCTCGCCGTCGACCTTGCGACATCAATTCGTAAGGCTTTGGGCGCTGATCCTCGCATTCCGGCCGGCCAACTAGAGGTCGAAGCCGTCGAAGGGGCACTTATACAGGCCGGCAAGCGGCCAAATCCAGAGCTGGCCGTCGAAATCGAGGATTTCGGTGGCACGGGCGACTACGCGGGCTTTAACAAGGCCGTTCTCACCATATCGATACAGAAAAAGATCGAGTTCGGCGACAAGCGTGACGCACGCATTGCCGTCGCCATCGGCAAACAAGATGTTGCGAACGCCGAGATCGCAGTCGCAATGCGCGAGATCATCTCACAAACCAAGGTTGACTATATTCAGGTGCTCGGGGCCCAGCAGCGTGTCGAGCTGCTTGCAGTGACAGCCAAGCGCTTTGAGGATCTCCTACCGCTGCTGCGGCGAAGATCCGAGGCTGGCGCCTCGCTGCCTGCAGACCTTTCTCGCGGTGAACTTGCGCTCGGCAAAGCCAGAGTCGCCATCGACAAAGCAAAAGCCGAACTGGTCGGCGCGCGCCGACAATTGGTTTCGAACTGGTCAGGCTCACTTGGCGATGCTGTGAGCGCGGCCGGTCGCCTGCGCCACAACGGGCATCCCTTGCCTGCAGCGCAAAGCCTCCTCAGCGGACTCGATGAGCATCCAGTAATACGTGCCTGGGCCGCCGTCTACGCGCAGCGCGACGGTGAGCTTCGCCTGCAGCGTGCGACGGCCGTTCCCGACCTCACGGCAAGCGCCGGTGTCAAGCGCATCTATGAGACGGATGATACGGCCTTTCGCGTTGGTGGGTCGATCCCATTGCCCTTCTACGACCGAAACGAGGGGGCGATACAGGAGGCTGAGCGTCGTCTTGCAAAGGTCGAGTTCGAGCGCGAGGCGGCGCGGCGGATGTTGAAGCGGCGCGTGATCGATGCTTTCGGAGACCTCGAGGCCAGCTGCATCGAGGCCCGCCGGTTGCTTGCCGTTGTCGTTCCAATCGCGCGTCGAGCAGCGGAAAACGTGCGGAGCGGCTTCGACCAGGGCCGGCTGTCCGTAAAGGAGCTGCTCGATGCGAACCAGGACTACTATGAGGCGGACATTCAACAGCTCGACGCCGACATCCGGTGTCATGCCGCAGCCGCCAAGATCGAGACACTGGTGACGCGGACTTCATTGCAAAGCAGCTGGCAAGCTGTGGTCAGGAGACAGTGAGATGAGTGATGCGTCCAACACAGAGAGCTTGGGCAAGGAAGCATCCCCGGATGCGCGCCCGCCATCCAGGATGCTCCCAAATGTACTCCGCGGCCTCGCCATCCTGGTCGTGCTGGCCGCTGGCGGAGCGGCTGCTAAATATATCATGTCTATTGAGCGCCCAGTCGCCAAGAGTGGTCATGGCCATGACGGCGAGGAAAAGGGCAAAGACGCGCATGGGTCTGGAAGCGAAAATGGCGGGCACGACGGTCACGGACACGGTCCAGAAAAAAGCATTGTCAAGCTCAATGCCGCTCAGTTGAGCAACGCCCGGCTGACCATCGAGCCTGTCGCCGCCGGGATCATTCGTGAGACCCTCGTTCTCAACGGTATCGTGCAGCCGAACGAGGAACAGCTCGTGGCGGTGTTGCCGCGTTTCGGGGGAGTCGTGCGCGCCGTCAACAAGCGCCTCGGCGAAGCTGCCCGCAAGGGTGAGGTCGTCGCCAAGATCGAGAGCAACGAGAGCCTAACACAATATGACGTCTTCGCTCCTATCGGCGGAACCGTCATCGAGCGGAAGGGCACGCTCGGTGAGTATGCCGACAAGGATAAGCGGCTGATGGTGATCGCCGACCTCTCGACGCTGTGGGTGGATTTTCGCGTCTATCAGCAGGACTTCCCAAAGCTGAAACTCGGACAAACCGTCGACGTGGCCCTCAACGGCACAAGGCGCGGGGCGAAGATCGATTACATATCTCCCATCGGCATGAGCGACACGCAGAGCATGCTCGCTCGCGCCGTCATCGACAACCAGGACGGTGCCTTCAGGCCCGGTCTTTACGTGACAGGACGCGTGCTGGTGGCCGAGCAGAACGTACCCGTGGTCGTCAAGCAAAGCGCCATTCAGTACGTCAGCGGCAAGCCAGTTGTTTTCGTCGAGACGAAAGAAGGTTTCGAGGCCCGCGACGTCGAGTTCGGCATGAAGGACGACGAGCAGATCGAAATCATCTTCGGGGTCGTTGCGGGCGACAAGGTCGTCACAGCCAATAGTTTCGTGCTCAAGGCCGAGATCGGCAAGGGCGAAGCGACGCACGAACACTGAGGCAGTGACATGATTGATAAGATCGTATCGTTTTCGGTCGTTCAACGCTGGCTGGTCGTGTTTACCACGATCGCGCTCGGGGCGTTCGGTGTCTTCAATTTTCTGCGGTTGCCTATCGATGCGGTGCCAGACATCACCAACGTCCAGGTCCAGATCAACGCTGTCGCTCCGGGTTACTCGCCACTCGAGGCCGAGCAGCGAATCACGTTCCCGATCGAAACAGGCCTTGGCGGGTTACCAAAGCTCTCCTACACCCGGTCGCTATCCCGATATGGCCTGTCGCAGATCACGGTCGTGTTCGAGGACGGGACTGACATCTATTGGGCGCGCACGCTCGTCAATGAACGGCTGCAACAGGTCAAGGATCAGCTGCCGCAAGGCATCGAGTTGGCGATGGGTCCGATCGCAACAGGGCTCGGTGAAATTTTCCTCTATACGGTCGAGGCTAAGGCCGGTGCACTTCGACCAGAAGGAGGTGAGTATTCGCCGGTCGATCTGCGCGTTCTCCATGATTGGGTCGTCAAGCCGCAGCTCCGAACGGTTCCGGGCGTTGTAGAAGTCAATTCGATCGGCGGTTTTGATCGGCAGTTGCACGTGGTTCCGGACCCAGAGCGGTTGACGGCCTTCAACGTCACATTGCACCATCTCGTCGAGGCCATCACCAAGAACAACGCCAACGTAGGCGCCGGCTATATCGAGAGGAATGGCGAGCAGTACCTTGTTCGTGCTCCAGGACAGCTGCTCACTGTCGACGACATCCTGGACATTCCGATCGGCTCTCATTCGGGCGTACCTGTTCGCATCCGAGACGTCGCCAGAGTCGAGATCGGCAAAGAGTTGCGCACTGGCGCTGCCACGCACGACGGCAAGGAGGTGGTGCTCGGCACTGCAGTCATGCTGATCGGCGAAAACAGCCGTACGGTTTCTGTCCGTGTCGCAGAGAAGCTGAAATCAATCGAGAAAAGTCTTCCTGAAGGAACTTTCATCCGAACGGTTTATGATCGCACAAACCTCGTCAACGCGACGATCGAGACGGTCCGCAACAATCTGCTCGAGGGCGCGGTACTCGTCATTGTGATTCTGTTTCTGCTGCTTGGGAATTTTAAGGCGGCCTTGATCACAGCGATGATCATTCCGCTTTCCATGCTGTTCGCTGTGACCGGCATGGTTGAAACCAAAATCAGCGCCAATCTCATGAGTCTCGGTGCTATCGACTTCGGCATTATCGTCGATGGCGCTGTCATAATCGTGGAAAACTGCTTGCGGCTCCTCGCGGAAAAACAACACGCACTTGGCCGACTTCTGACGCGCCGCGAACGTTTTGCCACTGTAGTCGTCGCGACCAAGGAGGTCGCCACGCCGAGCGTGTTCGGCACGTTCATCATTATGGTGGTTTATCTCCCGATACTGACGCTTACAGGCGTCGAGGGCAAGATGTTTACGCCGATGGCGCTCACCGTCATCATGGCCCTTCTTGGCGCGATGATCTTATCTCTGACGTTTGTGCCAGCCTGCATTGCCCTATTCGTCACCGGCAAGGTCTCTGAGAAAGAGAACTTCCTCGTGCGCGGGGTCAAGTTCGTCTACGAGCCATTGCTGCGTGTTGCCATTGCACAACGTGCTGTGGTTGCCACAGCGGCCATCGTTCTCGTCGTAGTGAGCGGTCTTGCTGGTACCAAGCTGGGCACCGAGTTCATCCCGAGCCTCGACGAGGGCGATGTCGCCATCCAGGCCCTGCGCGTGCCTGGAACGAGTCTGACCGAGTCGGTCCGGATGCAGGCGCAGCTGGAGGATCGTCTTCGCGCCATCCCTGAGGTCAAGGAGGCCTTTGCCCGCATCGGCACGGCCGAGATTGCCACCGACCCGATGCCGCCGAACATTTCGGACGGCTACGTCATGCTCAAGCCTCGGCGCGAATGGTCCGATCCAAAGAAACCCAAAGCCAAACTGGTCGAGGAAATCCAGGCGGCGATCGAGGAGATCCCCGGTAGCAATTACGAACTTTCGCAGCCGATCCAGCTGCGCTTCAACGAGTTGATTGCGGGTGTGCGAGCAGACATCGGTGTCAAGGTTTTCGGCGACGACCTCGATCGTCTCGTAGAAATCGCCAACCGCGTTTCGACCGTTTTACAAGATGTCCCGGGTTCCGCTGATGTTCGTGTCGAGCAGGTGACTGGTCTGCCCATCCTCTCCATAAAACCGGATCGCACCAAGCTGGCCCGTATGGGCCTTAGTATGCAAGCCGTACAGGAGGTGATCGAGACGGCGATCGGCGGCAAGGTCGCAGGCGCCCTCTACGAGGGTGACCGCAAATTCAAGATCCTGGTCAGGTTGCCGGAAGATCGGCGCGCCGACATCGAGAGCCTGAAGCGACTGCCGATCGCATTACCCGCAGAGGAGGACGCGTCCAAGGACGCCGCCGCCCGCCCGGCGTTGTTCGTGGCCGAATCCAAAATGCCGCGCTTCATCGCGCTCGGCGAGATTGCCGCCATTTCTTTCGCCCCTGGCCCCAACCAGATCAGCCGCGAGAACGGCAAGCGCCGCGTTGTCGTCTCGGCCAATGTACGCGGCCGCGATCTCGGATCGTTCGTCACTGACGCTCAGGCGGCCATCGACAGAGCGGTGAAGTTGCCGCCCGGCTATTGGCTCGGTTGGGGCGGCCAATTCGAGCAGCTCATCTCCGCATCCAAGCGGCTCGTTATCGTTGTGCCGATTGCTCTGGCTTTGATCTTGCTGTTGCTCTTCACCAGCCTCGGGTCAGCGAAGGATGCCGCGATCGTCTTCACGGGCGTCCCTTTGGCCTTGACCGGCGGTATCGCCGCACTTGCCCTCCGTGACATTCCGCTTTCGATCTCTGCCGGTGTCGGTTTCATTGCGTTGTCCGGAGTCGCAGTGCTCAACGGTCTCGTGATCATCTCATTCATCAACAATCTGCGGCGCGAGGGAATGTCGCTCGATCAGGCAGTTCACGAGGGTTCCATGAAGCGCGTGCGCCCTGTGTTGATGACCGCGCTCGTGGCTTCGCTTGGCTTCGTGCCCATGGCCATCGCGGTGGGGGCAGGGGCGGAGGTGCAGCGCCCGCTCGCAACAGTCGTCATCGGCGGCATCGTGTCATCGACATTGCTCACGCTGTTCGTGCTCCCTGCCCTCTACCGGATGTTCCACCGGGAGGGCGATCTCTCGCCGGAAGAAGAAAACGTTAGCCTCGCAACTACGGAGATCAATCATGCGCCTTCGTCTGCTTACTAGTGCTCTGCTCGTGTGTGGAGCGGCCGCATTGGCCGCGGTTCCCGTATCGGCTCAGAAGAAGGGCCACGATCACGCCGGGCATAAGCACGAGCACCCGACAGCAAAGCACGGTGGCATCTTGCAAGATGTCGGCGAGTATCATGTCGAGTTCGTCGCCAAAGATGGCAAGGTTACACTCTATTTGCGCGATGAAGAGGCAAAAGATGTCGCGGTCGATGGCTTCAAGGCCAGCATTCTCGTGACCGGTGGACCGCAACGTTTGGGCCCGTTTGAGCTGAAGCCCGCCAGCGGCAATATCATCGAGGGCGCTGCCCCGGGCATTCCTGCCGGCGCGACAGCCATTCTCACCCTGACCGACAAGGGCGGAACGGCTGCTCAGGGTCGCTTCAAGCTGAAATGACATCAAGAGCAAGCGACACCGCACTCCGCGGTGCCGCATTTCTCGTGGCCCACTTTGCTAATCCGCCACCCGAAGTACGGCAGCAACATGGTACGAACGATGCTCGTCGATGAGAACTTGTTCGTGCGATTTCCGAAATCAGCGTTTTCACGAACGGGAAAAAACGCGGACACCAGCGCGATTTGCAATTTGCCTGGTCGCTGCAGCTTTATCGTCGTGCAGTGCCGCATCGGCCGAGACTGACGACAAGCGGCCTGCTGCTGGCATCCAGGACAATTCATTCCTGATCGAGGAAGCCTACAATCAGGAAGCAGGCGTCGTCCAGCATATCAACAACGCGCGGCGCCAAGGGAAAGACAGGTTCTATACATTCACACAGGAATGGCCGATAGGTTCGCAGTCGCATCAGTTTTCATATGCTGTACCCTACGCTTGGCTGAAGACCGAGGCGGGTCGCGAAAGCGGCTTCGGCGACCTGCAATTCAACTATCGCTATCAGTTGACCAAGGAGACGGATAATCGGCCGGCGATTGCGCCGCGGATGAGCATCATTGTTCCGTCCGGCAGTGAAGATAAAGGTCTGAGTGTCGGCTCATACGGAGCGCATTTCAATCTGCCGGTAAGCAAGATCGTGTCTGACCGTGTGACGCTGCATGGCAACGCCGGCTTCACACATTACTTCGATGTCAGGGGAGAGACGCCGACCAGCTATTTGCTCGGCGGCAGTGCAATCTACGCGGTCGATGGAAACTTTAACTTGATGCTCGAAGGCGTCCACGATTGGACCGAGAGCGTCAACGACCTCGCGCGCAGCGAACGGGAACGGAGCTTCACACTTTCACCGGGCATACGATATGCTCTCAACTTCGAAAGTGGTACCCAGGTGGTGATGGGAGCAGCGGCGCCCATTCGATTTGTCGAGGACAAACGAGACTACGGCGTATTCCTTTATCTTTCCGTCGAGCACCGCATCATGGGCAATACCAAGTGAGAACCGCACGTTACCTGTGGCTGGTTGGACTACTCGCTGCTGCCGGCATCGCCGCAAGTGGTGCGTGCAACGCCGAGGAACGTTCCTCTCCAAGCCCGCCACACGATCCGACGCACGCGAAAGGGGCGGCTAATTGGTGCGCGGCTCATTTGGCCCGTGGGGAGCTGGTTCTTGCCCTTTCTGATTGCGACTACGCAGTCGCCAGCGATCCGAAGAGTGCTGTGGCACTGTCAAATCGTGGGTCGGTTTGGCTGCTCTCCGGCGAAGCCAAAAGAGCCATAGGGGATTTTGATGCGGCACTGGCGATCACTCCCGATGACGCAAATCTCTATTTCAATCGCGGCCTCGCTCACGCTAAACTTGGTGCGCGTGAGAAGGCCATTTCTGAATATACTGAGGCGATTCGTCGAAATTCTGCTCTTGCTATCGCCTATCACAATCGCGGTTACGAGTACGAGCTGATGGGGGACAAGGGTGCAGCAGTTGCAGACTATGAAGCTGCCTTGCGCCTGAAACCCGACTTTACGCCGACAAGGCGCCTTCTCAACCGCTTGCGCACCAATTTGTAAGTTTACTGAATGACGAGGCCTCTTCGCTGTGCGCGATAAAAAGTGCGAACATCTATATTTCTAAAATAATTATGCTATTCGATTGAACGCATACTCAGACATCATGCGCGCACGGTCCTACAGATCGTTCTGTCCTTCACTTCCGATAATTCGGCAACACAACTGAATTGACGCATCAGCCCCCTCGTGCCTCCCGATACCCCAGCAGGCGCAGCGCATTGAACACGACCAGCAGCGTGGAGCCTTCGTGCATGGCGACGGCCGTGCCGATGTTTAGGCCGAACATCGTCGCAGGCACGAGCAGAGCCACCACGCCGAGGCTCACGAAGACGTTCTGCAGGATGATCGACCGCGTGCTGCGGCTGAGGCCGACGGCGAACGGAAGGTGTGACAAGTCGTCGGCCATTAGCGCGACATCTGCAGTTTCGAGCGCCACGTCGGAACCGGCGGCGCCCATTGCAATGCCGACCGTCGCATGTGCCATAGCAGGCGCATCATTGACGCCGTCACCGACCATCGCGACTTTGGCTTCCGCGCGCAGCTTCTTGACAGCCGCCACCTTGTCTTCGGGCATCAGGTCGCCCCAGGCCTCGTCGAGGCCAACTTGCCTGGCGACGGCGTCGGCGACTTTCTGATTGTCGCCCGACAGCATGATCATCCGCTTAATGCCGATCGCGTGCAGGCGCGCAATTGTCGCCCTGGCGGCATCTCGAGGCGTATCCATGAGACCGACGGCGCCGAGATCACGCGTCCCCTTGCGCACGATCATACTTGTGCGACCGTTCTCGCGCAGGGTTGCGATCGCTGTGCGCATCTCGCTCGAAAGTGGCGCGATACCATCCGCGCCGAACATTTCCGCCTTGCCGATCCAGACGGTTTCGCCGCCGACCTGAGCGGTGACGCCCCGTCCAATCAGACTTTCGACCTGAGTGGCTTCAGGCAAGGTTGCTCCGCAGAGTCGGGTGCGGCCATCGCGCGCGATGGCGCGGGCGAGGGGATGATCGCTCAGTGCCTCGACAGCCACGGCGATGGCGAGCAATTCTGTCTCCGTGACGCTTGTGGCCGGCACGACATCTGTGATTTTAGGCTGGCCTTCGGTCAAGGTGCCGGTCTTGTCGAAAGCTATGGCCGACAGTGAGCCGAGGTTCTCTAACGGGCCGCCGCCCTTGACCAAAACACCGCCGCGCGCCGCGCGGGCGACACCGGAAAGGACGGCGCTCGGCGTTGCGATCGCTAGCGCGCAGGGGCTCGCTGCCACCAGGACCGCCATGGCGCGGTAGAACGTGTCGCGGAATGGTTCGTCGATGACGAAACCCGCAAACAGCAAGCTCACCGCCAGCGCAAGCACCGCCGGCACGAAAACGCGTTCGAACTTGTCCGTGAAGCGCTGCGTCGGCGACTTTTGTGTCTCCGCCTGGCTGACCAGGCGAACGACTTTCGCGAGCGAGGAATCGCTCGAACGCCGGGTCACCTCGATCTCAATGGCACCGCTCCCATTGATGGTACCGGCGAACACGCGATTGGCCGCATCGAGTCGTTCGGGTTCTGCGCGGGCAACCGCCGCGTCGGCGACCGGCTTCTTGTCGACTGGAATGCTCTCGCCGGTCACCGGTGCCTGATTGACGCTGCTCGTGCCCTTGGTGAGAAACCCGTCAGCAGGCAGCCGGGATTCCGGCTTGACGATTACCGTATCGCCGACGACCAGAGCCTCCACAGGAATGTCCTCGACTTGGCCGTCACGGCGCACGGTTGCGGTTTTGGGAGCGAGGGCGGCAAGCGCCTCGATGGCCTGCTTGGCGCGGCCCATGGCGAAATTCTCGAGCGCATGCCCGAGGCTGAACAGAAACAGCAGCAGCGCGCCTTCCGCCCAGGCCCCAAGGGCTGCTGCACCGGCTGCGGCGACCAGCATCAGCGTGTCGATCTCGAATTTTCCGGCGCGGATATTCTCGATCGCTTCGCGCAGCGTATAAAAGCCGCCGAAGACATAGGCTGCGAGATAGAAGGTGAGAGGAAACCACCCAGGCGGAGTGAACAACTTTTCCGCGCCAAATCCGATCGCCAGTAATGCACCACACAGCAGCGAGAAGATCAACTCGGACTGCGTTTCGAATATGCCCGCTTCATGCCGGTGATTGTGACCTTTTTCCGCGGCGTCGTGCGCGCCGGGGGCATGGTCGTGCCCGTCGTGAACGGCGACCGCAGTGGAGGCCGCGATGGAAATCGCAGGCGCCCGCGTAAGATTAGCAAGCACTCGTTTCAATGTGTCCTGCGTCGTGAGTGTGCGATCAAACTCGACACGCACCGTACCGCTGGCGCTGGCTTCCGCTTCAAGAACTCCCGGAATGCTACGCAAGTGCTCGGCGATCGCGCGCGCCCGACGTTGGTGGGGAATGTCGAGTTTCGTGACCAGATGTCCGTAGCGTTCTGCAACGCTGGCGCCGGCCGCGGTAACGAACTCGCGGATGCGTGCCAGCGACAGCACGTCGGGATCATAGTGGACGCATAGCTGGGCTGTGCCGCCCTTGCCGACGACATGTACCGTCTCGACGCCCTCGCGTCCGGTGATCTGGTCCGTAAGGCGAGCGACGCAGGCATCGGCTGCGTCCCGCACTTCGGGCAGTAGGATCGGGATCTCAAGGCGGAGTTTTTCGGTCACTGTACTACCCATCGAATTGAATGAGAACGAACCACGGCGGATCGAAGCTTCTCGGTAGACTACTGGCACTTTTTCTTGGCTTCTCTACCGATTCGGTTCTTGTTATCTTGCCAAGGCGATAAATGGCGCGATTGATGCAAGACAGGGGGTCTCTTCAAATGTGGCGGCACCGCGTTTTGCGCTGTCGCAACATCTAGGAGGGGAATTCGTGTCATGATCAACTCTTTGAGGCCATGAGGTCTCGCCAAATGCTCAGCTGCAGTCTGGGGTGTCGGTCCCGAAAATAGAGATCGTTCGGTTTATCGATGCCGTCACATCCCAAGCGCACTATCGTCGGCATGTCCGGCCCCAACTTAATACTGGCAACGGATCACGAGCAGTATACTTGTACGATCGATCATCACCGGTGGCGGAGGCCCCCCGGCGAATGGCAATTGTCCTGACTCTTGTTCTATGTACGTCTAGCTGTATTGGAAGTACCGCTAGCCTCAACCGCAGGCGCTGCAGTAGGCAGCGTGACAATGGCGTCAAGGCCGCGAGGGGTTCGATTGGCTAGCACGACGTCTCCGCCATGCGCGCGTGCTATACTCCTCGCAACAGTCAAACCAAGCCCGTGCCCCCCTGTTGCCCGGCCTCGCGACTCCTCGATACGGTGAAACGGTTCAAATACAGCCTCAAGCTGATCTTCCGAAATTCCAGGACCCTCGTCGCGGACTACGATGCGCACTCCGTCAGCGTTGTATGTTGCTTCAATAATTGCTGAACCGGCGTACCTGACAGCGTTCTGCACAAGATTTGTGAGTGCGCGCTTCAGCGCGAGGTGCCGTCCGCGGATGACGAGGTCGCGGGGCGCTTTTACATCGACGGTGTGGCCAGCATCGACTGCATCGTCGACAATCGTCTGGAGGATCGCCCGGAGGTCGACACGCTCGATCGCCTCTGCCTCCTTGTCAGTTTTGAGAAACTCGAGAGCCGCATCGATCATGGCTTCCATCTCGTCGAGATCATTTTCGATGCTCTGGCGGATATCCAGATCGTGAATCCTTGCCGAACGCAACCGAAGCCTTGTCAGCGGGGTTCGTAAATCGTGGCTGACAGCGGCAAGCGTCTGTGTGCGAGCCGTCATAAGTCCGCCGATTCGGTGCTGCAGCTCGTTGATTGCTGCCGCGAGAGTGCGCACCTCGCGTGTCCCTGTCTCAGGCAGGTCGGAATTGAAAGAGGTTCGATATAATTGTCGTGCCCCGATGGCGAGTTGCTCCAATGGACGCGTCAACCAACGTCCCATGAGGACCGAAATAGCTATGATGCCGAGGGCACCAAAGCCGGCGGAAAGGAAGATGCTCGATGAAGCCGCTCTCCTACCCACGCCTTTCACCAGCGTCACGTTGAGCCAGCTCCCGTCGGCGAGCGCAAAGGACAGAAGCGTCGTATGCGGGTCATTGCCTTGATCAGCTGTGCTGATCCTGGTGGAGCCCACAATCAAGCCCCCATCTGACAACTTGGGCAAGCGTTCGAGCAAACGCTCACGAAGAGCCTTCGTTTCGGCGTCCAGGGAACCTCCAGCCGTGGCCAAAGGTTTGAGAGCCCAGTGTAGCTCGATTGGCCCCCCGGAGAGCCTGTGTGCCGCATTGTCGCGCGTTGCGGGCGCAAGCGTTGTGATGGTGTCCGACAAAAAGATCAATCTATCGACAACGCGCTCGATGTTGCCGACCGCAACTTCGTGCTCGATACCCTTCTGATAGAGGTAGTGGGCGAAGCCCAGGATCGTGCCGAGACCGAACAGCAGAACAATGATCGTCCGCCCCGCGATCGTATCGGTGGCCCATTTCATCGAAGAGCCACTGCCGGAACGAACATGTAGCCTGTTCCGCGCACCGTCTTTATGAGGCTGTCGCCATCATCAAAGCAGCCGAGCTTACGCCTGAGCCGACTGACCTGAATATCAATGCTGCGATCGAACGCCGGCGCCGACCTATTGCGTGCAGTTTCCAGAAGCTGCTCGCGTGAGAGGACGCGTTGGGGTGACTCGACAAAGGCATGCAAAAGGTCGTACTCGCCGACTGACAGATCGATGATGACACCATCAGGATTCCGAAGTTCACGCCGCGCCGTATCGAGTTGCCAGCCGTCAAAAGAGAATGATCGCTTCCGATCCCCAACGGCCAATCCGCCTACCATCCGCGCCCGTCTGAGGAGGGCCTTGATCCGCGCCAACAACTCATTGGGACCGAACGGCTTCGTCATGTAATCATCTGCGCCCATCTCGAGCCCGACGATGCGGTCAGTCTCGTCACCCCGAGCAGTTAGGGAACCTCTGAACAACCTGCCGATCATGGCATGCTGTCGTCCTTGATTCGAGGGGACGGCGGATGGCCGATCAGCTGAGCTTTGCGTCGC
>LNFM01008831.1_pt1 | contig 15004 bp, 11 predicted proteins | sample 596031 | NCBI WGS metagenome assembly LNFM01 (sample SAMN04254537, study PRJNA301005) | activated carbon metagenome | isolation source: dual media filters at the Ann Arbor, Michigan drinking water treatment plant | place: USA: Ann Arbor
GGCAGGCTCGCGCCGAGCCGGCCGAGCGCGTCGCTGGCGCGCTTCTCCAGCGCGCCGGCCGCGGCCTGCCCTGCGGCCTTGGCGACGGCAGCCTTTGAGAGCGCGCGCTCCTTGGTGAGTTGCGTCTCGTCGCGCACCGATTCGAGGATCTGCTTGAAGGGCGAGGTCGGCGCGGCGATGGCGCTGAGCGCGACATAGCGCGGCTTGTCGGCGTTGAGCGGGCGCAGCTTCAGCCGGGCCAGCGACTTCTGCCATGTCGCGACGAAATCGCGCGTGTAGAGCCGCAGCAGATCCTGGAACAGGGTGGCGTATTGCGCCACGATCGCCGACTGGTCGGTCGTCTCGCCCAGAACCCAGCGCTCTTTCTCGATGCGCTCGCCGATGTCGCCGAGCCGGTCGACGAAGGCGCTCTGGAAGCCCTCATAGGTGTAGAAAAAAGGCACGCGGACGGCGTCGAGATCCTCGCCTCCCACACCCTCGAAGGCCAGCCGCACATCGCCGCCCCCGCGCTGCGCCGCGACCCAGTCCTTCGCCGGCAGCCGGCCTTGCGTCCGCAGCAGCTCATAGGCGCGCTCGGCGATGCTCATGCGCCGGAGCGTCCGCTGCGAGTTCTCGATCAGGGTCTGGTTGAGCTTGACGATCGGCTCGGCCCCCTCGTCGAGGTCGAGCATGGCGACCAGGTGCTCTTCCAGCGCCTCGCGCCCCTTGGCGTTGGCCGCGCCGGGGAACAGGTTCTCGGCCCAGTCCTGCCGCATCCAGGCGATGACGAGGTCGCGCTCCAGCCGGGCCTGCGCGCCGATCATCAGATAGACCTTGAGCGCCTCGTAGACGAAGCCGGGATTGTTGAGGTTGGCCTCGAGCTGCTCTTCCAGCCGGAAGATGATGCGAGAGCGCAGCATCCGCTCCAGCGCTTCCTGATAGCTGATCTGCGAGGCCGATTGCAGGCGCTCGCGCTGGCTCAGCCCGAAGGTCGCGAGCAGCGGCGTCGGCTCGTCCTTGCTGGCATAGCCGGCCGGCATGTGGCGCAGCTTGTGCAAAAGCGGCAGAACGCGACTGAAGTTGCGCTCGGCGATCGTGGTCTCCTGCAGCACGGGGGCTGCGGTCTGGCGGTAGTCGGAGAGCCCGAAACTGGTCGCGGTGATCAGCGCGTCGTTGCGCGCATAGCTTGTCCACCACAGCCCGATCAGCGTGGTGCAGACGATGGCGACGAGCGCGAAGCCGCTCGCCCGCAGCAGCGTCGCCCGCCGCGCCGCGCCGAGATCGGTCGAGACCCAGCCGGCCTCGCCGATGATCACCTTCTGGATCAGATCGGTGAGGAAATAGCTCTTGCCCCGGCCGGAGAACGCGCCCGCATCGGCATGCTCGCTGCCGAAACTGCGCGCCAGCGAACCGATCAACTGGTCGATCGGCGTGCCTTCCTGCGTGCCGGAGGTGAAGTAGAAGCCGCGCAAAGTCGCATTGGCCTGGTAGCGCGTCGGCTCGAAGACGCGGGTCAGGAAGTCGGTCACCTTCGGCTTCAGCGCCGCCATCTGGCTCGGCAGGCCGAAGAGCTGGGCGCGGGCGGTCGGGTTGTGCTCCTCCTGCAGACGGTCCGAGAGGCGCGCGTTGAGGCGCTCGATCAAAGCGTCGTATTCGGGCGCGACCTCGCCGATCATATTGCGTGTCTTGTCGTCGGTCTGGAAGCTGTGGCCCCAGACCATGCGCCGCTGCGGTTCGGTCAGCCCGCCGAAGAACTCGTTGAAGCCGGCCACGAGATCGGCCTTGGTGAAGATCGCGTAGACCGGGAAGTCGATCTTCAGCCGCTCGTGCAGTTCGAGCAGGCGCGTGCGCACCGCATCGGCATGGGCCGCGATCTGCTCGGGGGTGGCGGTCAGCAGATCCTCGACGCTGATTGCGACCATGACGCCGTTGATCGGCTGGCGCGGCCGGTTGGTCTTGAGCAGGTCGAGGAAGGAGAGCCAGCTCGCCCGTTCGGCCTTCGAATCGGTGTCCTGCGTCGTGTAGCGGCCGGCGGTGTCGATCAGCACCGCATCCTCGGAAAACCACCAGTCGCAGTAGCGCGTGCCGCCGACGCCGGCCACGGCCTGCGGCGTCGCGCTGCGCGCCAGCGGGAATTTCAGGCCGGAGTTGACCAGAGCCGTGGTCTTGCCGGCGCCGGGTGGGCCGATGATGACATACCAGGGCAGGTCGTAGAGGAAATCGCCGCCATCCTTGCCTCGCGCCCGCTTCAGCGTGGAAAGCGCGTCGCGCATCGCCGAGGACAGCGCAGCCCCGTCGCCGGTCGGCTCCTCGCTCTTCGCCATGGCCTCGCCGAGCGCGGCGGCCGCGCGCCGGCGCTTCAGGATCATCAGCACGATCCAGGCGACGGCACCGAGCCCGATCAGCGCGACGAGGGGGATGCGCACGAACAGCGGATCGAAGGGCCGGACCTCGCCGATCGCGATGAAGGGAAAGCCGAACCAGACGAGCAGCGCCATGGCGAGCGCGCCGAGCGCGATCGCGCCTGCCCTCAGCCAGGTCGCCCCGCTCATCGTGTCTGGTCCCCGGTCGTCATGCAGGCTAAGCTCCTCAACTCGTCCGCTGGATCAGGATTTCGACGCGCCGGTTTTTGGCCCGCCCGTCCGGCGTGGTGTTGGGCGCGATCGGCGCGTCGGCGCCCTTGCCCTCGCTGGTGATGCGGTCGGCTTGAGCGAGCTTCGTCTTGAGCAGGTCGCCGACCGCCTTGGCCCGCGCCTGCGATAGATGAACGTTCGACGGAAACTTCGCGGTGCGGATCGGCTGGCTGTCGGAGTGGCCGACCACCTTGATCGCGCCGCCCTCCTCGTTGAGCACGGCGGCGATGCGCTCGATCAGCGGCCGGAACTCGGCCCTGACCTCGGCCTGCCCCGGTTCGAACAGGGTGATGTCGACGAGCCGGACCAGGATCAGGTTCGGCGTCACCTGACAGACGATCGGCGGCTGGACGGTCGCGCAGACTTTCGCCTGCTCGGGCGGAGGCGGCGGCAAAGGCGGCGGCGCGGTGAAGACCCGGCGCACGATCCCGAGTTCGCCCTTGGGATGCACCGAGAGGAGCGCCGAGGCTGAGGCCTCGGCATTGCCGCCGAGCAGCGCGCGCAAAACGAAGAACAGGCCGAGCACGGCGACGCCCGCGATCGCGGCCACCGACCAGACCGGCACCTTGAAGCGCGCGACCTGCGAGGCCAGAGCCTTGCCCTGCCAGCGCGGCGAGAGCTCCGGATCGGGCTGCTTCACCCGTCGCAGCGTCTCGAACAGGTTGCGCTGGATCATCTGGAGATTGGCCGCGCCGCCGGCCGAGGTGCGGTGGATGCCCTCGAAGCCTAGCGCAAGGCAGGCATGCATCAGTTCGAGCAGATCGTAATTGACCGACGGATCGGCCTTGGCCTTGTCGAGCTCCTCGAAGAAGCGGACGCCGCCGACGCGCTCGCCGAAGAAGCGCGAGAGCATGCTGTACTGCGTCCAGAGCTGGCGCCCCTCGCCGGGAATGTTCTGGACGATGTCGTCGGCGAAGGCGCAGAGCACGTATTTGGCCGTGCGCGACTTTTCGGCCGAGAGCCCGGCGGCGCGGACTTCGCGCTCGAACGCCTCGATCGCGTCGCTGGCCTGGCCGATGAGCTGCGCCGGCGGGGCGGTGCTGATCGCGGCGCGCAGGCGGCCGAACAGCAAGAGCAGCGGGCCCGCCGCCTTCAGCAGCGGGTTGGCGTTGGGGGTGAAGATCGGCGCGGGGCCGGGCGCTGCGCCGGTGGGCAAATCCCGCTGTGGTGGGCGCGGCGGCGGTGGCGGCGGGCTGGAAAGCCAGTCGTCGGCGGAGCCCGCAACATTGGGCGAAGCCGGCTGGGGCGAGGGGGCCTGTGGCGGGGGCGTGAAGGGCGATGGCGCGACGGTGGATGCCGGCGAACCGGGCTGGGCAGGCCTGCGTCCGGCCGGGTTCGGCCTGATGATCGTCCGGTCCGAGCGGCCGAACGGATCGCCCGGATCGCTCATCGCCTGCCCTCCAGCACGGCCCAGAGCTCCATTTCGAGATCGGGCCAGTCACCTGAGAAATGCATGCCGATCGAACTCGCCGTGCTGAATTCGGGCCAGAGCGCCGATGTCCGGTCGAGGTAGAAATAGACATGGTCGGTCAGCGCCCGGATCTGGGGCGGCGGCGTCGGCAGGTGGACGAGGTTGATGCCCGGCAGATGGGCATGGACGATCTCGTTCATCTTGGTGTTGGGGCCGATCTTGAACAGTTGCGGGAACTGCGACTGGATCTCGGTCAGCGGCCGGCGCGCCGCGACCTCCAGCACCAGCGTCGCGTTGCGCATCAGCGCGCGGTCACGGATCGTCGACATGAAGGCGTTGGGCGCGCGCTCGGTGATCTCCAGACGGATCGCCCGACGCCCCAGATGGGCGGACAGGAAATCCTGGATGTCGCGGATCACCGGCGAGAAGCAGCCGTCGAGATCATCATGGTCATAGGCCGGGTAGTCGCGCGCGCGGCGCTCGGCCGTGGTGAAGGTCGCGAGTTCGCCGGCGATGGCGAGGAACGTCGTGAACAGCCGCTCCGGATGGATGAAGCGCGAGGCGCGCATGTGCTTCAGCACGGGGATGTGCCGGTTCAGCATCTGCAAAACGAAGTAGTCGGCGCTCTGCAGACCGCCGCCGGCGCTGGGATCGGCGGCGTAGCGCGCGAGTTCCTCGAGCTTGTTGTCGATCCAGCCGATCACCCGGTCGAGCCAGCCATCGACGACCGGATACGCGCTGCAGACCAGCAGGGGCGGGGCGAAGCGCTCGTCGAAGAGGATGGCGCGGTCGCGCACCTCCAGCACGCGGCCGAGTGCCAGGCCCACGAAGCCGGCCTTGGGCGTCTTGCGCAGCTCCAATGTCATGCGCGGATGGGCGACGTCGATCTCCTCCTCGATCCGCAGCGAGGCGGTCGAGTCGATCAGCATCTCGGTCGCTGGGACATAGCGGCTGGCGCTGCCATTGAGCCCGTCCTCGACCTCGCGGGTGTTGGCGGCCGCCAGCGGCATGAACAGCCAGGCGATCTGGCCCGCGGCGTTCTCGGGCGCGTCGATCGCGGCCGGCAGCGGGCTCGTGTCGGGCATCGCGAAGGGCGTGCCGTCGGGCATCACGCCGACGGCGCGCCGGAGCCCGATCTTGCTCTGCTGGGCGAGGTCGCGGTCGATCTCCAGCACCGAGAAACCCCAGGGGTAGGGGGTGACGTGACGGACGCGGCTTTCCAGCAGGTTTTCGACGTAGCGGTCGCCCTGCTGAAGATGATGCGGTCGCAGAAACAGGCCTTCCGACCAAACGACCTTGCTGTACCAGGACATTCGGTAGTCTCTGTTGAGGGGCCCGCGAAGCACCCTATACGCAAAGCCGCCGCTGCGTCACCCTCCAGACATCGCGGTCCCTGGTTGACTTTCCGCCGTGTCGGCGGCGATCCTGACGCAACGGTCAGCAAGGATAGAGGCCAGCATGCCCAAGGGACCGGCCGCGCGCATCACCGACCCCGTCATCCACCCGCTTCCGGGCGTGCTCCAGCCGGGGCCGGCGAGCATGAACGTCCTGATCGGCAACCTCAAGGCCTGGCGCGGCGTCTCGGCTGCGGCCGCTGCGGCGATCCAGAACGCAAAAAAGGCCTCGGATGCGGTGCTGGAGACCGCCAAGGCGGCCAGCACGGCAGCGAACGGCACGCCCGGCGCACCGGCCGCCAAGGCGGCCGAGGAGACGGCCAAGGGCGCAGCGGCGGCCGCGATGGGTTCGATGATCTCGGGCGCGGCCGGCGGCGCCGACATCCACATGTGCATGACGCCGCTCGGGCCGCTGCCGGTGCCGACGCACGGCCCGGGCGTCGTCGTCGACGGCTCGCGCACCGTGCTGATCAACGGGCTCGCCGCCTGCCGCATGGGCGACACCATCGTCGAGGCGCTCGGCCCGCCCAACAAGATCGCCAAGGGCCTTCAGAGCGTGATCATCGGCGGCTGAGGATGAGCATCTTCCGCGGCCTCAACGGCCGCCGCGATCGTAGCATTCGGCGAAATAGAGCATGAAGGCGTCGACCAGCCCGTCCTCATAGGGCGCGGTCTTGGCGTCCCAGCGCGCCACATAGGCGTCCCAGAGGCGCGCCTTGCGCGAGCCGATCAGCGCCTCGAGCCCGCGCTCGGCCGGCATGCTCTCGGTCACGGCCTGAGGATCGAGATCCTCGACGAGCAGGCGCAGCGCGTGTTGCATGGCGGAGTATGTCTTGATCTGGTGCGCCTTGAGATCGCGAAAGCTCTCTTCGAAGGCTTTTCGCGCCGTCAGGTAGCCGCTGGTCGGCCGACCCAGGATCAGCCGCATCGCGTCGTCGACGGTCGGAGAGAATTTGAGCGGGTTGTTGTCCTGCGCCTGGATCATCGTCTGGCTGGCGCTGCGGGCGATGCGCTTGCTCTCGGCGCGCGCCGCCAGCAACTGCTTGAGCTCGACGGCGACGACGCGCATCAGTGCGCCAAGTTCCTCGGCGAAGGCGCCGGGGTCGTCGCTCGCCAGCGCCTCGGCGGGGATGCCGGCCCCGCGCGCGAAGCGCTGCAGGAATTCGCCGGGCGGGATCGGCGGCCCGGATGGGCGTGGCGGGGCGGCATAGGCCGCTGCCGGCGCGGCGACCGGCTCGGGCGCAGCGGCGGCCTCACCCCAGGGATCGAGCGCAGGCGCGCTCGGGGCGCTCGGCCGGCGCGGCGTCGGGATCGGAGGCGGTGGCTCCGGCTCGGCCGCCAGCGAGGCCGGCTGCGCTGGAGCCCAGGCGAAATCGTCGGCCGGGGCCGGCGCGAACGCCAGCGGGGCCTGCGCGGGCGGGCTGTGCTCGACGGGCGCGGGGATATCGGCCGCCCAGTCGATGAAGCCGGCATGAACCGGACTGTGATGCTTCGGCGGCATCAGGTCGCGCCGGGGTATCGGCGGCGGAGCCTCCTCGGTCGCATCCCAGATCTGCTCGGGCCGGGGCGGTTCCGGCGTCGGCTCGAAAGCCGCAGGCTCCGGCTTGCCCGCTTCGTCCAGCGTGACCGCGATGATGTACTGGCCGATCTCGAGACGGTCGCCCTGGCGCAGCCTGTAGGGCGACTGGACGCGGTTGCTCGCGCCGTTGACGAAGGTGCCATTGGTCGAGACGTCGCGCAGCCAGTAGCCGCCGTCGCGGAAGCGGATCTCGCAATGCCGCTTCGAGATGCCGCGCGTTGGGTCCGGCAGGGTCCAGTCGAGATGCTCGTCGCGGCCGATGTCGATGCCGCGGCCGCCGCCGAGCGAAACGCTGAGCGGCCCGCCATCGGGCAGCGAGGTCGCATTTTCGATCGTGAGCGTCAGCGCCATCTGCCGCCGCTCCCGTCAGGATCCTGTCGTTGCGCCATCGTCATCGGCGAGACGAATGCACGCTTCGATGCTGCTGCGCAATACAGCCTCGCGCTGCGTCGCCGGCACGCGGCCATAGGCGAGGACGACGCCGATGCGGACGGATTTCGCCGTCAGGTCGGGCGGGCTGGGCACTGGATGGGATGTGCTCATGCTGCCGCCCGAATAGCCGGCCGCCAGCGCAGCCCAGGTTCCGGGCGCTTCGCTGTCGCCGCGTTCACCCGCGGCCAGCGCCGCCTGGCGCGTCGCATCGCCGGGCTCCCGCACCCAGGCCTCGGCGGCCTTGAGCCCCGGATCGGACGCAGCGCCCGGCAGCATGATCTTCAAACTCTGCACTGCCCACCAGACAGCCTCGCGGCGGGGCAGGATGAAGGCCGCGAAGCCGAGCGCGTCCTTCGCCGTGCCCGAGGCGGCGAGACGCGAGAGAAAGGCGATCGGATGCGCGCGCTCGGGCGCGGCCGAAATCAGCTTGCGGGCGGCCGGAAACGCCTCGAACACTTCCACGGCGGTAGTGAAACGCAGTTTGCTCATGGCCGGCTCAGTTGATCAGGACCATCGCGCCGTTGACGACGACCCTGGCGTCGCTCAGCACCTCGGTCTTGGCGACGCTCTTGATCGTGATGTTGGGCGAACTGATCTCGATGCTCGCCGGGAGCATGCGGATGACGCTTTCGCCGACGGTCATGACGATCTCCTTGGATGCGGTGATGTCGAGCTTGCCGTTGAGGATGTCGAGCTTGTCGTCGCCTTCCCGGAGTTCGGTCACGCGCGAGAACTCGCCCTTGGAGAATTGGCCGAGGATCGTGCGCGTCTCCTTGTTCTGGACCTCGATCTCATGATCCCTTTCCGCGCGCAGGCCGAGCACCTCCTTGCCGCTTGCGTCCTCGAAACGGACCTCGTTGTATGTCCCGGAAAGACCGCCGCCTTCGGTCGATTCCGACTTCAGGCCCGATTGCGTCTTGGCTCCCGGCAATGCGTATGGCGGCATGTGCCTGTCGTTGACCACCGTGCCGGTGACCAGCGGCCAGTCCGGATTGCCCTCCAGAAAATCGACGACGACCTCCTGGCCGATGCGGGGGATGATCTGGCCGCCCCAGTTCTTGCCGGACCAGAGCTGCGCCACCCGGACGCGCGCCGAGGTCGACTTGTCCTCGCGGTCCCAGTGAAAGCGCAGCAGGATCCGTCCGTATTCGTCGACGTCGATGTCGCCTTCCTCGCCCTTGTTGTCGATGCCGACCACTTTGGCCGTCTGGCAGCCCATGATCAGCGGCGCCGGCGCGGTTTGCGGCGCGCGAAAGCGCTTCTCGCTTTTCAGGAACTCGTATTGCCCCTCATAGACGGTCTCGTCCTTGCCCGCCGCCGAGCGATAGCGCTGTCCCGTGAGCCTGTGCCAGGCCCACAGGACGAGATGTTCGACATTCTCCGTCTGCGTCGGATGATCGGCGAGGCTCATCAGCGCACCTGGAAACAGGCTCGGCGCCTCGCCACGGGAGAAGCGGCGCTCGTCGCGCGCCTGGTCGGCCTGAACGCTGATCCGCGCCAGATTCTCGCCGTCGCCGCGTTCGAGATAGTCCCCGGGATAGTCATAGCGCTCATAGGTCTTGGCCCGGTCGGGACCGTCCTCGACGCGGCTTGTCAGATCGGCGTCGGACTTCTTGAAATCATAGTCCCTGAGCTGCACCACCCCGGTTCGCAACCGGCGCTCCGCCGACCAGTCCTCGAGATGCTCGATCGGCCGTGGCGCTCCCGTCTTGGGGAGAAAGGGGAAGTCCTTGCCACCCTGCGCATGGGCTTCCACGGAGGGCGTAACCGGATCATGGGCCGAGCGTGAATCGCACAGGACGAGCTTGTGCCCGGATTCGGTGTGTCGGAAGTAGTAATAGATCCCGTATTTCTCCATCAATCGTGAAACAAAGTCCAAGTCCGTTTCGCGATACTGAACGCAATATTCGAGTTCAGGCGGCGTCTCCGTCAGGCCGTCGTGGAAATCGTTCTTGCTCTCCTTCTCGAAAATCTTCTTGATGATCTCCACTGCGGTCATCTTCTTGAAGATGCGGCAGTCGGCGCGCCGGGAGAGCAGCCACAGCCAAGGCCTCAGCGTGAATTTGTAGATATGCAGATCGTCCTGCTTGCCGACCCATTCGGCGCGAACGAGGATGCCGTTGAAGAACCGCTTCTTGCCGTCCTTCAGGGCAAGCGAGATGACGCATCTTTCGCCGATGATGGCCTGCAGGTTGGCGTTCTCGGTCTTGCTCGCCGCCCTGACGCGGTAGCTGAACAGCTCGCTCAGCCCCTCTTCGGCCTCGAAACTCAGCAGCGCGAAATCGTGCTGCCCGCAAGGCGCCTGAAACGAGGCTATTCTTTGCGATTGCAGAAGTTCATCGGCCATCTCGCACGCCCCGAATGATCTATTTTTCAATACGTTGACGGCCAAGCATAACCGCATTACGTTACGGCGTCTAATCGGGCGTCGGCCCGCTAGAATGGGAGGGGTTTGGTGAGCAAGCAAGCCCTCGTCGGAGTCATGCTCAGCCTCGGCGGCGCGCTGGTCGGTGGTTTCCCCGTCGGCGCGGCGGCGCAGACCTATCGCGCCGACGACATCGTCAATCATTTCAAGCCGGCCGCGCCGGTTGCCGGGCCCGCCTTCGGCTCGACGCGGGGGCTGGGCCCGACTCGTGGGCTGTGCGTCGGCACCGAGGCCGAGTGCGACAAGGCCGGACATGCGGTCAAGCCGGCCACGCCAGCGTCGGCCTTCGACCTCGTGGTCCGCTTCAAATACAATTCCGACGTGCTGGAGCCGGATGCGAAGGTGAATCTCGACGAGTTCGCCAAGGCGCTCAAGGATCCGAGGCTCGTCGGCAGCCGCTTCTTCGTCGATGGCCACACCGATGCGAGCGGGACCGCGCCCTATAATCTCGATCTCTCGCGCCGCCGCTCGCAGGCGGTGGTGCGCTATCTCAGCGAGAAGGGGGTCGACGCCGCCAAGCTCCAGCCGCGCGGCTTCGGGCAGACCAGGCCGATCGCGCCCGATCCGCTGGCCGGCGACAACCGCCGCGTCGAAACCCGCATCCAGCTCGATTGACGCAGAGGCCGGCGCGGCGATGATGTGGCCGGGCCGCGATCGGGCGCGCCCCGGATACGGATGGACGCGATGGCCGGGTTGAACTTTGCCGATCTTGCCGGGCCGCTCTCGCCCGACGAGCCATGCGGTCCCGACCTCGAAGACGACATGGACTTCCAGAACGTGGTCGCGCGGCTCGAGGTCGCGCTGCCGAGTTCCTATTTCCGGCGCGACGACGAGGGCCGGCAGGTCGCGTTCGACAAGTCGAGCATCGACTTCAATCTCGCCTTTTCCGATCTCGGCAAGATGCTGGCGCGTAGCCGCGACCTGCGCCTGTTCGTGCTGGCGGCGAAATACGCCCTGCTGAATCGCGACATGGCCGGTTTTTCGGCGGCGCTCGGTCAGATCGCCGATCTGCTCGACGCGCAGTGGGACGGCGTGCATCCGAGGCCGATCGATGGCGATACGATCCTGCGCGAGGTCGCGCTGCAGAGCCTCGACGACATGGCGACCGCCGTGCTGCCGCTGCAGCATGCGCCGATCGTGGTCACGCGCCGTCTCGGCCCGCTGGCGTTCCGCAGCCAACTCGTCGCCGCAGGCGAGATCAGGCTCGTCGATGGCGAGCAGCATCCCGACGCCGGCGCGATCCAGGCCGCGATCAACGATGTCGATCCGGCCGAACTCGTCGCCGCGCGCGACCGGATCGCCAGCGCGCAGGATGCGCTGAGGCGCATCGCTGCAGTCTGGGCGCAGAAGACGGGCGACATGCCGCTGCAATGCCCGCGGCTGTCGGCTCTGCTGGACCAGATCGGCGCGTTTCTGAACGCGGCCGTGGCGCGGCGCGCGCCCGGCGTCGCCGAGATGCCGCAACCGGCCGCGGGCGCTGATGCGACCATGGGCGCAGCCGGGCAGCCGGCGGCGCATGTGGCGGCGGGAGACTGCGCCAGCGTGGCCGATGTCCGCCGCAACCTTGCCGCCAGTCTCGGCTATTTCCGCGGCACCGAACCGTCCAGCCCGGCCGTGCTGCTGATCGCGCAGGCGCAGGATCTGATCGGAAAATCGCTGTTCGAGGTCATTCAGGCCATGTTCCCGGAGCATGTCGAGCGGGCCGCGATCGAGCTCGGCCAGAGCGTCCGCTTCCACCTGCCGCTCGGAAGGCTGGCCGCGCTGGAGGGCGCCGGTCCGGTCGAGCCTTCCGCCGTCGGGTCTTATGCGGACGAGGCCGCCGACGGGAGCTGGCATGAGGACGAGGGCGAGCAGGAGCAGGACGGCGGCGAGGACGCCGAGCAACGGGGCGATGACGGCGCCGCCGACATCGCGGAGGATATGTCCGTCTCACCGGCCGCGACACGCAGCGAGGCGGTCGCGATGATGGGCGCGGTCGCGCGCTTCTATCGCCGTGTCGAGCCCTCGCACCCGATGCCGCTGCTGATGGACAAGGCCAGTGCGCTGGCGCAGCAGGACTTCATGACTCTGCTCGGCGTAATCCTGCCCGATGTCGGGCTGCCGCAGGAGAGCGAGGAGAGATACTGACAGTTTTAGCCGTGTGACGCATGGTCGACAAGCGATGCGAATGTAGTAGTGTGCCGCATCGGCGCTGTAAGCTGACCTCACTCTAGGTGAGGGTGATAGGGCAGGGGCACAACCATGGCTGGCGATTCTGGTCAGAAGTTCATCCGTCGCAACAGGCCGCCGCGGGTCCACATCACCTATGAGGATCCCTACAACGCCGAGCAGAAGGTCGAGCTGCCCTTCGTCATGGGCGTGCTGGCCGATCTCTCGGGCAACGCCTCGGCCGTCGAGAAAGCCGACATCAACGAGCGCAAGTTCCTCGACGTCGACATGGACAATTTCGACCAGCGCATGGCCGCGATCGAGCCCGGCGTCGCCTTCAACGTCCCCAACAAGCTCGGCGACGGCGGCGACAAGATGTCGGTCGCCCTGAAATTCTCGAAGTTCGAGGATCTCAACCCGGCCGCCGTCGCGCGGCAGATTCCCGCCGTCGCCAAGCTGCTGGAGGCGCGCGAGCAGCTCGCCAACCTGCTGCGCTACATGGATGGCAAGATGGCGGCCAACGAGCAGATCAAGGCCCTTCTCGCCGATCCGCAGTTGATGGCGGCGCTCAAGGACAAGCTCGGCAAGCCTGCCGAACCGACGAACTCCGGCAACGGCTGAACGAGGCGATCATGGCAGCGGAAACGCAAACCGGGCAGGTCGCGGGAGCGACTGTGGAGACCCGCGAGGCCGACGAGTTCGCCTCGATCCTGAAGCAGAGCTTCAAGCCCAAGACCGAGCGCGCGGCGACCGAGGTCGAGAACGCGGTGGCGACGCTGGTCGAGCAGGCGCTGGGCGATTCGACGCTGATCAAGAACGACGTGCTCGACACGATCGAGGAGATGATCGCGCGGCTCGACGCCAAGCTGACCGAGCAGATGAACGAGGTGCTGCACGCGCCCGAGTTCCAGAAAATCGAGAGCGCCTGGCGCGGCCTGCACTACCTGATCTTCAACTCCGAGACCGACGCGCAGTTGAAGATCAAGGTGATGAACGTCTCGAAGAACGAGCTCGCGCGCAATCTCAAGACCTATCCGGGCGCGCGCTGGGACCAGAGCCCGCTCTTCAAGCAGGTCTACGAGCAGGAATTCGGCCAGCTCGGCGGCCAGCCCTTCGGCGCGCTCGTCGGCGACTACGCCTTCAATCACACCCCGATGGACGTGCAGCTCCTGCGCGACATGTCGAAGATCGCGGCCGCCGCGCATGCGCCCTTCTTCGCTGGCGCCGATCCGAATCTGATGGGCATGGACGCCTGGACGGAACTCGCGAACCCGCGCGATCTCGGCAAGGTCTTCGACACGCCTGATTACGCCGCCTGGAAGGGTCTGCGCGACGCCGCCGATTCCCGCTATATCGGCCTGTGCCTGCCGCGCGTGCTGTCGCGCGTGCCCTATGGCGCGAAGTCCGAGCCGGTCGAGGAATTCGCCTTCGAGGAGGACACCGACGGCCACAAGGGCGAGAAATACGCCTGGATGAACGCCGCCTATGCGATGGCGGTGAACATCAACCGCGCCTTCAAGGAATATGGCTGGTGCACGCGCATCCGCGGCGTGCAGTCGGGCGGCGAGGTCTTGAACCTGCCGACGCACACCTTCCCGACCGATGATGGCGGCGTCGACCTGAAGTGCCCGACCGAGATCGCGATCAGCGACCGGCGCGAGGCGGAACTGGCGAAATCGGGCCTGATCCCGCTGATCCACCGCAAGAACACCGACAAGGCGGCCTTCATCGGCGCGCAGTCGCTGTACAAGCCCAAGGCCTTCTTCGGGCCGGACGGCGTCGCGGCCACGGCGTCCGACAATCTCTCGGCGCGCCTGCCCTACATGTTCGCGGTGTCGCGTTTCGCGCACTATCTGAAATGCATGGTTCGCGACAAGGTCGGCTCCTACAAGGAGCGCGAGCCGCTGCGGCGCTGGCTGCAGGAATGGATCACCGACTACATCGACGGGGATCCGGCCAACTCGACCGAGGAGACGAAGGCGCGCCGTCCGCTGGCCGATGCGCGCATCGACGTCTTCGAGGACGAGGAAAACCCCGGCTACTACTCGGCGAAATTCTATCTTCGCCCGCATTTCCAGCTCGAGGGCATGGATATCGGGCTCAGCCTCGTCTCGCGTCTGCCCGCGCCCAAAACCTGATCGCGGGTGTTCCGCAAGGAACAGGTCGCTCCAGTCTTGCGGAGTTAAATGTCAGTCGGGTTAGGCGCGACGGCGATGTCCGGCCGGCGCGTCGCCAGGTGATCGAATGGCGGGCCTCCGGCCCGGCGTCGGCCGCGTGAAAACCTTCGCGGACAGGCAGGGGCATCGGGCACGGACGCTGGAAGCGCCAAACCCGTCACAGGATTGGAGAGCGGCATGGCTACGGACTTTCTGTTGGAGATTGCGGGCATCAAGGGCGAGAGCAGCGACTCCGCCCACAAGGAGACGATCGAGATCGAATCCTTCTCCTGGGGGTGCTCGAACGCGGGCGCACATTCGCTCGGCGGCGGCGGCGGCGCGGGCAAGGTCTCGTTCCAGGACATTCACTTCACCACCACGGTGAACAAGGCGTCGCCGACGCTGATGATGTCCTGCGCCCAGGGCAAGCACATCGAGAAGGCGGTGCTCTTCGTCCGCAAGCAGGGCGAGAAGCAGCAGGACTACTACATCATCACGCTGAAGGACCTGCTGGTCTCGGGCTACCAGTCGGCCGATTCCTCCGGCGGTTCGCTGCCGACGGACCAGTTCTCGCTGAACTTCTCGGAGATCAAGTTCGAGTACAAGCCGCAGAAGGCCGACGGCACGCTGGCGGGCGCCGTCACCGGCACCTGGAACCTCAAGACCAACAAGCCCTGAGCCGACATCCCGGCGCGATGTCGTGCTGCTCCGCCTTCGGCGGCAAGGCCGCCGGCCCGGTCATCCCGGGCCGGCGCGCGTCTTGCCGGCGAGGTCTTTGCCGGAATGACGAGGATCGCGCGGGCCGGAGCCGCTGCTGATGGACCCGAAAGCGCGAAGCCGACTGCGC
>LNFM01008832.1_pt1 | contig 15004 bp, 15 predicted proteins | sample 596031 | NCBI WGS metagenome assembly LNFM01 (sample SAMN04254537, study PRJNA301005) | activated carbon metagenome | isolation source: dual media filters at the Ann Arbor, Michigan drinking water treatment plant | place: USA: Ann Arbor
TGATGATCGAGGTCGAGCAGGCCACGGGCGCCAAGTTCACCCACGTGCCCTACAAGGGCGGCGCGGAATGGATGCAGGCGCTGATGGGCGGCGAGATCCAGTTCATTGCCGACGCCGCGCAATGGGCGCCGTTCGTCGATGACGGCAAGTGCCGCATCCTGGCCTTCGCCACCGAGCAGCGCATCCCGCGCTACAAGGACATCCCGACCATGACCGAGCTCGGCGTAAAAGTCGTGGGCCAGAGCCCCTACGGCCTGCTCGGTCCCAAGGGCATGCCGCCGGCGATCGTCGACTCGATCTACCAGGCCTTCAAGCAGGCCTCGGCCGAGCCCAAGGTCACGGAGTATCTCGCGAAGTTCATCCAGGTGCCATGGGACAAGAACCCCGCCGAGTTCCGCGCCTTTGCCGAGAAATACTATGTCGATGTGAAGCCGCTGCTGATCAAGGCGGGCCTCGCCAAGAACTAGGGGGCGGCAGTGGCATTGAAACGCGTGGCCCTCGAAATCGGCATGGGCACCGACATCCGCGGCGGCGACTACACCAAGGCCGCCGTCCGCGCGCTCAAGGACGCGCTGTGGCACAACTCGCTCACCATCGCCACGGCCTTGGGCAAGTCGAGCGACGACATGCAGGTCGAGGTACTGATCGGCGTGCCGAAGCCGGACCAAGTCGACAAGGCCCAGGTACTGGCGGTGCTGCCGCACGGCACGGGCACGGTGAAGGTCTTCGAGGGTGGGCTCGAAATTCCCAACGAAGCCGGCACGGACAAGACGGTGATTGCCCAGGCGGCCGCCATCGTCCGGCTCGACCTTTAAGCGGGAGCAGCACCATGGCCGCCAAACGCGTCATCCTCGAACTCGGCACCGGCAACGACCTGCACGGTGGCGACTACACCAAGGCAGCGCTCCGCGCCGTGCAGGACGCACTCCATCACTCCTCGCTGGCGATGATCCGCACGCTCAAGGTCAATCCCAAGACGGACATGTTCGTCGACGTGACGATCGGCGTGCAGCAACCCGAAAGGGTCGATGTCGAGAAGGTGCGCGCCTCGCTGCCGCACGGCATCGTCACGGTGAAGGTGGTGAAGGGCGGCCTCGACGTCGCCGATCCCGACAACAACGACCCCGCGGTGATCGCCAGCGCTGCGGTCGCCGTGAGGCTGGAGCTCCCCTGATGCTGCTCTACGAGCACCCGCTGTCGTCCTACGCGCAGAAGGTAAAGATCGCGCTGCGCGAGAAGGGCCTGAAGTTCGACGTCGAACTGCCGGCGGCCCTCGGCTCCGGCAATGCCGCCGGTCCCTTTGCCGCCGCCAGCCCGCGTAACGAAGTGCCGGCGCTGATCGATGGCGAGGCACGCATTTTCGACTCGACCATCATCCTCGAATATCTCGAGGACAAATACCCCACGCCGCCCCTTCTCCCGCGCGACGCCGCGGCGCGGGCCGATGCGCGCATGATCGAGGATATCTGCGACACGCTCTACGAGGCCGTGAACTGGGGCCTGAGCGAGATCCGCTGGTTCAAGCGCGCCGAGGGCGAACAGGCGGAGAAGCTGAAGGCCACGGCCGCACGCCAGACCGCCGAGCTGCAGAAGTGGCTGGCCGAGAAGCTAGGCGACAAGCCGTGGTTCAACGGCGACAGTTTCGGCTGGGCGGATCTCAGCGTCGCGCCCTACCTCAACCGCTCCTTCCACTATGGCCTCGGCACGCCTCCCGCCTCGTCACTGGCCAAGTGGCGAGATCGCCTGCGCGAACGCCCGGCGGTGGCGGCCACCTTCAAGGAATTCGAGGCCGCAGCCGAAGGCATGGCAAGCGCCGCCGACCGGCTCGCCTCCGGTCAGATCCGACGAGAGTATCGTGATCATCGCCTGGAATGGATGATGAAGTCGGGCGGCGTCCAGATCGTTCTCGACGGCATGGCCAAGAGCAATATCCGCTTCACCTGGCCGCTTGGCTAAGTGCGCGCCTTGCGGCCGTAGAACAGCAGGCCGGCGCCGACAACGACGGCGATAATGCCGGCGATGGTCGGGATCGGAATGTTGCGCTGCTGATCGGCCGTCACCTTGAGCGGGCCGGCATCAACGATAACCTTCTTCTCCGTGAAGGATACATTGGCGATCACGAGGCCCGCGATACCGATCGCGATGAGGAAAACACCTAGGACGGCAATCGGTTTCATACACTCCCCGCTTTGCAAAGCCTTGTAATCGTCAACGCCTTATGCGACGGAAGGTTGCCGGCGCAAGCTCTGCGAGCAGCAGGCTCCACAAGGCCGCGATTGTGCAGCCTCGATATGGAAATTATTGAAAAATAAAGCAAATTCGCTGGAGGCCAGCGACTTCACAAGCCACCCCATCTGCCTTCTGCTCGAACTCAGGAAATCCAAGTGATCACCCGCGCCGAAACTTTTGCCTTCGAACCTGCCGCCGCAGGCCCAACGAAATTGACCGTCGGGAGGCCACAGAAGGTCCGTTCGATCACGGTAGCGCACAGTCTGGGGTTGGTGGCAGCGATGGCCATAGCAGTGATTGCGCCTCGCGACGCCAACGGTCAGGCCGAAGGAGCGTACATCTTTGGTCCATCGGCCGCGCGCGAGATCGCCCTCGACGAACGGGCCATCCGTGCCGCGGGCATCACGTTCGTCCCGATCGAACGCGAACGCGGCGCAACGGATCTTTCCTTTCCGGGCACCGTGGCCGTACCGCCGTCCCAGCTCCAGGCGGTCGCCGCTCCAGTCGACGGCCTGATCGAGGCTGTCGAAGTCGCCCCGGACGAGATGGTGTCGGAGGGGCAGACCATCCTTCGCATGCGTTCGCCGGCGCTGGTGGAGGCCCAACGCGAATTCATTTCAGCCAACGCCGATGCGACGCTCGCGCAGGACCGCCTGCGCCGCGCCGAGCAGCTCCTGGCCGCCCGGGCGCTCCCCGAACGCGACTTCCTGACCGCCGAAAACGATGCGCGGACCAAAACCTACAAGGCCGAGGAGCGCGAATATCTGTTGAAGCTCATGGGCATGACCGCATCGGAGATAGAAACGCTCCGCAGGACTCGCGACTATCTGCCCAGCATCGCCATCGTCGCGCCCAAAGCCGGCTTCGTGCTGAGCCGCTTCACCAGCCCCGGCGAACGCGTGACGGCAGCCGAACCCCTGTTCACGATCGCGCAACTGGATCCGCTTTGGGTGAATATCCAGGTGCCGTCGACGCGGCTGGGCTCGATCGCCGTCGGATCCTCCGTCAGCCTGCCCGCCCATGGCGCCTCCGGCCATATCATTCGCATCGGTCGCAGTGTCGATCCGGCCACACAATCGGTTAGCGCAATCGCGCAAATCGATACCAACGGCGGCAGCATCCGGCCGGGCCTTGCCGTGACCGTTGCCGTTCGTGTCGCCCAGAACAGCGTACCTCAGTGGGTCGTGCCCTCCGCGTCGGTCGTCAGGCACCGCGACCGGTCATGGATCTTCGTGCGTTCGCCCAACGGCGTCCGCGGCATGCCGGTACAGGTACTGTCCGAGAACGCACGCGATGCCTCGATCCGCGCCGACCTCGCGCCGACCGACCAAGTTGCCGGGCGCGGTGTGATCGCGCTGCTCGGGGAACTCGCCAAGACCGACACGGAGTAAGGACATGTTGTCGCGTCTCGTCGGCACGGCGCTGCATCAGCGCCTGCTTGTCTTCATCGCTGCTCTCGGCCTCGCGGCCTGGGGAGCGACGGCCTACCAGAAGCTGTCGATCGACGCATTTCCCGACGTCGCGCCCGTTCAGGTGCTGGTCTCGATGCGGGTCCCCGGACTGCCGCCGGAAGAGCTGGAACGGCGCGTGACCTGGCCGGTCGAGATCGCCATGCGGGGCATTCCCAATCTGGTACGCATGCGCTCGATCACGCGCTTCTCGGTGGCGCTGATGACCTTCGAATTCGCCGAGGGAACCGACATCTTCTGGGCCCGGACCCAGGTCAACGAGCGCCTTCAGGACGTCCGCGAGCAGCTGCCCCCCGGCGCGGCCGGCGGACTCGCGCCGATCGTAACCCCGCTCGCCGAGATGGTGATGTTCACCATCGACTCCGAGACGATGACGGCCCAGGAGAAGCGCAGCCTGGTCGACTGGACACTGCGTCCCGCGCTGCGCGGCGTACCGGGCGTGGCCGACGTCAATGTCCTGGGTGGCTTCGTGCGGACCTTCGAAGTCGTGCCTTCGCCACCGGCCATGGCCGCCCGCGGCATCACCACGGCGATGCTGGAAGAGGTTCTGATCGCCAACAACCGGAACGACGGCGCCGGTCGCGTGCGCGCCGGCGAGGAGGCGGTTCTGGTGCGGGCCGAAGGTCGTATCCAGACCCTGGACGACGTTCGCGAGACCATCATCGCGTCGGGCAAGACCGGGATCGTGCGGGTCGGCGACGTGGCCGACGTACGCCACGGCGCCATGCCGCGCAACGGCGTCGTCACCGCCGACGGGGTGGGCGAGACGGTCTGGGCGCTGGTTCTCGGGCTGCGCGGGGCCAATGCGCGCACCGTGGTCGACGGAGTGAAGGCCAAGCTCGCGGAAATCGGTCCGCGACTGCCCGAGGGCGCGCGGATCGAGATCTTCTACGACCGCTCCGATCTCATCGGCAAGGCCGTATGGACTGTGCAGAAGGTGCTGCTCGAAGCGATCGCGCTGGTCGTGCTGCTCCTGCTGCTGTTCCTCGGCAACTTGCGCGCCGCCCTGGTGGTGTCGCTGATCCTGCCGCTTTCCGTGCTGGCGACCTTCGGCATCATGCAGGCATTCGGCATGTCCGCGAACATCATGTCGCTGGGAGGCCTTGCGATCGCCATCGGCCTGCTCGTCGACTGCGCCGTGGTCGTGGTCGAGAATGTCGAGCACAGCCTCGCCCATGCCAGGAAGCCCACCCTGCAGGAGCGCCTGCGACTCACGCTTGAGGCGACCCGTGAAGTCGCGCTCCCCTTGCTCTCCGGTGTCGCCATAATTGCCACGATTTTCACGCCGCTCCTGTCGCTGCAAGGTCTCGAAGGAAGGCTGTTCGGCCCGGTCGCCCTCACCATCGGCTTTGCGCTCGGCGCAGCGCTCCTGCTGTCGTTGACGGTAGTGCCGGTGCTCTCGGCCTATCTGCTGCGGGCCGGCGTTGCCCATGAGCCGTGGTTGGTGCGTCATCTTCATCGCTTCTACGATCCAATGCTCGCGTCGGTCATGCGGCGGCCGTTGATCCTGGTGGTGGCGACGGCCATTGGCGTCGCCGCAATGGTGGCGGTCTATCCTCGGATCGGCTCGACCTTCATGCCGACGATGGACGAAGGGACCCCGATCGTGACCATTCGCAAGCATCCCACCGTGTCGCTCGAGGAAACGGCACAGATCGATCTGCGGATTCAGCGGGAACTGATGACGGCAATCCCCGAAATCAAGCGCATCATGGCGCGCGCCGGCGCCGACGAACTGGGTCTCGATCCGGTCGGCCTGAATGAGACCGACATGCTGATGGTGCTGGCGCCCAAGAACAGCTGGCGCGGTCCGGACACTGCCTGGTTTCTCGGCGAAGTACGCAAGGTTCTCGCCGGAATTCCGGGAATCTCGTTCGCCTTCTCCCAGCCGATCGACATGCGCGTCCAGGAGATGATCATCGGCGCGCGCGGCGACGTGGTGATCAAGGTGTTCGGCGAGGAGATTCCCGAACTCAACCGCATCGCGCGCGACGTTGCCGCCACGCTGCGGGAAGTACCCGGTTCGGCCGACGTGTTTGCTCTGCGCAACTCCGGCATGAAGTATCTCACCGTGTCGGTGGACCGCCTGCGAGCGGGACGTTTCGGCCTCAACGCTACGGAAATCCAGGATGTGCTGCGGGTCTGGGTCGACGGCAGGCAGATCGGCCTCGTCCTGGAAGGGTCGGCGCGCACGCCCCTGGTCATCCGGGGTGAGGAACGCCTGCGGGCATCGACTCTGGACATCGAGCGCATTCCGATCGTGCTGCCCAACGGCGGCGTGGTCGAGCTTGGGCAGATCGCCGACGTTCGTATAGAGGACGGCCCGATCCAGGTCATCCGCGAAGATGGCGAGCGTTTCGCGAACGTGCTGACGAATGTGCGGGGCCGCGATCTCGTCGGCTTCGTCGACGAAGCCAAGGCCGCCGTTGCCGCGAAGGTCAAGTTGCCCGCCGGCTACAATCTCGTATGGGGTGGCCAGTTCGAAAACCAGCAGCGCGCGTCCGCCCGCCTATCGCTCGTCGTGCCCATCGCTCTCGCCTTTATCTTCCTGTTGCTGTTCATGACATTCGACTCGTTGCGACAAGCGATCCTTGTATTATGCATCGTTCCGTTCGCGACGGTCGGTGGCGTCATCGGTCTCTGGCTGTCCGGCGAGTTTCTTTCCGTGCCGGCGTCTGTGGGCTTCATTGCCCTGATCGGCATCGCCGTGCTGAACGGCGTGGTCATGGTCACCTACATCAATCAGGTGGTCGCGTCGGGCGCATATTCCCTGCGTGAGGCCGTATTAGAAGGAGCGCGCCGGCGCCTGCGTCCGGTGGTCCTTACCGCCACCATCGCGGCGCTGGGCCTCGTGCCGTTCCTGTTCGCGACCGGTCCCGGTTCGGAAATCCAGAAGCCGCTTGCCATCGTCGTGATCGGCGGATTGTTCACCGCCACGGCGTTGACGCTGCTTCTGCTGCCCGTGCTCTACGAGCGGTTTGGCGTGTCTGCCTCGGAGCGCGTTCAACGAGCCGGAGCCGACAAGACGACGACGCCAGCCGATCCTGTGCACACCGGCGGATAGCGACTCCATTTTCGGGCCTACCGGACCATGTTCAAGAGCCGACCTCCGAACCGCGCCTTTATTGGCATTCTGGCAGCAGGCCTGTTCGCTTTGGCAGGCTGCGGGCGCGAAATCGGCCGGGATTTCGACCCGGACCAGGCCGATAGGTTGATCATCGGCACATCGACGCTCGCCGATGCCACGGCTCTTCTCGGCGAGCCGTTTCGCGTCCGCGGCCTCTTCGGCAGCAAGATTGCGAAATGGTGGTATCTGCGCGACGCTCCGGGAATGACGGAGACGGTCCTTCTCGAGATCAAATTCGGTCCCGACGGCAGGATGCGCGGCATCATTCGGGAGATTGAAAAGAGGGGCCCTGACTCCGAGGCCGACGCCCCACCGCGGACATGATCTCTACCGCAGTAACAGGCGACGACCCTGATCGATGGCGACCCGGGCCATGGCGCGCAGGCCGTCATCAGTGGCGCTGCTGACTGGATGGCCGATGGTGGCGAAGGCATAATCGGGCATGCCCAGCACGCGGCTCATCATCTCGGCCGCACTCACGAACCGGGCGGTCATCACGCTGAAGGCGGGAACCCTCAGGCGTTCGGCTGTCACTGAGTCATGCAGACTGCATGATGAACAGCTGCCTCAATCCCCGAGGCCGGAGACGACGGCGTCCCAACTCTTGATCTCATCGACGATGTGCTTGTCGGCGGGTGCGCTGTAATTGGACTTGGTGCGGCTCACGACCCGGGCGACGCCATACTCCTCGCGCAGCATCTGGTCGAGATGCCTGAAGAAGCCCTTGGTGCCTTCCTTGCCGTTGGAAATGAAGCCGACAGTCCTGCCTTCAAGCGTATCGAGGCGCGGGGCGAGCTTGCCGGCGGGCGGCGCCTTCTCGGTCGTGGGATCCAGAACGCGGAAAGTCATGCTGTACCTCTTGCCTATGATTTTGGCGGTTCGCAATCGATGCAGACGCCCAGAGGGAGCGTCACGGCGTGGCTCTTGTTGCCGAGCCAGGGCGGGATGACGGCGCCGAAGCCGCCTGCCGGCCCGCCCGCCGCGATGACCAGGAGCTGGTCGGGCGATTCCATCGCCGGATAGACACTGTCGCCACGGTCGCGCACAACCGCGCCTTTGCCGACGTCTGCCCATTCGCGGCGGTGGATGCGCGCCCGCTGGTGGATGAACTCGGCGATGTCGGTCTTGGTCCAGCCAGCGGCCAGCAGATGCTCGCGCAACTGCTTGGGAATGATCAACGCGTAGTTGCCGGGGTGAATCGAGTAATGCCGAAGGTTGGCGCGCATCTCGGCGGCGAAGGTTTCCAGGATTTCCTTTGGCTCGGTCGTCCATTCGTTCATGAGCTGTCGCGGCGCGCCTGCCGCCATCACGGTGACAGCCGATGCCGCCCGCTCGACGCCGCGCTGCTCGTGCAGCGGCAACCAGGACGAATCTTCCTCGTCTTCGGCCAGGCAGTAGCTGAACTTGCCGGGATGCCCAAGGGTCGAGCGGTCGATGACGCCCGGCCGCACGTCCATCAGGTTGATCAGGCAAAGCCGGATCGCGCGGCCGATGACGGCCGTGGCGCGATCGCTGTTGCCCAGCACATTGAAGGTGCCGCTGGCGCCGAGTTCCAGACGGATCGGGCCGTTCAGCACCACGAGAACTGCGCAGCCGCCCGTGCTGGCGGTGGCGCCATGCATCAGGAATTCGTCCTGCATCATCGCCATCCAGGCAGTGATCACCACGGGAAAGTGCATCGGCAGGCAGCCCGCCATGACGGCGTTGATCGCCAGCTTCTCGGCGGTGATCGCAAGCCCGCGCACCGGCTCGATGCCGATGAGCTGGTCCGGCGGCATCATCGCCCAGTCGAGGCAGGCCTGGACCGCGTCAGGAGTCGGCGGCACGATCGGCAGGCCGTCGGTCCAGCCGCTGCTGTGATACAGCTCCTGGATCGCGGCGTGGTCGTCGAGGTCGTAGGTCTTCGAGGCGAGCTGCACGTTATGTCTCCTAGGCCGCGAGCATACGCTCTCTGTTGCGTTCGCGCAGGATCGGCATCACCCATTTGCCGAAACGCTCCGCCTCCTCGTCGTGCAGATAGCCCGACAGACAGAAAGAATGACAGCCGAGGTCGATGAACTTCTGCAGCGTGTCGGCGCACTGCTCGGGATTGCCGACCACGGCGATGCCGGCGCCCGGGCGGACCTGGGTGATGCCGGTCCACAGATGCGGCTCGATGGTCTCGCCGATTGCCGCCAGCTCGCGGACGCGGCGGTTGGCCTCCGAGGTGGCGAAGCGCTCCTTCACGAAGGCCTTCTGCGCCTCGCTGGCATGCGCCACCAGCTCATGCGCGAAGTCCCAGGCCTCTTTCTCGGTCGGCCGGCACACGACCTGCAGGCGCATGCCGAAGCCGATGTCCTTCTCCCGGCCATGGGCCGCGGCCATCTGCTTGATCTCCACCATGTTGGTACGGATGCGCTGATAGGTGTCGCCCCAGAAGAGGTGAACGTCGGAATGCTTGGCCGAGATCTCCCAGGCCTGTCTTGAACCGCCGCCGAGATAGAAGCGCGGATGGGGCTGCTGCAGCGGATGAGGCCGGATTTGCGCGCCCTTCAACTGGTAGAACTTGCCGTCGAAATCGACCGGGCCGCGCGCGGACCAGAGCGCCTTCAGGATCGAAACCTCCTCGTCCATGATCTCGTAGCGCTCTTCCTTGCCCCACTTCACGCCTTCGGAGGCGTTCTCGGCCTCGCTCTGGCCCGCAATCAGATTGATGCAGATGCGGCCTCCCGAGAGCTGATCGAAGGTCGTGATCATCTTGGCCAGCAGCACCGGATTGATGTAACTCGGCCGCGCCGCCACCAGCATGCGCATCGATTTGGAGCGTGCCACCATCATGGCGCTGGAAATCCACGCCTCCCAGCAGGCGGTCTGCACCGGCACCAGCATGTATTCGAAGCCCGCCGCTTCGGCCGCCGCAACGACCTTGTCGAACAGCTCGAGCGACGGCGCCACCAGCGCGTCGGCCTTGCCATAGGCTGTGGTGTCGCCGGCCGTCGGCAAGAACCAGCCGAATTCCAGTCTGCGCATTTTGAGTCCTTTTCCTCCTGCGAGGCAGCTTAGCGCAATTCGCTCTGGTCGCGCCCGTCTCTAATCGGCACCATCTGCCCAGCTTTCGAGAGGGTTGAAGCATGTTGCAGCACGGCAAGCGTCCGACGATCACATCGCAACACGGAATGGTGGCCGCGGCCCATCCGCTGGCGGCGGCGGCCGGTGCGCGCATCCTCGCCAATGGCGGCAATGCCTTCGATGCGGCAGCGGCAACGGCCGCGGCGCTGAACGTGGTCGAGCCCTACATGTCGGGCCTGGCGGGGCGCGGCATGGCCACGGTCTACGTTGCCAAGGAACGGCGCGTGCGCGCGCTCGACTTCGTGACGCAGATCCCGAAGGCCTTCCCGGTCGACAAGCTCTCCAGCCGCGAACAGCTGATCCGCGGTCCGATCCCCGTGGGTGCGCCCGGCAATCTCGGCGGCTGGTGCGAGATGGTGAGCGCCTACGGCACCAGGAAGCTGCCCGAGCTTTTCGCGCCGGCGATCAGGCTTGCCCGCGATGGTTTCGGCCTGATCGAGTTCAACGTCGAGGAGATCGGCGGCAGCGTCAACGCCGAGCTCAAGGGCCGGCCCGAGCTGTATCCCGAATGGAGCCGCGTCTATCTCGAAGGCATTGCCGGCGGCAAGCCGAAGCTGGGCGCCGTGCTGCGCCAGCCCGATCTTGCCAAGACCCTCGAAGCGCTCGCGACCGAAGGCCCCGGCCTGATGTATGGCGGCGCGCTCGGCAAGAAGCTGGTCGATCGGCTCAAAGAGCTTGGCGGCGTGCTCACCATGGCCGATCTGGCGGAAGCGAAAGCCATCTGGGTCGATCCCATCAGTGTCGATTATCGTGGCCACACGGTGCATGTGCCGCCGCCGCCCTGCGAGGCGTTCCAGTATCTGCTGACCTTGCGCATCCTCGAGGGCTTCGACCTCAAGAGCATGCCGAGGGACGGCGTCGAGCATGTCGACACGGTGCTGCGTGCCATCCGCGTCGCCGCCGGCGTGCGTATCCTGGCGGGCATCCCCTCGCCGCAGAAGCTTGCCGAACTGCTCTCGGAAGGCCATGTCGAGTCCTTGCGCGCCCGCGTGCGCGACAAGAAGCCGATCACCGGTCCGACCGAGCAATGGACGCCCGATATCGCCGAAGGCCACACCACGTCGTTCTCGATCGGCGATTCCGAAGGCAACATGGTCTGCGTGACGCAGAGCCTGGGCAGCGTGTTCGGCTCCGGTGTCGTGGTGCCCGGCACCGGCCTCTGCCTCAACAATTTCCTCTATTGGGCCGACGTGAACCCGAACAGCCCCAACCGGGTGAAGGCGGGTGGCCGGATGCCGATCTGCGTCGCGCCCTCGATCGTCACTCAAGGCGACAAGGCCGTCATGGCGCTGGGCACGCCCGGCAGCTACGGCATTCTGCAGACCCAACCGCAGGCCTTCGTGCAGTACGTCGACTACGGCCTGCCGCTGCAGCAGGCGATCGAGGCGCCGCGCGCGCGCCTTACCGATGGTCGCGCCGTGACGCTGGAGACGCGCGTCGAGGCCGAGGTTCATGCCGAGCTGCGCAAGCGCGGCCACGATCTCACCAGCGGTCCGGACTGGACCATGAAGGTGGGTGGCATGCAGGGTGTGGCAGTCGATCCCACGACCGGCACCTTCACCGGCGGCTGCGATCCGCGCCGCGACGGCTACTGCGTGCCGGTCTAGAGCGTCACGGGCGGAGCCCATGAAAGAGGCCGACATCGTCCGTATCGCCGGCTGGGTGGTTCGCCGCGGCCTCCGCGGCATGGCCGAAGAGGACCTGCTGCGCGAATTCTGCGAGAAGTGTCGGACCGCCGGCCTCAAGATTTCGCGCGCGGTTGCCCTCATCGACACGTTGCATCCCGTCCACGAAGGCCGCGTCTTCCGCTGGAGCGACGAGGAATCGAACGATCCCGCCATGGTCGAATATGGCCGCAGCGACCAGGGCGCGGGCGCCGAAACGTGGCAGCGCAGCCCATTTTTCCATCTGCTGCAGACCGGCGAGGAGGAACTGCGACGGCGGATCGGCTTTGGCGATGCCGCCGATTTCCCGGCCGTCCGGGAGATGAAGGAAGCCGGCCACACCGATTACCTCGTCTTCGTTCATCGTTTCGCCGACGACAATGCCATCGGCGAGATGGATTGCGTCTACTCATCCTGGGTGACGCGCCATCCCGAGGGTTTCAGCGACGCCGGCCTGGTGGCGCTACGCCGCCTGGTGCCGCCGCTGGCGTTGGCCATCAAGGCCGCCGCGCTCGCACGCGTGGCCAGCACGCTGGTCGAAGTCTATCTCGGGCGCGACGCCGGCAAGCGCGTGCTGAGCGGCCGGATCTCGCGCGGCGTCGCCGATCGCATCGATGCGGTCCTGTGGTTCTCGGACCTGAGCGCATACACCAGGATCACCGACACCGCCTCGCCGGACGAGGTGATCCCGCTGCTGAACGACTATGCCGAGGCCGTCATCACCGCGATCCAGGATGCCGGCGGCGAGGTGCTGAAGCTGATCGGCGACGGCACGCTGGCGATCTTCCGGGCCGACGATCCGGCCGAGGCCAGCGCCAAGGCGCTGCGGGCCGAGGCCGACATGCGCGGGAAGGTGCAGGCCGTGAACGAGCGGCGCCAGGCCGAGGAACGGCCGATCACCTCGGTCTATGTCGGCCTGCATATCGGCGAGGTGTTTTACGGCAATGTCGGCAGCGTCGACCGTCTCGACTTCACGGTCGTCGGGCCCGCGGTGAACGAAACCAGCCGCATCGCCTCGATGTGCCGGTCGGTCGATCGCTCCGTCCTGGTGTCGCAGGCGCTGGCGGACGCATTGCCACAGGCCGACCGCGCGCGGCTGGTGTCGGTCGGCCGCTTCGCGCTCCGCGGCGTCGGTCGCGCTCAGGAGCTGTTCACCGTCGACCCCGCCTTGCTGTAGGATATGGACTCACAACTTCCCGGGGGCAGTCATGGCCAAGAGCGCGCAGGCACCGACCATTTCCATCGGCATCTCGGAAGCGGACCGGCGCAAGATCGCCACCGGCCTCAGCCATCTGCTGGCCGACACCTACACGCTGTACCTGACCACGCACAATTTTCACTGGAACGTCACCGGTCCGATGTTCACCTCGCTGCACACCATGTTCATGACGCAGTACACCGAACTGTGGAACGCGGTGGACCCGATCGCCGAGCGCATCCGTTCGCTGGGCCACGCCGCGCCCGGCTCCTATGCCCAGTTCGGCAAGCTGAGCTCACTCGAGGACGTGCCGACGACGCCGCCCAAGGCAATGGACATGGTGCGCATCCTTGTCACCGGCCATGAGGCGGTGGCGCGGACGGCCCGCGGCGTCTTTCCCCTCGCCGACAAGGCCAACGACGAACCGACGGCCGACCTGCTGACGCAGCGGCTCACGGTCCACGAGCAGACGGCCTGGATGTTGCGGTCGCTTCTGGAATAGTCGTCCGCTCCTCGGAAGGAGCTTCCGAAGAGATTCGGCGGTCCAACTTCCGCTATTCGGCTTGCGCCTCGACCCTCCCGACGCCTACCATGGTGGCAATACAACGAAGCCGCCCAACGTGGCGGCAGTCCTTGGGAGGACAACATGGCCAAGACGAAGCGTCGCGATATGCTCAAGCTTGCCGGAACCGCTGCCGTAGCCTCAATGGGCGGCATGGCCGGCATTCTCGCCACTGGCCGCATGCCGGCCTTCGCCCAGCAGCGAACGGTCCACTGGCTGAAGTGGGTCGACTTCGTACCGGCGACAGATGCCCTCCTGAAGAGGGAAATGATGCCGGAAGCCGAGAAGGCACTGGGCGTCAAGATCAACCTTGAGACCGTGAACGGCAACGACCTGCAGCCGCGCATCACCGCCGGCATCCAGTCGGGCGCTGGCCCCGACCTCATCATGTCGTTCAACAGCTACACCCATCTCTATGCCAACAGCGTCGTCGATGTCAGCGCGATCGCCGAGGAAGTCGGCAAGCGCGAAGGCGGCATCTTCCCGTATGCAAAGGCGATTTGCAGCAACGGCAAGATGTACATGGGCATGCCATGGGCCGTGATCGGCGGCATGATTGCCTGGCGCAAGTCGTGGTTCGAGGAGATCGGCCTCACCAAGTTCCCCGACACCTGGGACGGCTATCGCGAGGCGGCCAAGAAGCTGAAAGCCAAGGGTCGGCCCTTCGGCCAGACTCTCGGCCACACGTTCGGCGATGCGCCGGGCTTCAGCTATCCCTACCTGTGGTCGTGGGGTGGCAAGGAAATCGATGCCAACGGCAAGGTGGTGATCAATTCCAAGGAAACCGTCGAGTCGATCAAGTTCATGCAGGGTCTGTGGAAGGACGGCATGGACGAAGGTGGCCTCGCCTGGGACGACACCAACAACAACCGCGCGTTCCTGTCGCAAACCATCTCCGCGACCCTGAACGGCGCCTCGATCTATATCGAGACGCTGCGCAAGCCCGACCAGTACAAGACCTCGGCCGGCAAGCCGATGAATACGGACATCCTGCATGCGCCACTGCCCAAGGGACCGGCGGGACAGTTCGGCTTCCATCTGCTGCAGTCGAACATGCTGATGAAGTATTCGAAGAACCAGGACGCCTCTAAGGAATTCCTGAAGTGGATCCACACCGAGGCGAACTACCGGAAGTTCTTCGAATCGCAGAAGGGCTTCGCGACGCCGTGCACGGCCAAGTGGGAGTCCGACAAGCTGTGGGATGTCGATCCGGTCATGACGCCCTACAAGGTGGCGGCCCGTCTTGGTCAGGCTATCGGCAACGCCGGACCGCCCGACGCCAAGGCCCAGGAAGCCCTGTCAAAGTACATCGTCACCGACATGTACGCGAAGGCGGTTCAGGGTATGCCTGCCGAGGACGCGGCGAAGTGGGCCGACACCGAGCTCAAGAAGGTCTACGTCTAGGTCCGGGAAACTGCGTTTAGGATAACCCGTCCATGGCGGTGACATCACTTCCGGCGGCGGAGGGCAAACGGCTCTCCCCGCGGTTGCGTATGCTTGAAGACGAACGTTGGCTCGCGCTGGCTCTGCTGACGCCGACCGCGGTTTTGCTAGGCCTGTTCATCGCCTATCCCTTCTTCGAAGGCGTCATGCTGTCGCTCCACAGCACGCGCGTCGGCCAGCCCGGCGAATTCGTCGGGCTGAAGA
>LNFM01016787.1_pt1 | contig 15004 bp, 13 predicted proteins | sample 596031 | NCBI WGS metagenome assembly LNFM01 (sample SAMN04254537, study PRJNA301005) | activated carbon metagenome | isolation source: dual media filters at the Ann Arbor, Michigan drinking water treatment plant | place: USA: Ann Arbor
ACAGCACTGGCGCGACAACCGCCTGAACATGATCCACGAAGGCACGCACGGCATCCAGGCGCTGGACCTGCTGGGCCGCAAGGTGGTGATGAAGCAGGGCGCCGGCCTGCAGCTCCTGTTGGCGCGCATGGCCGAAAGCGCCGAGCGCGCACAGGCCCTGCCCGAGCTGGCCGACTACGCCGAGGCCCTGAACTACGCCGCGCAGCAGCTCGAGATGGGCACCCAGGCCGCCTGGGCCAGCGGCGTGCCGGAAGAGGCCCTGTGCAACGCCACGCTCTACCTGCAGGCCTTCGGCCATGTGGTGATGGCGTGGATGTGGCTGGAAGTGGCCATCGCCGCGCAGCAGCACCTGCAAGGCCATGCGCTGCAGCCCGGCAAGATGGCCGCGCTGCGCTACTTCTACGCCTACGAGCTGCCCAAGATCTCGGCCTGGCTGGGCCCGGTCTCGCGTGGCGAGAGCCTGCCGCGCGAGATGCAGGACGCCTGGTTCTGAAGCGCGCCCGATGAACAAGGCCAAGCTGGAAACCTGGGTCTGGGTGCTGATCTACGGCGGCCTGCTGACGGTGTGTGTGGCCGTGTTCGTGCTGCGGGCAGGCGGCGAGGGCCTGGGCTGGCTGATGATGGCCGCAGGCGCCGTGGCCACGGTCGCCGGCGCCGCACTGGTGGTGGTGCGTGCACGCATGGAAGCGCCGCATGACGGCAAGAAAGGTCCGCGCGAATGAAGTGGCTGTTCAGCACCCGCCGGGTGTTTGTGCTGGGCGCTGCGGCGCTCTTGTCGGCTTGTGCCCAGGGCCCCTCGGCTTGGGGCCCGGTGGCCGCGGCGGGGCCGGCGGCGCACCAGCGTCCGCCCATCGTCTTTGTGCACGGCAACGGCGACACCGCCGCGCAATGGCACACCACCGTCTGGCGCTTCGAAAGCAACGGCTGGCCGCGCGCGCGCCTGTTCGCCATCGACCACCCCTACCCGCAGTCGCGCGACGCCGACGACGTGGCCCAGCCCGGCCGCAGCTCGTCCGCCGAGCACCGCGCCTACCTAGCGGCCGAGGTCGACAAGGTGCTGAAGGCCAGCGGTGCCAAACAGGTGGTGCTGATCGGCAACTCGCGCGGCGGCAACGCCATCCGCAGCTACATCGCAGATGCCGGCCCCAACGGCGGCGCCGCGAAGGTCTCGCACGCCATCCTGGGCGGCACGCCCAACCACGGCGTGTGGGCCGACCCCGCCTTTCGCCCGAGCAATGAATTCAACGGCGCCGGGCCCTTCCTCACCGCGCTGAACAACCAGGGCGGCCCGGGTGTGGAGATCACGCCGGGTGTCCGGTGGATGACGGTGCGCAGTGCCGACAACGACAAGTTCGCCCAGCCCGATGGTGTGTGGATAGGCGCCAAGGGACGGCCCACCCACGTCACCGCCGCGAGCCCTGAGCTGAAGGGCGCGCAGAACGTGGTGCTGCCCGCCATCGACCACCGCGAAACCAGCTACGGCCCGCTGGCCTTTGCCGCCGCCTGGCGCTTCCTCACCGGCAGCGAGCCGGCCACCACCCAGGCCGTGCCCGAAGCGCGTGTCGTGCTGGACGGCCTCGTCAGCGGCTTCGGCATCGACAACGACCCGGCCAGGGGCACCAGCCCCACCAACCTGCCCTTGGTGGGCGCGACAGTGGAGGTGTACGCCACCGACGCCGCCACCGGCGAACGGGTGGGTGCGGCGCGCTGGCGCAAGACCGTGGGCGCCGACGGCCGCTGGGGCCCGTTCGAGGCCGACGGCAAGACGCCCTACGAGTTTGTCGTCACGGCGCCGGGTTACGCCGTGGCGCACATCTACCGCGCGCCCTTCGTGCGCTCGTCGAACCTGGTGGGCCTGCGCGCCGAACGGCCGCTGAGCGAGGCCGACCGGGCGGCGGGTTCGGTGCTGCGCTTCACGCGCCCGCGGGGCTACTTCGGCGTGCCGCGCGACCGCTTCAGCTTCGACGGGGCCAGCCCCGCGCCGGGCGTGGTGCCGGGTGTGGCGGGCGTGGCCGACAGCCGCATCAGGCTGCCACCGGCGCCGCCGCGCGCCGTGGTGGCCGAGTTCAACGGCGAACGCATCGTCGGCCGCAGCTGGCCGGCGTCCGACAACCACAGCGTCGTGCTGGAACTGCACGACTGACACCTTCAGGAGCACCGCGCCATGAGCACGCCCGTCCAGCAACTCTTCAATCTCCAGGGCCAGGTGGCGCTGGTCACCGGCGGCTCGCGCGGCCTCGGCCTGCAGATGGCCGAAGCCCTGGGCGAAGCCGGCGCCAAGGTCATGCTGTGCTCGCGCAAGGCGGCCGACCTGGAAGAAGCCGCCGCCGAGCTTTCGGCCAAGGGCATAGACGCGCGCTGGATCGCCGCCGATGCCAGCAAGCCTGAAGAGGTGCAGCGCGTGGTCGACGAAACCATGCATCGCTGCGGCCAGATCGACATCCTCATCAACAACGCCGGCGCCACCTGGGGCGCGCCGGCCGAGGACTACCCGCTGGAGGCCTGGGACAAGGTGATGAACCTGAACATCCGCAGCCTCTTCCTGTTTGCGCAGGCGGTGGGCAAGGCCAGCATGATTCCGCGCCAGCGCGGCCGCATCATCAACGTGGCCAGCATCGCCGGCCTGTCCGGCAGCATGGACGTGAAGTTCATCGCCTACGGCACCAGCAAGGGCGCGGCCGTGAACTTCACGCGCACGCTGGCCGGCGAGTGGGGCGTGCACGGCATCACCGTCAATGCACTGGCGCCGGGCTTTTTCCCCAGCAAGATGACGGCAGGCGTGCTGCAGCAATTCGGCGCCGACAAGCTGGCCGCCAACGCGCCGCTGAAGCGCCTGGGCGACGACGACGACCTGAAGGGCGCCGTGCTGCTGTTCGCCAGCGCGGCGGGCAAGCACATCACGGGGCAGATCCTCGCGGTGGACGGCGGCGTATCGTGCGTGCACGGCGGCGGCTGAGGGCAGGGCGGCGAGATGGAATTCAAGGTCCACATCCCTTTCGTGAAGATGCTGGGCATGCGCCTGGAGCGCATGGCCGCCGGCGAAGCCGAGATCCACCTCGACATCGTTGAAGCCTTCACCAACAGCTGGGGCGTGGCCCACGGTGGCGTGACGATGACGCTGCTGGACGTGGTCATGGCGCATGCCGCGCGCAGTGCCGACACGCCCGAGGCCGAGCCCCTGCCCGGCGTCGTCACCATCGAGATGAAGACCAGCTTCATGCGCCCCGGCGTGGGCACGCTGGTGGCCACGGGCAGGCGCCTGCACCGCACCGCGTCGATGGCCTTCTGCGAAGGCCATGTGCACGACACCCAGGGCCTGCTGGTGGGCCACGCCAGCGGCACCTTCAAGTACCTCAAGGGTTTGCCGGTCGGGGGCAAGCGCATCCAGAAACTCAACGCCTCTGACTGAAGGAAAAAGCGCCATGACCGAGATGAACCAACGCATCGTGCTGGCCTCGCGGCCGGCGGGCGAAGCCAGCGTCGAGAACTTCCGCCTCGAAACGGTGCCGGTGCCGGCGCTGCAGGACGGCCAGGTGCTGGTGCGCCACCACTTCCTGAGCCTGGACCCCTACATGCGCATGCGCATGAACGACGCGAAGAACTACGCCGCGCCGCAGCCCCTCGATGAAGTGATGATCGGCGGCACCGTGGGCGTGGTGGCCGCATCGCGCCACCCCGGCTACGCGCCCGGCGACAGCGTGGTGGGCATGGGCGGCTGGCAGCAGTTCGCGGTGGTCAACGCGGCCGCGCCGGGCGCGCTGCGCAAGGTCGATGCGTCGGTCATTCCGCTGTCGGCCTACCTGGGCGCCGTGGGCATGCCGGGCGTCACGGCCTGGGTCGGCCTGATCCACTTCATCGAGCCCAAGGCCGGCGAGACCGTGGTGGTGGATGCCGCCAGCGGTGCCGTGGGCAGCGCCGTCGGCCAGCTGGCCAAGGCGCGCGGCTGCCGCGTGGTGGGCATTGCCGGTGGGGCCGAAAAGTGCGGCTATGTGGTGAATGAACTCGGCTTCGACGCCTGCATCGACTACAAGGCCCACCGCAGCGCGCAGGCGCTGGGCACCGCGCTGGACGTGGCCGCGCCCCAGGGCGTGGACGGCCTCTTCGAAAACGTCGGCGGCCTCATCTTCGACACCGTGCTGTCGCGCATGAACGCCTTCGGCCGCATCGCGCTGTGCGGCCTGATCTCGGGCTATGACGGGGAATCGCTGGCCATCAGCAACGCCCGCCTGCTGCTGACGCAGCGTCTGCGTGTGCAGGGCTTCATCGTCAGCGAACACATGCAGCTGTGGCCCGCGGCCCTGAAGGAAATGGGCGGCCTGGTGGCCAGCGGCCGGCTGAAGTACCGCGAAAGCGTGGCGCCCAACCTGGCGGCCGCGCCCGAGGCATTCCTCGGCCTGCTGAAGGGCCGCAACTTCGGCAAGCAGTTGGTGAAGCTGACGTGAACTGGTGGTACGGGCGTTTTGCCGAACTGGGCCTGGACGACCTCTACGACGCCCTGGCGCTGCGCTCACAGGTGTTTGTCGTCGAGCAGAACTGCGTCTTCCTCGACGCCGATGGCGCCGACCGCGTCAGCGGCCACCTGCTCGGCCGTGACGCAGCCGGGGTGCTGCACGGCTACCTGCGCATCGTGGACCCCGGGGTGAAGTTCCCCGAGCCGTCGATCGGCCGCGTGATCACGTCGGAAGCCTCGCGCGGCACGGGCCTGGGGCACTGGCTGGTCGCCGAGGGCATCCGGCACTGCACGGCCGCCTGGCCGGGGCAGGCCATACGCATCGGCGCGCAGGCCAGGCTGGAGCGCTTCTACGCGGGCCACGGCTTCGTGCGCGAAGGCGTGGACTACATCGAGGACGGCATTCCCCATTGCGAGATGCTGCGGCCTGCTTCGCCCACCGCGCCGAGATGAACATGGCTCGCACGCACGAGGTCTTCAACCAGCCCGTGCCGCTGGCGGACGTGAACCTCTTCGCCAGCAACCGGCCGCTGCGCGCAGCCCTGGCCACGTGGATGCCGACGCTGGACACGGCCCCGCTGCACGCCGCCGGCGCCGAGTTCGGCAGCGCCGCGATGCAGGCGCATGCGCGCCTGGCCAACACCCACCCGCCGGTGCTGCACACCCACAGCCGCCAGGGCGAGCGCATCGACGAGGTGGAATTCCACCCCAGCTACCACGCCCTGCTGGGCAGTGCCTTGCGCCACGGCCTGCACGGCGCGCCGTGGGCCGGCGGCCCGGGCGCGCACGTGCAGCGCGCCGCGGCCTTCATGCTCTTCACCGAAGCCGAACCCAGCGTCTTGTGCCCGGTGTCGATGAGTTACGCCGTCACGCCCGCGCTGCGCGACCACCCGGCCCTGCACGCGGCGCTCGGGGCCCGGCTGGCCAGCACCGCCTACGACGCGCGCTTCCTGCCCATCGCCCAGAAAACCTCGCTCACCATGGGCATGGGCATGACCGAAAAACAGGGCGGTTCGGACGTGCGTGCCAACACCACCCGCGCGGTTTTCGAAGATGTTGATCCGTGGGGTCGTCGCTACGCCCTCACCGGCCACAAGTGGTTCTTCTCGGCGCCGATGTGCGATGCCTTCCTGGTGCTGGCGCAGACCGACGCCGGCCTGTCGTGCTTCTTCCTGCCGCGGTGGCGGCCGGACGGTGAACGCAACGCCATCCACATCCAGCGCCTGAAGGACAAACTGGGCAACCACGCCAATGCCAGCAGCGAGGTGGAGTTCCACGGCGCACAGGCCTGGCTCGTCGGCGAGGAAGGGCGCGGCATCGCGCAGATCCTGCAGATGGGCGCGCTGACGCGGCTGGACTGCGCCCTCGGCACCGCCGGCCTGATGCGCCAGGCGCTGAGCCTGGCGCTGCACCATTGCGCCCAGCGCATGGCCTTCGGCAAGCCCTTGATCACGCAGCCCCTGATGCAGAACGTGCTGGCCGACCTGGCGCTGGAGAGTGAAGCCGCCACCGTGCTGGCGTTGCGCCTGGCCGTCGCGATGGACCGCAGCGAACACACTGACAGCGCCCACGAAAAGACGCTGCGCCGCCTGCTCACGCCGGTGGCCAAGTTCTGGGTCTGCAAGCGCGGCAGCCACTTCGCGCAAGAGGCCATGGAATGCCTGGGCGGCAATGGCTATGTCGAAGAAGGCGGGCAGGGCGTGATGGCGCGCATCTACCGCGAGATGCCGCTGAACAGCATCTGGGAGGGCGCCGGCAACATCATGGCGCTGGACCTGCTGCGGGCCTTCCGCGGCAAGGACGGCGGCGCCGATGTCGCAGCCGCCCTCGAGCACGAGTTTGCCGCCGCGCGCGGCAGGCACGCCGCCTTCGACGCACTGGCCGCGAGCGTGCTGCAGCGCGCCGACGGCGTCACCGACGAAGCCCAGGCGCGCCGGCTGGCGCGCGACACCGCGCTCGCGCTGCAGGCGGCGCTGCTGCGCCGCAGCGCGCCGGGCTTCGTCTTCGAGGCCTTCTGCGACACGCGCCTGGCGCGTGCCAGCGACGTCTACGGCCTGCTGCCCACCCACCACGACCTCGGCGCGCTGATCGCACGCGCCATGCCCACAACGACGGAGACCGCATGACCCAAGAACTCATCCTGCACCACTACGACGGCTCGCCCTTCGCCGAAAAAAAGGGCCTGGCCTGGCGTTCGGTGAAGGTGCCAGTGGTGATGCCCAAGCCCGACGTCGTGGCGCTGACCGGCGGCTACCGCCGCACGCCCTTCGTGCAGGTGGGCGCCGATGTCTACTGCGACACGGCCCTCATCGCCCGCCTGCTGGAAGCGCGCGCGCCCGCGCCGCGGCTCTTTCCGCCGCACCTGCCGCTGGCGCCGCTGCTGGCGCAGTGGGCCGACTTCACGATGTTCTGGACCGCCGTGCCCTACACGCTGCAGCCGGCGGGCGCCGCGCACCGCTTCGCCGGCGCGCCGCCGGAGGTGATGAAGGCCTTCGCTGCCGACCGCGCCGCGCTCACGGCCGGCATGACGCGGCAGACCGTGGCCGACGCGACCGTGAACCTGCGTGCGCAGCTCGCGGCGCTGGACGCGCAATTGGTGGCCGGCGGGCCCTACCTCCTGGGCGACGTCAGCATCGCCGACTTCTCGGTGGCGCATTGCGTGTGGTTCGTCAGCAGCGGCGGGCCGGTGGCCGAGATCCTGGCCCCTCACGCCGCCTTGAAGACCTGGTTCGCCGGCATGCAGGCCTTCGGCCATGGCCGGCCGGAGAAGATGGGCAGCGACGAAGCCTTGGCCATTGCCGCGGCCGCCACCAGCCACGCGCCATGCGCGGTCGCGCCGGGGCAGGGCTTCGAAGCCGGGCAGGCCGTCACCGTGACGCCCACCGACTACGGCCGCGACCCCGTGGCCGGCACGTTGATGGGCTTGGACGCGCACGAGATCGTCGTGCGCCGCAGCGACGAACGCGCCGGCACCGTGCACGTGCACTTTCCGCGCGCCGGCTTCCAGATCAAACCTCAGGCCACGGAGAAATCCGCATGAGCAAGCTCGCGGGCGGCGTGGCCGTCATCACCGGCGCGGCCTCGGGCTTCGGCCTGGAGGCCAGCCGCATCGCCGCCGCGCGCGGCATGGCCGTCGTGATGGCCGACGTGCAGCAGGAAGCGCTGGACCGCGCGGTGGCCGAGATCACCGCGCTGGGCGTGCCGGTGCTGCCCTTCCGGCTGGACGTCAGCAAGGCCGCCGAGGTGGAAGCACTGGGTGCGGCCACGATGGCCCGCTTCGGCGCGCCGACCTTCGTCTTCAACAACGCCGGTGTCGGCGCCGGCGGCCTGATCTGGGAACACACGCTGAAGGACTGGGAATGGGTGGTGGGCGTGAACCTGATGGGCGTGGCCCACGGCGTGCGCGTGTTCACGCCGCTGATGCTGGCGGCGGCCGAGAAAGACGCGAACTACCGCGGCCACATCGTCAACACCGCCAGCATGGCCGGCCTGCTGAATGCGCCCAACATGGGCGTCTACAACGTCACCAAGCACGCCGTGGTGGCGATGAGTGAAACGCTCTACCAGGACCTGGCGCTCGTCAGCAGCCAAGTGCAGGCCCATGTGCTGTGCCCGTTTTTCGTGCCCACCGGCATCCACCAGAGCGAACGCAACCGCCCGGCGGAATTCAAGGAGCCGGCTGCCCCCACGCGCAGCCAGATCATTGCCCAGGCCATGAGCGACCAGGCCGTGACGCGGGGCAAGCTCACCGCCGCTCAGGTGGCGCAGTTCGTGTTCGACGCCATGGACGAGGGCCGCTTCTACATCTACAGCCACCCGCAGGCGCTGGCCAGCGTGCAGGTGCGGCTGGAAGACATCATGACGCCGCGCAACCCCACCAGCCCTTTCGCGGGCAAGCCGGAGATCGGCGAGAAGCTGCGCCAGGCGCTGCGCGACGGCTGAGGCGGCGCCTGGCTGCGCCCCTTGGGCACATGATGAACCTCTCGACCCGGGCCGCTGCGGCGGCGTTCATGGCCGGTATGGCCGGCGGGGCCGGCTTGGCCGGCCCTGCGGCGCCGGCGCGCTGAGGACCAGGGGCTGCGGCGCGTCAGCAACCCAGCACCACCGCCTGCAGCGGCTTCTGGCTGGCCGCATCCACCACGACGAAGGCCACGCGGCGCGGGAAGTTCGCGTCGCCGCGTGAGACGCGCAGCTGCTGGTTGAGGCCGGCGGCGGCGGCCCACGCCGGCACGGGCTGGAACTGGCGCACCACGTGGTCGTGCCGCAGCGTCTCGCCGGCGTTTTCGCCCGCGCTGACGCGGCTTTGGTGGCTGTCTTCGAGCACCACCCAGTGCCCGGCCCAGCGCCCAGCCGCCGCGGCCGGTGCCACCTGGAGCGTCACCACCTCACCGTCGCGCGCCAGCTTCAGCACCGGGGCTGCCGTGGCTGCCGCTGCCGCGGCCGGCAACCGCGGCCAGTGGCGCCAGTCCTCCCCGTTCACCAGCACCTGCGGCGTGTAGACGTTGCTGCGGCCGGCCCGCTGCGCCAGCGCGTACTGCCGCTGCGTGTACTCGGGCCGGGCAAAGCGGTCAGGCCAGCCCAGGCGGTCCCAGTAGGTGACGTGGAAGGCCAGTGCCAGCACATCGGGCCGGCCTTTCAGCGTGGACAACCAGCGGTCCGCCGGCGGGCAGGAACTGCAGCCCTCGCTGGTGTACAGCTCCACCACCGCCGGCGCGACGGCGCCAGACCGTGCGCTGCAGCCACCCTCGGCCATCACCACCGTGGGCAGCACCGCAGGCGCCATCACCAGACCCAGAGCCAGCCATTTCATCGTTGAGCCTCGCAGCAGCCTGTGTGGCACTCGGTCGTTTTCGGCGGCCCGCAACTTACGCCGCGGCGCGGGGGGCTAGCATGCCGACGATGACCACAAGAACACCCTCTTTCGTCGCCGTGGTGGGCGGCGGCCCGGCCGGGCTGATGGCCGCCGAGACCCTGGCCCTGGCCGGCCATGCCGTCGAGCTGTTCGACGCCATGCCCTCGGTGGGCCGCAAGTTCCTGCTGGCCGGCAAGGGCGGGCTGAACCTGACGCACAGCGAAGACTTCGAGCCCTTCCTGGCCCGCTACGCCGAGCGCGCACCGGCACTGCGGCCCTGGCTGCAAGGGCTGGACGGGCCCGCGCTGCGTGCATGGGCCGCCGGGCTGGGCGTGCCCACCTTCGTCGGCAGCTCGGGCCGCGTCTTCCCCCAGGACCTGAAAGCCGCGCCGCTGCTGCGCGCCTGGCTGCACCGGCTGCGCGGGCAGGGCGTGCGTTTCCACATGCGCCACCGCTGGCTGGGTTTTGCCGAAGGTGGCGCGCTGCGGTTGGTTTCGCCTGCAGGCGAAAGCACGGTGCACCCCGCCGCCACCGTGCTGGCGCTGGGCGGCGCCAGCTGGCCGCAGCTGGGCAGCAACGGCGCCTGGGTGCCGCTGCTGGAAGCACGCGGTGTGGACGTGGCGGCGCTGCGGCCCTCCAACTGTGGTTTTGACGTCGCCTGGAGCGAACATTTCGCCAGCCGCCATGCCGGCCAGCCGCTGAAGGGCGTGGCGCTGGCTTTCGAAGGCTGGCAGCAGGCCGGCGAATGTGTCGTCACCGCCGGGGGGGTGGAGGGCAGCCTGGTCTACGCCGCATCGGCGCTGTTGCGCGAGGCCCTGGCGCGGCAGGGCGAGGCCGTGTTCCATCTGGATCTGCTGCCACAGCGCAGCCTGGCCTGGGTGGCGGCCGAACTGGCCCACCCGCGCGGGCCGCGGTCCTTGTCCACCCACCTGAAGACGCGCCTGAAACTGGAAGGCGTGAAGGCTGGCCTGCTGTGGGAGCTGGTGCCGAAAGACGTGCAGGCCGACCCGGTGCGTTTTGCCGCGGCCATCAAGGCGCTGCCCGTGCGCGCGGTCGCGCCACGGCCTGTCGCCGAGGCCATCAGCAGCGCCGGCGGTGTGCGCCTCGAGGCGCTGGACGCGCGGCAGATGCTGCAGGCCGTGCCCGGCGTGTTCTGTGCGGGCGAGATGCTCGACTGGGAAGCCCCGACCGGCGGCTACCTGCTCACCGCCTGCTTTGCCAGCGGGCGTGCGGCAGGGCAGGGCGCGGCCGCCTGGGTGCAGGGCCGGGCCGCGGCGGCAGTGGACACCGACTCCGTCGTTTCGGGCGCCCCGGCGATGTGAACGGCGGCGCCCTGGCACGGGCGGCCCGAGGGCGCTTGGCTACACTGCGGCCCCCCTTGCGAACCCCCCTCTGACGCTTTGGAAAAGATCCTCTTGCAGTTGGCCGCCGAGCTCAAGGCCCGGCCGGCGCAGATCCAGGCCGCCGTCGACCTGCTGGACGGCGGTGCCACGGTGCCCTTCATCGCCCGCTACCGCAAGGAAGCCACCGACGGCCTGGACGACATCCAGCTGCGCGAACTGGAAACCCGGCTGGCCTATCTGCGCGAGCTGGAAGACCGGCGTGCGGCGGTGCTGAAGAGCATCGAGGAACAAGGCAAGCTCACGCCCGACCTGCGCGCGGCCGTGCTGGCCGCGCCGACGAAGCAGGAGCTGGAAGACCTCTACCTGCCCTTCAAGCAGAAGCGCCGCACCAAGGGCATGATCGCCCGCGAAGCCGGCCTCGAGCCGCTGGCCGACAAGCTGTTCGCCGACCCCGCGCTGGACCCCCTGGCCGAGGCGGCGGCCTTCATCAATGCCGAAGCCGGCTTTGCCGACGCCCACGCCGTGCTGGACGGCGTGCGCGACCTGCTGAGCGAGCGCTGGGCCGAAGACGCCGTGCTGGTGAAGATGCTGCGTGAATGGCTCTGGGCCGAGGGCCGGCTGCAGAGCAAGCTGGTCGACGGCAAGGACGGCAACCACGCCGATGCCGCCAAGTTCCGCGACTACTTCGACTACGCCGAACCGCTGCGCACGGTGCCCAGCCACCGCGCGCTGGCGGTCTTCCGCGGCCGCACCCAGGAGTGGCTGGACGCCAAGCTGGTGTTGGACGAGGACGTGGTGCCCGGCCAGCCCAGCCTGGCCGAAGGCCGTATCGCCGGGCACCTGGGGTGGCGCCATGGCAGGCGCGCCGGTGACGAGCTCATCCGCAAGAGCATTGCCTGGACCTGGAAGGTCAAGCTCAGCCTGAGCCTGGAACGCGACCTCTTCACTCGCCTGCGCGAAGAGGCCGAGACCGTGGCCATCAAGGTGTTTGCCGACAACCTGCGTGACCTGCTGCTGGCCGCGCCGGCGGGCAAGCGCGTGGTGATGGGCCTGGACCCGGGCATCCGCACCGGCGTCAAGGTGGCCGTGGTCAGTGACACCGGCAAGGTGCTGGACACCGCCACCGTCTACCCGCACGAGCCGCGCCTGGACTGGGAGGGCTCGCTGCACGCCCTGGGCCGCCTGGTGGCCACCCACGGCGTGAACCTCATCGCCATCGGCAACGGCACCGCCAGCCGCGAGACCGACAAGCTGGCGGCCGACCTCATCAAGCGCATCGCCGGCCTGGCGCCCGACGTCAAGCTGGACAAGGTGGTGGTCAGCGAGGCAGGCGCCAGCGTCTACAGCGCGAGCGAGTTTGCAAGCAAGGAACTGCCCGAACTGGACGTGAGCCTGCGTGGCGCCGTGAGCATCGCGCGGCGCCTGCAGGACCCGCTGGCCGAGCTGGTGAAGATCGACCCCAAGAGCATCGGCGTGGGCCAGTACCAGCACGACGTCAACCAGAGCGGGCTGGCCCGGAGCCTGGACGCGGTGGTGGAAGACTGCGTCAACGCGGTGGGCGTGGACCTCAACACCGCCAGCGCACCGCTGCTGGCGCGCGTGTCGGGCCTGAGCGCGGCGGTGGCCGCGAGCATCGTGCGCTGGCGCGACGCCCATGGCGCCTTCCGCAATCGCCAGCAACTGCTGGACGTGGCCGGCCTCGGCCCCAAGACCTACGAACAGGCGGCCGGCTTCCTGCGCATCCGCGACGGCGACAACCCGCTGGACATGACCGGCGTGCACCCCGAAACCTACCCTGTGGTGCAGCAGATGCTGGCCAGCACCGGGCGCGAGGTGAAAGACCTGGTCGGCCGCGCCGAAGTGCTGCGCACGCTGAAGCCCGAGCTGTTTGCGACCGAGAAGTTCGGCGCCATCACCGTCAAGGACATCCTCACTGAGCTTGAAAAGCCCGGCCGCGACCCGCGCCCCGACTTCGTGGTGGCGCGCTTCAACGAGGGCGTGTCCGACCTCAAGGACCTGCAACCCGGCATGGTGCTGGAAGGCACGGTCAGCAACGTGGCGCAGTTCGGTGCTTTCGTCGACCTGGGTGTGCACCAGGACGGGCTGGTGCACGTCAGCCAGATGGCGCACAAGTTCGTCAATGACGCGCGCGAAGTCGTGAAGACCGGCCAGGTGGTGAAGGTGCGCGTGCTGGAAGTCGACCTCGCGCGCAAGCGTGTGAGCCTGACCATGAAGCTGGACGCGCCGGCCGGCGCGGCGCGCAACCCGTCGGGCGCGGACAACAAGTTCCGGCCCGCCGCACGCGGCGAGCAGGCGCGCGGCCGTGCGCCGGAAGCGGCCGCGCCCAGCGCCATCGCCGCCGCGTTCTCCAGGCTGCAGGGCCGGCGCTGAGCCGGCTGTTGCGGGCGAGGCGGGCGATGCGGGCTGCACCGTGAACGGGATGAAGGCCCTGGCCGTGCACGCCGGCCCGCGTGCGCGCGAGCACCTGCGCCAGCACGGCCTGCGCCCGGCCGATGTGCGCGTGGTGCCGGCCGCCGCCGGCGGCCCCAAGGGCCTGGCGCTGGTGCCGCTGGACCGCTACCTCTTCGCCCACTGGCTGCGCGCCGTGCCGCACAGCGTGCACCTGCTGGGCGCGTCCATCGGCGCCTGGCGCATGGCCGCCGCCTGCACCGCCGAGCCCGATGCGGCCCTGGCGCAGCTGGCCGAGGACTACATCACCCAGCGTTACCCGCACACCCCCGGCAAGGCGCCCACGCCGCGGGTGGTGAGCCAGGTGTTCCGCGCCAAGCTGGAAGAACGCCTGGGGGCGCAGGCCGCCGGGCTGCTGGCCCATCCACGCTTCCGCCTGCATGTCTTCACCAGCCGCGGCCGCCGCCTCTTGCACCGGCCCGGCCGGCTGAAGATGCCCTTGGGCTGGATGGCGGCCTTCGCGGCGAATGCCGCATCGCGCGGCGCGCTGGGGGGATGGATGGAGCGCGTGGTCTTCAGCGACCCGCGCGAACCGCTGCCCTTGCCGCTGAGCGACTTCCCCACGCGCCAGGTGGCGCTGACGGCAGGCAACCTCAGCAGCGCGGTGCTGGCCAGCTGCACCATCCCTTTCTGGCTGGAAGCGGTGCAGGACGTGCCCGGCGGCCCGCCAGGCACCTATTTCGACGGTGGCATCACCGACTACCACCTGCACCTGCCCTATGACGCGATGGCGCAGGGCCTGGTGCTCTACCCCCACTTCGGCGCCCAGGTCGTGCCCGGCTGGCTGGACAAGGCCTGGAAACAACGCCATCGCGCCAGCCCGGCGCTTTCCAACATGGTGCTGCTGTCACCGCGGCCCGAGTGGGTGCGCAGCCTGCCCGGCGGCAAGCTGCCCGACCGCAGCGACTTCAAGCGTTTTGGCGACGACCACGCCAGCCGCCAGCGCCTGTGGCGCGGTGCGCTGGCCGAAAGCCAGCGCCTGGCCGACGAGTTCGCGGAGCTGGTGCGCGATGGCCGGCCGGTGGAGGCCTTGCCGCTGGCCTAGCGCTGGCCGGCCTGGGCTACACTGCCGGCCTGACAACCCAACAAGGGCGGGAAAGGCATCATGGTTATGACACCGCGGACTACCCGGTTCTTCACCGAGAAGTAAGTCGGCTGCGCTGTCACGTTCCACCTTTCCCCTGAAGACAAGCGCGGCGCCCACCGCGCTTTTTTCGTTTCTGAAAGCCTCCAAGATGATCACGATCACGTTGCCCGATGGTTCACGCCGCGAATTCCCGCAGCCGCTGACGGTGGCCGAGGTCGCCGCCAGCATCGGCGCCGGCCTGGCCAAGGCCGCCCTGGCCGGCAAGGTGGACGGCAAGCTGGTGGACACCAGCCACCGCATCGAGGCCGATGCCCAGCTTGCCATCGTCACCGACAAGGACGCCGACGGCCTGGAAATCATCCGCCACAGCACGGCCCACCTCTTGGCCTATGCGGTGAAGGAGCTTTTCCCCGAGGCGCAGGTGACCATAGGCCCGGTGATCGAAAACGGCTTCTATTACGACTTTGCCTACAAGCGCCCCTTCACGCCTGAAGACCTGCAGGCCATCGAGAAGCGCATGGCGGAACTCGCGGCCAAGAACGAGCCCGTGCAGCGCCGCGTGCTGCCGCGTGACGAAGCCGTGGCGCATTTCAAGGGCATGGGCGAGCACTACAAGGCCGAGATCATCGGCAGCATTCCCGAGGGCCAGGATGTCAGCCTGTACCGCGAAGGCGGCTTCGAAGACCTGTGCCGCGGCCCGCACGTGCCCAGCACGGGCCGGCTGAAGCACTTCAAGCTGATGAAGGTGGCCGGTGCCTACTGGCGCGGCGACCAGGCCAACGAGCAGCTGCAGCGCATCTACG
>LNFM01008834.1_pt1 | contig 15002 bp, 14 predicted proteins | sample 596031 | NCBI WGS metagenome assembly LNFM01 (sample SAMN04254537, study PRJNA301005) | activated carbon metagenome | isolation source: dual media filters at the Ann Arbor, Michigan drinking water treatment plant | place: USA: Ann Arbor
CCTTGGAACCCAGGAATTGATTGGCGATTGGGGAGGTCAGCTCGGCGAAACGCCGAGCTGACCTCCCCAATCGCCAATAAAACGCGGTCCAGGAGCCCGTGGCTCCTGGCGGATGGGGGTACGGGGGAAGGCAGCGCCTTCCCCCGGGCCGATCGCGCCACCTACCCCCGCACCCGCTCCGCCGGCGCCTCCGCCGTCGCCGGGTTCTCCGGCCAGTCATGCCTGGGGTACCGTCCGCGCATATCCTTGCGTGCGTCCAGCCAGCCGCCGGTCCAGAAGCCAGCGAGGTCGGCGGTGATTGCGATTGGCCGTCCGGCTGGTGAGAGCAGTGCGATATGCAGCGGCACTGTGCCGCCGGCCAGGCGTGGTGTGGTGGTGACGCCGTAGAGGTGTTGCGCGCGGGCTTCGAGGCGGGGGATGTCGCCGGTGTAGTCCACCGCGGCGCTGCGGCCCTTGGGCAGTGGCAGGCGGGCGGGCAGGGCGGTTTCCAGGCTGCGGCGTTGTTCGTGGGTCAGCAGGCCCATGATGAGGCCGTGGGTGTCGAGCATGCGCAGTTCGGACAGCTTGTTGCGGCCGTAGAGGTGCGGTGCGAGTGCGGCTGCGGTAAGGCTGGCTTCGGGCCAGGCGGGGTCGCCGCGGCGCATCCAGCCGATGCGGGCCTGGGCCTGTCTGGCCGCCTCGGTCCAGTCGAGGTCGCGCCAGTCGCGTTCGGCGGCGGCCTGGGCGAGGGTTTTCGCAATCGCCTCGGGGTCGGGGTTTTCCGGCGCTGTTTCTTCGAGGATGAGGGGGCCGAACATGCGTCGGCGGCGGGCGGTGACGGTGCCGGTGCGGGCGTCGAAGACGGCGCCTTCGATCCAGGACAGGCGTTCGGGGAAGCGGGCTTCCAGCAGCGCGAGGTTGAGGGGGGCGGCCATGCGGATGCGCGCCTCGGTGCCGATGAGGTCGAGCTGGGCGATGGCGAGAAGCGGCGCGCGGCGCAGCGGATCGGTGCCGGCGGTGCGGGCGCCGGGGCCGGCGCCGTCGAGGCCGGCCAGGCGGAAGGCGCCCTCGATCACGCCGCGCCGGGCGGCGATGCGGTCCGGAAAGCCAGCCGCCAGCAGCGGGCCGGCATCGCCGCCGGGCAGGGCCCTGGCGGACAGGCCGAGGCGCCTGCGATGTTGCGCCGCGGCGCGGGTGATGCGGGCCAAGGTGGGGCGGTCGGCCGCCGCGTGGTCGGCGCCGTGCAGCAGGGCGAGACGGAGGTTGATATCGGCCGGCGCCTCGCGGTCGCGGATTGGGTCGCGCTCCTCCAGTAGGGCGGCGAGGTCGGCGGCGAGCGCCTGTTCGCCCGCGTCGCGCGCGGCCAGCATCATCCGGGCGAAGCGGGGATGGGTGCCCAGGCGGGCCATGCGGCGACCGGTTTCGGTGATGCGGTTGTCGCCATCCAGCGCATCCAGCGCCCGTAGCAGGGCGCGGGCGGCGGCGAGCGCCCCGGCCGGTGGGGCGTCGAGCAGCGCAAGCGAGGCGGGGTCGGCGCCCCAGGCCGCGCAGTCGAGAGCGAAGGAGGCGAGTTCGGCCTCCAGGATCTCCGGCCTGTCCTGCAAGGGCAGGCCGCGATGCATCGCCTCGGTCCAAAGGCGGATGGCCACGCCGGGCTCGGTCCGGCCGGCGCGGCCGGCGCGTTGTTCGGCGCTGGCGCGGCTGATGCGCTGGGTGGTCAGGCGGGTGAGGCCGGAGCTGGCATCGAGCCGGGGCGCGCGGCGGAACCCGCCATCGATGACGATGCGCACGCCGGGGACGGTGAGCGAGGTCTCCGCGATGGAGGTTGCCAGAACGATTTTGCGGCGGGTGGAGGGCGCGAGCGCGCGGTCCTGCTCGGCCGGCGGGAGTTCGCCATGCAGGGGCAGCACTTCGGCATCGATTCCCGAAAGACGTTCGGTGGTGCGGCGGATCTCGCCCCAGCCCGGCAGGAAGGCCAGCACATCGCCGGGATGGGCGCGCAGCGCGTCGCGGATGGTATTGGCCATGGCCTCGGGCAGTTCCCGCGCATCGGCGAGTTCGCGCAGGCGGTGGCTGATCTGCACCGGAAAGGCGCGGCCCATGCTCTCGATCACCGGCGCTTCGAGCAGCGTGGAGAAGCCGGCGCCGTCCAGCGTGGCGCTCATCGCGACGAGACGCAGTTCGGGCCGGAGGTTGCGCTGGATGTCCAGGCACAGCGCGATGGCGATGTCGGTGTCGAGGTTGCGCTCATGCGCCTCGTCGAAGAGCACGGCGGCGACGCCCTCCAGCCCCGGGTCGGATTGCAGGCGGCGGACCAGCAGGCCCTCGGTCACCACCTCCACCCGCAGGGCGGGGCCGGCGATGCGGTCGAGGCGGGTGGCGAGGCCGATGCGCTCGCCCAGCGGCTCGCCCAGAAGCTCGGCCATGCGGCGGGCGGCGGCGCGGGCGGCGACCCGGCGGGGTTCGAGGACCAGGATTTTCTGCGTGCCCGCCCAGGGCTCGTCCATCAGCACGAGGGGGACAATGGTGGTCTTGCCGGCGCCGGGCGGTGCGACCAGCACCGCTGAGGTGCCGGCGCGCAGGGCTTCGAGCAGCGCCGGCAGCGCCTCGCGCACCGGCAATTCGGGGAGTGTGGTCACGCCGCCGCCCGGGCCTCCAGCGCCGTCACATGGCCGAGGTCGATGCGCGCGCGGATGGGCAGGTGGTCGGAGGCGATTCGCGCCAGCGCCGTGTCATGCACATGCGCGCCCTGCACCAGCCCATGCGGGTGGCCCAGGATGCGGTCCAACGCCAGGAAGGGCAGGCGGGAGGGGAAGCTCGGCCGGGGTGGGCCGAAGGGGCCGAAGCGCGGTTCCAGCACCGCGAGCGCCGAGGCCGTGCCGGCCCGCCATTCGTTGAAATCGCCCAGCAGCAGGGTGGGCATGGCCGGGCCATCCGCCAGGGCGGCCAGAATCGCCGCGGTCTGCTGCACGCGGTGGCGCCGCAGCAGCCCGAGATGGGCGGCCACCACGCGCAGCGGGCCATGCGGGAAGGCGAGGTCGACCACCAGCGCGCCGCGCGGCTCGGCGCCGGGCAGGGCCATCGGGCGCACCCGGATGGGCGTGGCCCCGCGCACCAGCAGGGCGTTGCCGTGCCAGCCATGGCCGCCCAGGTGCTGCGGGGCGGCGATGAGGGTGAGGCCGCAACGCGTGGCGATCGAGGCCATGTCGAGCAGCCCGGTGCGGCGGCCGAAGCGGCGGTCGACCTCCTGCAGGGCCAGGATATCGGCATCGAGCTCGGCGATGACATCGGCGATGCGGCCGGGGTCGAAGCGGTTGTCCATGCCGATGCATTTGTGGATGTTGTAGGAGGCGGCGATGAGCCCGCCATCGGGGGCGGTGTGGCGCGGCGCGGCCTGCATGCCCTTGCGGCTGATCGCGCGTTCCAGCCGACGAAGGGCGACTTGCACCTCGCCGCTCAGCCGTGCGGGGCGCCGGTGGGTGTGGCTGGGATGCCTGGGCTTGGTGCCGTCCGACATGGCCGGTCCTTGGGCTGCGGGGATGGGGTGCGCCGGCGTCGCATGGCCAGTGTTAAGTTTCTCATGACATGGCGCCCCGGCGGGTCCAAGCCCCCGGCCGGATTGGACTATTTCAAATGCTCCAGCAGCCGCGGCATCAGCTCCACCAGGTTGCAGGGGCGGAAGCGGCTGTCGAGCTGGTGCACCAGGATGTCGTCCCAGGCGTCCTTCACCGCGCCATTGCTGCCGGGCAGGGCGAAGAGATAGGTGCCGCCGGCGACGCCGCCGATCGCGCGCGACTGGATCGTGGAGGTGCCGATCTTCTGGTAGCTCAGCATCCGGAACAACTCGCCAAAGCCCTGGATTTCCTTCTCCAGCACGCGGGAAAACGCCTCGGGCGTCACGTCGCGGCCGGTGATGCCGGTGCCGCCGGTGGTGATCACGCAATCGACCTGGTCGTTGGCGATCCATTCGCAGAGGATGGCTTCGATCAGCCCGGCATCGTCGCGCACGACGCGGCGGTCGATCACGCCATGGCCCGCGGCTTCGATGCGCGCGGCGAGCGTGGCGCCGGAGGTGTCGGTGGCGAGGTCGCGGGTGTCGCTCACCGTCAGCACGGCGATCTGGATGGGCAGGAAGGTCAGGGCTGGGTTGATCGGCATGGCGGGATTATGCCTCAGTTCGCGCGGGCTTGTCGTCCCACCCGCAGCATCGCCGTCACATCCTCGGGCTGCGCGAATCTGGGGAAACTGCCGCCGGCCAGGGCATCGAGGCTGGGCGAGGGCAAGCCCAAGCGCGAGGCATAGACCCAGGAATAGCCCAGCACGCGTTGCACATAGGCGCGGGTTTCGGTGATTGGGATGCTTTCGATGAACAGCAGCGGGTCCTGCCGGTGCTGGGCCGAGGGCAGCCAGCGCGAGAGGTTGCCCGGCCCGGCATTATAGGCCGCGAGCAGCCGGATCAGGTCGCCGCCCACCGTGTCATGCCGCGCGAGGTAATGCAGGTAGCGCTGGCCGAGCTCGAGGCCGAAGCCCGCCTCGTGCAGCCGCTCGGCATTGGCGCCGCGCAGGCTGGGGTCATTGGCGACATAGCTGGCGGTGGCCGGCATGATCTGCAGGATGCCGCGCGCCCCGGCCCGCGACACCGCCCTGGTGTCGAAGCGGCTTTCCTGCAGCGCCAGCGCATAGAGCAGCGAGGGATCCACCCGATAGCCGCCGGTCGGCAGGAGGGTGGGCAGCGGGAAACGGGCGAAATCGCGCGGCCGCCCATCCTCGCTCTGGCTCGATGCCGCGACTTGGGTGGCGAGGGCCGTCATGCCGGCCTGGCCCGCGAAGGTGAGGATGGCCTGGGTGAGCAAGGGGTTGCCGCGGCCGCGGCGGTAGAGCAGGCGCAGCTCGGCCTCCGCGCGGTCACGCTGGCCGACCTGCAGCAGCGCCATGGCCCGCCAGCCGCCGGCGGTCTCCGCCAGGGCCGAGGCATCGGCGGCCGGGTTTTCCCAGGCGAAGCCGCTGGGCAGGCCCAGGGTCCGCCTGGCCAGCATGCCGTAGAAGGTGCGTGGCTCCTGCGCCGCCTGCAGCATCCAGCCGACATAGGCCTGCGGCCTTCGGGCGCGCACCGCGGCGCGCGCGGTCCAGAAGGCGGCGGCCGAGCGCAGCGCGGGGGGCGCCAGTTCGGAGCGCGCGGCGCGTTCGAAGAAGCCCAGCGAAAGCTCGTACCCTTCCAGCGCCCAGGCGGCGAGGCCGGCCTGGAATGCGGCATTGGGATTGCTGCCGGAAACCCTCAGCGCCTCGCCCGCCACCCGCAGCGCGTCGCGGTCCTGGCCCATGCGGAACAGCGCCTGCGCCACCTCGGTCTTGAGCTGCGCGGCATAGGCGGGGGTGATGTTGGCGCGGGCGATGAGGACCAAGGCCTGGGCCGGCTGGCCCTCCGCGATGCGGTCGCGCACCTGGCGGTCGAGCGCCGTGTTGCGCACCAGGGAGGGGCCCATCGGGCGCTCCTCGGGCAGCACCTCCAGCGCCTGGGCCGGCATGTCGGGTTGGGCGGGCGGCGGCGGCACGGCCACGCCGCGGGGCAGCCGGGCGGCGAGCTGGCCATGCAGGGCCATGGCATCGGGATGGTCGGAATGGTCGGCCAGCCAGGCCTGCAACTCATCGATCGGGGTTTCGGCCGTGGCGCGGAGATAACGGTCGGCCAGGAGGTGGCCCATCAGGCGGCGGTCATCGAGCCGCTCGCTCTCCCGCGCCGCCGCCGGCAGGTCGCCCCGGGCCTGGGCCGCGAAGGCGCGGCGCATTCGCGCGGCATCGGCCGCACCCATCACGGCCGTGGGCGCGGCCATGCGCTGAGGCGCGCGGGCCGCGTGGGCGATTGTCTCGTTGGCCTGCTGGGCCGAGGCGCCGCAACCCCAGGAAAGGATTGCTGCCAGGGCCACGCCACCCAGCGAAGCGCGGGGGCGAGGGCGGGCCGATGGGAGGATGTCTTCCATGGCGGGCGAATCGTTAGGCGGGTGACGCACGCAATGCAACCCAATATTTCAGAGCCAGCCAGTCCAGTCGCCGAATAGCTGGAAAACCGTGGGGCTGGCTCCACAAGATCAACGCCTTGGAGCGCTATATCGCCATTCAGTTTGCGCTTGCCACAATCCAGCCTTCATTCATGCGGCGGTGCAGCATCAGCCAATCATGCCAGGCGTCTTTCTTGGCCAGCGGGCTGCGCAACAGATACGCGGGATGCAGGGTGGCCAGGGCCGGAATGACTTGGCCATCTTCCATTTGGACTTGGTGCCACTTGCCGCGCATGCGGGTGATGCCGTCGCGCCCGCCCAGCATCGCCTTGGCCGCGGTGCCACCGAGCAGCACCAAGGCGCGCGGCCGGGCGAGCGCGATGTGCCGGCGGACGAAAGGCAGGAAGAGCTGCATTTCGGCATCCGTCGGCGTGCGGTTGCCCGGTGGCCGCCAGGGCAGGATGTTGGTGATGTAGATGTTCTCGGCCCGCGACACACCGATGCTGGCGAGCATGCGGTCCAGCAACTGGCCGGAGGCGCCGACGAAGGGTTTTCCCAGGCGGTCCTCATCGGCGCCCGGCGCCTCGCCGATCGCCATGATGGGTGCGCCGGGGACGCCATCGGCGAAGACCAGCTGGGTTGCAGTGTCGCGCAGCGGGCTGCCGGTGAAGCCGGCCATGGCGTCGCGCAGCGCGTCGAGGCTTTGGGCGGCGGCGGCCAGGGACGCGGCCTCGGTGGTGGCGGCGGGCACCGGGCGCGGCGCGGCGGTGACGAGGCGCGGCGCGGCGAGGAGGGGCGTCGTGACGGGCGCGGGGGCGGGCGTGGCGCGGCGAAGGCCGGGCGGCGTCATCTCCAGCGCTTCATCCACCCCCCAATCCAGCTGCAGCCGCAGCGCCGCCAGGTCATCCATCGCCCATTGCCCTTACGAAGCCCAACGCCCTTCGCTACATGGGTTATGCCGGAAATGCGGGAGATGGGCGATGGCCGAGCGCGAAGCGATGGAATTCGACGTGTTGATCGTGGGGGCCGGGCCGGCTGGCCTGGCGGCTGCGATCCGCATCAAGCAGCTTTCGCCCGATGCGGCGGTCTGCATCGTGGAGAAGGGCGGCGAGGTCGGCGCGCATGTCCTCTCGGGCGCGGTGCTGGAGCCGCGCGCGCTGGATGAGCTGATCCCGGACTGGCGCGAGGACCCGCCGGCGCTGGCGACGCCGGCCGGCGATGACCGCTTCATGCTCCTGACAGAGACACGGGCCATTAAGCTGCCGACACCGCCGCAGATGAACAACCACGGCAATTACGTCGTCTCGCTGGGCAATGTGGCGCGCTGGCTGGGCGCGCGCGCCGAGGCGCTGGGGGTGGAGATCTACCCGGGCTTCGCGGCGAGCGAGACCATCATCGAGGATGGCGTGGTCAAGGGCGTGGTGGCGGGCGTCATGGGCATTGCACGCGATGGCAGCGAGGGCCCGAACTACCAGCCGGGGATGGAGTTGCGCGCCAGCTATACGCTGTTCGCCGAGGGCTGCCGCGGCTCGCTGACCAAAAAACTGTTCGAGACCTACAACCTGCGCGACGGCGTGCAGCCGCAGACCTATGCCATTGGCCTGAAGGAGCTGTGGCAGATCCCGAAGGAGAAGCATACGCCGGGCCTGATCTGGCATTCCACCGGTTGGCCGCTGAAAAGCGACACCTATGGCGGCTCCTGGCTGTACATGCTGGGCGAGGATCTGGTGAGTGTGGGTTTTGTCGTGGGGCTGGACTATCCCAACCCCTGGCTCAGCCCTTTCGAGGAATTCCAGCGCTTCAAGACCCATCCGGAGGTCCGGAAATTTCTGGAGGGCGGCAAGCGCATCTCCTACGGCGCGCGGGCGCTGAACGAGGGCGGCTTCCAGTCGATCCCGAAACTGGTCTTCCCTGGCGGCGCGCTGATCGGCGACACGGCGGGCTTCCTCAACGTGCCCAAGATCAAGGGCACCCACACAGCGATGAAGAGCGGCATGGTGGCGGCCGAGGCGGTGGCCACGGCGCTGGCCAGCGAGGAGCGCGCCCCGGTCCTGGCCGAATACCCGGCGATGCTGGAGCGGAGCTGGCTGTGGGACGAATTGCGCGGCGTGCGCAACATCCGGCCCGGCTTCGCCAAATGGGGGATGTGGGGCGGTCTGGTGAATGCGGCGCTGGACACCTACGTCTTCCGCGGCCAGGCGCCGTGGACAATGGGCCACCATGCCGACCACGCCAGCCTGAAGACCGCGGCCGAGGCGCCGCGCATCGACTACCCCAAGCCCGATGGCGTGTTGAGCTTCGACCGCAATTCCTCGGTGTTTCTGTCGAACACCAATCATGAGGAGGACCAGCCGGCGCATCTGAAGCTGCGCGATCCGGGCAAGTGGCTGGCGGAGAATTTTGTCAAATTTGGCAGCCCGGAAAGCCGGTATTGCCCAGCCGGCGTTTATGAGGCGGTGGAGGATGGTGCGGGTGGGCACCGCTTGCAGATCAACGCGCAGAACTGCGTGCATTGCAAAACCTGCGACATCAAGGATCCGACGCAGAATATTGATTGGTGCACGCCGGAGGGGGCGGGGGGGCCGAATTATATCGGGGGGATGTGAGGCGATGAGCGAGGAGAATGGCGCCACCGATGCGCCTGAGGCCAAAACTCCGCCGTTTTTTGTGTAGTCGTGACGTGAAGCTGGCCTGTCCGACTTGCGGAAGCGACGACTGGATTGTCGACGAAGTGCCCGATGGCGAGCCAGCTATTCCATATCATCAAAGATTTTAGAATAACGCGTATCTCCTGGGAATCGTGGCCTTGTACGTCATGACCTGCGTTAATTGTGCACAGGTTCGCTTATTTGATCGCAAGCGCGTGGATCAAAAATCGTGAGCGATGCAGATCGAGCAAAATCAAATGTTATCAGTCTTCGCGAGGGCGGGTCGGGTGGCGGCTTTTCTCGGGGAGGTGGACCACCATATGATGGAAACATGGAACAGCGAGTGGCCCTTCTCGAGCGTGGTTTCGATGAGCTTCGGGCATCCGTCGCTCGTATCGAGCAATCGCAGGCGGAACTCGCACGGGAACTGCGCGATTTTCGGCGCGAGGTGAAGGAAGTCGAACTTCCGGCCATTCGTTCACAACTCTCGGGCCTGGATGCGAGCCTTCGCGAGAAGCCGGCGGGGAAAGAGTTCCTGGCTCTCGCCAACAGCATGAATGGCACGCTCTACAAGGCATTCGGCCTCGCCATGACCTTGCTGGTCGCTGGCGTCGGCGCCGTCGTTTGGCTGCATCGCCAGGGGCTTTGGTAGTTTCGGCGATAACACCTTGCCCCTCATCCGCATCATGCGCCTGGGCGTCCTCGCCTCCACCGGCTGGCTCGCCCTCGCCGCCCTGCTCTGGCAGCATTACGGCTTCCTCTGGGCTTTCCTCGCCGTGCTGATCTGGGTAGCCCTGCTGCGGCGCTTCCAGCAGGCGGTCCTGGCCCATGCCCAGGCCCTGGCCGAGAAAGCGCGATGAGCGGCCCCCACCCCCTCCTTGCCGCCGCCCGCGCGCTCGATGCGGCAGGCTTCATGCCGAGCAAATCCGGCAACCTCTCCATCCGCACGCCCGGCGGCTTCCTCATCACCCCCTCCGGCCTGCCCTATGCCGAGGCCGGGCCCGAGGACCTCGTCGAACTCACCCTCGATGGCGCGACGCTGGCTGGCCAGCGCCGCGCGTCCAGCGAATGGCGGCTGCATGCCGATCTCTACGCCGCCCGCCCTGATGCACATGCCATCGTGCACACCCACAGCCCCCATGCCACGGCGCTGAGTTGCGCGCGCCGCCCCATCCCCGCCTTGCATTACATGATCGCCTTCGCCGGCGGCGATGACATCCGCTGCTCGGGCTACGCCACCTTCGGCACATCAGAACTGGCCACCCAGGCCGTGGCGGCGCTGGCGGGTCGCCGGGCCTGCCTGCTGGCCAATCACGGCGTCGTCGCCCTGGGCGCCACCCTTGCCGGCGCCGATGTTCTGGCCCGAGAGGTGGAGAACCTCGCGCGGCAATACCTGCTGCTGCTGGCGGCCGGGCTGCCCCCGGTGCTGCTCGATGCCGCCGAGATGGAGGCCGTGGCGACACAGTTCCGAGGCTATGGCCGGCCGGTCTGAGCGTGCTTTTGATGTAACACCGCCCCCTTTGCTGTGCTTGCGAGGCCACATCTTCTGGTGGCAGGGGCCGATGCGTTTATATCGACAGGCAATGGTCCGCCTTCTCCCCCCCGCACGCCTTGCCTTGCTCTTTGCCGCTTCGCTGGGCCTCGGCGCCGCCGGCGCGCCGCCGGCTGACCGCGTCTCGACGCGGCCGCAGCGCCCGCCCCAGGCCGCCTCGGGCACCATCGGCGCCTTCCTCGCCGGCCGCTTCGCCGTCGCGCAGACCGATACGGCCATCGCCGCCGAGCAGCTGCTGGTCGCGCTGCGCGGCGATCCCGACAACCCGGAGTTGCTGAGCCGCGCTTTCATGGCCGCCGTCATGGATGGCAGGCCCGAGGCGCTGCGCCTGGCCCGCCGTGTGCCAGACAATCCCGTCGCCATCCTGCTGCTGCTGGGCAGCGAGTCGCTGGCCGGTCGCTGGGACCGGGCCGAGAGCCGGGTGCGTGCCCTGCCGCGCAATGGCGCCACGGCGCCGCTCATCCCGGTGCTGCTGGCCTGGACCCACGCCGGCCGCGGCCAGGCCGACCAGGCGCTGGCCGGGCTCCGCGGGCCGATCGAACAGGGCCGTTTTCGCGCGCTCAATGCGCTGCATGGCGCGATGATTGCAGATATCGCCGGCCGGATGCGCGAGGCTGAGCGGCTGGTGCGCGTCGCCATGGCTGACCAGCCCGACCCGACGCTGCGCATGGCCCTGCTCGGCGCCTCCATCCTCTATCGCGCGGGGCGGCAGGCCGATGCCACGCGGCTGCTCGACCAGGTCGCCGCGAATGGCGATGAGATCTCGCTGGCGGCGAGCGAGCCGGCCCGCGCGCTTGTGGTGGCCGGCCGCGGCGTGGCCTCCCCGGTCGAGGGCATTGCCGAGGCCTATGTCGCCATGGCCGGCGCGCTGCGGGCCCAGGGCGCCAATGATGATGCCATGTTGCTCTCGCGCCTGGCGCTGCGGTTGCGCCCCGCCTTCGGCCCCGCGCTGCTGCTGCTGAGCGACGTGCTGGCCGATGAGGAACAACCCGACCAGGCGCTGGAACTGCTGCGGCTGGTGCGGATGGACGACCCGCTCTTTGGCGTGGCGGCGCTGCGCCGCGCCGGGCTGCTCGACCGTCTGGACCGGCGCGACGAGGCGCTGGCGCTGCTGCGCGAACGGGCCGATCTCACGCCGGCGCAGCCGCAGGCGCTGATCCGCATGGGCGACATCCTGCGCCGCGCCAACCGCTTCGCTGATGCCGCCCTGGTCTATGACGAGGCGGTGGGGCGCGTCCCCAGGCTGGTGGCGCGCGACTGGCCGCTGCTCTATGCCCGCGGCATCGCGCGCGAGCGCAGCGGCAATTTTCCGGGTGCCGAGGAGGATTTCCTGCGCGCGCTCGAACTCGCGCCGGATCAGCCCTATGTCCTGAATTACCTCGGCTATTCCTGGGCGGATCAGGGCCTGCACCTGGAGCGCGCGCGCGGCATGCTGGAGCGCGCGGTGGAGCTTCGTCCGCAGGATGGCAATATCGCCGACAGCCTGGGCTGGGCGCTGTTTCGCCTCGGTGATCTGCCCGGTGCCATCGAATGGCTGGAGAAGGCGGTCGAACTGGAGGCGCGCAACAGCACCATCAACGACCATCTCGGCGATGCCTATTGGGTGGCCGGTCGCGAGCGCGAGGCGGAGTTCCAGTGGCGCCGGGCGCTGACCATGGAACTGGAGCCCGGCGAGGGGCCGCGGATCGAGAGCAAGCTGCAATCGGGCCTGCCCGCCAGCGCCGTGCCCGCCGCCCTGCGGCGCTGAGGGAGGCCATGTTCGAGGCTGCGCCTGCGAAGGTCAATCTCTGCCTGCATGTGCTGGGGCGGCGGGCGGATGGCTACCATCTGCTCGACAGCCTGGCGGTGTTCGGCCCGGCGCAGGATGGGTTGCGGCTGGCGGGCGAGGGCGCGCTCTCGCTGCGGCTGGAAGGGCCTTTCGCGCCGGGGCTGCTGGCCGAGGGCGACAATCTGGTGCTGCGCGCCGGCCGCGCCCTGGCCGAGGCGGCCGGCGTGCCGCCCTGGGGCGCGCTGGTGTTGCAGAAAAACCTGCCCGTGGCTTCGGGCATCGGCGGCGGTTCGGCGGATGCGGCGGCGGCGCTGCGGCTGCTCAACCGCGCCTGGGGGCTGGGGTTCTCGCCGGCGAGGCTGCGCGATATCGCGCTGCCGCTCGGCGCCGATATTCCGGTCTGCGTGGAAAGCCGGGCGGCGCGGATGGGTGGCGTGGGGGAGGTGATGTCGGCGGCGCCGGCCTTGCCGGAGGTGGCCCTGCTGCTGGTCAATCCTGGCCTGGCCCTCCCCACGCCGGCCGTGTTTCGCGCCCGGCAGGGCGGATTTTCGACGCGCCCCGCCTTCCCCGATTCCTGGGCGGATGCGGCCGTCATGGCGGCCGATCTGCGGGCCTGCGGCAATGATCTGGAGGCTGCGGCGATGGCGCTCTGCCCGCCGATCGGCGAGGTTCTGGCGGCGATCTCGGCCCAGCCGGGCTGCCTGCTGGCGCGGATGAGCGGCTCGGGCGCGACCTGCTTCGGGCTTTTCGCCCGGGTGGCGGAGGCGGCGGCGGCGGCGGCGGCCATGCCGGCGGCCTGGTGGAGCGCGGCAGGCCCCCTTTACGAAGCCCCGGCCTGATGGCAATCCACCGCCACGCCGGCGCTGGGGTGTAGCCAAGTGGTAAGGCAGCGGTTTTTGGTACCGCCATCCCTAGGTTCGAATCCTAGCACCCCAACCAGCCTGTTTTAATCAATGAAATCAATATGTTAGGCGATTTAGGCCTGTACCACATGGACCACCTCTGTGGTACAGTGCGGATACGCCCCAAGCACATTCCACAGGCCTGATTTTATGGGCTTGGTGAGCCAATCCAGTGTCTCTTCCCTACCTTCGGCGTCGTGGTGCCGCTTATTCCCTGAGATTGCGTGTGCCATCCGATTTGGTCGGCTTCATCGGCCGCAACGAGGTTATCAAAGCACTGGGGACGAGTTGTCCGAATCTTGCACGCCTGCGTGGTTCACAAATTCATGCACGTGTCAGCTCGGTGTGGTATCGGATTCGAGAGATGAGCGAATCTGGTGACGATAAAGACGAGATGATTGCGATGCTTCAGGCATCACTCGTACTCGCTGAAGAGTCAGTTGTCATGGCGACCGAAATTGGAGCCATGGACCGTCAAGCAGCAGAGATGAAGCTAAAAATTCAGGAGCTGAAAAATCTCCGTGAGCTGATTCATGAGAAAAATAAATCGAAAGACCAATTTAACAGGCTTGAAGAAAAAACTGCTGCACTGGGTGCCAAGGTCGTTGACATGAGCAAAACCATTCAGCAGCAGAGGGATGCAGGTCAACTCTCTGGTGAGCCCCTAAAAGCCCTTCAGGCTATTATGGATAGCGCTGGCGTTACCATGCGGGGGCGGCCGACACCGAATATCCTGGAGTTTCTGGAAACCACCTTCATTCCAGAAAAGCAGTTGGCCGAAGACAATCGGCGGCATATGGAGGGATATACCAAGCTTTTTGCGAAAATCCTGGGCGACAAGCTGACGTGCTCCCCTGGATGTATCCACTCAGACGGAGAGTCCTCTGCGTTGATGGCTGATGGTTGATGGGATGGCAACGGGGTTGGGGGCATGCCCCCAACCCCGTTGGCCGGCGATTTCGGCGGGGGTGCGCCCGCCGAGCTTCGAGTGCGGCCGGATCGTGTTGTAGTCCTGCCGCCAGGTGGCCAGCACGGCCCGGGCCTGCAGCATGGACGTGAACAACGTCTCGTTCAGGCACTCATCCCGCAGGCGGCCGTTGAAGCTCTCGACGAACGCGTTCTGGGTGGGCTTCCCGGGGGCGATATAGTGCCACTCCACCTCTCGCTCCTGCGACCAGCGCAGGATCGACGTCGACGTCAGTTCCGTGCCGTTGTCACTGACCACCGCCAAAGGCTTCCCGCGGAGCGCCACAATCGCATCGAGTTCACGGGCCACCCTCGCACCCGACAGCGAGGTGTCGGCCACCAATGCCAGGCACTCGCGTGTGAAGTCGTCCACCACGCACAAGATGCGGAACCGCCGACCACAGCCCAACGCGTCGGACACGAAGTCCAGCGACCAGCGCTGGTTCGGCCCCTGCGGCAGCACCATCGGCGCCCTGGTGCCCAGCGCCCGCTTACGGCCGCCGCGGCGGCGCACCTTGAGCCCCTCCTCGCGGTAGAGCCGCAGCAGTTTCTTGTGATTGGGCGCCAGGCCCTCGCGGGCCAGCAAGTAGCCCAGACGCCGATACCCGAACCGGCGACGCTCGGCCGCCAGCTCCCGCAGCCGCTGCCGCAGGCCAGCGTCATCCCCCCGGCTCGGCTGATACCGCGCCACCCGCCGGGCAATGCCGATCAGATCACACGCCCGACGCTCGCTCAGCCCGTGACACTCCCGGGCATGGGCGACCGCGTTCCGCTTCGCGCCGGGCGTCACCATTTTTTTGTCGAGATGTCCTTCAGCACCGCGATGTCCAGCATCGCTTCCGCCAGCAGCTTCTTGAGCTTGGCGTTCTCCTCTTCCAATGTCCGCAGCCGCTTGGCCTCAGTCACCTCAAGGCCGCCAAACTTGGCCTTCCACTTGTAGAAGGTCGCGCCGCTGATGCCTTGCCGCCGGCACACATCCGCCGTAGCCGCACCGGCCTCCTGCTCTTTCAAAATCCCGATGATCTGCTCATCGCTGAACCTGCTGCGCTTCATTCGTCCGTCCTTCGCTGGATCGGACTCTACCGAAAATTGGCGCCATTTCAGGGGAGCACGTCAATTGGTCGCGGATCAAGGCTGCTGCAAAGCTACAGAAGCCCTTCGCGCCGGAACGAAAGTGGAGTGTTGCGCCCG
>LNFM01008835.1_pt1 | contig 15001 bp, 14 predicted proteins | sample 596031 | NCBI WGS metagenome assembly LNFM01 (sample SAMN04254537, study PRJNA301005) | activated carbon metagenome | isolation source: dual media filters at the Ann Arbor, Michigan drinking water treatment plant | place: USA: Ann Arbor
TGCCTGACCACGACCGTAGCACTCGACGACATGGTGCCAATGATCGTAGTTTGATTGCTTGGCCACCTTGTCCAGAAGCTCGGTGTGCTTGCCACCGCCCTTGCGTTGGAGCTTTTTCGCTTGTTTGCGGAGTTGTTCGACTGTTTCGTCGGACGTAGGGATGTATCGCATGACAGATTCCTTCTGCACGCGAATCGCGGGTGCCCACTGCCAGGATTCGCCTGCAAAGGGAATCGGAGATTGAGGTTGGAATAAAAGGTCGCCCCGCGAGGGTTTGCCGAGGTGGGCAGCAGGCACAGACCGAATGCCATGAGTAATTTTCTATCCGAGCAACCCGCGTTGTCAAGCTCCTCACGAATGATTTTCCATCGAGACTTTAGGACTGCGTCAGGTGGGTGCCATTGACGCTAGACGACTGCCCATTTGGCCGTTAAAGTTCAATCGCTCTAGAAAACCCTAGACCGCTGTGGTGCGTTATGCCCCAGCCTCATCGATGCGCTTTGACGCCGATGCCTGCTCTGCGCTGTTATAGCCACCGGGGACCCAACTTGGAGTCCCCGAACATGAGCAGAAAACAAATTATTCGATCTCGCGACTTGGCACACCAGCATCAGGCTGGACGCTGCTATTACTGCAATCTCCCAATGTGGCTGCACTCACCAGATGAGCTTACGAAGTTGTATGGCCTGACGACCAAGCAAGCCAGAGGCCTAAGGTGTACAGCAGAGCACCTAATCCCCAAATGTGAGGTAGGGTCCGATTTGCCGGGAAACATCGTTGCGGCATGCGTTCGATGCAACGGTGGGCGGCACAAGAGAAAATTTCCTCCCTCGCCGGAGGTTCATCAGGCGCGTGTGATGGCGCGAGTCGAGAAGGGTGCCTGGCACCCAGGGGGTGTATCTAAGGTGTTGCGTGTTGGTCGAGCATAGTTCAGAGCCGTTGGACCGTGACAGAGCTGGCGTGCTTTAACGTGACGTGACGAGCGAAGACGGGCCTAAGTCATTGAAAAATAACGGGTTTTCCCCGCTCATAATCCCTTGGTCGCTGGTTCGAGCCCAGCACGCCCTACCATTTGCACAGGGTAGAACGGTCGTCAAACGCCAAGCCCTGTTCTGTATGGCAGGACTTGGCGGAAGGCGCCGCCATCAGCGGGCGTCTTCTAGGCGGCCAGTCGGATATTCCGCGGCGATCCTGTTCCTAGCGCAGCAACTGCGTTGCAGGGATGGGGCACTTGAATTGGGTGTCGGCGGTCATGCGGCAAGCCATGGCGAAGAAGCCGCCGGTCCGGTCGCAGGCCTTGTAAGCGGCCACCAGCTGCACACATTCGGTTGGCATGCTGTCGGCGCTGGGCGCCGTGGCGGCCACCGGTTGTGCTGCTGCCGCAGCGGCTGCGGCAGCGTCCGCACGCTGTCTGCTGGCGGCGGCCTCGGCTTGTGCGGCTGCTTGCGCTGCCCTGGCGCTGGCCTCGGCCCTGGCGGTCGCTTCCCGGGAGGCCTGGGTGCTGCGTTGCATCGCGGCGACCAGGCGATCATGCACGCGCATCTGTTTGAGGATCTTGAGTTCTTCCTGGCTGAAGTCCTTGTACATGGCGTTGCTGGCCAGTATCCTTTTCTCGACCGCCGTGATGCTGGCCGGGGTTTTGGCCAGCTGCTGGATCTCCTTGACACGCAGGCCTTGCGGACCGGTCCAGGACAGACGTTCCGTGACGGTCAGGTGGTCGGAGAAGCCGGGATACGTGCCCAGCAGCCGCTCCAGCGCCGCATCGCGCGCCTGGCTGTCCCTGGGAAGCTGCGAGGCCATGTGTGCGTACACCTCGCCGCGGATCGGAGTCTCCGGGTAGGCTTTCAGGAACTCATCGCCGGCTTCGAGGGTGCCGCGCGCTGCATAGGGCGCGAATTCGGCGGCGGTGCCGACCGGCTTCGGGCGCATGAAGAAGTGCAGGTTGACCGGTGTGCCCCAGGCTGAAGCGGGTTGCTGGATGATTTCAGAGTCGTGGTAACCCGGCTTCCTGGCCATGAAATACTGGTTGGACCAGTATTTCGAGGCATAGGCCACTTCATAAAACGGTGCCTTGATGTAGAAGGCCATGGTGTCGGGTGAGGACCCCTTGTAGACATCGATGTCGGGTACGTTCGACTGGATCATGTAGGTGGTCGTCTGCGGTGTCGTTGCGCAGCCGGCCAGCGCAGCCAGCAGCAGCACGACGCTTAAAACCCGTCCCAGCCTCAGCAATTCAATCCAGGTTTTTCCAGAATTCAAGAAGGTCTCCCGTGGTTGTTTATGGTTTGGTGGCGAGCTGTCGCAGCACGGTGAGTGCGTCGTCCCTGCTGCGCTCCGCCCGCGATGGCAAGGGTCGCTCAGTGTAGAGGGCCCATGTCACTACATCGTCCCAGACGACGGCCCGTTGCAGGTCACGCTGCAGCATGTGGTAGCCGTTGGGGTAGAGGGCAAAACGAAAGCGCTGCCGGTCCGTCTGAGCGGGCATGGACTCCAGCAGGCCGATCAGCGGCTTCTTGGGGATGACCTCATCACGGATGCCGTACAGAATCAGCGTTCGGTGCTGCAGGCGGGTGACGGCGCTCCGTGCCCGATCCATCAGGTCGGTCAAACCGTACAGCCCGTCAATACGCGTTTCCTTGATGACCAGGGGATCCCGGGCCAGGGCGATCCGCATCTCGAGGTTGTCCGAAGGCGTGATCCGCACGCCCTTGCCGCTCAGGGTCATCGCCGGGGCGAGGCGGGCGGCCACGGCCAGCGCCAGGCGCTGGTACCAGGGCATGAAGTCGCGCGACCAGACGGCCGGTGCGCTGAGGATGACGCCGTCCACCCGGGTCGCCGGCGCGTCCGCCAAGGCCACGGCCGCTACCGCGGCGCCCATGCTCTCGCCGAGCACATACAGCGGTACATCGGGGTACTGCTGTCGGGTCAGGGCCAGCAGGGTCAGCAGGTCATCGGCCAGGGCTGCCTCACCGGCCCACTCGCCGCGTCCTGGGGCCGCGCCAAAACCTCGCTGGTCATAGGCTACGGTGTGGATGCCCTGGCTTGCATAGTGGCGCGCGGCTTCATCGATGAAGCCACTATGGTCGTTGAAGCCGTGCAAGGCGACCACGATGGCCTTCGGGTTCGGGCCGCCGGCATAGGTGCGCAGTGGCAGGCGGGTGCCGTCCGATGCCTCGAAACAACTGGCGTTCAGTGCCGGTGCCCGAGCCTCGGTGCGCTGCACCCCGAACTGGGGGGCGCAGGCACTGAGCAGGCACGCCGACAACAGGCCCGTGGCCCAGCACAGGGCGCGGGCGGGGCGCCGCCATCCCAGGGTCATCGCGAGCGGCTCGCCTCAAGCCGGTGGATGATTCTTGCCCTGCGCGTCATTGCTTGCGCCGGATCACCGTGGCGCGCTTCTCGTCTTCCTTGTAGTAATAAGCGCGCTCGCCGTTGCGCCAGGTGCCCAGCCACAGCATATTCAGCGAGATGGCGTCGTGGTCCTTGTCGGAGAAGGGGCGGTCGTAGGTGGTCACCACCCCGCGGTAGATGCCACTGGGGTTCTCCAGGGCCTTTTTCATGGCCGGGCCGGAGAAGTCGCCGCGCGAGTCAAACATGGCCCGCACCAGCAGGTTGACGGCATCGTAGGTCTGGGCCGCCGACATCATGGAGCCGATGGGCTGCTCCTTGCGGACCTTGTTGTAGTTGCGCAGGAAGGTGCTGTTGCGCTCCAGGAAGATGTTGGGCAGCACGGTCTGCACCACCAGGGCGCCCTCGACCTTGCCGCCCGAGGTGTTGAAGGCCGAGGCATGCGACAGGCCCCAGGGGCCGAACTGGGGGACTTTCCAGCCCACGGCGACCCGGCTGGCGGAAATCACGCCCTGCTCGGGGCCGACAGTCCAGCCTATCAGCGCATCGGCGCCGGAGTTCCTCAACTCCTTGATCTCTTCTTCCAGCGTCTTCACGCCGACCTTGAAGCGCACGACGGCCTGGGGCTTGAGCCCGGCGCGGCCCAGGGCGGCTTCCAGGTCCTTGAGGCCGGCGTCACCGTAGCCGGTCGAATCCACCAGCAGGGCCACCTTGGTCAGGCCGCGTTTGACGACTTCGTCCACCAGGAACTGGGTCTGGTGCTGGTCCGGGGCCGCGGTGCGAAAGATGAAGCTTTGTGCGGCCGGGTATTTGGCGGTGATGGCCGTCCCCGTGGCGCAGGGCACGATCAGTGTGTGCTGGTTGTTCTGGAACACATCCAGCGCCCGCATGGCTACGCCGCTGTTGCAGAAGCCGATGGTGGCCACCACCTTTTCCTTGAGCACCAGGTCCTGGGCGTGCTTGAGCCCGATATCGTTGTTGGCTTCGTCGTCGCGCACCACCAGCTCGAGCGGCCGGCCGAGGTAACCCCCGACCTGGTTGATCTCGTTGACCGCCACCTGGGCACCGATCAGGGCACTGTTACCCATGTCGGAAGAGCCGCCGGTGAGCGGAAAGATGAGTCCGAGGCGGATAGGGCCGGTCGTGTTGGGCTGGGCCTGCAGCGGGGCGGTTCCCAGCCCCAGGCAGATGGCGGTCAGTAGGCCCGCGAGGCGGATGGCTTGCATGGTGTCTCCGTGATCGTTGCTTTGGCAGTAGATTAGTCGATCTTGCCTCTGCCAGGGAAGCGGAATTCCCCTGACTTGGGCAGCGATAGCAGACCTGTGTGATTTTTTCCTCTTCGGGCGCCCCGTTCACACAGGCTCGCGCAAGTCATGCTATAATTTCGGTCTTCGCGGCTGTAGCTCAGTTGGATAGAGTACTTGGCTACGAACCAAGGGGTCGTGGGTTCAATTCCTGCCAGCCGCACCAAAACGGAAAAGCCTGCAACTGCAAAGTTGCAGGCTTTTTTCTTTCCCGACACAATGTCCGGCTCCCAGGAAGACTGCATGAGCAAGGCCTTTACCCGCGAAACCGAAACCGATAGCGACGACGATGAGGTGCAGCTGCCCGCCCTGCCGGCCGGCGGCAAGAACTACATCACGCCCGCCGGTTATGCGCGCTTGCGCGCCGAGTGGATGGAGCTGATCGACAACGAACGGCCCAAGGTGGTGGAGATCGTGCATTGGGCGGCCAGCAATGGCGATCGCTCGGAGAACGGCGACTACCTCTACGGCAAGAAGCGACTGCGCGAGATCGACCGCCGCATCCGTTTCCTGACCAAGCGCCTGGAAATTGCCGAGGTCACCGATCCCAGCTTGCACCACGGCAGCGATCAGGTGTTCTTCGGCGCCACCGTCACCTATGCGGACGAAGCCGGCCTGGAGCGCACCATCACCATCCTGGGCATCGACGAGGCCGACAGTCTGCAGGGGCAGGTCAGCTGGATTGCGCCGGTGGCGCGCACCCTGCTCAAGGCGCGCGTGGGCGATGTCCTGAAGCTGGTGACGCCGGTCGGGGTGGAGGAGATCGAGGTGCTGGCAGTGCAGTACCCGGCACCGGGCGCGCCGTCCTGATCAGGCGCTGCTGGTGCCGCGCCGGGCGCGCAGCACCGAGGATGTGCGTTTGAGGTTGCGCAACAGGGTCGCCAGGTGGGCACGGTCACGCACCGCGATGACAAAACGCAGGTCGGTGGTTTCCTGGGCCGCTTCCTGCCCCATGTCGATGTGGATGATGTCGGCTTCCGAGGCCGCGAGTGCCGACGCCACGCGCGCTAGCACGCCCTTGCCGTTGTTGACCGTGACCACGATACCGGTTTCGAAGGCGCGTGTCGGTTCGTCCGACCACTCCACGCCGATGAAGCGCTCGCTGTCCTTGTTGTACAGCTTGCGCGCCACGCCGCAGTCTTCGGTGTGGACCACCAGGCCTTCGCCGCGCCCGAGGTAGCCAACGATGGTGTCGCCCGGAATGGGGTGGCAGCAGGCGGCGTACTGCACGGAAGCGTTCTCGCTGCCGTCCACGACCACCGTGCTGTGGCCGGCCGCTTCGGCGTTGAAACGCTCACGGGTCATCAGCACGGCATTCGGTTTTTCACCGCTTTCGGCCAGCAGGGTGGCCATGCGCTTGGCGACGATGCTGGCGATGCGCTTGCCCAGGCCGATGTCCATCAGCAGCTCGGAGCGGTTGCGGTTGCCTGTGAAGCGCAGCAGCTTGTCCCAGATGCCGGCGCTGGCGCCGTCGTCGGTCGGGAAGCGCTCGATGCCCTCGGCACGCAGCGCCTGCAGCAGCAGTTTTTCCCCCAGGCCCTCGGACTCGGTCTGGGCCAGGGTCTTGAGGTGATGGCGTATCTTGGAGCGCGCCCGGCCCGTGCGCACGAAGCTCAGCCAGGCCGGGTTGGGGGCCGATACCGGCGCGGTGACAACCTCGACCACATCGCCGTTCTTGAGTTCGGTGCGCAGCGGCACCTGCTCGCCGTTGATGCGCGCGGCCATGGTCCGGTCGCCGATGTCGCTGTGGATGGCGTAGGCGAAGTCGACCACGGTGGCACCGCGCGGCAGCGCCATGATCTTGCTTTTGGGCGTGAAGACGTAGACCGCGTCGGGGAACAGGTCCACCTTGACATGGTCCCAGAACTCGGCGGCGTCACGGGTCTCGTTCTGGATGTCCAGCAGGGACTGCAGCCATTGGGCGCCCAGGCGGGCGGTCATGGGACTGTCGGGCTCGTTGGCCTTGTACAGCCAGTGCGCGGCCACGCCCGATTCGGCCACCACATGCATGGCCTCGGTACGGATCTGGAACTCGATGTTCACCCCCGAGGGGCCGACCAGGGTGGTGTGCAGCGACTGGTAGCCATTGAGCTTGGGGATGGCGATGTGGTCCTTGAATTTGCCCGGCACCGGTTTGTAAAGCTGGTGCAGGGTGCCCACGGCCGTGTAGCAGTCGATCAGGCCGGGCACGAGCAGGCGGAAACCGTACATGTCGGTGATCTGCGCAAAGCTCAGGTGCTTCTCGTCCATCTTGCGGTAGATGGAATAGAGGGTCTTTTCGCGCCCACCGATGCGCACCGGCATGTCGACGCCCTCGAAGGCGGTCTCCACTTCCTTGCGGACCTTCTGGATCAGGTCGCGGCGGCGGCCACGGGCCCGCTCCAGCGCCTTTTCCAGTACGGCGTGGCGCCAGGGGTGCAGGTGGCGGAAGGACAGGTCCTGCAGTTCGCGGTAGGTCTGGTTCAGGCCCAGGCGATAGGCGATGGGGGCGTAGATCTCCTGCGTTTCCGAGGCGATGCGGGCCCACTTGGCGCGCGGCACATCGGCCAGGGTGCGCATGTTGTGGCTGCGGTCGGCCAGCTTGATGAGGATGACGCGCACGTCGCGCGCCATGGCCAGCAGCATCTTGCGGAAGGATTCGGCCTGGCTTTCCTCGCGTGTGTTGAATTGCAGCTTGTCCAGCTTGGTCAGGCCGTCCACCAGCTCGGCCACAGGAGAGCCGAAACGCTCGATCAGCTCGGCCTTGCTGACGCCGCAGTCTTCCAGCGCGTCATGCAGCAGCGCGGCCATCAGGGCCTGGGCGTCGAGTTTCCACTCGGCACACTGGGCGGCCACGGCGATCGGGTGGGTGATGTAGGGCTCGCCGCTGTTGCGCAACTGGCCCAGATGGGCTTCGTCGGCGAAGCGGTAGGCCTGGCGCACCTGCTCCAGGTCCGGGGGCGAGAGGTAGTCCAGGCGTGCCGTGAGACTGGCGAAACTCGCCGCCGCCGCATTGGCCGCAGCCGGTCCGGCCGGGTCGGGCAGACTGGCGACGGAGGACGCAGCGGAAGGGGTGGGGAGCACGGTACTCACCCCTCGAATATATAGCCCCGGGCACGATCCCGGGAGCGGGCAAGAAAAAAGCACCGCAAGCGGTGCTTTTTACAGGTCGGAAGGGGTTCGACTCAGACCGGAACCTTCTTCAGCATCTCCAGGCCGATCTTGCCTTCGGCAATCTCGCGCAGGGCGGTCACGCCCGGCTTGTTCTTGCTCTCGATCTTGGGGGCGTGGCCCTGGCTGAGCATGCGGGCGCGGTAGGTCGCGGCCAGCACGAGCTGGAAACGGTTGGGGATATGCTGCAGGCAGTCTTCGACGGTGATACGGGCCATGTATTTACTCCAGTGGACCGGGCGGTCCGGCATCAGGGCAGGCGCAGCGCCAGGAAGGCGTCAGGCCGGGACCGGCGCTGGGCCGGGTACCGAAGCCGCTGGGCATTCACAACCAATTGAAGGTCGGCCAGCGCGCGCTCGAACAAGTCGTTGATTATAACGAAATCGAAGTTCGGGGCCTGGGCCATCTCGGTGGCGGCATTCTCCAGCCGCAGGGCGATCACCTCGGCGCTGTCTTCCCCACGTTTTTCCAGCCGGGCGCGCAATTCCACCCAGCTCGGCGGCAGAATGAAAATCGTGACGGCGTCCGGGAACAGCGTCTTGATCTGCATGGCGCCCTGGTAGTCGATCTCCAGCACGATGTCGGCGCCGGCGCGGATCTTGTCCTCGATGGCCTGGCGCGAGGTGCCGTAGCGGTGGTTGTGCACATGGGCCCATTCGACGAAGGCGTCGGCCTGGACCATGGCGTCGAAGGCCGCGGGCGAGACAAAGTAGTACTCGCGCCCGTTCTGCTCCTGCCCGCGCGGCGAGCGCGTGGTGTGCGAGACCGAGAGCTGCAGGCGCGGGTCCTGCGCCAGCAGGGCCTTGACCAGGGTGGACTTGCCGGCCCCGCTGGGGGCGGCGATGACGTAGAGATTGCCGGGATGGTCCATGGGTGGATCTTAATGTGGCAGGTTTCGCCGCCGGGCCGCGACTCGCCAAGCGGCGCAGCGTGGGGGCCTCATTTCATTCCAGGTTCTGCACCTGCTCGCGCATCTGCTCGATCAGCACCTTCATGTCCACCGAGATGCGGGTCAGGTCCAGGGCGGCCGATTTGGAGCCCAGGGTGTTGGCCTCGCGGTGCAGTTCCTGGATCAGGAAGTCCAGGCGTTTGCCCACTTCGCCGCCCTTCTTGAGCAGGCGCTCGATCTCGTCCAGGTGCGAGGCCAGCCGCGTCAGCTCTTCGGCCACGTCGATGCGGATGGCGTAGGCCGTGGCTTCCGTCAGTGCCCGTTCCTGGGCCGCCTGCGGCGGCGTGGCGCCGTCGGTCAGGGCCATGGCTTCCTGCCAGCGCTCAAGGAAACGCTGGCGCTGTTGTTCCACCAGCAGGGGCAGCATGGGCCCCGCCTGGGTGGCCAGCTGGCGCAGCTGGGCGATGTGGCCCAGCAGCATGGTGGCCAGGCGTGCGCCCTCGCGCGCACGTGCCTGCACCAGGGCGTCCAGCGCCTGGGTCGCGAGGGCCTGCAGGGCCGGGCCCCAGTCCTGGCCGGCACCCTGTTCGTTGGAGGCCAGCTTGAGGATGTCGGCCACGCTCAGGCCCCGGGCGTCGGGCAGCCAGGACTTCACGCTGTCCTGCAGGGTGTTGAGGCGCTGCAACAGGCGCGGGCTGGGCTCGGCCACATTGCCGGCCACGGTGGATTCGACGAAGGCGCGCAGTTCGACCTTGCCGCGCTTGAGCCGCCCCTGCACCAGCTCACGCAGGACAGGCTCGTGCGTGCGCAGTTCCTCGGACAGGCGCAGGCTGAAGTCCAGGAAGCGGCCGTTGACGGAGCGGATTTCCAGGCCGAGGCGCACGGGAGCGGAGGGGCTGTCGGGGCCGGAGGCGGCGCCCTGCTGGGCGCTGGCATAGCCGGTCATGCTGTAAACTGGCATGGCGTATTCTTGATCTGTATAACGACCCCGAGAATAACCGGATTGGGCCCGGTCATCGGGGTAGCCCAACCAGAATGATGTCCAAGGTCAAACCAGCACCCCTTTCCCCGGAGACCCAGATCGGCGGTTACCGCGTCGTCCGCAAGGTGGCGGCCGGCGGCTTTGGCGTGGTGTACCTGGCCATCGACCCGGAGGGCCAGCAGGTGGCCATCAAGGAATACCTGCCCGCCTCGCTGGTGGCCCGTGCGCCCGGTGAGCTGCTGCCCCAGGTCACCACCGAAAAGCTGTCCCTGTACCGCCTCGGCCTCAAGAGCTTCTTCGAGGAAGGCCGCTCGCTGGCGCAGATTTCGCACCCCTCGGTGGTCAGCGTGCTGAACTTCTTCCGCGAGAACGAGACCGTCTACATGGTGATGAACTACCTGGAGGGCGCGTCCCTGCAGGATTTCATCATCACCGCACGCGACCAGAAGCAGCAGAAGGTTTTCCGCGAGTCCACCATCCGCTCGCTTTTCGACGAGATCCTGCGCGGCCTGCGCATCGTGCATCAGCACAAGATGCTGCACCTGGACATCAAGCCGGCCAACATCTTCATCACGGACGACAACCGCTCCGTGTTGATCGACTTCGGCGCTGCGCGCGAGGTGCTGAGCAAAGAGGGCAACTTCATCCGTCCCATGTACACGCCCGGCTTCGCCGCCCCCGAGATGTACCGGCGCGATGCCGCCATGGGGCCATGGACCGACATCTACGCCATCGGCGCCTGCATCTATGCCTGCATGCAGGGCTACCCGCCCAATGAGGCGCCGCAACGCCTGGAGAAAGACCGCCTGACCACGGCGCTGGCGCGCCTGCGCGGCGTCTATTCCGATAACCTGATCGAAGTGGTCGAATGGACCATGGCGCTCGATCCCCTGTCGCGTCCGCAGTCGGTGTTTGCGCTGCAGAAGGAACTCAGCCGCGAAGGTGAGCGCCGTTACACCAAGCTCAGCATGGCCGAGAAGATGCGCATGCAGTTCGACACCATGGTGGCGGACACCAAGAAGAGCGTCACGGGTGGCGTTGCTGCCGTCAAACCGAAATGAAATTTTCCGTTTTCCAGGTCAGTCGCAAGGGCGGGCGTGGCACCAATGAAGACCGCATGGGCTACTGCTACACGCGCGATGCGGCGCTGTTCCTGCTGGCCGACGGCATGGGCGGACACCCGGAGGGTGAGGTGGCAGCTCAGCTCGCGCTGCAGGTGGTCTCGGCCGCCTTCCAGCAGGAGACCAAGACCGGCATCAAGGACCCGCGGGCCTTCCTGGCGTCGTCGGTGCTGCTGGCGCACCGCCAGATCCTGACCTATGCCGCCAGCAAGAACATGCTGGACACGCCGCGCACCACCTTTGTCGCGGCCCTGGTCCAGGGTGACAGCGTGAGCTGGGTGCATTGCGGCGATTCGCGCCTGTATATGGTGCGTGACGGCGAGATGCTGGCGCGCACACGCGACCATTCCTATATGGAACAGCGCCAGGACGAAGTGCCGCCCGGCGCCAAGAACGGTGACAAGACCAATCGCAACGTGCTCTTCACCTGCCTTGGCTCGCCTGCCAATCCGGTGTTCGACGTCATGGGGCCGATCAACCTGCAGCAGAGCGACCGCATCCTGTTGTGCTCCGACGGCCTGTGGAGCGCCCTGTCGGATGTCGAGATCACCTATGACCTCGGCCTCAAGCCGGTGGCGCGTGCCGTCCCCGACATGGTCGACAAGGCGCTGGAGAAAGCCGGCGCCAACAGCGACAACGTGACAGTGATCGCCATGGAGTGGGAAACCCCCGACAACTTCGAGGAGACCCGCGGCAGCGTCACCACCGACAGCATCAACGACGGCGTGTTCGCTTCCACGGTGCAGGCCAGTGGCGTGGACACCCTCGTCGAGGATCTGGACGACGAGGCCATCGAGCGCTCGATCGCCGAGATCAACGAAGCCATCCGCCGCACTGCTGCACGCCGCAACGGCTGAGTGCTGCGCACCCTGGCGGCTTTCTCTCTGACCTGCAGGTACAGCCATGACCGAATTTGTCCGTAGCGGCGGCCGCGCCGCCGACCAGTTGCGCCCGGTGCGCATCACCCGCCACTACACCGTCCATGCCGAGGGTTCGGTGCTGATCGAGTTCGGCAATACCAAGGTGCTCTGTACCGCTTCGGTGGAAGAGCGGGTACCGCCGCACAAGAAGGGCAGCGGGGAGGGCTGGGTGACGGCCGAATACGGCATGCTGCCACGCGCCACCCACACCCGCAGCGACCGTGAGGCCGCCCGCGGCAAGCAGACCGGCCGCACGCAGGAGATCCAGCGCCTGATCGGTCGCTCCCTGCGCGCCGTTTTCGATCTGAAGGCGCTGGGCGAGCGCACCATCACCCTGGATTGCGACGTGCTGCAGGCCGACGGTGGCACCCGCACCGCGGCCATCACCGGCGCTTTTGTCGCCGCGCAGGACGCGGTCAGCACCCTGCTGGCTGCCGGCAAGCTCACCGCCTCGCCCATCAGCGGCCATGTGGCCGCCATTTCGGTGGGCATCGTGCAGGGCACACCCCTGCTGGATCTGGAGTACACCGAAGACTCGGCCTGCGACACCGACATGAACGTGGTGATGACGGGGGCTGGCCACTATATCGAGGTGCAGGGCACGGCCGAGGGCGCCGCTTTCAGCCGCCTGGAGATGGACCGCCTGCTGGCCCTGGCGGAGTCGGGCGTGAGGGAACTGGTCCGTCTGCAAGACGAGGCGCTGAAGTCGTGAACAAGATCGTCCTCGCTTCCAACAACGCGGGCAAGCTGCGCGAGCTGCAGGAGATGTTCGCGCCGCTGGGTCTGGCGCTGGTGCGCCAGGGGGAGCTGCACATCCCCGAGGCCGAGGAGCCGTTTCGCACCTTCCTGGAAAACGCACTGGCCAAAGCCCGCCATGCTGCGAAACTCAGCGGCCTGCCGGCCATCGCCGACGATGCTGGTCTGTGCGTGGACGCCTTTGGTGGCCTGCCCGGTGTGGACACGGCTTTTTACGCCACGCAGTTCGGTTACGCCAAGGGTGACGACAACAACGTCACGGCCCTGCTGGAGCAGATGAAGGGTGTGGAGAATCGCCGTGCCGCCATGGTCAGCACCCTGGTGGCCCTGCGCTCGGCCGACGACCCCGAGCCGCTGGTGGCCGTGGGCCGTGTGACTGGCGAGATCGCGCGGGAACGCCTGGGCACGAACGGTTTCGGTTTCGACCCGGTGATGTACATCCCCGAGTTCGGGCAAACCTTCGCGCAGTTGCCGATCGAGGTCAAGAACGCCAACAGCCATCGCGGGCGCGCGGCCAAGGCCATGGTCGAGCTGATCCGCGAGCGCTGGTTGTAACCATGCACGACATCCAGCACTACCTGCGCCCCGGCACGCTGCAGCTGGCCAGCCTGCCGCCGCTCTCGCTCTACGTGCACCTGCCCTGGTGCCTGAAGAAGTGCCCTTACTGTGATTTCAACTCGCACGAGATGCGCGCGGCCGACATGCCCGAGCAGCGTTACCTCGACGCCCTGGTGGCCGATCTGGAAAGCGCGCTGCCGCTGATCTGGGGCCGCAGCGTGCACAGCCTCTTCCTGGGCGGGGGCACGCCCAGCCTGTTCGCGCCCGAGTCCATCGCACGCCTGCTGTCCGACATCCGCGCGCGGCTCAAGCTCTCGGCTGATTGCGAGATCACGATGGAAGCCAATCCCGGCACTTTCGAGAAGGAGCGCTTCCGCGCCTTCCGCGACGCCGGTGTCACCCGCCTGTCGGTGGGCGTGCAGAGCTTCAAGGATGGTCACCTCAAGAGTCTCGGCCGCGTTCATGACCGCGCCCAGGCCATCGCCGCGCTGGAAGAAGCCGCGCGCAGCTTCGAAACCTGGAACCTCGACCTCATGTATGCGTTGCCCGGCCAGAGCCTGGAAGACCTGCGCCAGGAAATCGACCAGGCCCTGGCCTTCGCGCCGCCGCACCTCTCGATCTACCACCTGACCATCGAGCCCAACACCTACTTTGCCAAGCACCCGCCGCAGGTTCCCGAGGACGACACTGCCTACGCCATGCTGGACCTGATCACCGAACGCACTGGCCTGGCCGGCCTGCAGCGCTACGAGGTCTCGGCCTATGCGCGCACCGGCCACCATTGCCGGCACAACCTGAACTACTGGCAGTACGGTGACTACCTGGGCATCGGCGCTGGCGCCCACGGCAAGCTCAGTTTTGCGCACCGCATCGTGCGCCAGGTGCGCACGCGCGAGCCGCGCCTGTACATGGAGCGTGCGCTGGCTGGCAACGCCGTCACGCAGGAAGAAGAGATCAAGCGCGCCGACCTGCCTTTCGAGTTCATGCTCAACGCCCTGCGCCTGCGCCAGGGTTTCGCCCTGGGCGAGTTCAGCGAGCGCACCGGCCTGGCCATCACGGCCATCGCGCACCAGCTTGAAGAAGCCGAACGCAAGGGCTGGATCACGCGCGACTTGCAGCGTGTGCAGCCGACCGCGCTGGGCTTCGACTTCCTCAGCGACCTGCAAAGTCTCTTTCTGCCCGATCCCGCCTGACGCCGGCTATAGTCGGTGCAGGCAGCGCAGGAGGGCCGGCATGTTCTCGATCTACGGTGAAAGCGGGCGCATCTTCAAGGGTGCCATGGAAGACCTGTGGCGCATCGAGGCCCTGCGCGCGGTCACGCGCACACGCCGGCTTGAAGCCCAGCAGACCACCCCGGCGGCCAGCGCCGTGACCGGCCACGAGGCCCCGCCGCCCCGCACCCTGGCGGGCGCCGCCCTGTCGGCGTATGCCCAGGCCAGCGGCGGCCCGCCGGCACGGCACCCGCTGACCCGGGTGGCCGACGTCATGAGCCGGGGCGCCACTACCGTCACGCAGGAACTCACCGTGCTGCAGGCCTGGCAGATGCTGGGCAGTGCCGGCCTGGGCCAGGCGCCCGTCATCAATGCGCAGGGCGAGCTGGTGGGACTGCTGACCCGTGCCGAACTGCTGAACCTGGAACGCCTGCCCCAGCCCGATGCGCCCAGCCTGGTCTGGCGCGCCCTGCTGATGCAGCCGGTGTCGGCCGTCATGCTCAGCCCGGTGCCGGCAGTGTCCGAAGACATCGACCTGCGCCGTGTTGCGCGTGTGCTGCTCGATACCCGGCTGCCGGGCCTGCCGGTGGTCGCCGAGGAAGGGCAGGTCACCGGTTTCATCTCGCGCAGCGACATCCTGCGTGCGGTAGTTCACGACCCGCCGCTCGATCTCTGGAGCTGAGGCTGGCCAGGGCGTTTCCTTCGATTACCATTCCGGCACCAACACACCGCGCGCCGCACCCGGCCCGCACACGGAGCATG